>Ga0335085_10005770_pt1 | contig 19753 bp, 20 predicted proteins | sample Lox_Sample_45_FD_206712 | JGI IMG/M metagenome (GOLD analysis project Ga0335085, IMG submission 206712) | Soil microbial communities from Loxahatchee National Wildlife Refuge, Florida, United States - Lox_Sample_4.5 | ecosystem: Environmental > Terrestrial > Soil > Wetlands | place: USA...
CGGTTCGTGCCGGCGATTGACGTGGAACGGCCGACGGCCGGGAAGGGATCGGCGGCGGCCTGGGGGGCCCTGCGCGGCGCCGGGGCGGCCCTCTACCCATTCAGCACTCTCGCGGGCACCTGTTCCGGCCGTGACTGCGGCTTTGTGGTGGTCGTCATGCTCGGCGTTCTCATCGGGGCGGCAACGGTCGGAGCCGTCACGGGGGCGGTAGTCGGGGCGGTCACCGCCGAATCGGCGGCGACGGTTCACGACGCGGAGGCCGCCCTCACGCATGCGCTCGCCGAGCTGAAGATTCAGGAGACCCTCCGGGATCGGCTCGTGACCATCGCGCGGGACGACACCGGTCTCGCCCTCGAGCCTGGTGGCGATGTCGGGCCCGCGGAGGAGGACACGGCCGTGGACTACCGCCCGCTCGCAACACAGGGCATGGATACGATCCTCGAGGTGAGCGTGACCCGGCTCGGCCTGACCGGAGACCGGCGTGTCAACCCGCTCCTGGCGCTGTCCATGACGACCCGCATCCGGCTGGTCCGGAGCGGGGACGGTGCCGAGTTGTACCACCAAGAGCTGGATCACCGAAAGGGATCTCGGAAGTTCGTCGAGTGGGCCGCGAATGACGCGGCGGCGTTCCGCGAGGCCATGGAGACCGCCTACACGGACGTATCCCAGGAGATCGTCCGGCTCGTGTTGGCTCCTCCAGTCCCGGGGCCAGAGCTGCGCCCCACACCGCCGCCACCACCCGCGCCGGAGCCGAACCTGCCGGCGGTGCCGCTCAACCCATGGAAGAGCGCGCCCATCGGCGAGCAGGGCGCCAAGATACGTTACCAGACGATCGAGAAGGGCTCACCGCTCGACACCTGCACGCCCCCGCTGGTGTCGGTGCGCATCTACGAGGGCGACGTCCGGTGTGTACCCGCGGAGCTGGTGAAATGATCGGCTGCCACGTCAGGCGGGCCCCCGGTTGGTCGAGCCCCCCGCCGTGACCGGCCTCGAGAGTTCGCGCATGAACGACGTCATGGCGCGCTGTGTCGATCCCCGGCATCTCCCTGCTCTCCTTCGGCATCTAACGATCGCGAGACGTGTCGCCGGATCTGTCGATCTCGGGGCGCCGTGTTCGTCTATATGGTGAAGGACAAATCAAGGAGGACACCATGGGAGCCAAGGGAGAAGCGTTCGCCAGGCAGTTCGAGGCCAAGGTGGAGGAGGCCACGGCTCTTCTCGAGAGGCTGAGCGACGCCGACTGGAAGAAGACGACAGCCGACGAGAAGTGGACGGTCGCGGTGACGGCGCATCACATCGCCAGGAGCTACGAGCCGGTCACCCACATCATCAAGACGATCGCCGCCGGCCAGGCGCTGCCGCACTTCACCCCCCAGATGCTCGACGAGATGAATGCGCAGCATGCCAGAGAGTTCGCCGGCTGGACGAAGCCGGAAACGATCGCGCTCCACAAGAAGGGGGCCGCCGCGGCGGCCGCGGCCGTGCGCGGTCTTTCCGATGCCGAGCTTGCGAAGGCTGGTACCGTGTTCGCGGGGATGCCCCCCATGACCGCCGAGGAGATGGTCAAGCGGGCCCTCCTTGGCCACGTCGATGAGCATTTCGGCAGCATCCGGAAGACGATCGGCGGCTGAGCCACCCGTCTGCGAAAGGAGTCCTGGCGATGATCACGGGATTGCGCGGAGCGAGCATCTGGAGCGAGGACGTGAAGAACCTGCTGCCCTTCTATCGCGACGTCCTGGGGCTCAAGGTGGGATTCGAGAGCCCGGGGTTCGTGGTGCTCGGCGAGCTGGGGGCGCCGGCGCTCGCGCTGGGGACGCACAGCGCGGTGCGCGGACGCAACGCCGACCCGGCGCGGCACATGGTAGGCCTGGCGACGGACGATGTCAGGGCGGACTGGAAGCGCTTGACTGCCGCCGGGGTCGAGTTCGTCGAGGATCCGACGGACTACGGCAACCTGCGGATCGCGACGTTGAAGGACCCGGAAGGGAACCTGGTCCAGCTCCTGGAGCCGCTGAAGGCGTGAAGTGGGGCCCGGCTCGCTCGAGGGCGGCCCGCCGGGGCCACCCTCGTCGGCCGGACGAGCTTACTTCTTCTGGTCGATGCTCAGCTTGATGCCCTCCGCGGCGAGCTTGAGGTTGGCGCCCTGGGTCGTGCTCTTCAGCTCGATGACGACGCCGTTCTGGTTCTTCATGGCGGAGACTCCAGCGCCCCCGCCGACCGTTCCCTGCGCCGCTCCGGCCGTGTAGGTCCCGTCGAAGTCGGCGAGCTTCTTCAGGTCGAACACGTCCCCCGTCGCCGAGGCCCGGGTTACGCCCACCTCTCCGACCGCCAGCCCCGAGACCTTGACGGGATAGGTCTTGCCCTTATAGGAGAGCGTACCCTTGCCCCAGCTATACCCGATTCCAACCGCCACGGAGCCCTCCGTCAGCGTCAAGGTGGCGTCAGGCTTCTTGGCCTGAGCCGCCGCGAGCCCGGCGAGTAGCGAGAGCAGACTGCCGACCAGCACCAGCGCGATCGTCGTACGACGCATGATGAGCCTCCCTAGTTCGGGTTGAAGGTTCGCGAATTGCCGATGTCGACCGGCTGCCCGGAGCAATCTCGGTTGGTGTTCCGAGCCAGAACGACGTGGAACGGGACGAGAGGATAGGCAATATGAGCGACCTCCGGCATTGGTCACCCGTTGCTCGGCTCCCGCCACATCCTAGGCAGGCGCAGCGCCGACGTCAAGCGCCCGGACGGACCGAGAACGAGAGTGGATCCACCGTCCTTGCGCCTCATGGGGCGGTTTTGGTACAGCTGTCTCAGTCGCGAATCGCAGTGGTAATCCCATGAAGTCTGGGGAGAAGAGGGAGGGGCTATGCGATCGATCGGGTTGAGCCTGCTCATGGTGGCGGTCATCGCAACCGGATGCGCCACAGTACGCAATACGCCGACCCAGGACCTGGCCTGGGAGCGCTGGAGGGCGTGCGATCACTTCGCGGCGGTCACGCTCGAGCGGATCGATCTGGACGGCCGGCTCGTGGTCACGGGATACGTGTCCGAGGCGGCGCCATTCACGGCGTGCGTGCGCGAGGCGGCGGCTGACCAGGTTCGCCGTGGCATCGCTGCCAGGCCACAGGCCGCGGTGCTCGTGAAGGTCTACGGGTGCATGGGTGGGGCCACATGAGCCCGAGCCTTCCCGACCCCTTCAATCTGAAGCCGGGAGTAGACGGTTGCGCGTGATCCCGGCCCTAGCGCTGGCCGCGCTGCTGGCCGGCGCCGGCCCGGCGGCCGGCCAAGAGCAGACGCGGGAGTACTACCTGGCCGCCGAGGAGGTCGTCTGGGACTATGCACCGTCCCGCAAGGCCCTCATCCACGGCCACGGGCCCTCGGACGGAATCCCCCGGCCGTGGGCCGGCAATACCCGGAAGAAGAAGGTCCGCTACCTCGAGTACACCGATGCGACCTTCACCGTCCGGAAGCCCCAACCCGAGTGGCTCGGCATCCTAGGGCCTCTCATTCGCGCCGAGGTGGGCGATACCGTCGTCGTGCACTTCCTCAACCGCGCCAAGGGCCGCTACGGCATCCACCCGCACGGGCTGCGCTACACCAAGGAGCACGAGGGGGCGTTCTATCCGCCGGCCGGGGCGGGAGCGGGTGTCCCCCCGGGCGGGCGCTTCGTCTATACATGGACGGCCGACGCGGGCAGTGGGCCCGGGCCCGGCGACCCCAGCTCCGTCGTCTGGTGGTACCACTCTCACGTAGACGATTCCGTGGAGACCAACCTGGGGCTCTTGGGCCCGCTGATCGTCACCGCCCGCGGCCGCGCACGCCGGGACGCGAGCCCCGCCGACGTGGAGCGCGAGTTCGTCCTGCTCTTCATGATCTTCAACGAGAACCGGCCGGGCGCCGAGAAGGAAGAGCGCGGCCTGATGCACACGATCAATGGCTACATCTTCGGCAACCTCTCGGGTCTGATCATGGACAACGGGGAGCGGGTGCGCTGGCACGTGCTCGGCATGGGCAACGAGAGCGACCTGCACACGGCCCACTGGCACGGCAAGACGCTGCGCTTCCATGGGCGGAACACCGATGTCGTCGAGCTGCTGCCGGGAAGCATGGCCACCGCGGACATGCTCGCCGACAATCCGGGCACCTGGCTGTTGCATTGCCACGTGGCCGACCACATCCACGCCGGGATGTTCACCACCTTCACGATCAGGGGCCCCTGACGCGTCTCGAGCCGACCAGCCAGTGCCACCGGGTGTTCCACCGGGCGGGGTGCTCTTCACACGATAGTCACGCTCCCGTCACGTGATCTTTGCCCGCGCCGTGTAGCATCGCGCACGAGGTGAGGGACCGACACCCCGCTCGTGGCTCTCGATGCCATTCGGAGGACCTACGCCATGACTGGATCGCCTGACGTCTCACGCCGTGCCGTGCTCCGTGTGCTGGCGGGCGCGCCGCTCATCCCGCTGATGGGATCCACGGCCCTGTCGCTGCTGGACTCCACCGTCGCGCGCGCGGCCGGCGGCGTGCCCCGGGGCGCGGAGTTCGTCGGCATGGCCGCGCCGGCGACCCCGGCCGCGCAGGGCACGACCACCGTCGAGGCGAGCCTCGTGGTGAGCTACGGTGAGGGGATACGGCAGACGTTCGAGCTGGGATATCAGCCGCTGTTCTTTACGGGCGACCAGGTTCCGGACGGCAAGGGCGGCACGACCCTGGCGGGCGGGTACTACGACATCGGGGGCCGGCCGATCATGGATCCCTCCGCGCCGTCCCCGACCCAGTTCTTCTCCGATTGCCCGGATGGCTACAGCCTGCTCCAGCTTCGCGGGGTGCGGGCGCCCGGAGTGACGGGGAACACGGTCTTCGCGGTCGTCCAGTTCGAGTACACCACCCGCGATTCGAAGGACGAGAAGATGTACGGACGTCTGCCGTCGCCGATCGCCGTCCTCACGCTCGACCAGGACAAGACCAGCGGCGCGCTGAAGCTCGTGAAGTATCACTCGGTGGATACGAGCGGAGCCCACGGCCTGTGGATCACCTGCGGTGCCAGCCTGTCGCCCTGGAACACGCATCTGTCGAGCGAGGAGTACGAGCCCGACGCGGTCAGCGTCGACACGAACGCGCTGTTCCGAGCATTCAGCGCGAATCTCTTCGGGGACGCGGGGCGGGCGAAGCCGTATCACTACGGCCACGTGCCGGAGGTGGCGGTCAACCCCGACGGCACCGGCACGCTCCGGAAGCACTACTGCCTGGGCCGCATCTCACACGAGCTGGTGGAGGTCATGCCCGATCGGCGCACCGTGCTCATGGGCGACGACGCCACCAACGGTGGGCTGTTCATGTTCGTCGCCGACAAGTCCGCCGACCTCTCGGCCGGCACGCTGTACGTGGCGCAGGTGACGCAGCGGGCGGGGGTAGCGCTCGACCAGGGCGGCGCGTTCGACCTCCGCTGGATCAAGCTCGGGCATGCCACCAGCGCGGAAATCGAGCGGCTGGCCGACACGCTGAGCCCGGCCGACATCGTCGAGGTGAAGGCCGCCGACCCGAACGACAGCGCCTACGCGGCCATCCCCTACAACGGCAAGCGGCAGTGGGTGAAGTTCAAGCCGGGGATGGAGAAGGCGGCCGCGTTCCTCGAAACCCATCGCTGGGCGCCGGTGGTGGGTGGCACGCTCGCCTTCAGCAAGATGGAAGGGGTGACGGTCAACGCCCGAGACCGCGTCGCCTACCTGGCGATGTCCTACATCCACAAGTCCATGAGTGACGGGACCACCCGGATCAGGGTCGAGGCCATCGAGGCGGGGGCGGTCTACCAGCTCTCCCTCCAGGCAGGGCAGAGGGATCAGGAGGGGGCGGTGATCGACAGCGCCTGGGTGCCCGCTCACATGAGCACGGTCCCTGCGCTGGTTGGGCGGGACCTCGTGACCGCCGACACGGCCGGGAACACGGCCGACGTGGACCGGGTGGCCAATCCCGACAACCTCAAGTTCTCCGAGCGCCTGCGGACACTGTTCGTCGGGGAGGACAGCGGCAAGCACGTCAACAACTTTCTCTGGGCCTACAACGTCGACAGCGGGAAGCTGGCGCGCATCCTGTCCTGCCCGGCCGGGGCCGAGTCCACCGGCCTGCAGGCGGTCGACGATCTCAACGGCTTCGCCTACATCATGAGCAACTTCCAGCACCCCGGAGACTGGGAGAAGGGTCTGCACGACAAGGTCAAGGCCAGCCTTGCCCCATTGATCGACCAGCAGTACCGCAACCGCCGCAGCGCGGCGGTCGGGTACATTCACGGCTTGCCGCACCCGGTGTAGCGGACGCCGAAACGTAACACTCCCGTAGCAAATGACTCCGGAGTGCGTGGTATCCTCCGCGCCGACATGCTGACCGGCCCGCAGATTCGCGCTCGCGTCCAGCAAGGGCTGGAGGCCGGGCGCCTCTGGCGACTGACGCACGATCGAGCGAAGCTGCTGGGCACGGCGGATGGAGGCTCGGGGTGTCACGTGTGCTCGGAGCCGATCTCCCGGGGTCAGGCGTTCGGCCTCACCCGATCCACCATGGGCGTGCTCGTCCACCTGGAGTGCTACATGTTCTGGCTCCACGCGTCCGTGATCCTCGAGCGCGAGCCGACCACGTGCGCGAGCTGCCGGCGGCTGATTCCGCCCCACGCGGAGGCCGTGGCGATTCTGGGGGCGGTCTACCACGGTCGCTGCCGGGATCGCATGATGGTACCCGCGGGGCAGATGTCGCCCATCGCCTGAGGGATCATGCGGGTTCTCCTCTTCACGGACGGAGGCTCGGGTGCCCGCGCGGCGACAGCCTGGCTCCAGCGGTTCACGCCGACCGAGCCCCCGGCGCTGCGTATCGTGGCAATCGCCCAGACCCTCCGGGCCCCCGCCAAGCCGTCGTCGGCCCTGCGGACGCTGCGAAAGATGATCCTGGAGCGATCGCGACGACTGTGCGAGGAGGCTCGTGGCGAGCTCGCGGAGCGCTGGCCGGACCTGACCGCCGACGTCATCGAAGGGGATCCTCACGAGCACCTGCTCCGCGCCGCCGAGCAGTGGAAGCCGGACCTGGTCGTCCTCGGGCGCAGCGGCGACGCCGAGCCATCCGTGACGCTGGGCAGCGTGGCCCGGCTCGGCGCATACAACCTGGAATGCTCCGTGCTCCTGGTGGACCGGGCGCCGGAATCGGTGTGCCAGGTCGTGCTCGGCATGGACGGCTCTCCGAGTGCGCGCGAAGCGATCCGATTGCTATCGCGGCTCGGATTCACCCCGCCGCCGCGGGTCCTCGTGCTGGGGATCGTGGACACGTCCTGGCGCCGCGGTCTGGCCCTCGAGGAGGTCTCGCCCGCGATCCAGACCGCGCTGGACGAGCAGCAGGCGCAGGAGGAGGCGGACGCACGCGCTCACCTGGCCCGGGCGTCCGCTGCCCTCGCCGATCGGGCGATCGTGGAGAGCGAGGTCGTGATCGGGAGACCCGCCGAGATCCTGCTCGAGGTGCCGCGCGCACGGGCGGCGGACTTGCTCGCGGTGGGGCATCAGGGGCTCGAGCCCGTTCGGCGCCTCGCGCTGGGATCCGTCGCCGCGCAGCTCCTGGCCGCGGCGCCGTGCTCGCTGCTCATCGGCCGGAAGTAACCGGCATCGGTCCTCACTCGCTCGTGGCGCGCGCGGCGCGCTACTCCTTGAGCCCGGCCGCGACGAAGCTCTCGAGGACGTAGCGCTGGGCGACGACGTAGGCGAGGAGCGCGGGGACCACCGCCATCGACGCGGCGGCCATGAGGGGTCCCCAGTTGGTCCCGCCTTCGAGGCTCACGAACTCCTGCATCCCGACCGGCAGGGTCTTCATCAGCTTGTCGGTCGACACCAGGAGGGGCCAGAGGTACTGGTTCCAAGTGTTGATGAAGAATAGCACCGAGAGCGCGACCAGCGCGGTTCGGGTCGCGGGGACGATGATCCGCCAGAGGACCTGCCAGGAGTTGGCGCCGTCGAGGATGCCGGCCTCGACGAGGCTGCCGGGCAGGTTCTTGAAGGTCTGGCGGAGCATGAAGATGCCGTAGCCGGTCACCACCTGGGGGACGATCAGGCCGGTGTAGGTATTGAGGAGATCGAGCCGGGCGATCAGGAGGTAATTCGGGATCATCGTCACCTGGAACGGCACCATCATGGTGGCGACGAAGAGGGCGAACCACAGGTGCCGGCCCGGGGGCCGGAGGATCGCGCAGGCGTAGGCGGCGAGGGTGCTGGAGAGGGCCTGCGCGGCCGTGACCCCGAGGGCCACCACGAGGCTGTTGGCGAAGAGTCGCAGCATCGGCACCTGGGTCATGGCGGTGGAGAAGTTTCGGGCCGTCGCGTGGGCCGGCCAAAGGCGGAAGGTGCCCGCGAAGATCTCGTGTGGAGACTTGAGCGCGGTCGAGATCATCCAGAGCATCGGGAAGACCACGACCAAGCACGTAGTAGCCAGCAGCAGGTGTGCCCCGCGCGGCCTAGCCGCCATAGTGGATGCGCCGCTCGGCGAGAAGGAACTGGATGGCGGTGAGGACGAGGAAGACGAGGAAGATCAGCGTGGCCGCGGCGGAAGCGTAGCCGACGCGGAAGTACTCGAAACCCAGCTGATACACCAGGTAGCCCACGTTGTTGCTGGCCTCGTTGGGCCCTCCCTGGGTCAGGATCTGCGTCGGGATGAACAGGTTCTGCGGACCCAGGACGAAGGTGGTCAGGAGCACGAACAGTGTCGTCGGCGCGAGCAGGGGCAGGGTGATGTGGCGGAACAGCTGGGCGTCGGAGGCGCCGTCGACCCGGGCGGCCTGATAGAGCTCGGCCGGGATCGCGAGCAGGCCGGCGGTGTAGATGACGAAGTTGAAGCCGAAGGTCTTCCAGACCGTGACCAGGACGATGCTCCAGATCGCCCAGTCGCTCGAGGAGAGCCAGGCCGGGGCCGGCAAGCCCGCCAGGCCCAGCGCGGCGTTCAGCACGCCGTAGAGCGGGTGGAACATCCAGAGCCAGATCGCACAGGCGATGGCCATGGAGATCACGGTCGGGGAGAAGAGGACGACGCGGTAGACGTTGCGCCAGCGCGGCGTCACCTGGAGGACCAGTACCGCCAGGATGAGCGGGGCCAGCACGGTCAGGACCGTGAGGGCGACGGCGGCCTGGCCGGTGTTGACGAGCGAGAGCCGGAACGCACGACTCTGAACGAGGTCGCGGTAGTTCTGCCAGCCCACCGCCACCCGGTCCGGCGAGACCAGGTTCCAGTCGTAGAAGCTGAGGGCGGCGCTCGCGACGAGCGGCCAGTAAACGAAGACGGCCGTCAGGGCGGCGGCGGGGGCCAGGTAGAGGTAGGCGACGGCATTGGCGCGCCAACGCCGCCGCAGACGCACGCGCGCGCCCCCGACGGCGAGAGCGATCGATCCCGAGCCCGCGGGGGCGGCCAGACTCACGTGGGAGCGGGGTTATCGGGACAGCAGCGTGTTGGCCTGCGCCGCCGCTTCCTTGAGGATGGCCTCGGCCGGGCGCTTGCCCTCGAGCACCTCCTCACGCGCCTTGATGAGCGTCTTCGTGATCTCGAGCCCGCGCGACCCCGGGAAGGACACCCACGGCTTGGCGTATGGGAAGGTGTCCAGCGCGGCCTTCATGAGGGGGGCCTGGTCGAAGAACGGCTTCAGGTAGCGGGGGTCGTTGGCCAGCGCCGCGCGGGGCGGTAGGTAGCCGGTGCCGCGGGTCCAGATGGTCGCGCCGTCGGGGGAGAGGAGGAACCGGATCCACTCCCAGGCGGCTTTTTCCTGGGCCGGATCGCTCGCGAAGATCATCAGGACGTTGCCGCCGGTGGCGGTGGCCAGGGGCTTGCCGCCGAAGCGCGGCACGGGAGCGCTGCGCACGTCGAAGCCGTTCGCGTTCTTGCGCATGTGCTCCTGGCGGCCGATCGTGGTGAGGCACATCGCGATGTGGCCGCTCAGGAACGCCTGGATTCCCTCCTCCCAGGTGAGGTTCGCCGCGATCTTGCTCTTCTGGACCATGTCCTGCCACATCTGCATGGCCTCGATCGCGGGGGCCGAGTCCCAGCCCACGCGCTTGCCGTCCTCGGACAGCGGCCGGCCGCCGTTGCCCCAGATCAGGGTCTGGTCGATCCACTCGTCGTTGGGCTGCTGCAGGTAGACCGCGAGCTTGCCGGTCTTCTGCTTGATGATCTGCCCCTGGCGCTGGACCTCGTCCCACGTCTGCGGCGGCTGGTCCGGGTCGAGGCCGGCGGCCTTGAAGAGCTCGGGGTTGTAGTACATCACCGGGGTGCTCACGCCGAACGGGATGCCGTGGAGCTTCCCGCCGAAGAGGCCGAGCGCCATGATGTTGTCGGGGATGCCCTTGAAGAACTCGGGGTCGCTCTCACGGTACTTGTCGAGGACCACGTGGGGGAACTGCCCGGCGGCGTAGGCGGTGAGGTTGAAGCCGATCTGGGCCACCGCCGGCGGCCGCTTGGCCGCGAGGGAGACCTGCAGCTGCTGCATCAGGCCGGTGTAGACCCCCGGCTGGAACTTCTCCACGATCTTGATGTCGGGGTGCCGGGACTCGAAGAGCTTGACCAGCTCGGTGACGGCGGGGCCGCCGAACGTGGGCGAGTTGATGTGCCAGTACTCGATCGTCACCGGCTCCGCGGCCGAGGCGGGCAAAAGCAGCCTGCCCAGGGCCAGGAGCAGGGCCAGGGCTGCGTAGAACAGTGGTTTCCTCAGTTGGGCCATCGTACCGTCCTCCTGGGTGTGGGGCTCACTGGGTTCGGCGGAAGGGGCTTCAGCGGAAGGCGACGGCCAGGGGGAGCTGGCCTCGGACCCTGACCTCGACCGCCCCCGCGTCGGTCAGCGTGATCTCGGCGAAGCAGCCCGACGGGCCGCTGGTCATCTTCGAGTCCACCAGCGACATGACCGTGACGTAGGGGATGCCGTCGATGACCTCCACCGTGTTCAGGTGCATGTGCCCGTTGAACACCGCGCGCACGCGCCCACTCGCGGCCAGGATGCGACGGGCCCGCTCGCGGTTGCCGGCCAGGGCGTGGCTGGGATGGTCCGCGAAGTACCAGTGGCGCCCGGGGTCCTGCTCGTCGAGGGGGTGGTGGCAGAAGACGACCACGGGGCGAGAGGTCGTGCGCAAATCCTGCTCGAGCCAGTCGAGCTGGGCGGAGGAGAGCGTACCCCCGATCCCTTCGATCGTCGGGTCCTGGCTGTTGAGGATGACGAGGTGATAGCCCTTGGTATCGAACGACTCGTGGTCGGCCTGCTTGCCCAGGATGGCGCGGGCGTCGGCGGGCGCCACGTTCGTGAGGTCGTGGTTGCCCCACGCGTAGACGATGGGCGGGCCCGCGGTCTCGAGCATGTCGCGCACCTCGCGCAGCCGGACGCGGTCGGTCTCGGGATCCACGTCGTTGATGCGGTCGCCCAGATCGACGATCAGGTCCGGGTGGAACCGTTCCCGCATGCACGCGGTGAACGCGGCGAGGAGCAGGCGCGCCGCGGTGCCCGTCCGCACGTCGACGTCGGGCCCGTGGTGGATGTCGGTCACCAAGCCGATCCGAAGTGCCATCGCCGTTGGAACTCTCGCCCCCGGGCGTTGCAGGCCGATGACGGAGGCGTGAATCTTGGATGAAGGCTGGTGTCCCTGCGGGGAAGAGCCGAGTACACAAGGTAGCGCCGGCGACGCCCACGTGTTGCGGCATCGCCATCACACCTTCATGTGCGGCGTCTATGCTGATCGGTGATGGAGCACCGACCATCTCGCGTGAGCCAATTCTTTCGGATCGCCCTGATCGTCCTCGTCTTGGGCTGCGCCAGCCCTTCGCCCTCGCCGACGCGGACCACCAGCGGGGCTTCCCCGGATGTCGCCGCGCCGGCCGGGAAGTGGCGCGGATACTACCGGCAGGTCCCCGCCGGCGACATGAGCCTCATCCACGGCGATATCGAACTCCCGATCAACGACAATGGAATCTACGCGGGGACGTGGTCGAATCGACAGGTCGCCGGGTCGACGAGAGCGTCACGCACCGACATTGCGGGAACGGTTGTCGTGATCCTCCGGGACTGGCGGGATCCTCACGCCCGCCGGTGACATGCTCCACGGGCTCACGATCGATCCGGGCAATCACCGGGCTCTCGCAGCTTACCTGGAGAGAGTTCCCTAGCGCAGAGTCAGCGGCAAGAAGTCGGGCGGCGCTCCGCGCTCAGCCCTCGAGCCAGTCCATGCGGAAGAGCGCCCCCGGATCGTCGACCGCGACGAGGTGGTGAATCGAGAACTCGTACACCTCCCCGGCGCGGAGGTCCGAGGGCGAGAAGGGGAAGGCGAGATTGCCCGCGATCGCCTTCCGGCCCGGGTAGGTGACGTGCAAGGCCACCGACCGCGCCAGGGCCAAAACCGCGACGGAGGTCTCGGGATCGTCCGCGATCACCTCGATGATCAGGCCCAGCTCGTGCGGGCGGCTCCCGCGCGCGGGCTCGAGAGGGCCCATCACCCCATCGCGGCCGTAGACGTGGAACATGAGCCGGTAGCCGTCGGGGTAGGTATCGGCGACGCGGGTGCGCACGTTGGCGAGGTAGGCGTCGAGGTTCGCGATGAGCTGGGGCTCGCGCACCCCGGCGATGGCGAGAGTGCGGAAGCCGACGCGCGCCACGCCTTCGAGCTTCAAGGTCGGGGTGGCCGCGGGGACGAAGCGCGTGCCCGAGACGCGCACCGCGCGATCGCCGGACGCCTCGAAGCGCGTGGCCTTGAGATCGATGTGGCCGTGGGGCAGGTGGAGCTCGTAGGGATTGGCGCGCTCGTAGAGGGAGTGCGCCGCCACCGAGGCGACCGTGCACACCTTGTCGGGGTTCGGCGGCTCGACCGTGAAGGCGTCGTCCTCGATGACGCCGAGCAGGCTGTCCGAGCCGTGCCGGGGGTACGCGGCCGCCGCCCCGCACTCGAGGATCTTGCCCATGTGCAGGGCCAGCCCGGGGTCGAAGCCGGCGCGGATGGGCAGCGCCGCGATGACCGCCGCGTCGCACGCCCGGCCTGCGATGATCACCTCGGCCCCGGCGTCGAGGGCGGCCAGGAACGGCTCGATGCCCATCTGGGCGACGATGCGCGTGGCCCGGTCGACCTCCTCCGTGGTCAGCGCGCGGTCGTGGTCGAGCGGGCGGACCCGGCCGTTTGCCACCTGGGTCCGGAGCCAGCCCCGGTCCACTTCCGCGTCGATGACCGCGGTGCGGAAGCGATAGCCCCGCTCGCGGCAGAGCTCGCGGTAGAGATCGAGCGTCCACTCCACGTGCGGCCGGCCACCGCCCCCGCCCGCGGAGCCGATCAGCACGGGGATGCGGCGGGCACGCGCGGCGTCGAGGATCATGGTGAGGTCGCGCTTGGCCGCCCGCCGGTTCACGAACGGTACGCCCGCGCCCAGGTAGTAGGGGCCGGGATCGGTGGAGCCGGCGTCGAGGGCGAGTACCGCCGGGTCACGGGCGAGGCCGCGCTCCATCGAGCGCACCGGGATGCCGTAGCCGAGCATGCCGAGCGGGGCGAGGACGGTCATGGGCCGCATGGGGCGCGCTCCCGGTCAGGCGGTCTCCGGCCACTCGATCGCGTGGCCGGCGAGGGGGACGTGCTGCTGGGCCCCGTACACATCGGTCTCCCCGACCGCGCCGGAGGCCCACGGGCGCCGGAGTGTGATCTTCACCGCGTAGGCCGGCTCGAACTCGATGATGTCGACGACGTCCTCGGGCGTGAGCCCGTAGAGGCGTGCCACGGTGGCGCGATCGAGCGGTCGCCCGGCCACGAAGCGGCGGTAGGTCGCCTCGTCCGGGAAGACGATGTCGAGCGTGAGGAGGAACGGCCCCGCGTTCTTGCTCGTCACGAACGTGGCGATCTCGCCGATGGTCCGCATCGGGAGCCATCGCATCATCTGCGACCGCCCGCTGTCAAGGTGGCAAGGTCTAGGGGTCAGCTCGGCAGTGGCGGCCGTCGCGCGCGCCAGTCGGTGGCGCGCTCGTAGGCGCGGCCGGCCCGCAGCAGCGTCGCCTCGTCGAAGCGCCGACCGATCATCTGCAGCCCGATCGGCAGCCCGCTCGCGGTGAACCCGCACGGCAGCGAGAGCGCGGGCACGCCGGCCAGGCTTGCCGGGGTGGTGTAGGAGCGCCGGTTGAAGAAGCGGCGTGCCGCCTCCGCGCGCGATGCGATCGGCGCCTGCGCGCTCGCGATCGGCGGCGCCGGCGTGGGCCCGGTGGGCGCCAGGAGCAGGTCGAAGCGCGCGAGAGCGTCCAGGACCTGCGTACGGATCGCGGCGCGGGCCCGTGCCGCCTGCTGGACGAGCGTCGCGGGCAGCAGCGCCGCGGTGACGAGCCGCCGCCGCGTGCCCGCGTCGTACTCGTCTCCCCGCGTGGCCAATGTGCGGTGGTGCCAGGCGGCGGCCTCCCCGTCGGCCAGGGCCATGAACACCGCGCCCGCCATCGGCAGGAGCGGGAGATCGACGTCCTCGACCCGGGCTCCGAGCCCGCGCAGCGTCGCCGCGGCCGCGCGGACCGCGGCGCGAACCTCGTCGTCGGTGTCCGCGCTGTCGAGGAGCGGGGTCACGACGCCGATCGAGAGGCCTCCGGCGCCGCGCTCGAGACCGGCGCGTGGGTCGGCCACCGCGGCGCGAACCCACCGGTCGTGGCGGTCGGGCCCGGCGATGATCGACAGCAGCAGCGCGGCGTCCTCCACGGAGCGCGTCAGCGGGCCGGGCGCGTCCATCGACCAGGCAACGGGGATGCAGCCCGTGCGCGGCACCAGGCCCCAGGTGGGGCGGAGCCCGACCGCGCCGCACCACGAGGCGGGGCTCCGGACCGAGCCGCCGGTGTCCTCGCCGAGCGTGGCCGCGGCCAGCGCGGCGGCGGCCGCGATGCCCGACCCCGACGAGGAGCCGCCGGTCTCGCGTGACTGGTCCCACGGATTGCGCGGCTGGCCGAACGGGTAGGTGAGGGTGCCGCCCAGCGCGAACTCGGTGAGGTTGAGCTTGCCGAGCAGGATGCCGCCCGCCGAGCGCAGACGCGCCACCACCGTGGCGTCCTCGGTGGGCACGCGGTCGGCGTGCAGGCGCGAGCCCGAGGTCGTGCGTATCCCCGCCGTGTCGAACTGGTCCTTCACCGCGAACGGCACGCCGTGCAGCGGGCCGAGCGGCGCTCCGTGGGCGAGCGCCTGCTCCGCGCCGCGGGCCTCGTCGAGCGCGCGCTCTCGGCAGACCGTGACGTACGCGCGCAGCGCCCCGTCCCAGCGGTCGATGCGCGCGAGATAGGCCTGCACCGCCTCGACCGGAGAGACGGCCCGCGCCCGGATCATCCCGGCCAGCTCGGCCGCGGTGCAGTAGGCGAGATCCGCGCTCATCCGTCACCGCGGGGAGAATCGGGAGGCAGCGCAGGCGCGGGCTCCGCGGCGGCCAGGTCGAGCGTGGCCAGGCCCCCCAGCACGTCGACGAAGGCGTTGAGGCGATGCGTGACCTCGGCCAGGTCGGGGCCGTCGAGCGGCAGGCCGGCCGCGGCGGCGAGCGCGCGAACCGCGTCGGGAGTGAGCTCGGTCATCCGGGAGATCTTACCGAGGGCGCCTGCCGTTCAAGCGCGGCGCCGGCGGAGGCGAGCTGAGACGCCGATTCTGTGAGAACGCACCTACTTGGGGCAGATCCAGCCGGCTCCGCTGGGGTTGGGGAAGCAGCCGACCGATTGTGGGAGCAGCTGCTTCGGTAGCCACAGCACCACGTCGGGGAACAGCACCGTGAAGGCGATGGTGAGGAAGAACACGATGTAGAGAGGGAGCGATCGGACCATCGCGCGGTAGAAGGGCACGCCGATGAATTTCGACGCGATCAGCAGCGATAGCCCGTAGGGCGGCGTGATCAATCCGAACACCAGCGTGGTGATGATCACCACGCCCATATGCACGGGGTTGATGTTGCCCACCTGGGTCAGCTTGTTGATGATGGGCATGAAGATGATGATGGCTGGGATCGCGTCGATGAAGTCACCGAGGATCACGAACAGCACGACCAGGAGGAGCATGATGATCTTGGGGTCGGTGCCTCCGTAATGGCTGATGTACTCGGCCACGGTGTCGGGGCCGCGCAAGTAGGCCAGCATCCAGCCGAAGGCCGATGCGCCGGCCACTGCGGCCAGCGGGAGCGAGTAGAGCAGGCCGGTGTACATGAAGTCGCCCGGCAGGTGGCGGAGGTGGCGCGGATTCAGCACCGGGATGAGCACCAGCAAGATGTAAGCCGCGGCGACCATGCCGGCCTCGGTCGGGGTGAACCAGCCGGTCAGGATGCCCCCCATGATGATGACCGGGATCACCATCGGCAGAGCCGAGCCGCGCGCGGCCACGAAGATGTCCACGAGCTGTGCCCGCTTCTTCATGGTCCCGACGGGACCGAAGAAGTAGCTGTAGATCATCAGGCCCACGCCGATGATCACGCCTGGCACCACGCCGGCCAGGAACAATCCGCCGATCGACACGTTACCGGTCGCGCCGTAAACGACTGCCATGATCGACGGTGGGATCAGGTTGGCCATGGTCGAGGCCGAGGCGATGAGCGCCGCGGTGAAGGCGCGATCGTAGCGCTCCCGGTCCATCTCGGGTGCCACGGTACGGCTCAGCACCGCGACGTCGGCGGCGGAGGAGCCCGAGATCCCGGCAAAGAACATGCTGAACAACGTGACGACCTGGGCCAGCCCGCCGCGCAGGTGCCCCACCAGCGCCTGGGCGAGGCGGATCATGCGATAGATCACGTTGGCTGACGACATCAGCTCGCCGACGAGAAGGAAGAACGGGACGGCCAGGAGCGCCTCGGAGTCGATGCCGTGGAACAGCTGGCCGATCATCGACTGGTAGCTGATCGGGGTGAACGCCGTCGCCACCAGCACCCCCGCGATGATCGCGAACGCGACCGGTACGCCCATGTAGCCCAACAGCAGGAACAGGCCTCCCATCATGACCAGAAGCGTGCCCGAGCTCATTCCACCGGCTCCGGCAGGAACTCGGCGTCCTCGGGGCCCTCGAAGCCGTTGTTCCATCCGTTGACCATCTGCTCGACGCAAAACAGCATCACCAGGACCCCCGAGATCGGCACGACGCCCGTATAGACGGTCAGAGGAATGAGCCAGGGCATGCGGAAGCTGCCCAGGTCCAGCATCGCGTTCTTGTAGCCGAACCAGGCCATGAATCCGGCCACGATCAGCACGATCAGCCGGTTGAAGGTCTCGATCGCCCAGCGGTTGGTACCGGTCATACGCTTGGTGATCTCGGCCAGGTAGATATGGTCGTTGCGCCGCGTGGCGGCGGCGATGCCGATGAACACGCCCCAGGCGAAGAACGCCGTGGTCGCCTGTTGCAGCCACAGCCAGGGATGGCCGACGGTACGCGTCACCACGTCGAGGAAGACGCACAGGGAAAAGCCGCCGATGCACACCCCGCACAGGGTCATCAGGCCGGCCTCCAGCGGGTCCAGCCATGTCCATTTGAGGTGGCGGTGGCGCTGGAGTATCAGCGCTCTATTTGCAGCAAAATCGGTCGCGCCTGCCATGTGCGCCGCCGCTCCCCTCTCACATCGGCGTGACTACTTCACCGAGCGGACGAGACCCAGGATCTTGACCGCGTGGGGTCCGAGCTCCGTGGCCAGCTGGTCCTGGATGGGCGCCGCGGCCTTCATGAAGCCACTCTTGTCGACCTTGGAGTTGATCTTCACGCCGATCTTCTGAAGCTTCGTCGCAGACTCCGCCTCGAGCTTGAAGGCCATGGCGGGTTCGCGACGGCTCACCTCGTCGGCCGCCTCCTGGACCCACCTCTTCTCTTCCGGGCTGAAGCTGTTCCAGGCCTTGTCGCTGACCCAGATGCAGTTGTTGTTGGCCTCGTGCTGGGTCATGTTCAGCACCGGCGCCACTTCGTAGTGCTTGTTCGTTTCGTATACGTTGACACCGTTCTCGGCCACGTTCACCACCCCGGTCTGGAGTGACACGTAAACCTCGCCGAAAGGCATGTGCACGGTCTGCGCGCCATAGGCTGGGAAGTGTGTGTCCTCGGTCTTGGTCGCCTGCACGCGCACCTTCAAACCCTTGAGGTCGTCGACTTTGCTGATCTCTTTCTTGCTGTACATGTTGCGGAAGCCCATGGTGATCAGTCCGATGACCTGGGCGCCCTGCGTCGAGTCCTTGATCATGGCGCGGAAGGCATCGGCCACCGCCTTGTCAGCCAGCGCCTTGGACAGATGATCCTCGTCGCGGAAGATGAAGTGCAGGGAGAACACGCCCGCTTGGGGCGCCACGCTGGCCGCGTTCGCGGTTGCCGTGATGACGAAGTCGATGTCGCCCGCGCGCAGCTTCTGCAGCGTCTGCGGCTCGGTGCCCAGCTGAGCGCCGGGGAACTGATTGATGCTGAGCTTGCCGCCGCTCAACGCCTTCAGCTTTTCGTCGAAGATGTTCGCGGCGATGCCGTAGGCCGTTGTCACCGGCTGGTCGTAGGCGAAGCTGAGCTTGCGTTGCGCCGAGGCATCGGTCGACAGCCCCAGCGTCAGGACGCCAGCGGCAAGAGCCGCAAGACCGAGTCGTCTCATCACAGATGTCATCGCTTGTTCCTCCCGGCATCGCCCGTTCTCGATTGGGGTTCTCAGGTGTAGAAGGGGCCCATGGTCGCCGATCCATCATGCGTCGTCAAGCGGACGGCCGTACCTCGACTTCATACGGACTCACAAAGGAGTCGGAGGCGGCACGCCGAAGCCGAGAGAGCTCAGGGAGGGACTCGGCGAGGATCGCCACCCCGCGATGGCGGGTCCGACAATCGGGGTCAAGGACCCGCGGAAGGATCGTCGAAGCGTCCCGGATCGATCTCGTCTGCGTAGCACACCGGAGAGGCCGGAGCGCCGGGCGTGCCCCCGGAGGGCTCGCCCAGGAACACGAGGCCGTCCGGGTCGCGTCGATAGGCTCCGCGCTCGGTCACGACCCAGTCCATCGGGACGTCCCAGGCTTGCGGTCGGGTGGTCTTCATCCTGGCCAGCTCGTAGCCGACGCCGATCGCGACGCGGGTTCTCGGCAGGCTGACCAGGGTCCGGTCGAAGTAGCCGGCGCCGTAGCCCAGGCGATGGCCGGCCTCGTCCCAGCCGTTCAGCGGCACGAGGACGACGGTGGGAACGACGGGGTCGGAGCTCACCGGATAGGGAATGCCGAGTGGGCCGGACGCGAGGGCCACGCCCTCGTGCCACTCGTGGAAAACCAGCGGCTGCTGCGGTGCGACGACCACCGGCAGCGCGGTCACCGCGCCGCGCTCACGCAGCGCGCTGGCCAAGGGCCGCGCGTCGTATTCTCCCCGCACCGGCCAGCAGAAGGCGACCGTCGCGGCGGAAAGACCGGGGAACGAGCGCAGGAGGTGCGCGTCGATGCGCTGGCGCCACCGTTCGAGCGTCGCCGCGTCGAGACGCTCGCGCGCGGCGATCAGCCGCTCTCGCTCGGCCTTTCTCCACGCGGCCAGGTCCCCGCCCGCCATGCCGGTCTCGCCGCTCGTCACCATAGCGTTGTACCATGCTGGACTGGTGAGCATGCGCATGGGTGCGAAAGCGTCTCTCGCCGGTCCGAAGGGCGGCTATTTCTCTGGGAGTGCCGCGGCGATCCGGCGCGATCAGCTTGGCTTCTACGAGTGGTGCGCGCGGGAGTACGGGGACGTCGTCGAGACTCGGCTGGGCCCGTATCGGATCCTGCTGATCTACCATCCGGACGCCATCGAGCAGCTCTTCGTGGCCCGGAACCGGGACT
>Ga0335085_10005771_pt1 | contig 19751 bp, 16 predicted proteins | sample Lox_Sample_45_FD_206712 | JGI IMG/M metagenome (GOLD analysis project Ga0335085, IMG submission 206712) | Soil microbial communities from Loxahatchee National Wildlife Refuge, Florida, United States - Lox_Sample_4.5 | ecosystem: Environmental > Terrestrial > Soil > Wetlands | place: USA...
ATGGCCTCCACCGCGTCGACCCCCACCTGCCCGGCGGCGAGGAGCGACTCTCCGACCGCGTCGGTGTGAGACACCGTGCTGTTGTCGCAGCAGAGGGCCACCGGGACGCCGGCCTCGAGGAACGTGAGGAGGGGGTGAACGGCGCCCCGAGCGACGGCCCCGGTGTGGTAGTTGCTCGACAAGCAGACCTCGACCGCGATCCGGTCGCGGGCCAGCCGCTTCACGAGCTCCGGATCCCGGGCCGCGGCGCAGCCGTGGCCGACGCGGTGGACCCCCAGCTCGTCGACCGCCTGCCACACGTATTCCGCGGGAGCGTCCTCGCCCGCGTGCGCGGTGAGCCCCAGCCGCCCGAGGCGCGCCACTTCGTAGGCGCTGCGGAAGAGCCGCGGCGGGTTGCCCCGCTCCGGCCCCGCGATGTCGAAGCCCACGACGCCGGTGCGCTCGTGAAGGTGCTGTGCCTCGGCGAGCGCCTGGCGGGCGACGATCTTGGCGATGTGGGGTCCGTGCTGGCGCATCGTGATCACGATGAGGCCCAGCTTCATCCGCGGGTGCTTGCGCTGAGCGTGGTTCATGCCGGAGAGTGCGGCCCGGATCGACTGGCGGGGGGTGAGACCGGCGTAGGTGTGGATGAGAGGGGCGTAGCGCAGCTCGAGCGTGGAGACGCCGGCGGCGGCGGCGGCGAGGCAGATCGACTCCACGACCTGCGACACGTTCTCGTAGAACTGGGTCACCCACAGCGGGTAGTGCATCTTGTCCAGGTAGGCGAGGAGCGACCCCTCCTCGCCCTCCTGGATCTCCAGGAACCGGCGCATCTCGGGGAGCGAGTCCGCCGGGTGCAGCCGGTAGTGCCTCATCAGCTCCCAGGTCACCTCGGCCGGGATCGAGCCGTCCACGTGCTGGTGCAGCTCGACCTTGGCGAGCGCGCGGAGGCGCTCCTCGGCGTCCGCGTGGACCGGGTGCCTCTCCGGGGCGAAAGGCGAGGTCATGGCTCGCGCACGTTAGCACGGCGCCCCGCGAGGTCGCCACAGACGGGGGCTTCCCCGAGGACCCCGAATAATGGCAGCATTGGGGCCCTTCGAGCGTCCGCCGTGACCGACCCCCTCCCCCCCGCCTTCGACACCTGGTTCGAAGCTCGCTGCCCCGGGATCCCCCTCCGGGGGGCCCGCGCCGTCCTCGAGCTCGCCGCCGAGGGCGCGACGGTGCCCTTCATCACCCGTTACCGGAAGGAGCGCACGGGGAACCTCGACGAGCTGGCCATCCGGAGCACCCTCGAGGCGAAGGACCTGTTCGAGAAGATCCTCTCCCGCCAGGCCATCATCGTGGAGTCGATCGCGCGGCACGCCGGCCTCGGCCCCGAGCTGCGCGAGCAGATCCTCTCCACCTTCGATCTCGACGTCCTCGAGGACCTTTACCACCCATACCGCCAGCAGAAGAAGAACCGAGCCCTCGCCGCGCGGGAGGCAGGGCTCGAGCCGCTCGCGGACTGGATGTGGGGTTGTGGGCACGGGACGGAGAAGCCCCAGGAGGGGCAGACGCTCGAGCTCTGGGCGTTCACCTTCCGCAACGAGGAGAAGGGCGTCCCCGACGCGAAGTCCGCTATCGAGGGCGCCCGCGACATCCTCGTCGAGCGGCTGGCCGGGATGCCCGAGCTGCGGGCGCTCGTTCGGCGCGCCTACTTCGACCAGGGCTGGCTGCGCGCCACCAAGACCGAAAAGGCGAAACCCCACTCCAAGTTCGAGACGTACTTCGCCTTCCAGGAGAAGGTCTCGTCCCTGCGCGAGCCGGCGAGCTCGCACCGCTACCTCGCCGTCCGGCGCGGCCAGGCCGAGGACGAGCTCCAGGTGAGCGTCGGGGGCCCTCCCGGCGACCCCGAGTTCGAGTCGCGGCTCCTGGCCGCGTTCGAGGGCGCGGCCGCCTCCGTGCCCGGCTCCCCGGGGACCGAGATCCTGCGCCACGCGGGCCGGATCGCCTTCCGAAACAACGTGCGCACCTCGGTCGAGAACGAGGTGCACCGGGTGCTCAAGGAAGGGGCGGACGCGGCGGCGTCCCAGGTGTTCGCGGAGAACGTGCGGCGGAGGCTCCTCGAGGCGCCGCTCGGGCCAAGGCCGGTGCTCGGCGTCGACCCCGGGGTCCGGACTGGCTGCAAGCTGGTCGCGGTCGACGGGACGGGAAAGTTCGTCGCGACCGAGGTCTTCCACCTCCAGAGCGACGAGCAGAAGGCCGGAGCGCGCGAAGCGGTGGTCCGCTTCGCCCGCGAGCAATGTCCGGCTGCGGTGGCGGTCGGAAACGGGACGGGGGGCCGGGAGGCTGAGGTCTTCGTCCGGGCCGCCCTCCGCGAGGCGGGGATCTCCGCCCCCGTCGTCCTCGTGAGCGAGGCGGGGGCGAGTGTCTACAGCGCGAGCGACGTCGCGCGCGCCGAGTTCCCGGACCTCGACGCCACCGTACGAGGGGCGATCTCGATCGCCCGGCGGCTGCAGGACCCGCTGGCCGAGCTCGTCAAGATCGAGCCGCGCAGCATCGGAGTGGGCCAGTACCAGCATGACGTGGCCCACGCCGCCCTCCAGAAGGCGCTCGACGCCGTGGTCGAGGACTGCGTGAACGGTGTGGGGGTGAACCTCAACACCGCCTCCCGCCCCCTGCTCGCCCGGGTGGCCGGGATCGGGCCGGCTCTGGCGGCCGCGATCGTCGAGCACCGGGAGGCGAAAGGGCTCTTCCGATCCCGCCGGCAGCTGCTCGAGGTGCCCCGGCTCGGCCCCAAAGCCTTCGAGCAGGCGGCGGGCTTCCTGCGCGTGCCCGGCGGTGAGCATCCCCTCGACGACACCGCCGTGCACCCCGAGCGATACGCCGCCCTCGAGGCCCTCGCGGCCCGGATGGGCAAGGGCGTCGCCGAGCTCACCGGCCCCGGGGCCGCCCTCGTCCGGGAGGCGACCTCGCTCAAGGACGAGATGGGCGCCTTCACGTGGGAGGACGTCGTCGCCGAGTTGGAGAAGCCCGGCCGCGACCCGCGAAGGGCCTTCGTTCCCTTCTCCTTCCGCGACGACGTGCAGAGGCTCGAGGACCTGAAGCCGGGCCTCGTCTGCCCGGGTGTCGTCAGCAACGTGACGAGCTTCGGCGCGTTCGTGGACATCGGCGTCCACCACGACGGCCTCGTCCACGTCTCGCAGCTCGCTTCGAGGTCGGGGCAGAACGGGAGGGCGGTGCCCGAGCCGGGCGACCATGTTCAGGTCCGCGTGCTCAAGGTCGACCTCGAGAAGAAGCAGATCTCGCTCACCATGAGGCCGCCGCCGGCCGAGCACCGCGCCAGGCCGGCCCGCCGCCCGACGAGCGCCCCGCCGCCGCCAGACGGCGCCGTCGGGAGACCGGCCGCCCGGCCGGAGCGAGCGGAAAGGCCGGCTCGGCCCGCGGGCGAGCGGGCGGGATCGCATCGGCCGTCGTCGCGGCCGCCGGAAGAGCGGCACCCCGGGCGGCCTCCGCGCCCCGACCGCCCCGCCGAGACTCGCCGGACCACCGCGCCGCCGCCCGAAGCGAGACGGCCCGATCCGCGCCGGCAGGTCTTCAACAACCCGTTCGCGGTTCTCGCCGCCCTCAAGGGCCCTCCCAAGCGCACCAAGGGCTGAAGGCCCGGGGTCCGGCCGTTCCCCGCATGAGGTGCGTGCATGCCTGGCCGTGGCAGGGTTGATGCTTCAATGGGGAGTGAGGGCGCTCGCCCCCGCAAGGCTTTCGTGGAGGGTTCGACCATGCCGATTCCGGCCCTGGACATCGAGGCACACAAAGCGGTCTCCCCGCTGAACGGCAGGAAGAACGGGCCGGCGGTTCCCACCCTGTGGGCCGAGCGTTTCGCCCAGCGCACGCAGCGCATGACCAGCTCCATGATCCGCGAGCTGCTCAAGCTCACCGAGAAGCCCGACGTCATCTCTTTCGCCGGCGGGCTGCCCGCGCCGGAGGTCTTTCCCTTCGCCGAGATCCAGGCCGCCACCGACAAGGTCCTCCGGGAGCAGGGGAAGACGGCACTTCAGTACGCGGCCACGGAGGGCTATCTCCCTCTGCGCGAGCTCCTCGTGCGGCACATGGCGCGCTACGGCATCCGGGTGAGACCGGCGAACGTCATGATCACCTCCGGTTCGCAGCAGGGCCTGGACCTCATCGGCAAGCTGTTCGTGAACCCCGGCGACCGCATCCTGACCGAGTCGCCGACCTACCTGGGTGCCCTCCAGGCGTGGAGCGCGTACCAGGCCGACTACCTCACGGTGCCCGTGGACGACGAGGGCCTCGACGTCGGACGGCTCGAGTCGCAGCTCCGGGCGGGGCCGAAGTTCCTGTACATCCTTCCGAACTTCCAGAACCCGGCCGGGGTCACCCTGAGCCTCGAGCGCCGCCGTACGCTCGTCGAGCTCGCGAACCACTACGGGGCGCCGATCGTCGAGGACGATCCCTACGGGCAGCTGCGCTACGAGGGAGAGCACCTGCCGCCGATCGTCCAGATCGACGCCGAGCTCCACGACTGCGCGAAGGGGGACGCCGACTTCACGGGCGACGTGCTCTACCTCTCGACCCTCAGCAAGACCCTCGCCCCTGGCCTCCGCGTCGCGTGGGTGGTGGCGCCGGAGTCGGTGATCACGCGCCTCGTCCAGATGAAACAGGGCGCGGACCTCCACAGCAGCACGTTCTGCCAGATGGTGGCCTACGAGGTCGCGCGGGACGGCTTCCTCGACCGCCACGTGAAGCGCATCCGGGAGGTCTACGGCGAGCGGAGAAACGCCATGCTGGCCTCCCTGGAGCGGCACTTCCCGGAGGAGGCCCGGTGGACGAAGCCCCAGGGCGGCCTCTTCCTCTGGATCACGCTGCCGGAGGGCTTCGACTCGACGGCCCTCCTCCGCGAGGCGCTCGAGAAGGAGAGGGTCGCCTTCGTCCCCGGCGCGCCGTTCTTCCCCCGCGGGGGCGGCGAGCGGACGTGCCGGCTGAACTTCTCGTACGCGTCGCCGGAGGCGATCGACGAGGGCATCCGCCGCCTGGGGAGCGTCATCAAGGCCACGCTCGTCTCGCGCCGGTGAAAGGGAGGCCGGGGCGGGTGCGGCGAGGACGGGCGGGAGAAAAGGAAAACGCCCGGAGCCTCGCGGCTCCGGGCGCCTCTCGGTTCAGTGGCTCGAAAGAGTCCCCTAGCCGATCTTGACGACGTTTGCGGCGCGCGGCCCCTTGGGGCTGTCGACCACCTCGAACCGCACGCGGTCACCCTCGTTGAGAGTCCGGAACCCCTCTGCCTTGATCTCGCTGTGGTGGACGAACACGTCCGGTCCGCCCTCGCGGGAGAGGAACCCGAAGCCCTTGGACTCGTTGAACCACTTCACCGTACCTTCGACCATGAACGTATAGGCCTCCCTAGCCTCGCCTGGCGACAGCGACGTGCACGCCCCTCGCCACGGCCGCCCACCGTGGGCGGCCCTTGGGGACGGGCGCCAGAGCGACGGTCGCCAGGGCGCCGACACGCTAGCAAAACTGCTTTTGGCCCGTCAAGGTGTTCGTGCCCTCCCGAGTCGGGGGCGCCTACCGGCCCTCCTCCGACCCGGGCGGCAGCAGCCCGCCGAGCGCCCAGCCGAGGGCCCCGGCGATCCCGTTGAGGAGGGTGTTGACGACCAGGCCCCCCGCTCGGAAGCCCATGGCGGCGAGGAAGCCGATCGGCTCGGCCCCGCGGCTGAGGGCCATGGGGTTGGCGAAGTAGCTCGGAACGGCGAGGGCGTAGGACGCCACGGTGGAGGCCCAGACGACGAGCTGTGACACGACGGCCATGAACATCGCGAACCCGGCCGTCCGGGAGAGCTTCCAGCCGCGCCAGGGGCGCAGGAAGGCGGTGGAGATGAGGGAGGCGAAGAGGGTCAGGGTCACGATGCTCATCGCCGACGTCCCCTTCTCGTAGGGGACCGCGAAGACCGTGCCCAGAAGCCACCGACCCACGGTGACGACTCCGAGCATGACGAAGAACGGCCGGGCCAACCGCGCGTACTCCTTCAGCATGCTTCCCTCCTCACGACCAGCCGAGCCTGTCCCGGGGCGGCGCCGACATCTCGGAGGCGAAGGCCTCGATGTCCTCGGCCACCGCCCCCCGCGCGGGGATCGCCGGGGCGCACAGGTGCAGGCCGGCGACGAGGCCGGGGTCGTCCGGGGCGGGGATCGCCTCCGCCCCCTCGGCCTGCGTGAGAGCCCGGGCGTAGTCCTCGAGGGCCACCTCCCCTCCTCCCCCGACGGCGTGGCGTGCCCGGAAGACGAGATCGACGCAGGTCCGGGCCGGCCCGAGACGCGTCACCCGCGGTCCCCACCGGGCAGCGGCGGCACGCCCGCCGCCTGGAGCAGCCGCTCGAACTCGGCCGGGTTCGAGAACTGCAGGTTGAGCCGGGTGACCCGGTCGCGGCCCACGAACACGTTCCTCACCACCGCCTCCGTCGAGACGCGGCCCGCGAGGTCGGAGACGGTCACGCCCTCGCCGCGGGAGACCGACAGGGTGGTGAAGACGCGGGCGCCCCCCCGGCTGACGTCCTCGGTGACGGTCTGCTCCTCCTCGATGTGCCCGTCTCCGTGGCGCAGGCGGAGGTTGACGAAGAGCTGCAGCCGGTCCTCGCCGCGCCGGTCGGCCCCGTGACCGGTCTTCGAGTCCTCGGGCAGGCGGAACCGGCCCCCCGGTCCGGCCGCGAAGCCCTTCGGCGGAACCCGTCCCAGGAACAGCACGCCCGCGACTCGCGCCGCGCTCTCCGTCGAGCGCGTGTTGCGCACGAGGGCGTAGGTCCGGTAGGAGGTCTCGGCGAGGTCGTAGCGGCGGTAGTTGCGGGGAAGAGGCAGGGACAGCAGCAGCACCTGGCCCACGCCGTGGGCGTGCTTCAGGGGGAAGGACGCGCCTCCGAACGAGGCGTCCCCGGTGGCGGTCATCTCCTCCCAGGCCGCGCCGTCCTGGTCGTGGCCGGTCACCCGCACCGGCACGCTCAAGCCCAGGCGCTGATCGCGACGGCGCTCGGAGGGCGGCAGGCGATGACCTTCTACTTCTTGTTCGTGTACCAGTCCGCGTCCACCTTCGCGAACTGCGACCACTTCTCGGGCAGCTCCTCGAGCGGGAAGATGGCCTGGACCGGGCAGACGGGGACGCAGGCGCCGCAGTCGATGCAGGTCTCAGGGTCGATGTAGAGCTTCGTCTCGGCCGCGAAGTCGGCCTCGTCCTTCTTCGGGTGGATGCAGTCGACGGGGCAGACCTCGACGCAGGCCGTGTCCTTGGTGTTCACGCAGGGCTCAGCGATCACGTAAGCCATTCACGACCCTCCTTGGCGGCTTAGTCCCCGGCTCATCGGGGCCGATTCGCATCGTAGCTCAAAACGGGGGGCCGGAGGATCTACTGCCCGACGACCTCCTTGAACATGGCGATCAGCCGGGCGTCGTTCGGTCGGACCCTCGAGCCGCGCCGCAGCTCGGCCATCGCGCGGTCCCGGTCGCCCTCCTTGAGCGCGGCGCGTGCGTTCCTCAAGCACTCCTCGATCACCAGCTCGGCCTCCGCCCCCTGGGCGAGGGCGGCGGCCCGCGAGTTCCTCGGCTCCGCGGCGAGGACGACGCGGGCCTCGGCGAGCGCGTCCGCCCAGCGCCCGCGCGTCACCAGGTCCTCCGCGCGCTGCAGCCGCGCGTCCACGCCGAGCCCGGGAGCGGCGGCGGCCGGAGGCGTCTCCGCGAGGGGCGGCGAATCCGCGGGCGTCGATGCGACCGCGATCGAGAGGGGGGTCGCGGTCGACGACGCCGGGGATGCGGAGGGCAGCGAGGATCGGGGCGTGGGTGTCTGCCCCGGTGAAGGGAAGGGGGTCGGGACGGAGCCGGGCGTCGGCCTGCCGGTCGGGGCGGCCCCGGCCCCGAGCACGGGCGGCGAAGGCGCCGCGGCCGGCGGCCCGGACCGCAGGAAGAGCCAGCCTCCCGCGACGACGACGGCCAGAAGCGCCGCCCCGACCAAGGCGGCGGCGATGGGCGGACGGCGCGCGACGGCAGGGCCGGGCGGCGGCACCACGTCGGCGGGGCGGACATTCCCGGACGGCGTCTGCGTGCGGCCGCCCTGAGCGACGACCCGCGGCGCGGTCCGCGGCTTCGGCCGCACGAGCAGCGCCTGGTCCGCGGGCACCGTCCAGTCCAGCGTGCCGCCCAGGGCCGACAGCGCCTGGCCGAGCTCCGCCGACATCGCGCGCGCGTCGGGATATCGGTCCTCGGCGCGACGGGCGAGCGCCCGCTTCAGGACCGCTCGCAGGCTCTCCCACTGAAGTCCCTGGGGGATGAGGGACAGGTCCGGGTCCTCGTGGAGGATCTTGTACATGATCGAGACGAGGCTTTCGGCCTGGTAGGCCTTCTCGCCGGTGACGAGCTCGTAGAGGATGAGGCCGGCCGAGAAGAGGTCGCTGCGGCCGTCGATCTCGCCCGAGGACGCCTGCTCGGGCGACATGTAGTTGGGCGTGCCGACCACGACTCCGGTCGTCGTCGTCCCCAGGCCGGCCAGGCGGGCGACGCCGAAGTCCATGATCTTCGCCGGCCTCCCGGCGGGCAGGAACACGTTCGACGGCTTCACGTCGCGATGGACGATGCCGTGCTCGTGCGCGTGCCCGAGCCCGGCCAGCACCTGCAGCACGACGGGCAGCGTCGCCCGGGGGTCGGGGCGCATCCCGCCGTCGATCGCCCGCTGCAGGTCCACGCCCTCGAGGAGCTCGAGCACCATGAACGGCGCACCCTCGTGCTCGCCGATGTCGTAGACGACGACGATGTTCGGGTGCTGCAGCTTTGCCGCCGCCCGGGCTTCTCTCAGGAAGCGCTCCCGAGCTTGGGCGTCGGCGAGTCCCTTCGACATGACCTTGACCGCCACGTCGCGGTCGAGCGTCTCGTCGCGCCCCCGGTACACGGTGCCCATCGCCCCCTGCCCGAGCTCGTCGAGGATCGGGTAGCGGCCGATGCGCTCCGGGAGGCCCATGTCGGGAATGATATCCTCGCCGCCCGTGCGCGCAGTGGTGCAGCGGGTCTCGGAGGCGGGGTGCCGGGTGGAGGGCGAGGAAGTGGGCGCGATCGGCCACGGCCTCGTGGTCCTTCTCGGCGTGGCCGGCGGCGACACCGAGAGGGACGCCGAGTACCTGGCCGACAAGGTGCTGAACCTCCGGGTCTTCCCGGACGACGAGGGCCGGATGGACCGCTCCGTCCGGGACGTCTCGGGGGGGCTCCTCGTGGTGTCGCAGTTCACGCTCCTCGGCGACGTCCGGAAGGGGCGACGGCCGTCGTACTCGGGCGCGGCGCCGCCCGACGTTGCGGACCGCCTCTACCAGCACTTCGTGTCGCTCCTGCGACCCTCCGGCCTCGCCGTGGCGACCGGGGTCTTCGGAGCGATGATGGACGTGGTCCTCGTGAACCAGGGGCCGGTCACCATCCTCCTCGACAGCGGCAAGGCCTTCTGAGCCTCGGGGCGTCCTCCCGCACGAACGCTCTTCCGGACGTTGCCACCGGGCGCTGATGAAGGGATCTTAATGTCGTCCTCTTCTGGCCTTCATCTTGCGCTGGTAAGAAACGGAGACGAACGATGCGCGTCCTGCTGGTCGAAGACGAGGAGAAGGTCGCGGCCCTGGTCGCCCGGGCGCTGGAGGCCGAGCGGCTCGCGGTGGACACCGCCCGGGACGGGAGGGAGGGCCTCGACCTCGCCACGTCGAACCCCTACGACCTGCTGATCGTCGACCTCATGCTTCCCGGCCTCGACGGCACGGAGCTCATCCGGCGGCTGCGCCGCACGAACACCGAGGTTCCCGTCCTCGTCCTCACCGCCCGGGACGGGGTAGCGGACAAGATCACGAACTTCGAGGTGGGGGCGGACGACTACCTCACCAAGCCCTTCGCCTTTGCCGAGCTCGTGGTCCGGGTCAAGGCGCTCCTCCGCCGGGGGCCCGTGACCCGGGCCAACGTCCTCCGGGTGGCGGACCTCGAGCTGGACCGCGTGGCCCACGCCGTCCGGCGGGCCGGAGTGCCTGTCAAGCTGACCGCCAAGGAGTACGCGCTCCTCGAGTACCTGGCCCTCCACGTCGGCCGGGTCCTCTCCCGGACCATGATCGTGGAGCACGTCTGGGACCAGAGCTTCGAGGGCCTCACGAACATCGTGGATGTCTACGTGCGCCAGCTCCGCGCGAAGATCGACGAGCCGCACCGGACGAAGCTCATCCACACCGTCCGTGGCGTCGGCTACTCCCTGAGCAACGAGGATCACCCGTGAACACCCGCTCGATCCGCTTCCGCCTCGTCGCCTGGTACGCCGGGGTCTTCGTCCTGGTGTGCGTGGCCTTCGGGGCCTACACCTACCTGAGCCTCCGGCACTACCTCCGCTCCGAGCTCCAGGACGGCCTGCGGCGGCGTGCCCACCAGATCGGCACCTCCCTCCTGCTGGGGATCGAGAAGACCGGCGAAGCCTTCGTCGTGGAGCAGATCCGCTCGTTCTACGGCCCCGAGCTCAACAACCGGTTCATCCGCCTCAGCCGGCCCGACGGGAGCGTGCTCTACGTGTCGGGCACCCCCGGCGACATGAGCTTCGAGCCGGCCCGGATCCCGCCCGTCCACGTCCGGCCCGGCGAGGCCCGGGTCGCCGACGTGCCCGGCGAGCATCTGCTCCTGCTCTCGCTGCCCTTCGCGGTGCGCGGCCGCGCCTTCCTCGTCGAAGTCGGGGCGTCGACCCTGGAAGGCGAGAGCCTCCTGCGGGGCTTCCTCCTCACGCTCGGCCTCGGACTCCCGGTCATCCTGCTCCTCGCGGTGGGGGGCGGCGCGCTGCTCATCCAGCAGGCGCTCGCCCCGGTGCACCGGGTGACCGAGGCGGCTCGGGAGATCACTTCCCGCAACCTCAGCCAGCGCCTGCCCGTACCCGGCACGGCGGACGAGGTGGAGCACCTCTCGCTGGCGATGAACGAGATGATCGGCCGGCTCGACGAGGCTCTCCAGCACGCCCGCCGCTTCACCGCCGACGCCTCGCACGAGCTCCGGACGCCCCTCACCGTGATGCGCGGCGAGCTCGAGTCCGTGGTCCAGGACGGCGCGCTCGCGGCGCGGACGCAGGCCCGGATCGGCTCCGTCCTGGAGGAGACGGAACGCCTGGCCCGGATCGTCGAGGACCTGCTGGCGATCAGCCGCCTGGAGGCCGGCGAGGCCCTCCTCGAGCGGACGCGCCTCGACCTGGCCAGCCTCGTCTCGGGCACCGCCGACCAGATGTCGCTCCTCGCCGAGGACAAGGGGATCGAGGTCCGGTGCCTGGGCGAGCGCGTCGAGATCGAGGGCGACGCGGCCCGGCTCAAGCAGGTCGTGGTCAACCTGCTCGACAACGCGCTGAAGTACACCCCCCGCGGGGGACGGATCTGGCTGGAGACGCGCCGGGCGGGAGGCCGCGCCCTCCTCGAGGTGACCGACACCGGTCCCGGCATCCCGGAGGCGGCGCTGCCCCGCGTGTTCGAGCGCTTCTTCCGGGCGGACGGCATGCGCAGCGGAAGCGCCGAGGGCGGATCAGGCCTCGGCCTGGCGATCGTCCGCCTCATCGCGACCGCCCACGGCGGGGCGGTGGCCGCGGCCAACGAGCCCGCCGGGGGCTGCCGGGTCGCCGTCTCGCTTCCCATGGCGCCGGCCGCCCGAAACGACGCGCCGCCGGGAGGTGGCGCCCAGTGAGAGCGCGCTGCCCCGACGAAGAGCCGAACCCATGAACAAGAAGCTGATCTACCCGTTCGCCGCCCTCGCCGTGATCACGTTGTCGATCGTCTTCGCCCGCCTCGGTCGAGGGCGGGAAGCCGTCGCCGCCCCGCCCACCCCCGTCGCCGCGGTGCGCGTGAAACGGGCGGATCTGGCCCGGACGCTCACGCTCTCCGCGGAGTTCCGGCCGTTCCAGGAGGTGAGCGTGCACGCGAAGGTGGCGGGCTACGTGCGCTCCATGCGCGTCGACGTGGGCGACCACGTGCGGCGCGGGGACACCATCGCCACCCTCGAGATCCCGGAGCTCGCGGACGACGTGCGGAAGGCGACCGCGGCGACCCAGACGGCGCGGGAGGAGCTGCGGCGGGCGCAAGCGCGGTACGACGAGGTCCACCTCGTCTCCGAGCGCCTCCAACAGGTCGTGGCCCAGCGGCCCAACCTCGTCGCGCAGCAGGACATCGACAGCGCGCGAGACCAGGACGTGGCGGGAGAGGCTTCCCTGGACGCCGCCCGCCACACCGTCGAGGAAGGCGAGGCGAACGAGAGCCGGATGCAGACGATGCTCGGTTACGGCGTGATCACCGCTCCGTTCGACGGCGTGATCACCCGCCGCTTCGCGGACACCGGCGCCCTCATCCAGGCCGGCACCGCGTCGAACACCCAGGCCATGCCGGTGGTGAGCCTGGCCGAGGACCGGCTGCTGCGTCTCGCGTTCCCGGTCCCCGAGTCGGCGGTGCCGTTCGTCCGGGAGGAGACCCCGGTCCAGATCGAGGTGCTGGCCGTCCACCGGACGTTCGCGGGCAAGGTCGCCCGCCTGGCCGGGCAGGTGGACAGGGCGACCCGGACGATGCTGACCGAGGTGGACGTGCCCAACCCCGACCTGGGTCTGACCCCCGGCATGTACGCGACCGCGACCCTCACCCTGGACCACCGGGCGAACGTCCTCGCCGTGCCCGTCCGCGCCCTCGCCGAGGGGACGGCGCTGGTCGTCGGCACCGACGGGAAGCTCGTGACGCGGAAGGTCCGGGTCGGCCTGGAGACCCCGGACAGCGTCGAAGTGCTCGCCGGCCTCGCGGAGGGCGACCTCGTCGTGGTCGGGGGCCGGTCCCTGCTCCGCCCGGGCGACCGCGTGGTCCCCCGCGTGGAAGGCGAGGCCCGGGGGTCGGGTCCGGAGGAGGGCCGGTGAGCGAACGGCTGACCGCCGAGGAGCTGGAGGCCCTCGGACGCGTCGACACCTGCACGGTGGCGAACGCGATCGAGACCTTCGGGGGGCGGCTGCGCAACGAAGGCTTCGCCGGCCCCGGCGTCCGCTGCTTCACGCCCCAGCTGCCCCCGGCAGTGGGCTACGCGGAGACGCTGCGCATCCGCTCCTCCTCGCCGCCCTGGGAGCGGCGCTTCTACTACGACCGCACGGACTGGTGGAGCGCGCTCCGCACCCTGCCCCTGCCGCGGATCCTCGTGATCCAGGACGTGGACCCCCGCGTCGGCGTCGGGGCCTTCGTGGGCGGAGTGCACGCTCACATCCTGCGCGCTCTGGGCTGCGTCGGCGTCATCACGAACGGGGCGGTGCGCGACATCCCCGAGGTGCTGGAGGCGGGTCTGCAGCTGTTCGCGGGCAACCTCTCGCCCTCCCATGCCTACGTCCACATCGTCGACCACGGCCAGCCGGTCGCGGTGGCCGGGCTCGCCGTCGCCCGGGGCGACCTGCTGCACGCCGACCAGCACGGTGTCGTCTGCGTCCCTCCGGACATCGCCCGGCAGGTTCCCGCCGCCGCGGCGCGGATGCGCCGCCACGAGCAGACGATCCGCGAGTTCTGCCGCTCGCCGGCCTTCTCCCTCGAAGGCCTGAGAGCGGTCGTCGATCGGCCGCTTCAGGAGTAGGGTCCCGGTGTCGAGATTCGCCATCCGTTTCCCGTACTTCGTGATCGTCGTCTGCCTCATGGTGGGCGTGGTGGGCGTCACCTCGCTCCTCCGGATGCCGGTCGACCTCTTCCCGTCGATCAACATCCCGGTCGTAGTGGTGGCCACCTTCTTCTCTGGCATGCCGCCGGAGCAGATCGAGAACGACATCACCGGGCGCTTCGAGCGCTTCTTCACCCTGGGCAGCGGCATCGAGCACATCGAGTCGCGCTCACTGCCCGGGGTGAGCCTGATCAAGGTCTACTTCCAGCCGGGGACGAACGCCGACTCCGCGGTCACCACGATCTCCAACCTCGCCATGGCGAACCTGCGGCGCCTGCCTCCCGGCACCCTGCCCCCGGTGGTGCTCAAGTTCGACGCCTCCAGCCTCCCGGTGTGCCTGATCACCCTCAAGGGCGAGGGGCTCAACGAGACCGAGCTGCGGGACCTGGGGCAGTACGCGGTGCGCAACCAGGTGGCCAACGTACCCGGCGCTTCGGTGCCCCAGCCGTTCGGCGGCCGCTATCGCCAGATCATGGTCTACGTCGACCCGGTGAAGCTGCAGGCGCACCAGCTCAGCGTGATGGACGTGGTCCGTTCGGTCAACGACGCCAACCTGATCCTGCCCGCAGGGGACGTGAAGATCGGTCCCCTGGACTACAGCCTCTACACGAACAGTCAGCTCCGCGGGGTCGACGACATCAACAACCTCCCCCTCAAGATGGTCGAGGGGGCACCGGTCCTGGTCGGGGACGTGGGCGAGGCGCGGGACGGCGCGCAGATCCAGACGAGCATCGTGCGCGTCGACGGCCAGCCGTCGGTCTACCTCCCGGTCCTCAAGCAGGGTGGCGACGCCAACACCATCGCGGTGGTGGACGGGATCAAGACCGCCCTCCGCGACCTGCTCGACGTGCCCAAGTCGCTCGTGGCGAGGGTCGTCTTCGATCAGTCGGTGTTCGTCAAGACCGCCATCGAGACCCTCGTCCACGAGGGCACGATCGGCCTCCTCCTCACCGGGGTCATGATCCTGGTCTTCCTGGGCAGCCTGCGGGCCACGGCGGCGGTGTTCCTTTCGATCCCGCTGTCGGCCCTGGCCACGTTCATCGTCCTCGCCCTCGGCGGCGGCTCCGTCAACGCGATGATCCTCGGCGGCCTCGCCCTCGCCTTCTCCCGGCTGATCGACAACTCGGTCGTGGTCCTCGAGAACATCTTCCGCCACCTCGAGATGGGGGAGTCGCCGGAGATCGCGGCCGAGAAGGGCGGCTCGGAGGTAGCCCTGGCCGTGCTCGCGGCCACCCTGGGGACGGTCGTGGTCTTCTTCCCGGTGACCTTCTTGTACGGGGTCAGCCGGTTCCTGTTCGTCGCCCTCGCCCTCTCGGTGGTGATCTCGCTCTTCGCCTCGTACGTGGTGGCCATGACGGTCGTGCCCCTCTTCTGCGCCAACCTGATCCACGGGCACGAGCAGGCCGCGACGCCGCGCGGGACGTGGGCGCGCTTCAACGCCGCCTTCGACCGCCGCTTTCAGGCCTTCCTCCGGTGGTTCGACCGCCTCGAGGGGCGCGCGCTCGCCCGTCCGGGCCGCACCGTGGCGTTGCTCCTGGGCGCATCGGTGGTCTCCCTGGCCGCAGCGCCTTTCGTCGGGCTGGCCTACTTTCCCCGCACCGACCCCGGCCAGTTCGTGATCAACCTCAAGGCCCCCACGGGCACGCGCCTGGAAGAGACGGAGAAGGAGGTGAAGAGGGTCGAGGACCTGGTCAAGCAGGCGGTGCGGCCCGACGACCTGCGGATCGTCGCCTCCAACATCGGGGCGACCCCCGGCTTCTCCTCGATCTACACCAGCAACTCGGCCTCCCACACCGCCTTCGTGCAGGTGAGCCTCAACGACGACCACCGGGTCGGCAGCTACGAGTACATGGGCCGGGTGCGCGGAGCCCTGAGGACCCGCCTGCCCGAGCTGACCACCTACCTGCAGTCCGGCGGGCTGGTGGACGCCGTGCTCAACCAGGGAATGCCGGCGCCGATCGACGTCCAGGTGAGCGGCACCGACCTCCCCCAGGCCTACGCGACCGCCGTCGAGATCGCCCGGCGCATCCGCGGCCTTCCCGAGGTGAGCGACGTCCTGATCCCCCAGGACGTGGACGCCCCCGCGCTCTTCCTCGACATCGACCGCGTCCGCGCGGCGCAGCTCCGGCTGTCGGAGAAGGAGGTCGTGAGCAACGTCATCACCGCCCTCACCTCCAACCAGATGATCGCCCCCAGCTACTGGGTGGACCCGCGGACCGGCAACGACTACATGCTCACCGTGCAGTATCCGGAGAACGCCGTCCGGACCTTCGCCGACCTCCGGGCCATCCCGATCCGGTCCTCGTCGGGCGAGGACACCGCTCTCCTGGACGCGGTCACGAACGTCCGTCGCGTCCAGGCGCCGACCGAGGTCGATCACTACCAGCTCCGCCGGATCATCGACGTGTTCGTGGCCCCGCGGGGCGAGGAGATCGGCGCCGCCGCGCGGGGCGTGGAGAAGCAGATCGCCGCCGTGGCCCTGCCGGCAGGCGTGCGGGTGACCCTGCGCGGCACCGTACAAGCGATGCGCCAGTCCTTCGGGTCCTTCGGCTTCGGGCTGCTGCTCGCGGTGGTGCTCGTCTACCTCATCCTGGTCGCGCAGTTCCGATCGTTCGTGGACCCGTTCCTGATCCTGCTCGCCGTGCCGCCGGGCCTCGCCGGAGTGGTGCTGACCCTGGTCCTGACCGGCACCACCCTCAACGTCATGTCGCTGATGGGCGTCGTCATGCTGGTCGGCATCGTGGTCTCGAACAGCATCCTGATCGTCGAGTTCACCCGGCGTCTGATCGAGGACGGCATGCCCCTGCGGGAGGCGGTGGCCCACGGCGTGCGCGTCCGCCTGCGTCCCGTGCTCATGACGTCGCTCGCCACGATCATCGGCCTCATCCCGATGGCGATGAAGATGGGCACCGGCAGCGAGACCTACGCCCCGCTGGCGCGCGCGATCATCGGCGGCCTCACCGTGTCCGTGGTCCTGACCGTGTTCCTCGTGCCCCCGGCGTTGCTGCTGGTCCACGGCCGCCGGGCTGGCGCGGCCACGCCTGAAGGAGGGCATGCGTGAGGCGCTTTCCGACGCTGGCACTGGCGGGGCTCGTCGTCGGTCTGCGCCCGGCTCCGGGTCTCGGCAGGGAGGCCGCGCCGCCCGCCGCGGGCCTGACGCTCCGGCAAGCGCAGGAATTCGCCCTCGCCCACCACCCGGAGATCCAGGCCGCCGACCTCCGGGCCCAGGCGGCGGGGGCGGCGGTGCGGGAGGCCCGCGCCGCGTACTTCCCCCAGGTCCTGGGAACCGCGACCGCCGCCGCGGCGGGGAGCGAGACCCGGATCGCGGCGCCCGGCGGCCTCAACAACCCCACCGTGTTCCAGCGTGAGTCCAACGGGCTGCTGGTGAGCCAGCTCGTGACGGACTTCGGCAGGACCTCGTCCCTCGCCGCGAGCGCGCGCTACCAGGCCGAGTCGACCACCCAGACGGCGGAGGCGGTGCGGGCCCGCGTCCTCCTCGGCGTGAACCATGCCTTCTTCGGAGTCCTCGGCGCGAAGGCGCTGCTCAAGGTGGCCGAGCAGACGGCGGACGAGCGCCGCCTGCTGCTGGACCGGGTCACCGCCCTCGCCAAGGCCAACCTGAAGTCGAGCCTCGACGTGAGCTTCGCCGAGGTGGCCCTGGGCGAGGCGAGGTTGCTGCTCCTGAAGGCGCAGGACGAGCTGCAGGCGGCGAACGCCCGGCTGGCTACGGCGCTGGGTCTCCGGGACGCAGCGGCACGGGAGCTGGTCGACGAGCCCCTCTTCCCCCTGCCGCCCGACGACGTCGAGGAGCTGATCCGGACCGCGCTCGACGCCCGACCCGAGCTGCGGGCGGCACGGGCCCAGACGGAGGCCGCGCGCCGCCTGGCCTCCGCCGAGAAGGCGGCTCAGTACCCGGTGGTGAGCGCGGTCGGCGCGGTGGGCTTCTCTCCCTACCGCGACGACCGGCTGACGAGCACCTACTCGGCCGCGGGAGTGGTCGTCTCCGTGCCCCTCTTTACCGGGGGGCGCCTCTCGGCTCGGGCCCAGGAGGCGCAGCTCCAGGCCGGAGCGTCCGCGAGGATCCTCGACGACGCGCAGAACCGGATCGAACAGGACGTCCGGATCGCCTGGCTCGCTGCGCGCACCGCCCACGAGGCCTTGGAGGTGACCCGGGCCACCCTGGAGAGCGCGTCGCGGGCCCAGGACCTGGCGCAGAGCCGGTACGAGCTCGGCATCAGCTCGATCGTGGAGCTGAGCCAGGCCCAGCTGCAGAAGACGCAGGCCGACATCGCCGACGCCGCGGCGCGCTACGAGTACCAGCAACGCCGGGCGGACCTCGACTTCCAGGTCGGGGTCCGGCGCTAGCCCGGGGGGGACGGCGCTTGTTGACAGCAGTGGCGATCTCGATTACCCTATAATGTCAGTAGAGATGATGTAGCCATGAGGCTCTCCCAGCGAGGCCTTTACGCCCTGAAGGCCCTGATCCACCTCGCCGAAGCCGACGATCAGGGTCTCGTCAAGATCCACACCATCGCGGCGGTGGAGTCGATCCCGGAGAAGTTCCTGGAAGGGATCCTGGTCACCCTCAAGAACGCCCGTGTCGTCGCCAGCCAGCGGGGTCGCGAGGGGGGCTATCGGCTTCGCCGGCCCCCGCAAGAGATCCGAGTGGGGGACGTGGTGCGCATCATGGACGGGCCGCTCGCTCCCTTCGGGGACGCGGTGGAACTGGCCCACCGGGTCAAGACAGAGACCCGCCACGCCGGGCTCTTCGACCTTCTGCTCGAGGTCCGCAACGCCTCGGCGGCGATCCTCGACAACACGAGCCTGGCCGACCTCCTGGCTCGCGACCGGCGTCTGCGGGTGAAAGGTGGCCGGGCGGGACCGTGAGTGCCTCCGTGTCGATTAATGTCTATTAAATCAGTCGAGATAAAGGGAAAATACCTCCGAGGAGATGGCGGAATGAGCGAGCGGGGAGGACGTGCGGTGGCGGTGGTGCTGGCCCTCCTGACCGGGGCGGCGTGGCCGGCGGTGGCCCAGGAGAAGCCAAAGGAGCCGAGCGCAGATGCGGCCAAGCTGCCGGAGCCGGCCGCCGGACCGCCGGTCACGGTGGCCGCGGCGCCGGAGGGGTTCGTCGTCCAGTCTGCGAACGGCGACTACCGGATCCAGTTCAACAGCATCCTGCAGGCGGACGGACGCTTCTACGAGAACGACACGGCCCGGCGCGCCACCGACACCTTCCTGATACGCAGCGCACGGCCCATCCTCCAGGGCACGATGGCGGGCCGGTTCGACGTCTACCTCGCGCCTGACTTCGGGCAGGGGCAGTCGCTGATCCAGGACGCCTACCTCGATGCACGCTTCTCTCCAGAGGTGCGCCTTCGGGTCGGGAAGTTCAAGGCCCCCTTCGGGATGGAGCGCCTCCAGAGCGAAGGGACCCCGCTCTTTGTCGAGCGCGCGCTGCCGACCGACATCGCTCCCAACCGGGACGTGGGGGTCCAGCTCTCGGGAGACCTCGGGGGCGGCGTCTTCAGCTACGCCGCCGCCGTCCTCAACGGCGTGGTCGACGGGGGAAGCGCGGACCTCTCCACGGGCGACGCGAGGGACACCGCGGTCCGCGGCTTCCTCCGGCCGTTCCGGAAGGCGGGGGGACCGCTGCGCGGCCTCGGGCTGGGCATGGCCGCCACCTTCGGCCGCCAGCAGGGCATCCTGCCGGTCTATCGCACGCCCGGCCAGGTCGTGTTCTTCAGCTACGTCTCGGGAGCGGCTGCCGACGGCCATCGCACCCGGCTCTCTCCGCAGGCGAACTTCTACGGCGGGCCGGTCGGGGTGATCTTCGAGTACGCCAGCTCCACGCAGAGGGTCCGCAAGGACCCGGTGGCGACCGACGTCACGAACAAGTCCTGGCAGGTCGCCGCCTCGTGGCTCGTGACGGGGGACAAGGCCACGCCGAGCTGGGTCAGCCCGCGGAAGCCGTTCGATCCTCGAAAGGGCCAGTGGGGCGCCTTCGAGATCGCGGCCCGCGTCCACGGTCTCTCCGTCGGGGATGAGGCCTTCGCCCAGGGCCTCGCCGACATCAAGAAGTCGGCCCG
>Ga0335085_10005772_pt1 | contig 19750 bp, 12 predicted proteins | sample Lox_Sample_45_FD_206712 | JGI IMG/M metagenome (GOLD analysis project Ga0335085, IMG submission 206712) | Soil microbial communities from Loxahatchee National Wildlife Refuge, Florida, United States - Lox_Sample_4.5 | ecosystem: Environmental > Terrestrial > Soil > Wetlands | place: USA...
CGTGCTGGTTAACAGCGCGTCCGTCTACTACGAAACGCCGCTCGCCGAGATCACGGCGGAAGCCTGGGACAGTCTGCTCTCAACAAATCTCCGAGCGCCTTTTCTTCTTTCGCAACGACTTGGCCTCGCCATGAAGACGAACGGCGGCCACATTGTCAACATTGGCGATTCGGCGGGTATCCGGCCTTATCGCGGCTATTTGCCTTACCTGGTTTCCAAAGCGGGGCTGATCTACATGACTCGCGCGTTGGCTTTGGAGCTAGCGCCTGAGGTGCAAGTGAACTGTGTTTGCCCTGGAGCGGTACTTCTTCCCGAGAAGACGACCGAGGCTGAGGCGACGGCGCTACGCGAAGAAATTCCCCTTCAGCGCCTTGGCAGCCCTGAAGAAATAGCCAATGCAGTCCGCTACTTTGTTGAAAGCGAATTCACCACCGGCTCGATCTTGATGGTGGATGGCGGCCGGCTCATTGCCTGAACCGATGCCCGACCCATCGAACCCTTCCATTCAATTCTCTTTCTCGGCGCATGTCGCGTTGCTCGATCAATTTCTCCTACGCCGCCGCGAGATTGTCGAGCAGATCGAAGAGAAGCTCTTGAACGTTCGCGGCAAGGAAACGGAGCGTATCCGCAACCGAGCCCATTTCGATCGTCTGCTGAACGATTGCTTTTTCGCTCTACCTGGCCTTGCGCCCGACTCGGCTCGCTTGCAGGGACAATTGGCGGCCATGCACGTGGCCGATGGTTTCGAACCGATCCATCTCGACAAATTCTCGATCGAATTCGACCCACTGGATCTTGTCATCCGCGCCTATGAGTATTGGGGTGCGCACCGATGGCCTGGCCGCGGCGGGCGGCTAGCCTGGGCACAGGTGATCTATTCCGTCTTCGTCATTCGCCAAATCGAAAATCTGGGCCTGCGTATTTGGGACGACGGCAATGCCCAAGCAGGCGACCGTCTTCAGCAACTTCAAGCGCTGCTTGATCGGCTGAACGCGTCCGATCCGCCGAGAGGGAAGGCTCCGGCTATCGTTCGCGATGTTTGCTGGCTTGTGCAGACGGCGCAGGGAGCTCTTACGAAACACCTCGAGCCCTACTTTCGCATCGCCGAGCACATTTCGGCTTCTTTCTCGGACTCCGCGCGCCTCGGGCTTCACGTCGCAGGCGCCAAACTGGCGGGAGGGCATTTGCGTTCACAGATTCGTTACCGTGCGTTCGAATCTGGCCGTTCCATCGATGATCCCGAAAATTTGGCGATCGCGCGCAACTCAAACTCGATGGATACGTCACTTCTTTTGCGCGATTTGGTCGGCTTGCTTAAGCAGTACGAAAAAATGTGCGCCCCGCCTAATGAAAGCCCGAGTGAGGAGATGCGCCTGGAATTGGCCGATGCAATCCTGCAGGGAATATCGTCGGATATCGAGCTATTCCTCACGCGTCTTGATGTGATCACACCTGCCACGATGATCGAACATCTTTTCATCGAGTGCGGCGAGGCCGGTCGCGCTCAATTCAACTCGTTGGGCCGCACGCATATGGACTACCTCGGTCAATATCGTGATTTGATTGGCCGTCTCGCCGGTCGCCTCAAAGAGGACGCTTTTGCGCTCGCACCGCAGCCCGATGGCTACTCACCGTACGGCATATCGTACGGATTTGCTGCGGATTTACTCTCCAGTCTTGCGCTGGACAAACTGATATCCCCATCGAGTCCGTGGTCAGGCCTCGCTTTCGAGGACACGTTCGCCAGTCGCGGAAGTCTTGAATTAAAGCTGGTTCGAGCCGAGGCGCTGGCGGCTCTGCCGAAGCGAGCGGGCGAGCAGGATCACTTTCTGCATTCGGCTGCGTTCGCGGCGCAGATTTCTGCCCGGCTCATTGCCGCGTTGGATGCACGCTCGATGCGAAAACCGGATGCAAACGCATCGCAGCACCTTGGTGCACGAATCTATGTTTCGGCGGAATCCGAGCAAATTGCCCGGTCTTCAGCTGGTTTGACTTCGGACGTTGCGTCCGCAAATGAATACTGCTTCGCGTCAAGTCTCAGCCGTAACCGCCGCAAAGGCTGGGCGTCGCTCTCGGTCGAGCAGATCTTGACCGATCGGAACGAAGGTCGTTATCTGGCGAGCGCTGAATGCGATGGAGAATGGTGTGCCATTTCCAAGTTTATCCTCACGCTGTTCATCTGTCAGGGCAGAGACGTTCTGCTCTCCGATGTTCCGACAAACCTGATTGAAATGTTGGGACTCACTTGCCATGGCTTCATTGTGCCCGTCGCGGCAGAGCGTAAAAACTGATGGTTGGAGTTTGATTCGTGGTCGATTTCAGACGGGCGTCGGCGTCGAGCTGAGAACGATGCACGGCGCCAAAATATCGGCGATTGCTCTTAAATCCCGCAACTGAGCCGGTGTGAAATCGGGTCCCGCTTCGGCAGATGAACTTCCTTTTCGCGAAACCTGTGCCACTCCGACCACTCTCTTGTCGACCACTACGGGCGAACTCATAATCTTCTGAATCGCTTCGCTCCGTTGTGAGTCGCTGATCGGCACGCCCTCGAAAACGGAGGCGTGCGGCACAACAGAGAAATGATTAACAATCTCGGCGCGCCGGTCTCGTGCCGTCCGTACAGCCAGGGAACTCGTGCTCGAAAGCGGTATGCGGCCCACGGGCCGTAGGTTGTCGGGCGTTAAGAATCGTAGAAAGCGCTCGTCCGGTGTAAATCCAAGAACGGCGACTTCATGGGTGTGAACCGAGAAATGCTTGCCGATCAGTTCGGCCGCGTGATGCCAGCTCACCTCATCGCCTGCGGTACCGCTCTTGGCAATCTCCGCCGCCCACTTCTTCAGTTCGCCGATGTGTTCGCCATGCATATTCGTGTTAGTCGACCAAGCAAGCGTAGCACGCGGCATGGCGGCAAATCCGTGCGGACGTCGCCTCTGATGCGCAATTACTAACCCGCCCAGGATCTCATTTTCATGTGCGAATTTTTGCGCCGCCAGGCGTGCGAGAACTTGAAAGGCGCAGGCGCATTTTTGATGGTAATCTTGTTATGTTGGGGCACTGATTCCTAGCGACCATCGAAATCTTAGGAGAGGATGGATGAAGATTTTCGCATTGTGCCTGAGCCTTGCCTTGAGCTCGGTGCCCGCTCTTGCGGGACAGACGTCTTCGACCCACGCCAAGCCCACGACACATTCCGCGACAGTTCATCATCCAACGACACATCGCATGACGTTCGATCCAGCACTTTTGCATCCGGCCGAATTGAAAACCCGCGCTCCCGAAGCTTTTGAAGCCACTTTTGAGACCACAAAAGGCAATTTTGTAATTCAAGTGACGCGCGCGTTGTCGCCGCTCGGCGCCGACCGCTTCTACAATCTGGTCAAGCACGGTTTTTATGAAGGCGATCCGTTCTTCCGAGTCTTGCCGGGCTTCGTTGTGCAATTCGGCCTTACCGGTAATCCGGCCGTGAACAAAGCTTGGCAAAACGCCAGCATTCCGGACGAGCCGGTGAAGGAACGCAACCTCATTGGCACCGTGACTTTTGCAAAAAGCTCTCTGCCGAACTCCCGGACGACGCAGCTTTTCATCAACCTTGGCGACAATAGCGCCAACCTGGACGCGCAGGGATTTGCTCCGTTCGGCCGGGTGATTTCGGGCATGGACGTCGTCCAGAGTATTTATTCCGGCTATGGCCAGCAACCCGATCAGGGACAGATCGGTTTGCACGGCAGCGGCTATTTTCTAAAGGCGTTTCCGCGGCTGGATCTGATCAAGTCCACGAAGATCACAGCGCCTGCGCCCGCGCCACCTCACACATCGCACACGACCGACGCTACGACTCATCGCACGACGCCGGCGGGACATAGGCCGACGAATTAGCGCGCGGTTCACCTCGCGGCACTGACCTGCTCGCGGTTCGGCAGGCTTGCTGTGTACACCTGCAACGTTCGCCGACTGCGCGGAACATTTCGGCTATACTCAACCTTCGGTTGCTGGCAGAATCAAGTTCCCCTTGAGCTATGAGCGTTGCCGAACCGTTTGAAATAGCGGCAAAAAAGAGTTACGCGCGCACCGTGAACGCGGCAGCGGTTCTTGTCGGAATCGCGGCTGCAAAACTCCTCATTCAGTTTGCCGGTATCCGCAATTACGGCCTTTTTCGCGACGAACTTTACTACCTTGCGTGCGGGCAGCATCTTGCGTGGGGCTACATCGACCAGCCTCCGCTGATTGCGGCCGTTGCATGGTCTGCGCAGCACGTTTTCGGGGATTCGATCATCGGCGTGCGGCTCCTTCCGGTGCTTGCCGGTGTCGCCATCGTAGCAGTCACGGCGCTTCTTGCCCGCGAACTCGACGGCGGGCCGTTCGCTCAAATTCTCGCTGCGCTGACGGCTCTCTTTAGTCCCTCCTATCTGGCGTTCGACGGCTTTCTTTCGATGAACGCCTTCGAGCCGCTTTTCTGGCTCCTTTGTTCCTGGATTGTCGTGAAAATTGTGAAAGGCGATTCGCCGCGTCTGTGGCTCGCCTTCGGCATCGTCGCGGGCATCGGCCTGGAAAATAAGCACACGATGCTGGCATTTGGCTTCTCCGTTGTTGTAGCCCTGATTCTGACGGGCAAGACGCGCCTGCTTATGAGCCGCTGGGCCTGGCTTGCGCTCGCCATCGCATTTCTTATATTTCTGCCGAATCTGATCTGGGAAATTCGCCATGGCTTTCCCCAAATCGAAGTCGTGCGCAACGCCCAGGAATTCAAGAACATTCCCACATCGCCTTGGAGCTTCCTTAGCGACCAGGCTCTTTTTCTCGATCCGCTCGCGTTGCCTGTTTGGCTTGGCGGGCTCATCTGGCTTCTTTTTGCTCCCCAAGGAAAGCGATTCCGCTTCCTGGCATTTATCTACCTGATCGTGACGGGGATCGTGATGTCGTTTCGCGAAAAGGCGTATTATCCGCTGCCCGCGTACCCCATGCTGATTGCGGCGGGCGGCGTAGCGTTCGAACGAATCGCAGGAGAAGGAGGGCGGCTGCTGCGCCGGATCGTGCCGTCGCTCGTAGTCATCGGCGGGCTTGTGGGGCTTCCCCTAGCGGTGCCTATCCTGCCGATCCCCATGCTGATTCGCTATTCGCACGCCCTGCCGTTTGCGCGCGTGAAGACGGAACGCGATTCGACGGGACAGCTTTCGCAGCTCTATGGCGACATGCTGCCCTGGCAGACCATCTCCCGCCGCGTGGCTGCCGTTTATCACGCGCTGCCACCTGCTGAGCAGGCCAACTGCGCTATTCTCGGCGGCAACTACGGCGAGGCCGGCGCGATCGACTACTACGGCCCCGCGCTCGGGCTGCCTAAAGCGATCAGCGGGCACAACAGCTACTACGACTGGGGTCCGCGCAACTACACCGGATCGTGTGTCATTATTCTTGGAGAACGCGCCGAGCAGTACACGCAATATTTCCGCGACGCGCGTCTTGCCGACACGATTACGAGTCCCGATGCAATGCCCGCCGAGCAGTCGGTTCAGGTTTTCGTTTGCCGCAAGCCTGTTGCCCCTCTTTCCGAGCTTTGGCCGCATTTCCGAATGATCATCTGAGGCCTTTCGCCCTTTCGCTTTTCTCCGCTGGCTACTGCGATTAGAACTGGTGCCTCCTCTTTGTTTTCATGAAGTTACGCCGACTTTTAATTCTTGTGAGTTGCGATTAGAAAGATAGGTTGTGGGTCTCAGGTTGTGAGAGGCTGTGTCCGGAACTTGGTGCATACGCCCTCCGTTGCTGCGACGATTTCCTTCCCGCTCAATTTCGACGCGACCGACGAAATTCAACTTAAAAACGGGCAAGGGTAGCAAGTGTAAAATCCAATTTCAATTGTGGAAAATACGGACATAGTACTCGCTCGTTCTCCGGAATTCCCGAAACGGGAAGAGATAATCGTGGCGAGAGGGCGCGGCAATCGTGCACCCCCACGGCCGTAATTTTTGTGTGCGAAGCGCCGCCAAGATGGCGGCGCTACCACATGAAGATCGTGCGCCCAACGTGAACCTGGATTGTATGGCTTGGTTACGAATCCGTTTGGCGGTTGAGGCGGCGATCGTGGCAGAATGGGCGGCATGCGAGGGCTGACGCGTTCACTAAGGATATTGCGCAAAAACTGGAAGCTCACGGCTATTGCGGTTTTTTCGCTTTCGGTCGCGATGGCTTTGGGCGTGGTGAGTCTGAGCGTCTCCAACACTTCGATCCTCGCTGCTCCAGCGGGCGTGGAGCCGGATCGGCTTGTGACGATCTATTCGCGCGCGCCCGGGAAATCGGTCGATCACATTTCCTATCCGGATTACGAATATTATCGGGAACACAATCGCGTCTTCACGGATATCGCGGCCATTCCAGAGAGCATGAGTGTTACTCGCGCCACGTTCGGAGGCGCCGGCGATTCGGACAACGGACCGGAGGTCACCGTTACGAACACGTTGGCATCCGAAACCTACTTTTCAGTGCTCGAGCTGCAGCCCTATCTGGGCCGGCTATTTGTGCGGGGCGATGACGGATCAAAGTCCGATATCGCCGTTTTGACTTATACGGGTTGGCGGCGGCTCGGTTCGGATCGCGACATTGTTGGCAAAAAGATTGGCGGCACGACAATCGTCGGAGTGGCACCCAAGCAATTCACGGGCTCAATGTTCGGTATCAACGGCGACATGATCAAGCCGTTGACCACGTACGATACCCAAGCTCCCCGCGATCGTCGTGCTCAGGTTCTCCTCGCACGGCTGAAGCCGGGAGTCACGCGGGAGCAGGCGCAGGTGGAAATGACGCTGCTTTCGCAGCAGCTCGCGGCCGCCTACCCGAAGGAAGATAAAGACCGCACGACAGTAGTCGTTCGTGCGACGCTGCTGCCACCCGATGCGATTCAGACGGCCGATCTTATGATTGCGATCCTGCTGATCCTCACGCTGCTCGTGGTGCTGATCGCATGCGCGAATGTGGCGAATTTGCTGCTTGCGCTTGCAGTGGGCCGACGCCAGGAGGCCACGATCAAGCTGGCTCTGGGCTCTTCCCGTTATCGGCTGATCGGCGAGTTTCTCAAAGAGAGCACCATTATTTGCCTCGCGAGCGGTGCACTGGGATATGTGCTCGCGGCAATCGTGATTTTGCGGTACGCAACAATCTCAGTTGCGCTTCCGGGGTTCGGCGAATATTCGACAAGCCTGAAACTGCATCTCGGATTCCCCGTGATCGCAGCGACGATTGCACTCATGCTCATCACGATTATCGCGACGGGATTGCCCGCGGCGTTGTACGCCTCTTCTCCGAACTTATCGCAAGTACTGAGTGGAGAGATTGTTGTGGGAGGCACGCGCAAAGCTGTGCGTCGGAGCGCACTCGTAATCGTGCAGATTGCGGTTTGTACGGTTGTGCTGGTCGGCATGGGGCTTTGCTATCGAAGTCTCTACAATCTGCGCCACGTCGATCCCGGCTTTTCGGCGCGCAATCTAATCTCAGAAGGGCTTTATCCCGGGGATGCAAATTACTCGGAAGTGCGGGGGAAAGCCCTATACGCAAATGCTCGACGCACGATTGCAGCGTTGCCCGGAGTGCAGTCGGTGGCACTCGCGTCAGACCTTCCTTTGTTTGGAAATGACACGGCCATTCCCGTGCGCCTGCCAGGCGATACGAAGCCGATTTCAGCGATGCGCAGCATCGTGGATCAGGACTATTTTTCGACGCTCGGAATTCCGGTGCTTTCCGGACGCGTTTTTAGTGTCTCAGACACTGCGCCCAGCCCTGACGTGCTCGTGATCAATCACAAGCTAGCGGAGACGCTATGGCCCGGACAGAATGCCGTCGGTAAAGAGGTGCTGACGGGCGATCCGTCGAAGAATGCGGTCGTTATCGGTGTCGTCGGCGACGGGAAGTATGCCAGCCTTGACGAGGCGCCACAGCCGTTCATGTATTACGCGGCGACTCAACACTATGAGCCTACGATGATCGTCATCGCGAGAACTGCCGGCGATCCACGCCTCTGGATTGCGCAACTGACTCACGCGGTGAAAGAAATGGGATTTGAGGCCACACTTCGCCCCGTCACGATCACAGATATCGAGGAATTCTCGCTTTTCTTCGAGCGACTGGCAGCGGCGTCGGTCGCGAGTTTAAGCGCGCTCGGACTGCTGCTGGCGATTGTTGGGCTTTTTGGCGCGATTTCTTATTCGGTGAGCGAGCGGAAGAAGGAACTTGGGATTCGTGTGGCGCTAGGAGCGCGGCCGTGGCAACTGTTGAAGATGATTTTCCGGCAGACGCTGCTTGTGGCCGGAGCGGGAACGGCGGTTGGCATCGTTTTAGGTGTTGTGGCGACGATTCTGCTACGGTCGCAATTTTTCGGAATTGGGGCCGTGGAGTTATCCGTGTTGATTCCTGTTGCGGTGGCGATGCTGGCGGTTTCGCTGGGCGTTGCGTATGTTTCGGCGCGGCCTTGGATCAAAGTGGATCCGATGGAGGCGGTGCGGCATAGCTGAGAGCAGTCGCGTTGTGCCTGAAGGAATATGACGGCAGCGAGGAAAAATTAATCTGGCTTGTGTCGCGGCCCCTCGCAATGGGCAGCGAGCGCCATAGCAGGGCAAAAGATTACCGCGGACACGCAGAGGTAAGAGCGCAGAGCGCGCTGAGAAGGCAAAGGCGAACTGCAGAAGCAAGAGCACAAAGCGGAAAGCGGAAAGCGGAAAGCGGAATGCGGAATGCGGAATGCGGGAGGGATCCTTCGCTTCGATCAGGATGACGACGAGTTTCTTTTTGTAGAAGCAGGTCGCGAGTGCCTGGGCAACGATATGCGGCGCTGAAGTCAGCGGCGCGATGCTGCCGTAGATGCCTCCGGTGCTTCGGTACGCGTGATTTTCACTTGAAATTCAAGAGAATCCACCACCTTTAAATCTCGGCGAAGTCACTCTGCGTTTGACTTCAAATCGCAACCACAGTTAGGCGCTGTGCTAATTCAAAAGCGCCCGATCGAAAGGCGGATCGGCCGCTACAAATGAAACACCCCGGTCTCGCGCGGCGATCAGTGTGATGCCGGAGGACCCGCGGGCGGCGTATCGGCGTTGCGCACGTATTTCCAGCCTGTTCGGACCACGTGCTGATTCGTCTTTTTGACGGTATCGAGCATTTGTTGCTTAGCTGACTTGCGCGTCCGTGATGCTGGCGAACCCGTGCAAGCAACCGCCGCTGCCATAGACCCATTCGGTGTAGCTTCCAGAAATGCCATAGCGTTTGTTCAGGCAGGGGATAAATGTCTTATCGATGGGGCTAACCATGGACCTCGCGTCTTCCGGCGGGCGGCCGCTCGCAATGGTTGAGGCAAAGGCCATTCGGCTGTCCTTTCACGTACTCCGCTGTTGCAGCATGACAACCTGCCGCCAGATGCTCTTCCCATCGCGCGGATTCTGATCGATCACAGTTCTAGCATTGCCCTCCTCTGGAGATGCCGCATGGGTGTATTCGGACATGTTTGTTTCATTGGCATTCTTATTCGTGGCCGGCGGAGTTGTCCGCAAGAGCTGCCGGCGATCAACCAGAAAGCCCTTCCAAGGCCGAACAAGAGAACTGCTGGCGAGTACCGCTGAGGCAATTCGCGCTTGAATCGCCGAGGGTAGGCGCTGACTGCCTGTGCGATGGTTTCGGATGCAGCCTGGTAATCGCCACGGTAGTGCGCCCGTCAATTTCGACCGGTAGATTCTTCGTGACCACGTAGGGCACCGGAAAATTCTCTTCACCCCCGAATGGCTGCAAGAGACGCACAAAAATAACCATACCTGGCTGCATGCGCGAGCGTAGGGAGATCTCCTGTCCGCCAGGGCTCCAGTAGAGCACGGTCTTTTCGGAAAAGAAGGCCGCAGCCGTATCCCATCCCGACGCTTCAACGCGATAGCTGGATGACTGTTGTGCTACTAGAACCATCATCGATCTCCACCGTCGCAAGTGCATCCCATTTGCCACAGAAGGCCTTTCGTTGACGCTGATTCAGCGTAATTTACGAGCTTGCGTGAAAGCGGCGTCTTATTCGGATGTGTCTGCGTGCAACTCATGTGCCTCTTTGAATCACTACTAAAGCGTTTCCCCAAAACCGCAAAAGAGACTCTGAGCGGGTGTAAAGGATGTCGTGACAACGACTGTAAGGAATGTCGCAGCAGGGCAGCAAAAAGGCTACGGCTATCAGACTGGAGTCAAGGGAGTCCGCTTGAAGGCGGCCTCCGAGGGGCAATTTGAAGCGCCGGAGAGGTCTGGCGGGACGTGGATATGGCGAGGCAATGTCAGATTATGATAGGGTTTACGCGATACTGAGGGCAATATCACCTGGACGCAGGATATCTATGCCCGAGCCCTCAACCCACGAAATAACCCGTCTCTTACACGAATGGAGTGGTGGAAATCCGGGCGCTCTGGACAAGCTGATGCCGCTTGTCTACGCCGATTTGCACCGCACTGCGCGTCGTCACATGGCCAGGGAGCGTTCCGGCCAGACCATCCAGGCGACCGCTTTGATCCATGAGGTTTATGTTCGCCTGGTGGATGCCGCAGCGGCAAATTGGCAGGACAGGGCGCATTTTTTTGCCGTTTGCGCACGGATGATGCGGCAGATACTGACCGATTTTGCGCGCTCGCGTCAATCGCAGAAGCGCGGGGGCGGCGCGGAGAATATCACTTTCAACGACTCGCTTTACGCTCCGAACGAGCCTGGCACGGACCTGGTCGCGCTGGACGATGCGCTAAATTGCCTGGCGCGCATCGATGCTCGAAAGAGCCAGGTCGTCGAGTTGCGGTTTTTCGGCGGGTTGAGCGTGGAGGAGACCGCCGAAGTGCTGAAGATTTCCAAGGAAACGGTGAAGCGGGATTGGAGTTTCGCAAAACTCTGGCTGTTGCGCGAGATGAATGGAGAGGCTTCGAGTGGAACCTGAACTCTGGCAACGCGTGGAACAGGTTTGCATGGCGGCGCTCGAGCGCGACGAGGCGGAGAGAGGCGCATACGTTGCGGCTGCGTGCGGGAGCGACGCGGTGTTAGAGCGCGAGGTGAATTCGCTGCTTGCCGAACAGGGGCGCGCGGAGCGATTCATGGAAAGCCCGGCGATTGAGGCTGCCGCGAAGGGAATCGCTGAAGAAGAGGCTGCGTTGCGCGGCGCGTCGCCCATGACTGGGCGGACGATCTCGCACTATCGGATTGTCGAAAAATTGGGCGCGGGCGGCATGGGCGAAGTCTATTGCGCCGTGCGGGCGGACGGCGCTTACGAAAAACAGGTTGCGGTGAAGTTGATCCGCGGGGGATTCGGCTCGGAATATTTTCTCGCGCGGTTCCGCAACGAACGGCAGATTCTGGCGCGGCTCGACCATCCAGGGATTGCGCGCTTGCTCGACGGAGGTGCAACGGAGGATGGACTGCCGTTCATCGTGATGGAGTACGTGGACGGCATTCCGATCGATCAGTACTGCGAGAAATTGCGCCTCAGCGTGCCGGAGCGGCTGAAACTGTTTTGCGATGTTTGCATGGCGGTGCAATACGCGCACCAGAATCTCGTTCTTCACCGCGACCTGAAGCCGGGGAATATTCTGGTGACTTCTTCGGGCGACGTGAAGCTGCTCGATTTCGGCATCGCAAAGATTACCGACGCGGACGAGAACCATCTGGCGAGCGCGGCGCAGGCGACCGTGCTTCCCATGATGACGCCGGAATTCGCGAGTCCCGAGCAGGTTCGCAACGAGTCGATGACGACGGCGAGCGATATCTATTCGCTGGGCGTGATTCTTTACAAGCTGCTTTGCGGGCGCCTGCCGTTTCGCACGAACGGCACCGCGCCTCACGAAGTGGCCCGGGCGATCTGCGAGACGGATCCGGCGAAGCCCAGCAGCGTGATTCCCGATGATCGGGAAGCAGATAAGGGCGCTAGTCCGAATGGATCAGCCGGGAAGCGGTGGAAATCCGGCAGGAAGCTCGCGGGCGATCTCGACAATATCGTGTTAAAGGCGCTACGCAAGGAGCCCGTGCGGCGTTATGGCTCGGTGGAGCAGCTTGCGGAGGATATTCGCCGCTATCTCGAAGGCCGGCCCGTGCTCGCGCATAAAGATACGCTGCGCTATCGCGCGGGGAAATTCATGCGGCGCGAAAGGAAGATTGTGACCGCGGCGATCCTCGTGGTGCTGAGCCTGACGGGCGGGTTAATTGCGGCGTTGCGCGAAGCGCATCTTGCGCAAGTTGAGCGCGGGCGCGCGGAGCGACGTTTCAACGACGTGCGATCCCTAGCGAATTCGCTGATGTTTGAGGTGAACGACGCGATTCGCGGTCTGCCGGGATCGACGGCGGCGCGAGAATTGGTGGTGAGCAAAGCGTTGCAATATCTGGACAGTCTGGCGAAAGAGGCGAATGGAGATTTTTCGTTGCAGAGCGAGCTGGCGACGGCGTACGAGCGCGTCGGGGAAGTGCAGGGCACGTTTGACAGCGCGAACGTGGGCGATACGGCGCAGGCGTTGAGCAGCTTGAAGAAGGCGGCGGCGATTCGGCAAGCGATTGCGATAGAGGAACACAACTCTCACGACAGTCTGACTAACCTCGCGAATACGTATGAAATGCTCGGGCTGATGCTGTCGTCGAGCGGGCAATATCAAGAGGCGCTCGATTACGCCCAGGAGGCGGTGCAGATCGAAGAGGGGTTCGATTCTGTACAAAGCGCCGCCGGCGAGGAGGAGGGACTGGCAGGCTCGTATTACGTGCTCGGCGTTGCGCAGGGTGATTTGGGGGATTTTCAAGGATCGATTTTCAGCTTGAGAAAATCGGCGGCGATACGCGAGGCGATCGCGACGACGGATCCGGGTCTATATGTGCAGGTGCGAACTCGGCTCTCCGGGACCTATGGGGAGATCGGGACCATTCTCTCGGAGATGGGGCGGCCTGCCGAAGCGATAGCGGCGACGCGACAGGGACTCGACGTGATGAACGCGCTCGCGGCCGCGCATCCGAAGGACCGGCTGTTTAAGGAATATGTCTTCGAGCACACGAACGTGATCGCGAGCTATTTCGAGCAGATGGGCGCTCACGCACAGGCTGAAGGCTATTACCAAAAAGCGCAGGCGGGATTCAGGGCGACTTCGGCGTCCGATCCCAACGACACAAATTCGAGGCTCTGGCTTGGAGTGTGTGACAGCGAACTTGGGAAAGTGCAGATCGAACTCGGCGAAACCGCGACGGGCATGGAAAATATTCGCAGCGGACTGGCAATTGCGCTTGCGTTGTATCGCGCCGATCCGACTGAGAATACCGACAAGCTGCCGAACATGGCGAACGCGTACGCGGCGTATGGATTTGCGTTTGCTGAGATGGCAGCACAGCCTGGAATTACGGCGGCGGAACGGTTGAGTGATTGGAAGCAAGCGAAGGAGCAATATCAGAAAAGCGAGGAGACCTGGAGGCAAGTGCAACAACTGCACAAGCTGGAGCCCAGCGATGCGTCCGAAGCCTCTAAAGTTACGCGAGCGCTAGCGGAAGCGGATACCTCGCTCGGGAGGCTTGCGGCTGGGCGATGATTTCGGCGGCGGTTCAGACGCGTAGTTTCACGGAATTGTCCGGCGCGCCTGAGTGATACGCGACGGGCTTCGCGGCCTTCGACAGATCGCCGCCGTCCACCGTGATGCGCTTGCTGTCTTCACCTTCGACCTGAAGGAAGACTTGCGCCGGCGTAAGAACGCGCGAGGCGCTCATCAACACATCCTGCGTATCAATGAAGCGCAGAAGCGATTCCGCGTTCGCGTTTCCTTCCGCGCCGAAGCCGTTGATGGACGCGTCCTGCACGCGATCGAAAACGATGGCGGGCCGCAGATCGGGCTCGCTCACGCCAAATCGCACATTGCTTAGGCTAAGGCTGCGGACGTTGCGGGCGTAGAGAGCGTATGCAGGCAGGACGCCGATTTCGAAGTATTCTCCGGCGATTGTGGGCACATCTCGCAGGGCCGCTTCTTGCGCGGTGCCGCCCCCGGGGAAGGTGAACTGGCAATCGCTGAAGCTGATGTTTTCGAGAACGCCGTCATTGATGGCGTTCAGGTCGATACATGAGTGCCTTTCGCCAGGCCTAAAATTGCTGGGAAACGGTACGTCGGGAAGATCTTCACCGTTCACAACCGTAGCGCGAATTCCGCGAAACGAAATATTTCGCGCAATTCCGTCCGGCTCGGGCGTACCTGACGAGGCGCTTGGGCGCTGCGCTGCGAGATCGGGCCCCTGCCGGCGCCTGGCGCCGACGCCGATGGAAATCGGCCCGGTCACGCGATTCATGATCAGATCGGAAAACGAGAGATTCTCGAAACGCGAGTTCGGGCCGCCTTGGATTTTGATCGGGCAGCCGTAAGCCTGGTAGATAATGCAATTCGAGACGGCGATATTCTCGGCCTGGCCGCCTCCGAAGCGGAACACCGACCAGCGGGTGCTGAACGACGAATTTGTGATCGTCACATATTTGCAGCTTCCAAAAAGGGCACAGGCATCGTCCTGCGACTGTACGGTGCAATTGCTCACCATGACGTATTGGCTGCTGATGAAGTGGAAGCCGTCGTTATTACCGTTCACGCGGTTGTAGATGCGAAGCCCGTCGGCCTTCACGAACGAGCTTTGTATCACGCGGATGGAATGATAGGCACTGTCATAAAGGAAGATGTCGCGCAGGTTCAAATTCTTGCACTGATAGAAGAGGAGATGGTATGGGCGCTGATTGCCTCCGATGCCGGCGGGCGGCAGCACGCCGCGCGTGGGCGAATGAAACTGCGCGCCCTGACCGTCGATCGTTCCCTGTCCATCGATGGTGATGTTTTCCGCTTGCACCGCGTAGATCAAGCCTACGTTTCCGTCTTCTAGCGTCGAGTCGCCTCTCAGGGGAATGGCTTCGGCTGCGTGATACTGTTTTCCATCGGCGCTGCCCAACAGCTTTCCCGCGGCTGATATATGCAATCTGACGTTGCTCTTCAGCTGGACTGTGCCGATCACGAAGACCCCAGCGGGGACGAGCACTGTTCCGCCCTGTTCCTTATTACATGTGTCGATTGCGGCCTGGACCGCGGCGGTGTCCAGCGTCTTGCCGTCGCCCTTGGCACCGTAGTCCCGAATGTTGTAGGTACGCGCACCGAGATCGTAATCGTTTTTCGTCGGACCTGCGGGCGGTTCTGCCGCGCCGGTTGCCGCCATGAGTCCGGCGCCTACCGACGCCCCTGCTGCCATCTCGAGCCACCTTCGACGCGAAGAAAACTGGTTAGTGTCCATGACTTAGGTTCCGATCTTTGTTGGGCACGCCATCCCGCTGACTTCAGCTCACGAAAAACGGGGACAGGCGCAACGTGTGGATTGTGCGACGCCATTGACCACAGCCATAGAGAAGGGCCGGTCGCCGCGGAATGTAGTGCCGGCCGGACTTTTGTTCAAGTTAATTGGGGCTACGGGAAAGTTACGAGGCAGATACGCGGGTGTTACTGCTGTTTTGATTGGGCGCTCGCGGAAACGGCTGAACCGGTCTGAGCACTCGCTATATGAACCGAAATCAAGCGAACGTCGAAAACGTCATTGCCCCTCTCGACATCCACACGGAGCAGCGCCTGAAACGACGGTGGCACTCCATCTCCCTTCCAGGCGCTCACCGACTCAAGTCTCGATCTCAATTCCGCCATATGCGTCGGGGAAGTGACGAACTGTGCGGCGCCGGCGACGCCGGACGTATCCAGCCCGCCGAGCATGATGATGCGGCGGTTAGGCACAGCACCCGGTTGGAGAGTGATGAGGCCAAAATCGGCCTTTATCTCTTGCGTGCTCGGATCGCGCTCCGTCTTATAGGAGAGGCTTTCGCCGGGCTGCGGATGCCGGTTGACGTATTCGCCTTTCCACGGATCGGCGACATCGAGGCGGTTCCAGACGAAGTCCGAGGGCCGGCTCAATTGTGCGACGGCGTCGTTTTCTTCCGGAGAGCCGAGAAGAATCACATCGTGCTGCTGCAAATCGTCAATCGTGATAAGGCGGCAGCGCTTGACGAGCATTTGCAACCCCATTTGCGTAAAAAGGCGCGTGAGAACGAAGACGCTTTGCAGATCGCCCGTACCCGTGTTTCCGTCCTCGTAATACAAAGGACCGGCTCTGGCGACCAGCGCCGGGCTCGACGCAAACTGCTGAGCGAGATGAGGATCGACGACGGTGCCGGTGTAGTCGCTGGCTCCACGCCTGAACCTGAACAAATCCTCGGCACCGTCCACTAGATAAACAGCATCAGCGTATCCCACCACCGGAGAGCTATCATTACCGAGAAATCCCCGCCAGAAATCCACAGCGGCATCGCGCAACGCTGCGTTGGGAGCACGGCCGAGGGCCGCTCCGCCGGAAGTGCCGCCGCGCCACTGTTGCCAACGTGATCCAACGAAGATTCCCACTGTGAAAATCAGCAGCACAAGAACGACCAGGGCGGGCGTTCGCGAAAGGAATCTTTTGGCGGTACTCGGTGCTTGAGGCTGGGCGGGTGGAGGGGCCGCAGCCACCGTCGGCAACGTTTGCTCTTTGTTTTCCGGTGCGATTGAGTCAGTTGGGTTTGCTTTTACCGCCCCATTTCGAAATTCGAACGTCGGGATATAGTGGCCCTTCGGAATATCCACAAGAATGGGGTCTGCAATTCCTTCGCCCTCGTAATACTCTTTCACCTTGAGGCGCAAGCGGTGGATTTGGACGCGAACAATCGTGTCGCTCTGCGGATCATAGTCCGGTCCGCGGTCGAAAACTTCCATGCCGATCGTGTATTCCTTGATGTCAGCGAAAGGATCTTCGAGCGCTTTGAAAATCAAATACTGTAACAGGCGCTGCAGAGCGGAGGCGTGACGAAATGACTTCGAATGGATGAGCTTGTTGAGCTGCTTCTGTATATCGTCAGGAGCGGGACCACCAAGTTCAACAGTTCCAGGAACTTGCGTGCTATTCATGACGTACATCCCCCCACAAACCCGCAGCGCCGCACCCCGCCACGGCTAAGCTGCGCGAATTATAGCACCGGAAGTATCTGCCGCGTATCTTTCATGTAGCTTCCGTGTAGCGGTCGCGTATCCCCAATTAACTTGCAGGTCTTGCTCCTACAGTCCTAGATTCCGGCTCAGCAAAAAGGGTGTGAAGCGTATTTCAACCAGGCGAACTTCCGCGACAGTGACGGTCCGACGAGCGCCTCTCGGGTTTTCGGGCTGAAGTCGATCGCTCACCGCAGGCGGCCGTCGCATGTAAGCGATTACATGAGGCAAGGAGGGGAGATGCGACTCTGTAAATCAGTCGTTTTGTTCGTTGGCGTGCTACTCGCTGTCGGAATTTTTAGCTCCACCTTTGGGCAGGGCGTCACTGGACAGATTCTCGGGACCATCGAGGATCAAAGCAAGGCCGTAATCCCCGGGGCGACCGTCAGAGTGGCGAATCCGGCTAATGGATACCAGGCATCCGTCTCGACAAATGCAACTGGCGACTACGTGGTTCCGGCGCTCCCTCCAGGCAGCTACAAGGTGACCGTGGACGCGAGAGGCTTCCAGCAAGCCATCTCAAACGACGTTGTAGTGACCGTGAATGGGACAAGTCGCGTCGATTTCACCATGCAGATCGGTGCCTCCACGCAAACTGTCGAAGTTCAGGCGACCGCGCCTCTCGTCGATAGCACGAACGCCACGATGGGCAACGATCTCAGCACGCGCCAGGTGGAAAGCATTCCGCTTTACGGCCGCGTCTATTCGCAGCTTATTGACTTGATGCCGGGCGCCGTTAAAACCGGAATTGGTTCTTCGGCGGAATCCGGGACGGGAATCGGCGCAAACGGATCGATCACGGCCAGCGTAAACGGAATGCCGTATCAGGGAACGACGTACACACTGGATGGCGTCTCGGACATGGAATTGGAAAACGCCTTCCAGAACATTACGCCGCCGGTCGATTCGATTCAGGAAGTTAAGGTTTCTGGGAACAATGCGGGTGCCGACGTCGGTGTGTATGGCGGAGCGCAGGTCAATGCCGTGGTCAAGTCGGGCACGAATCAAATTCATGGTACGGCCTACGAATATTACCGTTCGGCGGGGCTCAACGCGAATTCCTGGTTCTCGGGCTTCAACCACGCCAGGAAGGCGCCGTTTCGGTCCAATCAATACGGAGCTTCGTTTGGCGGCCCGATCAAGAGGGACAAGCTTTTTTATTTCGCGGACTTTCAGGGGCTGCAGTACAACAACGGAGTCACTTACACATATACGGTGCCGACCGTTCTTGAACGACAGGGCTATTTTCCTGCGAACTATTTCCCCAAAGGGATTTACGATCCGCAGAGCCCCGGTACGCTATTCCCGAGTGTGACCCTCGCAGCTGGAACGGGAGGTTGCGCAGGAGGCAGCACCGGTACATCTGTGCCTTCTTGCACGGTGCAATGCATTCCAAACGGCACGAACGCCTGCTCCAGTGGGTCCAGTCGATGGGATCCCGTCGCGGCGGCGGCGCTGGCCGACAATACGATCTGGCCGGCAGCGCAAACCCAAGCCGCTCAGAACAATTTCATCGAAAATGTGACGACTACAAATCCTCAGTATCAGTTCGACGTGAAGATCGATTACAACCTGCGAGGTCAAGATCACCTTTTCGGCCGCGCTTCGTATGCGCGCAACGATCTCTCGACGCCCGGCCCGACGCGGTTCCTCAACGTTGGAGAGGACGCCAATCCGAGAGAACACAATGATGTTTTCGGGTATACACACTGGTTTTCTCCGAACATACTCAACGAATTCCGCTTTGGCTTCGATCGTTTCTATACGTTTCACCACGGAAACGATTACGGCGTGAACGAAGACACGGTGCTAGGTATTCCGAACGGGAATCTGTCCCAGTTTCCCTTTACCTCCGGTATGGCGTCGATGTCTTTCGGCGGCGATCAGAGCAGCGGTAATTGGCCGTCCACGGGGCATCCCGGTTCGACAAATGCGATTCGCCGCACGAACACGTACGAGATTACCGATAACCTCACGCACATCCACGGAAAGCACACGTTCGGTTACGGTGTGGATTACCGGCGGCTACAGGCTACTGTAACCAATCCCGATCACAACCAATCCGGTTCATTTTCCTTTGATCAGAGCTACACCACGAACTGCGCCAATATCGCCAGCGGTTGCTCGATCATCTCGGGATCCGGTGCGGGATTCGCAGACTTTATGCTTGGTTTGCCAACCAGCCTTAACCGAGACGTTGTGAATGCGTATCCGGCCACTCGACTGACGATCGCCGATGTCTATTTCCAGGATCAGTTCAGAGTGACGAGGCAACTTACGCTGCTGTATGGCCTCCGCTGGGACCTGATTACCCAATACGTTGACGCAAACAATCACCAGTCGAACTTCAACATCAATACGGGCTATTTGGATGTAGCGACGCCGGAAAATCGCGGGCCAGACGTTTACACACCTCTCCACAATTTCGGTCCGCGCTTGGGAATTGCCTATTCGCCGGACAGCGGCCGGACGGCTTTTCGCGCAGGCTGGTCAATGACCCACTTCCCGGATCACTATGGCGCCGCTGGCGGCACTCTTGAGCGCAACTGGCCATGGTTCGAAGAGTATGTTCTGGGCCAGCAAGCGCCCAATACTCCTTGGGCGGCAGTCAGCTCAACTTTGAATATGCCCGCGGGCGCTTGTCCGCTCGGCGCCGCCACGCAGATACCCACCTGCTTTATCGGACTGCCGGGCTTCGTCCCGCAGGCCGTGACGA
>Ga0335085_10005773_pt1 | contig 19748 bp, 24 predicted proteins | sample Lox_Sample_45_FD_206712 | JGI IMG/M metagenome (GOLD analysis project Ga0335085, IMG submission 206712) | Soil microbial communities from Loxahatchee National Wildlife Refuge, Florida, United States - Lox_Sample_4.5 | ecosystem: Environmental > Terrestrial > Soil > Wetlands | place: USA...
TGGTGCTCGCTGTCATACGTGGGGCGACAGCGATCATCCTCGAACTGATCAGGAAAGGCGGCCGCGTATGACGGCCGCCTGTCCCGAGTGATGTCCCTAGGTGAAATGGCCCCTCGCCCACGGTCACCGGGCGGGGGGTCCACCTATGCCGGTCACTCACAGCACCGGCTCACCTGTCACGTCCAACGTGACGCCTAACGAGTGTAACTTCGCTCAAGATCAACTGGAGCCGGTGACAGGAGTCGAACCTGCGACCTGCCGTTTACAAGACGGCTGCTCTGCCAACTGAGCTACACCGGCGGGGACTGGCTGCATGGTAACCGACCCGCCGCTGACATGCGCGGCTGGCAGCATATGGACGGTGGGTGCGGCGCACCAACGCGGCTGGCCGGTGCGTGAGCTGGTGGGGGAACACCTGCACATGCTGATCGACCCGGGTGCCGTAGCGGCCGCGCTGGTCGGCCTGGCCGCCGCCGCTACGCCCGCCCGGTCATGAAAGGTGGCCGCTGTAGTACTGGCGGAGGGTGTCTTCCTCGCTGTGGCTGATGTGGGCGTCCCTGTCGATGTGGGGAGCGTCCTTGACTTGCTCCTTGGACACGGCGAGCACGACCCGTTCACCGTCGATTCTGGATCCGTGAACCGGCGCGAAGCTGTCCTTGGTGCCAAACAGGCCGGTCTCCACGAGGACCCACTGCGGCTGCCCGGTGTCGTCGTCGAGATACACCTTGCTGACCTTGCCGATTCTGTTGCCATCGGGGTCGACCGCGGCGCGGTGGATGTATTCGTTGGGCTCCGGTGAGGTGGTCATGGTTGTCTCCCTTCTGCCGATGGCGTGCCAAGCTACCCAGCGAGGACAATGAGTAACGATGCTGAGAGACCTGGACAGGGACGGGTACGTCGTCGTGCCGGCCGGCCTGCCCTCCTCGGTCCTCGAAGCCGTCGTGGACGACATCTGGCGCCATGCCCATGCCAGCCCCGCCGACCCAGGCACGTGGTACCAGCCCGCCATCATCCGGCCCCGGTCGGGGATGGTCGAGATGTACCACTACCAGTCGATGTGGGACGTCCGGCAGCATGCGGCGATCTACGGAATCTTCCGCGACCTGCACGGCACGGACGAATTGTGGGTCTCCATCGACCGGGTCGCGCTCAAGCCGCCGGTCCGGCCGGATCAGCCTGACTACGACCAGCCCGGCTTCATTCACTGGGACACCGACATCAGCAGGTACCCGGACATCCCATTCCGGCTGCAAGGCGTCCTCGCGCTTGAAGACACGACCGCCGACATGGGCGGCTTCCAGTGCGTCCCGTCCATCTACCGCGACCAGCAGCGCTTCCTCGACGACAAGTCCCAGGCCGGCCCGGTCCCCAGTGCTCCCGACATCGGCGGCCATCCCATCGTCAGGGTCCCACTGGCCGCTGGCGACCTGGCCATCTGGAAGACGACCTTGCTGCACGGAAACGGCAGAAACTCCGCTCAGCGTCCCCGGCTGGCCCAATACATCACGATGAACCCGCTGCCGCCCACCGGAGAGCAGCGCGAGGCCGACCGGCGTAGGCGCATCCTGTCGTGGTCCACCTGCGCGCCCCCAGACGGCCACGCCTTTCCCGGTGACCCGCGCCGCATCGAAGAGCAGCGGGATGAGCCCGCGACGCTCACGCCACTGGGGCGGCGTCTGCTGGGACTCGACGAATGGGCCCCCAGCCCGCCAATGGGACATCAAGCCCTGACCGGTTCAGCGGCTGACCGCGATGAGCCCGGCGGCAAACCCTAGTCACGACTCCCGCTCGGCGATGATCTCCGCGCACAGCATCAGGCACTCGCCGCAGATCGCACCGCGCTCCCCCGCACCGGCATCCACCGCACCGGCAGACGCCGCCTCCGGCGTGGTGGCGGCCAGGCCGGTGCATTCTGGCCGGTACTTGCCGCAGAAGCTGCACCGCTCTCGCACGTCCCCGGCCGGCACGGCACGCAATGGCCCTGGCGAGGCCGGCCCTTCCGCGGCCAGCGCATCGCTGGCCAGCGCGGCGCAACTGGCGCAGATATGCACCCCCGGCCCGGCGATCAGCGGCCCGGCGTCCTGCTCCGGCCGCCCGCAGAACGTGCACTGCGCGGGCCGACGCCGCGCGCGTCGCGGACTCCAGCGGCGCGAACCGCCCGCCGACTCCACGATCTGGTGCACCCGCTGGTGGCTGAGTCCAAGGGCGGGCGCCAGCTCACGCAGCGAGCCGCCGTGCAGATGCAGCCGGCGGACCGCCCGGTGGAACTCGGCCCGCGCCACCTCGGCGTCGTGCTCGGCCTCGATCAGCCGTTCCTGCGCTTGCCGGGCCGCGGCCAGCAGGTCCTCGTTCATAACGTCTACCGTACCTAGACACTAGACATTCCGGCAAGAGGGCCAGCGGCACCAGGCCCGGCGGGCGATGAAACGTTCATCCACAGCCAGCCGGCCAGATGTCCGCTGACCAGCGCACTCACGCGCCCCACCGGCCGGCTGCCTGGTGCCGGAACGCAGCCCTTCATACGATCAGGCCGCCCGCTGCGCCCGGACCGGCCGTACCTGGCCGAACGGACCTGGGTGGACACTGCACCATGAACAGGAAGGGGCCGGTCGTGGGGATGCGCCAGATCGCGACTGCCATGCTGGCCGGCGTGGCCGTGTGCACGCTGGCTGCCTGTTCGGTGTCGTCCGGGGCCGCCCCGGAGCCGGGTGGCGCGGGCAACCCGGCATCAAGCAAACCGGCCGGGGCGGCCGCCAGCAATTCCGGCACCGGCGGGAAGGCCTCGGCCGGTCCCCCGGCGCCGTATTGTGCGCAGGCCCCGGCCGCCGTGGTCGGCGAAGCCCTCGGGCTCACCCTGGGCAAGCAGGTCTCCACCCTGGAGGGCCCCGTCTCGGTGTGCGCCTACCTGGGCAAGTACATGGTCATGGTGCGCTACCAGACCGGCGAGACGGCCAAGCAGTTCAAGCAGAGCCAGCAGTCGCTGAGCAGCCTGCACCAGTCGGTGCGCACCGTGTCCGGGATCGGCGACAAGGCCTACTTCGCCTCGGTCGGCACCTCGCACGGGGCGAGTAACACCCTGGCCGCGCTGAGCGGCACGGTCGCGGTGTTCGTCACCGCTCCCCGGCCGCTGGCCACCGAACGCACCCTGATGAAGCACCTGCTCGCCAAGTTCTGATCCGGGCCATCACGATGGATGTCGAGGGCGGCTTTCGCTGCTCCGACTAACTGGTGAGGGCGCACCCGTCACAGCGCGCCGCAACCAGGGAGGATGGCTTGATGAAGTACCTCATGCTGATCTACGGCAACCAGGAGAAGTGGGACTCGGTCCTGGGTGAGTCCTGGCCGGAGGAGATCGCCAAGCAGGACGCGTTCAACACCAGGTACCGCGAGACCGGCGTTCCCAAGGTGAACCGTGACCTGCTGACTCCAGCCCCATCAGGCACACCTGTCACACGGCACGGTGCCTGCCGGGTGGCCAGCGAGCCGCGCCTAGCCGGTCTCGGCTTCGCCGGGCGGCTCCTCCGATTCGGCCTTGGGACGCGCGTTCTCCGGGTCGGCCGGTTTCTCGGCGGACTTGGCCGCGGCGGCTTTGGCCGCTATGGCCCGGCGGCGGATGTTCTCCAGGCTGGCCTGCAGCGCCAGCCAGACGCTGCCCAGTGTGACGGTGTCCGGCAGGTCGCCACGGATGGTGCCGGGCGGGTCGGCCTGGTCGCCGAGGGCTTCGGCCGCGCCCCGGGCCGCCTTGATGATGTCCGGGTCGGTGGCCTCGATGGTCAGGCTGGTGTCGCTGACCCGCAGGACCATGTGGCGCCGGCCCCGCTCCTCGGGCTGCTCGTCGCTGGTGCCAGTCACGTCCACGGTGCGCAGCGCCTCCCGGGCCTGGTCGAGGTCGACGCCGAGCGAGACCAGCGTGCGGGCCGCGGCGCTGTCCGGGTCGTCCAGTGCGGCCGCCAGCAGGTGGTGTGAACCGACTGGCCGGGTACCCGCCAGCCGCACGGCGCCACTCACGCTGGCCTGCGCGGCGGGCGTGGCCGGCCGATCCTCCGCCTCCCCGGCCGCACCGCTCAGGCCACCCAGCCCGCGCTGGCCCGGGCGCTGGCTCGAATACGCGTGCAGCATCGCGACGACGGCCCGGCGCACGCTGTCGAGGTCGGCGCCATGCCCCTTGATGATCTGCGCGGCGACACCCTCGCCCTCCCTTATCAGCCCGAGCAGGATGTGCTCGGTGCCGATGTAGTTGTGGTTCAGGTCCAGCGCCTCGCGCAGGGATAGTTCGAGCGTCTTCTTCGCGCGCGGGGTGAACGGGATGTGCCCCGACAACGGCGTACTGCCGCGGCCGATCAGGGCGACGACCTCCTCACGCACCCCTTCCTGTGACATCCCGAACCGGTCCAGGACCTTGAAGGCCACGCCGCCCTGGACGGCCAGCAGCCCGAGCAGGACATGCTCGGTGCCGATGTAGTTGTGCTGCAGTCGGCGGGCCTCTTCCTGCGCGCTGACTACGGCGCGGCGGGCCCGGTCGGTGAATCGCTCAAACATGCTGCCACCGTGCACCCGGCCTATTAACCCTGTCAATACCATGCTATTAATAGCCTTTAGGAAGGCTAGTAGTGGCGCCGGAGGCTGATATGGACTGGGAAGACCGGCTCGACCAGTGGGAGCTGGAACTCGACCTGTCCGCGCAGCTCGAGGGCTCGGACTGGGTGCCGCTGGACCGGGCCGCGGCCGAGACCGGCGCCTCCCGGGCCGCGCTGCGCACCTGGTACCGGACCGGGCAGATCCCGTCCCGGCTGGTGGACGGCCCGCACGGGCCACAGCGGCTGGTCCCGCTGGCCCTGGTCGCCTCACGGGCCGAGGCTTCGCCGCGGCTGCGCCGCACCGCCGAGCGGCGGCTGGCCGATCAGGCCGAACTGGAGATCCTCCGGCACCGGATCGATCAGCTCGAACTCCGGCTGGCCGCGCTGGAGCAGCGGGCACCGGACCGGTGAGTCAGCGCCGCCTGCGGAGTCTGATTGACGGGACACCCACCAATCAGCCGAGGGGCGGCGGGACATGAGCAAGGTGTTGTGGCATATCACCATGTCGCTGGACGGGTTCGTGGCTGGCCCGGACGACGACATGGGGTGGCTGTTCCGCTGTGGCTTCGCCCCTGACCCCCAGTTCGTGCTGCGCACGCTGAACCAGATCGGCGCGCTGCTCATCGGGCACCGCACCTACCACGGCGGCGACGGTGACCAGGGCGCCAAGACCGAGAAGGGAGAACCGTACGGAGGTGCCTGGCACGGGCCGCAGTTCGTCTTCACCCGGGATGACCCGGGCACGGCCGCGCCGGGCTTCACGTTCGTCGGCCCGGACATCAAGCAGGCGGTGCAGCGGGCCAAGGACGCGGCCGGCGGCAAGTACGTCTCGGTACTCGGCCCGGGACTGGCCGCCCAGGTGCTCGGCGCGGGCCTGCTCGACGAGATCCTGGTGCACGTCGCGCCGGTCCTGCTGGGCGACGGGAAGCGGCTGTATGACCACCCGGGCCTGGCCAGCATCCCGCTTGAGCCGATCGGGCCCACCCCGCAGATGACCAACATCTGGATGCGCGTCCAGCCGTGCGTACTCCCCCGGGAGTAACAGGGGAACAACCCTGGGAGGGCGACGGCGGCCCGGTTGGTGCTTACGCTGCTGGCATGCAACATGTCCGGGCGGCCTGGCGGCGCTGGGTGAATTCCCCGGCCAGGGATGTGATCCTCGCCCTGGGGCTGACCGTCGTGCTGGTCGGCGGCAGCTACGGCGAGGGCCACCCCAAGTCGCCCTCGGACACGATCCAGTTCAAGGGACTGACCATTCCGCACCCTGGGGTGGGCGCGCTCGCCCTGGTCGCGGTGGCCTGCCTGGCGCTGGCCTGGCGGCGCCAGTGGCCGGTGGCGGTGCTCGGCATCAGCACCGCGGCGGTGTGCATCTACTCGCTGCTCGGCTACGTCAACGGGGCGGCCATGCTGGCCCCGGCCATCGCGGTCTACTGCATGGCCACCGCGGTGGAGGCGTGGCGCGCGGCCGGGCTGGCGCTGGCCGCGCTGACCGTGCTGATGGCGGCCACGGCCGCGGCCAACCCGTTCGGGAAGATCACCGGCGGCGGCTTCTACCTCATCCCGGGCCTGATCATCGCGGCCCTGCTGGCCGGCATCGCGGTGGCCAACCGGCGCGCCTACGTCGCCTCGATCCGGGACCGGGCCCAGGAGGACGCCCGCCGGCAGGTGGTGGAGGAACGGCTGCGTATCGCCAGGGAACTGCACGACGTGGTCGCGCACACGATGGCCACGATCAACGTGCAGGCCGGGTCGGCCGCGCACGTGCTGGCCACGCGCCCGGAAGTGGCCACGGAGGCACTGCAGGCGATCAAGACGGCCAGCAAGGACGGCCTGCGTGAGCTGCGCGCCATCCTGAACGTGCTGCGCCAGGCCGACGACGCCGACCCGACCCAGCCCGCGCCGGGCCTGGCCCAGCTGGACACCCTGGTCGCCGGGGCCCGCCGGGCCGGCCTGGAGACGACACTGGACGTGACCGGGACCTCCGTCCCGCTGCCCGCCGCGGCCGACCTGGCCGCCTACCGGATCGTCCAGGAATCGCTGACCAACACGATCCGGCACGCCGGGCCGGCCACCGCCACCGTGTCGGTCAGCTACACCGGCGACGAGGTGCGGATCTGTGTCTCGGACACCGGGCTGGGCCAGCCTGCCGGGGCGACGCAGACCACCAACGGCGGGCACGGGCTGGCCGGGATGCGGGAGCGGGCCGCGGCCGTCGGTGGCGCGGTGCAGACCGGCCCGGCCGAGGGTGGCGGATTCCTGGTCGAGGCCCGGTTCCCGCTGCCGTCGCGGGCCGGGCCTGACCCGGAGGCCGGCCAGGGACCAGAGGCAGCACCCACCCCGGTCGAGGAAGGCAGGCGGCCATGATCCGGGTCGTGCTCGCCGACGATCAGGCGCTGATCCGGGCCGGTTTCCACGTGCTGGTGGACGCGGCGGATGACCTGGAAGTGGTGGGTGAGGCCACCGACGGGGAGCAGGCGGTCCGGCTGGCCCGCAGCGAGCGAGCCGACGTGGTGCTGATGGACATCCGGATGCCCGGGGTGGACGGCCTGGAAGCGACCCGGCGCATCTCGGCCGACGAGGACCTGGCCGGCGTCAAGGTGATCATCCTGACCACGTTCGAGTCCGATGAGTACGTGTACCGGGCGATTCGCGCCGGGGCCAGCGGCTTCCTGGTCAAGGACACCGAGCCAGCCGAGTTGCTGCAGGCGGTCCGGGTGGTGGCCCGGGGCGACGCCCTGCTCTCCCCCAGCGTGACCCGGCGGCTGATCACCGACCTGGCCAGCCGCCCAGAACGGCCAGCGCCCCGCGGCGAGATCCTGGCCGGGCTTACCGACCGTGAGCGAGAAGTGCTGGGCCTGGTGGCCGAGGGCCTGTCCAACGACGAGATCGCGGCCCGGCTGTTCCTCAGCCCGCTCACGTCCAAGACTCACGTCAGCCGGATCCTGACCAAGCTGAACGCGCGCGACCGCGCCCAGCTCGTCGTGCTGGCCTACGAAAGCGGCCTGGTCACCCCCGGAAGCCGCGGGGTGAGCTGAAGTCAGCCCACCCCGCGGCCCGGCCCCTGATTAGCCCGGCTGGCTCACTCGGTGGCGGAACAGCCAGGTGGCGGCGGCCACGGAGACGGCCAGGATGGCCACGCCATACAGCACGGCCAGCCAGGCTTGTGAGCCGACGCCGGCCCCGGTGGAGGTGCGGCCCATCCACAGCCCGCGCATGGTCTCCACGATCGGGGTGAACGGCTGGTGCGCGGCGAACCCGCGCAGCCACCCGGGCATCGTGGCGGCCGGGACGAACGCCGTGCTGACGTACGGGATGAACATGAACACGAACGTCGCCGAGTTGGCCGCCTCGGCCCCGCGCACCAGCAGGCCGACCGCCGCTGCCAGCCAGGACAGGGCCAGGATGAACAGCACGATCATGCCGGCCGCCCCGGCCCAGTCGGCCAGCGAAGCGTCCGGCCGCCAGCCGACGGCCAGGCCAACCGCGATCACCAGGGCGGTGGCCATCAGGTTGCGCAGCAGGCTGGCCGTGATGTGGCCGGTCAGCACCGACGACCCGCTGATCGGCATGGACCTGAACCGGTCCACGATGCCGTTGCTCATGTCGGTGGCCACCGCGACCGCGGTGGTGCCCGCGCCGAACCCGGCACACAGCACGATCAGGCCGGGCACGACGTAGTTCGCGTACGAACCGCCGGTGCTCATCGCGCCGCCGAAGACGTAGACGAACAGGAGCATCAGCACGATCGGCAGCATGAGCGCGGTGAAGAACGCCTCCGGGTCACGCCGCGAGCGCCGCACGCATCGCGTGACCATCACACGTGAGTCCGAGATTGTCGCGGCCATGCTCATCGGGCCATCTCCTCTGCGTTGGCAACGGGCCGGTCCATGCTGGTCAGGGACAGGAAAACGTCGTCAAGGCTGGGCCGCAGCACGGACACCTGGAGCGCGGGGGTGCCGGCTGCCTCCAGCGAGCCGAGCAGCCTGAGCACCTCGGCCGCCGACCCGCCGGTGGCCACCTCCACGATGCGCAGCCGGCTGTCGGTGTGCGTGGCGGTCAGCCCGCCGGCGGCGCGCCGGTAGCTGGCGTCGTCGGCGAACCGGAGTCGGACCACCTCGGTGCCCAGGCTGGCCTTGAGCTCGTCCGGTGTGCCCCGGGCGGCGATCCGGCCGTGGTCGAGCAGGCAGACGGTGTCGGCCAGCTGGTCCGCCTCCTCCAGGTACTGCGTGGTGAGCAGGACCGTGACCCCGTCATCGACCAGGCGCCGGACGGTGCCCCAGAGCTGCTCCCGGCTGCGCGGGTCCAGCCCGGCGCTCGGCTCGTCCAGGAACAGCAGTTCCGGCTGCTCGACCATGCTGATGGCCAGGTCGAGCCGCCGTTTCATGCCGCCCGAGTAGGTCGCCACCCGGCGATCACGGGCATCCAGCAGGTCGAAGTCGGCCAGCAACTGGGCCGCCCGTGGCCGTATCTGGCGCCGGGGCAGATGCCGGAGCTGGGCCATCATCTCCAGGTTCTCCTGCGCGGTGAGCATGTCGTCCACCGCTGCGTACTGGCCGGTCAGGCTGATTGACCGCTTGACCGCGACCGGGTCGGCCAGCAGGTCGTGGCCGGCCACCGTGGCCGTGCCCGAGTCCGGCCGCAGGAGCGTGGCCAGGATGCGCACCATCGTGGTCTTGCCGGCCCCGTTCGGGCCGAGCAGGGCGAGCACCGAGCCGGTCTCAACGGCCAGGTCGACCTGGTCGAGCACCCGCTGGCCGCCGAACGACTTACAGATCCCCTGGGCATTAACTGTGTATGACATACACTGAACTGTATGCACCGCACACAGTTATAGTCAAGAGTGGCGCCGTCGGACTGACGAGCGAGGAACGAGCGAGGAAGGACAGAGGCGCCCGCGCCAAAGGGGCGCGCCGCCGACCTGGACTGAGGAGCGAACGAGCGAGGAACGAGCGAGAGAGGGACGAGGGAAGCTCGGCGGGTTAAGCGCCCCGGCGGCGCAAAGTAAAAGAGTGCAGAGAGCATGAGAGAGTCGGGAGATGGCGCAGCAACCTGAGACAGCGGAGCCGGCCCCGCTGCCGCCCGGGCTTGACCTGCTGTGGGGGCGGCGGGAGCGGGGGCGGCGCGGGCCGAAACCGGGCCTGTCGGTGGACGCCATCGTCGAGGCAGCCGTGCGGGTGGCGGACGCCGAGGGCCTGGACGCGGTGTCCATGGCCCGGGTGGCCAAGGAGCTGGGCTTCACCACGATGTCGCTGTACCGCCACGTGGCCAGCAAGGACGAACTGCTGCAGCTGATGTGGAACGCGAGCGCGCAGGGCGTGGAGAGCCTGGTGCTGGACGGCGACGGGTGGCGGGACCGGCTGCGGCAGTGGGTGCTGGTCCAGCGCGAGGGGCTGGACCAGCACCCGTGGATCACCCAGATGCCGATGGCCGCGCCGCCGCTGGCGCCCAACTCACTGACATTCGTGGAACGCGGTCTGGAGACGCTGGAGGGCACCGGGCTGTCCGACGCGGACAAGATCCGGGTGATCGGCCTGCTCAGCTCCTACACGCTGAGCGAGGGGCGGATGGCGCACGACGCGGCCCGCGCGGCGGCGGCCGCGCAGGCCGCGGCGGCCGCCGGGGACATGCCCGCGGCGGCCCCGGCCACGTTCGAGGAACTGGTCCGCCAGCTGGTGGACGAGAAGAGCTACCCGATACTGCACCGGCTGGCCTGGTCGGCCGCGATCGGTGACGCGCCTTCCGGCATGGACGAGGCAGCCGAGTTCCGGTTCGGCGTCGAGTGCATCCTGGATGGCGTTGAGAAGCTAATTCAGCGGAGCGCGGGCCGCAGCGGCTGAGCTGGCCTCAGCCACCGCGGCCCACGGAACCACTACCAGGCCTGCTGCGTGGCCGGCGAGCTGCGCCGGACCGAGCCGACCTGCTCCAGGCGCTCGTACACGGACCCGACCGCGATCCGGCCCGGGCCCTGCAGGGCCAGCCAGGTGGACTTGGCCTGCCAGCGCGGCGAGCTGAACCAGTACCGCCCGTGCGGGTATTCGAAGTGCAGGAACATGGACACGGTCGGGTCCTTCCAGATCAGCCCGCCGGGCTGGATCAGGATCCGCTGGCCCGGCGCCAGATCGCGGATGAACGTGTTGCCCGGCGCGTGCAGCAGCAGCAGGCCGTTGCTGCCGGCCGCGGTGAACCGGTCGATCGTCCGGCCCAGCGGGTAGTGCCACTCCTCGTCGTCCCCGTCCTTGGTGGTGAACCAGACGTTGGAGTTGTCCCACTCGTAGCCGACGTTCCCGGTGGCCACCAGGAACCGGTGCTCGGCCACGTCCACCGCCTGGCCGGGGCGCAGCGGGATGGCCAGCGTCTCGCCCGGCGCATCGGCGCTGAACGCGATGTGCCCCGGGCCCTTCGCGCGCATCATGATTATCGGCAGGCCGGCCCGCATCCGCTTCCAGCCGCCGCGCAGCGGCAGGTTGTCCATGTTGACCCGGGGGTCGGCGTGCAGCAGCGCGTGGTGCGAGAAGTAGACCCAGTCGTCGTCATGCAGCCCCATGTCCGCGACCGGCACATAGGCGCCGCTGATCTGGCAGGTGGACCGGCCGAACCGGATCCGGGCCATGTCCCGGATCGGCGGCTGCTCGATCCAGCCCGAGTCCGAGACGTGCAGCCGGACGTCGACCGGCGCGCCGCAGTGCGGGCAGGTCGCGTCCTGGCCCTCGCTCGGCATCCGGCAGTACGGGCAGGTGTAGGCGCCCTGGGCAGGCGGCATCGACATGTCCGGTCCCCTCACTCGGAGCCGTGGTGCACGTACATGGACTGGATGCCGACCCGGCCCGGGCCGGTCATCTCGGCCAGGTACATGCCACGGCTCATCAGGCCGGTCTTGATCTTCTGCTGCACGGCGTTCATCGACACCGACGAGTCCTTGTACAGGAACCCGCCTGGCTCGATCAGGATCTGCTCGCCGGGCTGGAGCGTCTTCTGGAACACGTTGCCGTAACCGTGCAGCAGCAGCAGCCCGGGCTCGGCCTGGGTGATAAAGCGGTCCATGTACATGCCGCTGCCGCCGTGCAGCACGTTGGCCAGGCCCTTGATCCGGACGAACGAGTAGGTCAGTGAGTGCGTGCCGGCCAGGAAGGCATGCTCGCGGACGTCGAGTTCCATGGACGGGTGCAGCGGCAGCACCACGACCTCGCCGGCCGCGTCACGGGAGAACGCGACCCGGCCCGGGCCGTGCGCGATGCTGAGGATGTGCGGCATGCCGCCGAGCGTGCGCTTCATGCCACCGCCGGTGTTCATGGCCGACATCGGCACCTGCGGCTCTTTCCACAGCATCACGTGATGCTCGAAGAAGACCGAGTCCCCGTGAGCCAGGGCCAGTTCCGCCACCGGCACGATCTCCCCCTCGATCTGGCAGGTGGAGTTGGAGAACCGGAACTCGGTCATGTCCCGCAGCCGGGGGGCCTCGGTCCAGCCGGAGTCGCTGACCTTGTCTTTCATGTCCAGTGGCGCGCCACAGGTACCGCAGTTCGCCTGGCCCATCTCGTTTTGTGCCTTACACCACTGGCACTGGATCCGGTCCATTCGGGCAACCTTTCGTCTGGGAAGCGCGCGCCGCCGCGGTGGCGGCGTGCGCCGGGTGGAAATGGCAGGCCGGGACCGGGCGGGGGCGCGCCCCGGAACTGAAACGAGCTGGGGGCCCGCGGTCAGGCGGGCGGGCTGACCGGGGTACCGCACTCCGCGCAGAACTTGGCCGTGCCGGCCAGGTCGGCGTTGCAGTTGGTGCAGTGCTTGGCCATGGCCGTGCCGCACTCGCTGCAGAACTTCGCGCCGGCCCGGACCTGGCCATGGCAGTTGCCGCATTCCACGGTCCCGGCGGGCGGGGCCGCGGGGGCGGCCTCCGCCGGGGCGGCCGCGGCCGGGGCTGGCGGGGCGGCCGGAGGTGGGGGCGGCTGGGTGTAGCCCGGGCCACCACCGACGAAGCCCGGGCCGGGCGGCGGCGGCGCGGCCTGCGGCGGCGGCTGCATCATCTGGTTGGCCATGCCGAAGCCGGCCCCGAGGAACATAGGAGTCACCGCCGCGCCACCCTGGGCCATACCCTCGCCGGCCCCTTGCAGCGCCTCGGCCTGGGCCGCCTGCAGGAAGCCGCCGGCCAGCCGGCTGTAGGCGGTGTCGCCAGCCAGCTTCTTCAGCCGCGCGCTGTCCTCGTCGGACAGGTTCACGTCCAGGTTGCCGAACCGGGTGATGGCCAGCCCGTAGTTCTCCAGCTGCTCGTTGGTGGCGGGCAGCGCGGCCGCCTCGATGTCCGGGTTGTGCACCGACAGGCCGAGGATGGGCCAGGCGCCGGCCATCAGCTGGGTGGTGACCACGGTGCGGGTGACCTTGAGCAGTTGCTGGGCGACCCAGTCGGTGATGGCGGCGTTGTTGGTCACGTCGACCGAGCCGACCAGATTGAAGATCAGCTTGGTCGGCTCGGTCACCCGCAGTGCGTACTCCCCGAACGTGCGGAGCGTGACGACCAGGCCGCTCTGCGGGTCCTGCACGTCATCCAGCCGCCCGCCGAACCGGCAGCCGGGGAACTCGCGGGCGCCGACGAAGTAGATCTCGGCCTTGAACGCGTTGCTGTTGCTGCCCCAGTCCACGAACATGCCGAGGAACGGGATCTCGCTGGCGTCCAGCCGGTGCTGGCCCGGTGGCAGCACGCCGACCACCTGACCCTGGTTCGTGAACACGGCCGCGGCGTCCGGCTCGACAATGGCCCGGGCAAACTTGCGGATGTTCTGATCGGGCCATTTGTAAACGATCTGGCTCTTGGCACTGTCGGGCGCGGCGATGAACTCGCGGCGGGCCTCGTTGAGAATCCCCACAGGGTTGTCCCCCTCGTCCCCGGTGCGACCTCGGCTGCGACCCGGCCGCATTTCACCCGGATCATACGTCTACATAGCGGTTTACGCTGCCCCGCATCATGAACAAACCGCCACCGTCACCGGGGGTGCAGACGCGCGCTCGCTGCGCGGTTGATGTGCGTCACGTAGCGGCCTGGGCGGCGCGTTCCGTCGCAGTTTCGTGTCCCGGACCCGGCAGCATCATCCAGTGTCAGACCCGGCACCTACCGTGACTGCCGACAAGCCCCGGCGATCTGCTCCCAGTTCCAGCTCGCCGCAGGCCCATAACAAGCGTGTTATAGTAGGTGTGGCCAATGTGGGTAGTTGCCTATCTGGCTGAGGCTGAGCAAGAGCGGGCTGCGTTACCTAAACCTGAACGGGCCGCCTTGATCAATGCGGATGCCAAGCTCGGAGCCTACGGTTCCCTGCTCGGTTACCCGCATACAAGCGCAGTCCGCGGCACGCCGGGCCTGCGCGAGCTTCGGCCTAGAGCAGGACGGAGCGCCTACCGGGCGTTATACCAGCAGATCGGCAAGGTGTTCGTGGTGGCAGCGGTCGGGCCGGAGGCCCAATCCGACCCGCGAGGTTTCGACCGAGCGGTAAGGCGGGCACTGGAACGGCTGGCTCGGGTGGAGGAAGACTGATGCCTAAGCTGTCTGACCTGAAGACGGCGAGCCAGATTGCCGCAGTGGAACTCGCTGATCCAGAAATCCGGCGCGAGCACGAGCGGACCGCGTTCGCCCACGCGGTCGCGCTCCGGGTCATCGGTTACCGGATCGACCATGGCCTGTCGCAGACCGAACTGGCCCGCCTGCTGGGCATGCACCAGCCCGCGATCGCGCGCCTGGAAGCTGGCGATCACGAACCGTCATTGGCCACGCTGTCCAGGCTGGCGCGCGCACTCGGCGTGGAGTTCCATATCGACATCACTCCCGGGGCCTTTCAGCTACGGGACAGCGCCTGAGCCCGCGCGGGGGGCGGCCAGGCGCTGGGCGGCGTGCACCACGAACGCGCGGCGGCGGGCCCGCTCGGCCGGGTCACCCGGGTCGGCGCCGGTGAGCATCCGGGCCAGTTGGGGCACGGAGGACCACCAGGCGGCCAGCGCGATGAGCATGAACACCACATAGGCGGGGTCGAGGCCGTCGTCGAGCACGCCGTCGCGCTGGGCGGCCGCGAAGGTCTTGACCTTCTGCTGATAGTGCATGGTGCGGTTGATCTCGTCGGCGGCCGGCCCGCCGGCCAGGCCTTCCCACTGCAGCAGCCGGGCCAGTTCGGGATGGTCGGCGTGGTAGTCGAACGTGCGCCCGGCGAACTCCCCGATGTCAGCCAGGCCGCCGGGGCCAGTGACACCGCGGCGGCCAGCTTGTCCAGTTCGTCGATGGGCTGATCAACAACGCCGGGTGGATGCCGGGCAGCCACCCGGTCCTCGACCTGGACGTCGAGGTACTGGACCGGGTGCTGCGGTCCGACCTGGTTGGCAGCATCGTGGCCACCAAGCACTTCGCCCCGCTGATGATCCGCAGGGGGCGGGCGGATCATCTACCTGTCCAGCATCGCCGCCGTGCAGGCCTGGCCGGGCGGGGCCGCCTACGGGGGCGCCAAGGCGGCGATCAACGCACTGGCCAACGTGGTGCATCTGGAACTGGCCGATCAGGGCATCCGGACCGTGGCCATTGCGCCCGGGCTGACCTACAGCCCGGGCATGCGGGCTATCGTCGGGCAGGAGCATCTCGACCGGGTCGCGGCCAACTACCCGGGTGGGCGGATCGGCGAGCCCGAGGACATCGTGGCGCTGGCCAGCTTCCTGTGCAGCGACGCGGCCAGTCATCTGTCCGGGACGGTGATCACGGTCCGCCCGCCGGTCACCCGGTGACCCAGCCACCGGCAGCGGGCAGCAGAGCAGGGAGACGCGGATGAGGTTCGGCCTGGCCGGCACGGGGCACTGGGCCCGCAGCGCGCACGCGCCCGCGCTCGCGGCTGACGTGGCCGACGGGATCGAATTCAGCTCGGTCTGGGGCCGCAACGAGGCCGCCACCGCCGACCTGGCGGCCGCCTATCACGCGACCGCGTACCAGGACTTCGGCCGCTTCCTGGACAGCGTGGACGCGGTCGACTTCGCGGTGCCACCGGACGTGCAGGCACCGCTGGCCACGCGGGCGGCCCGGGCAGGCAAGCACCTGCTGCTGGAAAAGCCGATCGCGCTCAGCGGGCCGGACGCCGACGAACTGGCCGCCGCGGTCAGCCAGGCCGGGGTGGCCTCCATGGTCTTCTTCACCGCCCGGTTCCAGGCCGATGTCCGGGCCTGGCTGGCCGAGGTGAACGCCCAGGGCGGCTGGGCTGGCGGGCAGGCCATCTGGCTGGGCACCGCGCTGCAGCCGGACAGCCCGTTCAACACGCCGTGGCGCCGGATCCGGGGCGGCCTGTGGGACCTGGCCCCGCATGTGATCTCGCTGCTGTGGGCCAGCCTCGGCCCGGTCACCGCGGTCACCGCGGAAGCCGGGCCAGCCGACGTCACGCACCTAATCCTGCACCACGCGGGCGGCGCGTCGGCCGCCGTGACGGTCACGCTGAGCGCGCCGGAGAGCGCCGCGGTCTCCCGCCTGGAGCTGTGGGGACCAGCGGGCCGGTCGGCGGCCCCGCTGGAGACCGGGCAGCCCATCGGGCCGCTGCGCACCGCCCTGGCCGAGCTGGCTGCCAGCGCGAAGACCGGGACGCTCAGCCACCCCTGCGACGTCCAGTTCGGCCGGGCCGTGGGCCACGTCCTGGCCGACGCCCAGCGCCAGCTCGACTCGCGTCGCGGCCAGCCAGGCCGGCCTCAGGAGCAGGGCTGGAACGACGCGTGATAGCTGGCCGGCGGGTGGCTGATCAGGTACGAGGTACCGGATGACACCAGGTACAGGGTGATCCGCCAGCTCGTGCACGCGGTGTGCGTGGCGCTGCTGGCCGCCCCCTGATGGCTGGTGAAGGTGAGCGATGCCGCCGTCTTCCCACTGGCCGTGCCGGCCAGCGCGACCAGAGTTTCGCTGGAGTCGGTGGTGGACCCATAGCCGGCTTGGAACTTCTGCTGGTCCATACCAGGGTCCGCGCCGGGCGCGAACAGGCTGATGTAGGCCTGGTAGTCATGGCGGTTGACGGCGGCAAAGTACTGGCTGGCGAACGCCGCGACCGAGCCGGCGGTCTGACCCGACACCCCCGGTCCCAGGGCGACCTGCGAACCGCCGCCGGCCGCCGGAGCGGACGTGGCTGGCGACCCGGTGGGGGTGGATGACGCCGGCTCGGTCGGGGTGTTCAGCTGGCTGGACGGCGAGGTGGCGGCCGGCGAGCCGCCGCCGCCGGCGGACGGCTTCGCGCTGGGTTGCCGCTGTCCGGTGGCAGCCGCCGTGCTGCCGCGCTGGGTGGCCACGTACCAGCCGCCCAGGGCGGCCGCGACCAGCACCACGGCCGCCGCGATGATGCCCCAGGCCGGGACGCGGCGGCCGGGACCGGGCGGTGCTGGTGGCCGCGAGAACGGGTCGGCCGGGCCAGCCGGCGGGAAGCCGGTGGTCAGAGTCGGCGGCTCCGGGCGCTGCGGCTCCAGATGCTGCGGCTCCAGATGCTGCGGCTCCGGGCGCTGCGGCCACCGCGGCGGTGGCGGCGGTAGCGGCGGCGCCGGCGCGGTGACCGCCGGTGGCAACGGCGGCGCAGCAGGCGCGGAGGTGACCGGTGTGTCCTCGCGGCCGGCCTCGGGCAGCCGCGCTCCGCAGTTGGTGCAGAACTTCAGGGTCCCGCCCACCGCGTGGCCGCATCGGGTGCAGAAACTCACGTCGCCCCCTCGATCTCGGCGTTCGGCTGGTTGCTAGCTGATCGAGAAGCTGGTTTCGCCACCCACTAGCTCGGCCTCCGGGTCGGACATGCGGATGGCCACGTCCACGCCTTCGAGCATGCAGGCGTGCACCGCACCGACGGTGGCCCTGGTCGATTCGTAGCGCAGCGTCTGGTGGATGTCGTTGCCGCGCCCGCTCCAGTTCTGGATCTGCCGGCCGATCCTCATCATCACCAGCCGGAACGGGGACATGTAGATCCACAGCGACCAGCCGATGTAGAGGTCGCGGCCGTGCCGGAAGCAGGAGATATAGCAGGCGAACACGCCGCGGCGCAGTTCCAGGTACTGCCGCGTGCCATCGCCGGGCAGGAGAAACGTCTTCGGCCGGAAACTGTCGTACGGCGTGGCGTGCCGCTCCAGCGCCTGGCCGATGTACTGGAACGCGGTGTCCGCGATCCCGGCCCGGTGCCCGAGCAGGCGGCTCCACTGCGAGAGCAGCGCCGGCACCGGCATAAACAGGTACGCGACGACCACGCCGATCAGGACCAGGAAACCGACAATGGAGTCCAGGCCGAGAACGGCCAGGCTCCGGGTTACCGCGGCCACGAGGAGCAGGAACAGGAATATCACCAAATCCACGACCAGGCCGACCAGGCCGAAGAGCGCGGCCCGCCGGACGAGCTGCCAGCCGAACCGCTTGTTCCGCAGCGGATCAAAGCTCGGCTCGCCGCTGAGGTCGTAATGGCGCAGCCGCTGGGCGGCGGCCGTGGCTTCCCTTATTACTTCTTCGGGCGGGACCGGCACCGCGGCAGGCGCCAGCCCGGCCGCGGAACGCTCGTCGATCCGGATCCGGGCCGCACCGTCCGTGAACGGTGGCCCGGCCGTCCCGTCGGGGCCCCCCATTCCGGTTGGCCGCCCGCAGTTCCCGCAGAATGCGTCGTCAGTGTTGAGTGGTAAGCCACATTCCGGGCACGCTCGTGCCATCTCCGTCCCCCCCTTTGTTCCCGCCCCTTCGGCCGGAGATTCCCGCCCCTCCGGTCAACAGAAAGTATAGGAACCGCTACGCCAAATGAACAGTACGGAATTCAGGGCTGCCCGGCAGGGCCATTAGCCGGCTACGGCGCGCCAGTGCGAGGCGACGAAGGCCGGGTCGGCGGCCCAGCCGGTCAGCAGGACCAGCGCCGCGGTCAGCAGCGGATCCACGAAGAACAACTCCGGCCGGGTCCCGGTGGTGAACGCCAGCGGCTCGGGCAGCAGGTGGTAGCGCTGCTGGGACAGCGGGTACAGCAGCATGCAGCCAGAGTCGGTCAGCATGTCCCCGGCGATGTGCGTGCAGCAGCCGACGAACACCGCGATCGGGATCAGCCGCAGCCCATACCCGTACCAGATCTCCCAGGACGCGACGGCTATCCCGATCAGGTCGGCGGTGTGGCTGCGCGCCAACCGCAGCGCCTCAAGACCGCCCGACACGGTGAGCGTCATCAGCAGCGCCAGGCCGGCCTTGCCGATCCAGTCGTGCCGGTACTGGCAGGAGTACCAGGCCAGCGTGGTGAAGCCAGCGATGCCCAGGATGGAATGCGTCAGATGCCGGTGACCGCCGGTGAGCCGCCCGATGATCCAGGCCACCGCCTCGGACAGGAAGCCGAGGCAGCGGGCCGGGGACGAGCCGCACTTGTCCAGGTCCGGCAGCAGCGCCATGCCGGCGGTGAAACCGGCCAGCGCCACCGTCTGCGGGAAAGAGAACTGCAGGAACAGGCCGGTGGCCAAGCCGGTGACCCCACCGGACAGCGCGTGCGAATGCCCCAGCATCAGTCCCGCGGCCGCCGCACCCGTGCCCGTGCCCGTGCCATGCCCCACCGCCTCTCCGCCGGGCAGATGCTAACCAACCGGGGCAAAGACCCGGCGGAGGCGCGCGGGGTGGCGGACTCGGCAAGACGGCTCCTTCCGGGGCTGTGGTAGTTAGCCCCAGGCACATGTCCGCTTGCCGCCGGGCATTTCACCCGCCTAGAGTCCTAGTGAATCTGCGATCACTTCGATGGAGCAGGCGTGGATTTCGCTGAGAGCGCCGAGCACCGTGACCTGCGGGCCGCGGTAGCCGCTATAGCCAGTGGGTTTGGCCCGCAGTACTACACCAGCCATGCCGCCGCGGGCACGCCCTGCGATGAGCTGTGGGCCAAGCTTGGTGAAGCTGGATTCATCGGGGTGAACATCCCCGAGGCCTATGGCGGTGGCGGTGGCGGGCTCACCGAACTGGCCCTGGTCTGCGAGGAACTCGGCGCCCAGGGCACCCCGCTGCTGCTGTTGCTGGTCTCGGCGGCCATCTCGGCCGGGCTGATCGCCGAGTTCGGCACCGAGGAGCAGCGCAAGACCTGGCTGCCCGGGCTGGCCACGGGCAGCACCAAGATGGTGTTCGCGATCACCGAGCCGGACGCCGGGTCGAACACCCACCGGCTGAGCACCAAGGCGACCCGCGAGAAAGGTGCCGGGCGGGTG
>Ga0335085_10005774_pt1 | contig 19743 bp, 8 predicted proteins | sample Lox_Sample_45_FD_206712 | JGI IMG/M metagenome (GOLD analysis project Ga0335085, IMG submission 206712) | Soil microbial communities from Loxahatchee National Wildlife Refuge, Florida, United States - Lox_Sample_4.5 | ecosystem: Environmental > Terrestrial > Soil > Wetlands | place: USA: Florida...
CAGCATTCTCCGGCACGTAGACAATCGCCGGAAAGTTACGGTCCACCGCGTAGCGCTCCGGGCGGCATTCGATCCGGCCGCCGAGCCACTGCATGGCCTGCTCGAACTTCACGGGCTTCATCAGAACGGTGCGGCCCGCGTAAAATTGCTGACCCAGGACATACGCGGGGAACGCCAGTGCGCCGCCGGCGTGTTCTTCCTCGCACATGCCGAACAGATTCGCGGCGTAGCTGATCTGCGTCTTCACTTCCTTTTTGCAGTAACCGTAATAGTTGTCCGCGAGAATAGTCACCATCACGCCGCGCTGATCGCGCGCCGTAATCTTGAAAGGCGTGCCGCCGTTGTAGAACTCGTCTTCGTCCTTCCAGCACATGCCGTCGCGGCGTTGTCGCGGCGTCGCGTCGTCGTAGCGCGGAAGGCCGGCTTCCTTCTTACGGACGCCGGTGAGATGCGGCGCCAGAATGACGCAGCCTGTGTGGCCGGTCCAGTGCAGGACGTCGAGCGCGGAGTCGTTCTCAGGAAGGTCGGGATCCCCGCCGTTGCCGAAGATGCGCTCCACGAAATCGAGATTGCTGATCAGACTGGCGGGTGCGAAGAAGCGCACCTCCATCGAGCGCGCGGGGCCGGAAGCCGTTGCAGGGCACACAAGAGGGCGCAGCAGCAGAGTGGCAAACAGCCGCACAGGCGGGTCCTGATCCGCGGTGAAGGGAAGCTCCTGAACCTCCGCGGGCGGCGTCAGCGCGCGAGTGAGCAGAGTGGCGTAAGCGATTTTGGGAACAGCAACTTTATCCGCAGGAATCGGCAGCCCGCCTTCCGCAATATGAAAAATTCCTTTCGTGGTGCGGCGATCGCTTTTGGGATTGTGCAGAATGCCCTGTCCGATCCGATAAGAGCGCAGGTATGGCGAAGCGAAGGCATCCGCGGACGGCGGCAGCGACATTACGCGCGCCAGACCCGGCCGATCGAGCACGAGTGTATTGGATGGAAGGTGCGGCACGCCGTCGGGTAGAACGCCGGCAAGATAGGAATCGAGAAAATCCTGAACGCGCGCATCGGCGGGGCACAGCCGCCCGCACAGGAGCTGGTTTTTCTGATAGTAATTGCGCAGCAACGGCCGGGCAAGTTCGATCAGGCCCGGATCGCCGGTTTGGCGGATCGGATGGCCGAGTGCCGCCAGTTTCAGATTGATGTACTGAATGAGTTCCGCATCGTGATTGGACGCCACGGTTGATCTCCTGGATATATCCGGAATCGCACGGGGTTCCCGGAGAGCGGGTACCGTCAGCTTAGCAATGTTGCGGGGCGAAGGTAACGTGCGGTGTGTCACGGGTTACAATCGTTCCATCCACCCGCTGCGTCCGCGGTAGCCTCAGTTGTCTTTGCAGAAACCAAAAAGACCCAAGGGAGCTACAAGCAATGGGCGCCGCTGCGACAGCCGCCAATTACGTTCTGACACTTGAGGAAATCCGCAACCTCACGCGCGAAGGCGGCAAGCCTGCCGAAACTCTGATGAATGTGGCCGCGCTGATCGCGCGGCGCTTCCAGACCGATGTGTGTTCCGCTTATCTGCTCGAACCGGACCGCGCCAACCTTGTTCTCGCGGCGACGCTGGGACTGCGGCGCGAATGCATCGGCACGCTGCGTCTGGCGCTGCACGAAGGACTGGCGGGTCTGGTGGCCGAAACGGTGCATCCGGTGGCAGTGGAAAGAGTGAACCAGCATCCGCGGTTCAAATTTTTTCCGGAAGCCGCAGAGGAGCAGTATCAGTCATTTCTCGGCGTGCCCCTGATCGATCGCGGCGTGCTGCAGGGCGTGCTCGTCGTGCAGACCAAAGAACCGCGCGTGTTTCATCCGGACGAAATCCGCATGCTGATGGACGCCGCAGCGCAGGTAGCGCCGGTTGTCAGCGAAGCGCGGACGCTGGATCGATTCGTGGCCCCCGCCCAGGAGCGTCTGTGGGCGCTCGCGCGCAATCTCTGGTGGAGCTGGGACCAGGACAGCGTCAGCCTTTTCCGCGATCTGGATCCGGTGCGATTCCGCCAGCTCAACAACAATCCGATTTCGCTGCTGACGGAGATGCCGCTGCAGGAAATCGACCGGCGCGCGGCGGAGCTGATGCTGCACAGCCGGATCAATTACGCATACCGGCGACAGCAGGAATATCTGCACTCGGATAAGACCTGGGGCGCGGCAAATGCCGGCGTGCTGCGGCCGCGGCCGGTGGCTTATTTTTCCGCGGAATTCGGACTGCACGAGTCTGTCCCGATTTACTCGGGCGGTCTGGGGGTGCTCGCGGGCGACCACATCAAGAGCGCTTCCGATCTCGACATCCCGCTGATCGGCATCGGGCTGTTCTACGGCCAGGGCTACTTTCGGCAGCGCCTCGATGCGACCGGCTGGCAGCAGGAGGATTATCTGCCGACCGATATCAGCCAGGTGCCCATGGAGCCGGCGATCGGTAAAAACGGAACGCCGGTGACGATCCGGATCGATACGCGCAGCGGGTGGATCGGCGCGAAGGTATGGCGGATCAAAGTCGGGCGGTGCGATCTGCTGCTGCTGGATTCCAACGTGGATGGCAACGCACCGGAGGACCGGGAGCTGACTTCGAGGCTTTATGGCGGCGATGGCCGGGTGCGCATTCGCCAGGAACTGCTGCTCGGGGTGGGCGGAGTGCGCGCGCTGCGCGAGATGGGAATCCATCCAGGCGTTTTTCATATGAACGAGGGCCACAGCGGATTCGCGGTGCTGGAGGCGATCCGGCTGCGGATGGCGGATGAGGGGATCAGCTTCAATCAGGCAGTGCCGATGGTGGCGCGCGAAGTCGTGTTCACCACACACACGCCCGTGCCCGCCGGACACGACCGGTTTCCGGCCGATCTGATCGAAGATCACCTTGGGCCCCTGCGCGATGCGCTGGGAATTTCGCACGAGCATCTCATGTCATTGGGACGCGAAAATCCGGCGAATCAGCATGAGCCATTCTGCATGACGGTGGTGGGGCTGAAGCTTTCGCGGCGCGCCAATGCGGTGTCGTCGCTGCACGGCGAGGTTTCGCGCGCCATGTGGACCGGGCTGTATCCGGGGCGAACCGAAGACGCGATTCCGATCGGCCATATTACGAACGGCATCCATGTGCCATCCTGGCTGGCGCCGCAGATGGCGCGGCTTTACGATCGTCATCTCGGCTCCGGCTGGCAGCAGCACGCGGGTGAGCCCCACATCTGGGAAGGCGTCGATAATGTCGACGACGCCGAGCTGTGGGAGACGCATCTGAGTCTCAAAAACCGCATGCTCGAATTCGTGCGGCGGCGGGCGGTGGAACAGGCGGCGCGGCGGCGGGAGCCGCTGGAATCGATTCAGCGTCTGGAGAATGTGCTGAGCCCCGACGCACTGACGATCGGATTTGCGCGACGGTTCGCCACCTACAAGCGCGCGAACCTGATTCTTGCCGATATCGAACGGCTGGCTTCGATGGTGAACGATCCGAAGCGGCCGGTGCAGTTTGTGTTCGCGGGCAAGGCGCACCCGCACGACGATCCGGGCAAGCGCGTGCTGCAGCAGATCGCGCAGCTGATGCGCGATGCGCAGTTTTCAGAGCGTTTCGTGTTCGTGGAAGATTACGACATCAACGTGGGGCGTTATCTTGTCCAGGGCGTGGATGTGTGGCTGAATAATCCGCGGCGGCCTTTGGAAGCCTCGGGCACGAGCGGTCAGAAGGTGGTGCTCAACGGCGGGCTCAATCTCTCTGTTCCCGACGGCTGGTGGGCCGAGGCTTACGACGGGCTGAACGGCTTTGCCATCGGCACCGGCCGCACGCACACGAACATGGATGTGCACGACAGGCGCGATGGCAACGATCTCTACCGTGTTCTGCACGACGAAGTGATCCCGCTGTACTATCAGCGCGACCGCGACGGATTGCCGCTTGGCTGGATCAAACGCATGAAGCGCACGATTCGCACGCTGGGATGGAGGTTCAGCGCGGACCGCATGGTGATGGATTACGTGCTGAAGAATTACGTGCCGGCGGCCGGAGGAACGTCGAGCGACATGAGCCGGTTCTGTTAGGCTTCACGCCAGCGGCGTCACATCCACGCCCGTGCTGAGCCGATGTCTTGCGCCGCCGAGCAGCACGCCGTGAATCGGACTCACATCGCTGTAATCCCGGCCAACTGCAATCGTGATGTGGCCGTCGGAAGGCATGCAGTTATTGGTCGGATCGAAATCCACCCAGCCGGCTTCCGGACTCCACGTCGCGCACCAGGCGTGCGATGCGTCGGCTCCCACCAGCGCCGGCTGCCCGGCGGCGGGCGTGGTCCGCAGATAGCCGCTGACATAGCGCGCGGGTAAACCGAGGGACCGCATGCATGCGATCTGCAGATGCGCAAAATCCTGACAGACGCCCCGCCGCTTCTCAAAGAACGTCTCAACCGGCGTACTGACTTCCGTGGCTTCGTTGTCGAAGCGAAAATCGCGGTGGATGCGCTGCGTCAGGTCGAGTGTGCCTTCCAGCAGAGGCCGTCCGGGGGGAAAGGACTCGCGGGCATACTCGGCCAGCTCCGGGCGCTGTTCGACACGCGGAGAATCGAACACGAACTGGCAGGCATTGAGCTCCTCATTGGCGACGGCCGCAGGCATCAGATCGCGCACGGATTCCCAGGGTGGCGAATTCGCAAGGTCCGGCGCCGGCACCAGCCTCACATCGACTTCGCTGATCGCCTCGACAATCATCCGCTCATGCGGTTCGAGGAGCGTAAACGCGATGTTCGCGTTACCGAAGTAATCGATATGGCGGCTGCGGGTGGGCGGCTCCGGGGTTACGTGGATCGCGGCGTATCCGCAGGTTTGCCGGTGCGAGCTTTGGGGGGTAAGACGGACGATGTGATGCGAGACCGAAACCGGGTCTTCGTATTCGTAAGTCGTGGTGTGCCGGACGCGATAGTTCATGGCGTTTGCCAGGCCCGCTCCGTTTCGGCATGACTGAACCAGGTGTTCGTGATGGCGTCCGACAGCGCGGGGAGCGCCGCGTCCATGGCGGCGAGCAGCCGGTCGAGCTCGAATCGGTAACCATGCGCGTCCGGCCGGCAAAGCCACTGCACATCCGCTTCGAAGAGCGCCTCGGCAGCTTCCTCCACCCTGCGCTGCCGCGCGCCCGGCCATTCGGCTCCCTGCAGCGTGCGCAGCAGAAAGGCGCAGTGCTCGGAAAGGTCCCTGATCTGAAAGGCGAGTGACCGCGGATTCGATTCGTCGTTCATGAGCAGATCGAGCACGGGCGCGGCCTGAATGATGGTGAAGTAGCGCGAACGATAGGTCATTGAGCTGTCGCAGACTTCAAGCAGCATCTCGAGCATCGGCCATGTTTCCCCCGAAAGAGGAACAATGACGGCGCGAAACAGTTTCACCAGAAGAATCGACCGCTCGATGCGTCTTCCCACCGAAAGAAAATGCCAGCCCGGGCCGCGTGTGATGTTTTCCAGTTCCATACCGCGCATGGATGACAGCGTGCCGATGCACCGGTTCAGCACAGCCAGGGCGTCGCCTGGCGATACATAACCCCATGGTGTGTTCCCATCGATACGCGCCAGCCCTCCGAGATGGCTGATGGAGCGCAGCAGGTCGCTCGACAGGCGATCGCGTACCGATGCAGCGGCGCGTGAAGCCCGCATCAGATTTGAATACAGGCTGTCGGCCCGGTGTTCGTCGAATATCAGCGACAGAATCTCCTGCTCAACTTCGTGCGCGATGTCGAGATGGCCCTGCGGATCGTCGACATCCATCGGCGAATCCTCCGATTCGAGGGTGGCATGCAGCCGGATCAGCGAATTCCATTCGCCGCCGGCCGACCCGCCGTGATTCGAATTGGCGCCGAATTCGCCGGTGACCCGCGCCAGGATACAACGCAGCACGCGCGCGAGATGTTCGCACCGCTCGGCGTAGCGGCCGAGCCAGAACAAATTGTCCGCCGCGCGGCTGGGCAGATCGCTGACGCCGCGATTCAGCTCGACCGGCTGATCGCGCGGACGCTGCATGGTGAAGCGGTCCACCGGCGCATCCGAAAGGACCCAGGTATCTTTGCTGCCGCCGCCGCGCTGCATGGAGACAACCGGCGTATCGAGTGACGGCGACACGCGCGCCAGCCCGCCCGGCATCACGACCCAGGAATCGCCGGCCGCGGCGACAAACACCCGCAGCACCACGGGCCTCGCGGCAATGCCGCGGTCCTGCCAGACAGGCGCGGTCGACAGATGCAGCACTTCCTGACCCGTGTAATTCCATGGGCGGGCGTGCATCCTGTCAAGGAGCTTCGCGCGTGCCTCCCCGGCGAGCTGCCCGCCGAACACCGGCTCCATCTTCAGTGCAGGGAATGACGGCTTGATTACGAGCGAATCCAGGTGCTCGCGAACATAACTGAACGCGCTTTCCTGGCCGCACCACCATGTCGCCACCGAAGGCAGCTTCAGACGTTCCCCGAGGAACTGCCGGCTGAGACCCGGCAGGAAAGGCATGATGGCAGGCGACTCGATCAGGCCGGCGCCGAGCGCGTTGCCCACAACCACGTTGCCGGCTCGTACCGCTTCCATCAGACCCGTGACGCCCAGATACGATTCCGGGCGCAGTTCGATCGGATCGCAGAAGCTGTCGTCCACGCGCCGCAGGATCACGTCCACCTGCTTGAGGCCTTCCAGAGTCTTGAGAAAAACGCGGCTGTCGCGCACCGTGAGGTCGCCGCCCTGGGCCAGCGTGAATCCGAGATAGCGCGCGAGGTAGGAATGCTCGAAGTACGTCTCGTTCAGCGGACCCGGCGTCAGAAGCACGACGCGCGGATTGCTCCGCATCGAAGTCGAGAGGCGCAGCATGTTGTTGCGCAGCGCACGGAAGAACGATGCCAGACGCTGCACGCGGAATTCGCGGAACAGATCGGGAAACGTCTCCGCCTGGACGATGCGGTTTTCCAGAGCGTATCCCGCGCCTGAAGGCGCCTGCGTACGGTCAGCCAGCACCCACCACTGGCCATCCGCCGAGCGCGCCAGGTCCACGGCAAGCAGATGCAGAAAAGCATTGTCCGGGACAGGCAATGCGTGACACGGCCGCAGAAATCCGGGATTCGCGTAAACGACCGCGGGCGGAAGATATCCGCCGCGCAGCAGCTTCTGCTGACCGTAAACGTCCGCGACAATCCAGTTGAGCAGACGCGCGCGCTGAATCAGACCGGCTTCCAGTTCGCGCCATTCGTTTGCCGAAATCAGCAGCGGGATGGCGTCGAGACTCCACGGGCGGTCCATCCCCAGCGGATCGCCGTATACGTTGTACGTGACGCCGTTTTCGCGGATGCGCTGCCGCGCGGTTGCCCAGCGGCGCGCCATTTCGTCGCTGCCGAGATCTGAAATCGATTCCGCATATTCACCCCAATGCGGGCGGAAGACCCCCGGCGCGGACATCATCTCGTCGTAGATCCCCTCGGCGGGGGCGTAATTCCCCAGCAGCGGGGCGGCAAGTGTGTCGGCGGAAACGCTCATGCCGCTAACCGCGGGGCCTGATCGCACTCGAGTTCGAGGCGAACTGCGCCTCACAGCCGCCCCGGATGTTTGTGGTCGGGAAGATCATAACGGTCTGCGCAAATCCAGCGTGAAGGGGAACGCGGGATTCCGCTCTTCGGGAGGAATCACGATCAAACCTGGAGTGTGGCCGGTAGCCGTGAATCGAGCGAGACGACGGCTCTCCGCTTCATAAGCGTTCACGGGAAACTGCTCGTTCGCCCGGCCGCCGGGATGCGACACATGGTACGTGCACCCCCCGATTGCACGCCCTGACCATGCGTCCAGGATATCAAACACCAGAGGCGAATGAACCGGAATATTGGGGTGCAGACACGATGGCGGCTGCCACGCGCGATAGCGCACGCCGGCCACGAATTCACCCGGGATACCGGTCGGCTGAAGCGGCACACGGCGGCCGTTGCAGGCGACAACGAAGCGATCCTGGGTCATGCCGGTCATTCTGACCTGCAGGCGCTCGACCGATGAATCGACGTTGCGCGCCGTGCCGCCGCCGAGGGCTTCCTCGCCCAGCACGTTCCATGGCTCGAGCGCACTGCGCAGCTCAAGATTCATCCCGCGCGTTGTTACCGAGCCGATCGCGGGAAAACGAAACTCAAAATGCGGTGCGAACCAGTCCTTTTTAAACGGATAGCCCGCATCGATGAGTTCCTGCAGCACATCTTCAAAATCGCGCTCGATGAAATACGGCAGCATGAAGCGGTCGTGGAGGGCTGTGCCCCAGGGAACGAGACCCCGGCCGCCCGCATTGCTTACCCCGATTTTTCCACCCCAGGGCGTCTGCCAGAAATGCGCAATCAGTGCGCGGACCAGCAACTGCTGCGTGAGACTCATGCGTGCGTGCGGCGGCATTTCGAACGCGCGGAACTCCACCAGCCCGAGGCGCGAAGGCGCCGAGTCCGGCGGATACAGTTTGTCGATGCACAGCTCGGTGCGATGCGTGTTGCCCGTCACATCGACAAGCAGATTGCGGAAAATGCGGTCGACCAGCCACGGCGCGATATGACCGCTGTCTTTGTCAGGCACCTGACTGAAAGCGATGGTGAGCTCGAAAAGATTGTCCATGCGCGCTTCGTCCACGCGCGGGTGCTGGCTCGTCGGACCGATAAACAACCCCGAAAACAGATACGACATGGAGGGATGGTTCTGCCAGAAGCCGATCAGGCTGCGCAGCAGATCGGGCCGGCGGAGGAACGGACTGTCCTCGGCATTCGCCGCGCCGATCACTACGTGGTTCCCGCCGCCGGTGCCTGAGTGCCGGCCGTCGAGCATGAACTTTTCGGTTCCCAGCCGGGCTTCGCGAGCGAGGGCATAGAGTTCGGTAGTTTGCGCCACAAGTTCGTCCCAGCACCCGGCGGGCTGCACGTTGACCTCGATCACGCCGGGGTCCGGGGTGACTTTCAGCACCGCAAGCCGCGGGTCGTGGGGCGGCGGGTAGCCTTCAATCGCCACCGGCATCTGCAGGTAGGCGGCAGTGTCTTCGATGGCGGCGACGAGATCGAGATAATCCGCAAGGTATTCGACAGGGGGCATGAACACACAGAGCCTGCCGTCGCGCACCTGAATACAGAGCGCGGGGCGCGAAACCCATGGCGAAGAAATTCCTTTCTCCGGCGCCTGCGCCGCACGTTTGCCGCTTTTCGATCCGCGCCTATCGGCTGTCTTCTGCCCGGTAAAAATCTGGCGTTTGCGCGGAGGTTTTTCCGGAAGCTTATCGCGCTGCTGAAACGGATCGGGATCGAAACTCCATTCCACGTCTTCCGGCCGGGTCCAGGGCAGCGAATCGAGCGGCAGCCGATATCCGATCGGCGAGTCGCCGGGCACCAGGAACAATCGCTGCGGCGCGAGGAACCACGGAGTGCTCGACCAATGCGCCGCGCCGGAAGACCTCAGCATGCGCCGCAGAGGAAGCACATAGCCGGCCGTTTTGCCGAGGCCTTCCTCGAACACGCGCGCCAGTCCCGCGCGTTCCACCGGGTCTTCCAGTTTTGAATCCAGCGGGTCCACGTTGACCGGCAGCCTGCGCTCCTTCCAGAGGTAATAGAAGACGTCTTCGAACGCCGTCAGGATGTGCGAAGCATCCACTTCGAGACGCCGCGTGAGCGCTTCGAGAAAACGGCGCGCGTCCGACGCTTTGTATCCGTAATTTGTGTTGTCCTCCGCAACGAGCGAAGCATCTTCCCAGATGGGCACGCCGTCTTTGCGCCAATAGCAGCCGAGCGCCCAGCGCGGCAGAGGCTCGCCCGGATACCACTTCCCCTGTCCGAAATGCAGCATGCCTCCGGGAGCCCATCGCGCACGCAGCTTCAGCAGAAGATCGACGGACAAACGCCGCTTGTGCGGCCCGTGCGCCGTTGTCGTCCACTCCGCTCCGTCCGGATCGTCAATCGAAACAAAGGTGGGCTCGCCTCCCATGGTGAGCCGCACATCGCCGGCCTGCAGATTCGCATCGACGATGTGTCCGAGCGTTGCGATCTCATGCCACTGTTCTTCGGTATACGGCTTCGTGACGCGCGGCGATTCGAAGATGCGATGCACGGACATCCGGTGCCCGAACTCGGTCTCGCACTCATCGAGCAGACCGGAGATGGGCGCTGCGCTGCTCGCGTCAGGCGTACAGGCGAGCGGAATGTGTCCTTCGCCTGCGAGCAGCCCTGAAGTGGGATCGAGGCCGACCCATCCCGCGCCCGGCAGATACACTTCCGTCCATGCGTGGAGATCGGTGAAATCCGCCGCCGCACCCGCCGGGCCTTCGAGCGGCTTCACATCGGGCGTGAGCTGGATCAGATATCCCGAAACGAACCGCGCGGCGAGGCCAAGATGACGCAGGATCTGCACCAGCAGCCACGCCGTGTCGCGGCACGAGCCCGATTTTTTCGTGAGCGTCTCTTCACACGCCTGAACGCCCGGCTCGAGGCGGATCACGTAGCCGGTTTCACGCTGCAGCCGCTGATTGAGGCTGATCAGAAAGTCGACGGTGCGGATTTTGGCGCGGGGAACCTGATTCAGCCATGCAGTGAGTTTTGGTCCGGCGGATTCGATTTCCAGATAGGGCCGCAAGTCGCGGCGCAGCGCGGCATCGTATTGGAGAGGATAGTTCTCGGCTTCCGGTTCGAGAAAAAAATCGAACGGATTGTAGACCGACATCTCGGCCACCAGGTCGACCTCGACCGTGAACTTTGTCGTCGGCTCCGGAAAGACAAGACGCGCGAGATAGTTTCCCTGAGGGTCCTGCTGCCAGTTGATGAAGTGTCCGCCGGGCTCAATCTTCAGCGAGTAAGACAGGATGGGCGTACGGCAGTGCGGCGCCGGGCGCAGGCGGACTACCTGGGGGCCAAGGTTGATTCTGCGGTCGTACCGATATTCGGTCCTGTGATTCAGCGCGACGTGAATCGCCATAAGAGCTGTCCGGGATTGCGTTTCGTCAAACCGGCTCGCGAACGGAGGGAGACGGAACAGGGAACTTACAACTTTAGCAATCGTCTGTTGCGCCCGCGAACAGCAGCGCTCCGGAGACTCTGAAGAAAGGCAGACGGCAAAAGGCGACCGTCTGCCCCACGGAACTAGGCGATGACGTCGTGCAGGACGTTGCCGGCGACGTCGGTGAGCCGAAAATCGCGGCCGCTGTAGCGATACGTCAGCTTCTTGTGATCGATGCCCATCAGATACAGAACCGTCGCGTGGATGTCGTGGACGTGGACCGGCTTTTCGATGGCTTTGAAGCCGAAGTCGTCCGTAGCGCCGTAGATGGTGCCGCCTTTGACGGCGCCGCCGGCGAGCCACATGGTGAATCCGAACGGATTGTGATCACGGCCGCGCTTGGCCTGATTGGCCATGCCGCCGACTTCGCGCACCGGCGTGCGGCCGAATTCGGAGCCACAGACGATGAGCGTTTCATCCCAGAGGCCGCGCTGCTTGAGGTCTTTGATGACCGCGGCGAATGCCTGATCGGAATTCTTGGCGTTGACCTTGTGCGCCATGATGTCCTGGTGCGCGTCCCATGGATCGCCCTTGGAGTAATAGAGCTGCACCATGCGAACGCCCTTTTCGACAAGACGCACGGCCATCAGCGCGCCGCGGGCGACGTCGCCGGGGCCGTACATGTCGAGCGTGGCCTGCGATTCCTTGCGGATGTCGAAGACATCGGGCGCTTCGGTCTGCATGCGATAGGCCGTCTCCATGGAGCCAATGACGGCTTCGATCTGCGGATCCTCGGGGCAATCCTGGGCACGGATTTTTTCGAGCTTGTCGAGCAGATCGAGCTCGCGGCGCTGTTCGGTGAGGCTGAACTTCGGGTTGTTGACGTAGCTGAGAATTTTCTTCGGATCGAAATTCTTCTCGATGACAACCTTGACCGGCTTCTCCTTACCGTCTTTGTCTTTGGTGGCCATCGCTGGAGGATCGAGCGGATTGCCGTCGGGGCCCACAGTGTTGCGCTTGTTCGAAATGTAAGTGCCCTGATTCATCGCGGGCAGAAAGCCGTTGCTCCAGAGAGGCGGTCCAACGGTGGTTGGGACGTCGGGGCAGAGCACGACAAATCCCGGCAGATTCTTGTTTTCCGTGCCCAGCCCGTAGGTGAGCCATGCGCCCACGGAAGGACGCCCGGCCTGATTGGCGCCGGTGTTGAACATCAGACACGAGGGCTCGTGATTCGGAATTTCCGTGTAAACGGAGCGAATCCAGCAGATGTTGTCGGCAACTTCGCCGAGATGCGGCCAGAGCTCGCTTATCTCCATACCTGACTGGCCGTACTTTTTGAAGGTGAACGGCGACTTCATCAGCTCGCCGGTTTTGCGTTCGGTGGAGATGGAGCCGCCGGGCATGGGCTGCCCGTCGTATTTCGTCAGCATCGGCTTGGGATCGAATGCGTCGATCGTGGAAAGACCGCCGTTCATGAACAGGAAGATGACGCGCTTCACCTTCTGCGGATAATCGAGCTTCGCAACACCCAGACCGTTGGTGCCGGCATCGAGCCCGGCCGCGCGCAGGGACTGGCCGAGCATGGAGGCGAACGCCATCATGCCGAAACCATTGCCAACGCGCCGAAGCGCTTCCCGACGAGTATGTGGAATTCCTGCTTTGTGTAACATTTTGCTTCCGATCTCCTAATTGACAAAAATGAATTCAGTTGAGCTGAGCAGCAGCTTGGCGTAACGACCCCAGACTGTTGGCTCGTATTTGACTTCGACCGGCTTCGGCGCGGCGCCGCGACGGCCGTTCACGCCGGCCATCATGCCCATCCCCATACCGGCGTTGGGATCGGGCATGGCGGCAGCCTCGTCAGGAGCCGGTGGCTCGGGGGCGGAGTCCGCCGATGTTTCCGGCGTTTTGTCCGCAGGCTTATCCGGTGTTTCAGCCTTTGCCATCTCTTTCTTGTCTTCAGATTTGGCGTCCGGTTTGGCGTCGGCATCCGCGGCTGCTTTGCCACCGCGCGGCCGCGCATTTTCTTTGGCCTTCTTCTCCTCGTCTTCTTTGGCTTTGGCCTTCGCCTCTTCGTACTCCTTAACAGGCTCGGTTTTCAGGAAGTCGAGGCCGAGCTGAATCTCAGACTCCTTGGCTTCGCGGCCGTAGACAAGCTCGTACATTTTGCGAATGCGTGCGCGGTTATCGGGCTCCGTGGCGACGCGTTTATACAGGTCCTCGGCTTCAATCTGCATGAAGTCGCTGTTCATCAGGAACAGCCGCTGGAGCGGGACCGTAGTGGTGAAACGCTTTTCCGCGCTGATATTCGGCGGCGGAAAGTCGAAAAGCTGGAGGTAAGAGTCGATTCTGTAGCGGCTCACTTTGCCGTAGATGGTGCGGCGGTGGTAATCGGGCGTCAGATCCTTTGACGGTCCGCCCAGCGAGTCGTCGAGATCGCCGGCCACATCCAGAACCGCGTCACGAACTTCTTCGGCATCGAGACGCCTGCGCGTGGCCCGCCAATAAAGCCGGTCACCGGAGTCCTTCGCGGAGGCTTCTTTGTCGTCATCCGTCGAAAGCTGGTATACGGAGCTGAGCATGATCTCGCGCTGCAGCTTCTTGATCGACATGCCGTTCTTCACGAATTCATTGGCGAGGTATTCGAGGAGTTCCGGATCGGTGGGACGCTCGCCGCCGAAGCCGAGATTGCTGGGCGTGTCGACAATACCGGTGCCGAAATCGCCGCGCCAGATGCGGTTCACGATCACGCGCATCGCAATCGGCTGTTTCACGATCAGCTCGGCGAGTTCGAGTCGGCCGCTGCCTTCCTTCAGCGGTATCGGGTCGCCGTTAGAAAGAACGCTGAGGAAATGCCGCGGCACCGTGGGCCCGAGGGTTTCCGGATTGCCGCGTATCGCAAGCTGGATATCGACCGGATGATCGGAATCCTTCACGCCGTGAATGAACGGATAGGAGGGATCCATCTTTTTGCGCAGCGCTTCGACATCGTCCTGCAACGATTTGACGCGCGCCTGCGCTTCAGGACCGAGGCGGCTCTCCAGTCCCCAGCCGCGAAACGACAGAACACCCGGCGCCTGATTGCGCGGATTGGCATCCATCATGGCGTTCGGGTCTTCATCGTCACGGAGTTCGCGGACGAAAATCTCGGTGTAGAAGTTCGTCTGATCGTCCGGCAGCGAGTGGAGACGCAGCAGCGCGCCGGGGTTGAAATCCTTGTTCGAAACGAAATTGCTGGGTTTGTCGGTGCGGCGTTTGGGTTTGTCGCCGTCGACGTCCTTGTCGGTTATGACGCGGTTCTGTTCATCGATATCGTCTTTGGCAGCGGTGGCGTCGATGATGTCCTGCTGGAATTTGTCGGCAAGCTTCTTCGCTTCCTGCTGCGTGCCGCCGCCTTTCTTCATCAGGGCCTGCCACGCGTCCTTGTATTTGTATTTATCCGTGGCCTTGCCCATGTATTTCATCCAGCGCTCGAGGATTTCGTAGTCGAGGCGGCGGGAATCGACGACCTGCCCGATGTCCTTTTTCTGGCGGCCGGTTACTTCCCAGACGCCCATCAGGTAGTTGGAAGTCTGGAGCGAAAGCGAGCGGGCGAGTTCGTTCGAGAGCGTCTGCTGCGTCTCCTGGAGGACGCGTTGTTTTTCGTAGATGGTGTCTTCGTCCTTCTTGTATTCATCGACGATCTTCTTCGGCGCCTGCGGATATTCGTTGTAGATCGTGTTGTAGAAGACGCCGGCGAGCGCGTAGTAGTCGGTCTGCGGGATCGGATCGTATTTGTGATCGTGGCAGCGCGCGCACTGGACGGTGAGTCCGAGGAAGCCGCGCGTCACGGCGTCGACGCGGTCGTGGCGCTCGTCGGCGCGCGTGACTTCGTTGGAGCCGTTGTCGTAATACCAGGGACCGAGGCCGAGGAAACCGGTGGCGGGAAGCGTCTTGTAGCGAGTGGCGGGATCGAGCAGATCGCCGGCGAGCTGATCTTTCACGAACTGGTCGTAAGGCAGATCATCGTTGAACGCGCGCACCACCCAGTCGCGATAGGCCCACGCGTTGGGATAAGGACGATAGCCCCTGGGATTCGGATTGAGGCTGCGGTAATCGTCTTCGCCGTAGCGGGCCACGTCGAGCCATTCCCGTCCCCAGCGCTCACCGTAATGGGGCGAGGCGAGGAGTTGATCGACGACTTTGGCGAACGCGTCGGGCGAACGATCCTTTTCGAATGCAGTGTATTCTTCGGGCGTGGGCGGGAGACCGGTGAGATCGAGGTAAGCGCGGCGCAGCAGATCGTGCTTGCTGGCGGGCGCGACGGGTTTGAGGCCTTCGTGCTCGAGTTTGGCGAGAACGAATTTATCGATGTTGGTCTTCGCCCATCTGGCGTCTTTGACCTCGGGGATGGCAGGTTCCTTCAGCGGGAGGAACGACCAGAAATTCCGGCGTTCGGGCGAGATGACATATTTGCCGTCTTTGCTCGCAGTGACCGCGCTCGCGCTGCCGGCGGGCCACACCGCGCCAGCTTTCACCCACGCTTCCAGTTTGGCGATTTCGCCTTCAGTGATCTTGCCGCCGAGCGGCATCTTGATCTCGCCGGTCTGTTTCACGGCCTGGATCAGCAGACTCTTGTCCGGATTTCCGGGAACGATGGCGGGCCCGTGTTGTCCGCCTTTCTTCATTCCATCGAGCGAGTCGAGACGCAGGCCGCCAAGCTGGGAATTGGTGTGGCAGCCGAAACAATTGTTGGCGAGGATCGGGCGAACGTTGTTTTCGAAATATTCGGGCGTTCCGGCGTTAACGGATTGCGCTGACAGTTGAATGGCCGCGGCGATGAAAAGAGCTGACAGGGTCAGCAGAAATCGGGCGAATCGGTGCATACGCTCCTCTTGTTTCAAGCAAACTCAACAGAAGACCGGCGCAGACGTTGCACCCAAAGATCAACAACGAAGATCGAACGCGGGGAGAAAGTATCGGGGCCTGAACTGGGGCCTTGTGCGGAAGTTACGGCACTTCCGCGGACCTCGATAACGTTATTGATTGTATCATTATTTCAATTGCTCCGGGTCAATGCGCCACACAGTATGGGCGCGCAAATTGGACAGCCAGACTGAACCGTGTCCCGCGCGGATGGAATCGCCGCCGTCGCCAGTCCACTGGCGAACGACCGTGTTCGACGCGGGATCGACTTCGGTGATGGGAATCTGAAACAGGGTGGCCCAGACGTGGCCGAGTCCAAAGCCGATTTCGCCGCCGGTTCCGACCAGACCGGCTTCGATTGTGGCGGCGACTTTGCGCGTCTTCACATCGACGCGGGTGATTGTACCGTCGCCCTGATTCAGAGTCCAGATGGCGCCGGCGCCGAAGGTTTCGAAACGCGGGCCTTTGCCAACCGGGATCGAGTCGGTGACCTTATTCGTTTTGGCATCGACGCGAGTCAGCATGTTCGCCGCGGGGGTTGTGACCCAGACAGCGCCGTCGCCATAGACGACGGAGGCCGATCCCGCGGGCACATCGATCAGCGCAGCGACTGTGTTGGTTTTCGGATCGATGCGCGAAAGTTTTCCGGCAGCGTCGGTCACGAGCCAGACGGCGTCTTCACTCACGGCGATGCCGCCCTCGCTTTCGGCGGGCGGAATCGGAAGAGTGGCGATGAGAGTGTTCGTTGCAGGATCGATGCGGCCGAGAGTTTTGTCGCCGCAACTTGGAACCCAGATGCTGCCGAATCCGGCGGCGAGCCCGGAACAGGGCTTTTTCCCGACGGTAATGGTGGCCGACATTTTATTGGTTCTCGCGTCGAGGCGATGAACGGAATTGAGCGGCCCATTGGCGACCCAGACTGAATCTTCGGTCAGAACCTGCCAGTCAGGGGCGCCGCCTTCGGCATCGAAAACGGCGAGCGGGGTGATTGCGGCCATCTCACGTTTCACGCCCGGCGTGCTGACACCAGGCGGCGGGGGACGCCGGCTTTTCTTCTGAGCAACCGGCGGCGCATTTTCCTGCGCAACCATTACGAAAACCAGCGGGAGGGACGCCAGAACGATGAGCCATTTCTTCATTTGAGTCTCCTATTCCGGGATCGTCGCCGCCACCAGTTTGGGATCGATGCGCCAGACCGTTCCCGCTTTCTGATTCGAGAGCCAGATTGCGCCGGGCGACGTTGCGATCGCGCCGCCGCCGTCTCCGCTGAATTGCTGCATGACGGCTTCTTTGTCCGGCGTGGGATCGATGCGCGTCAGCGGGAAGCCGGTCTGCGTGGCCCAAAGGAAGCCGTCGCCGAAAGCCAGCTCGCCTTCGGCGCCCGGAACATCGAGGTCAATGGTCTTTGAAACTTTGTTGGTCTTCGGGTCGATCCTGTCGATGTTCCCGTCTTTGCGGCAGAGCACCCAGATGGAGCCTGCACCGGCGGCGACCGAGATCGGCTCGGCGGAAACTTTGATCGATTGATCGACGAGATTGGATTCCGGATTCACGCGCAGCACTTTGTCTTCGGAAGGACACGCGAGCCAGAGCGCTGTTTCGGCGAGAATCAGGCTGCGGCAATCGGCGGGAAGGCGAAGTTCACCGACAACGGCGTTCTGATCGGGATCGATGCGCGAGAGTGTGGTTTTGTCGTCGGTGAGCATCCAGATGCTGTCGGCGTCGGAAGCGATGATGCCGCGTGCGGCGGAGGCGCCGGCGTGAATGGTCGCGACTGCTTTGAATGTCTTCCCGTCAATGCGCGCGAGAGCGTGTGTGCCGCAAACGGGCACCCAGAGGCTCCCGAATGCGGATGTCATTCCACCGCAGGGCTGATCGAGGCCGGCGATGGCGTCGCCTTTTTTGTTGGTCTTCAGGTCGATTTTGTCGATCGAGTTCTTGGTGGGGATGAATGCTGCAGCGGCAGCGAACAGCCAGTCAGGCCTGTCGGGTGTCTGAAACTCGGCTTCAGATTTGAGGCGCGAGAACGGGATTTGAATGCCGGGTGTTTTGATGCCGGCCTTCGGGACGGCAGGCGCTTTTTTGTGCGACGCTTTGCTGTCCGCGAGGGTCGCGAGTGCGACCGACAGGAGCGCAAAGAAACCGAAGATGATTTTGGATTTCATGATTTCCTTCTGAATGCGCGCCAGGAGCCGAGATGTGTGATTTCGTCGGCATCGCTGAGGGCGTAGGGTTCGCAGATGAACGATTTCACCTTGCGACCGCTTTCGAGCGTGCAGGTACCAATGCCGAGCGGGGGCGGGATGGCGGCTACAAAGGCGCCGAAATTAGTTTCGGGAACGGCCCATACTTCGACTTCAATGGCCGCGCCGCCCGCATGCGACAGTGCGAGCCCAGGTTTTGCGGGAACCGTGCCGCGCAGTGCGTAAAGACGGTATTCGGGCGACGTGCGGGAGGATTCGATGAGGAAGGCGCCCGCATGCGTGAGCTGATGGTTCAGCGGCTCGCCGCGAAGATGTGCGCCGCAAACAGCGAGGGGAACGTAGCCCTGCGGGCAATAGGGCGTTTCTCGCGTTTCGCCGCAGAATCGCGCCGCGGTTTCGAGCAAGGCTTCTTCGGACCACGCGGGTCCGATCAGAGAGACGCCGAATGGCATCCGGCCATCGCGGGTTCCGGCGGGAACAGCGACGGCGGCGAGGTCGAGGAGATTGACGAAGTTTGTGTAATAGCCGAGATTCGTGTTGGCGGCGATGGGTTCGGCCTCGATTTCCGCGTGTGTGTAGTGCCTGCCGGCGGTGGGCAGCAGCATGAAATCCATGCGCTCCCATTCGCGCGCGACGGTGCGGCGGATTTCGGCGAGCTTGTACATGGCATCGAAAGTGTCGGCGGCGGAAATCGAGTCCGCGCCACCGATAACCCGCCCCGTTACGGGATGAAGTGAGTCCGGATGAGCGGTGATGAACCCGCGAAGGGCAGCGAAGCGCTCGGCCAGCCACGGGCCGGAGTACAAGAGGTTCGCAGCATCGTTGAACGGGCCGTAATCGATCGTCACCCGAATGCCGCCGAGGCTGACAAGCCGATGGACAGCACGATCGAAGGCGGCCGCGGATGCATCATCGCCGAAAAATCGCAGATGCCCCTCCGCCGGGACGCCGAAGCGGAATTCATACTGAGGCCACGATGCGGGCTGTCCCTCCGGCCGCGAAAAAGCATCGGCGCAGTCGAATCCTTTGGCGACGGCCAGCACCGATTGCGCGTCCGCGCAGCTTGTGGTGAAGATGGAGACGCAATCAAGGGTACGGCACGCGGGAACCACGCCTTTGGCGCTGATCGCACCGCGCGTGGGCTTCATGCCGACAATGCCGTTGAAAGCAGCGGGGATGCGGCCGGAGCCCGCGGTGTCGGTACCGAGCGAAAACGAAACAAGTTCGCGCGCCACCGCGACGGCGGAGCCGGAGCTGGATCCGCCCGAAATATAGCGGTCATCGAACACGCTCGAGCACGCGCCATAGGGAGAACGGACACCGACCAGTCCCGTCGCGAACTGATCGAGGTTTGTCTTGCCGATCGGAATAGCGCCCGCAGCGAGAAGGCGCGAGATCACCGTCGCCGATTCGTCCGGCACATAGGCGTAATCCGGACACGCCGCGGTGGTGGGAGCGCCGGCGAAATCGATGTTGTCTTTGATTGCGAAGGGAATGCCGTACAGCGGAAGATCTTCACGAAAAGGGCCGAGGGCTTCAGCTCGCGCGATGGATTCTTCTTCGGGAATCAGGTGAATCCAGACCGGACGCTCGCCCGATTCGCGGATGCGCCGCCGCGACTCGCGCACGACATCCGCGGGTGTCAGAGTGCCGTT
>Ga0335085_10005775_pt1 | contig 19738 bp, 15 predicted proteins | sample Lox_Sample_45_FD_206712 | JGI IMG/M metagenome (GOLD analysis project Ga0335085, IMG submission 206712) | Soil microbial communities from Loxahatchee National Wildlife Refuge, Florida, United States - Lox_Sample_4.5 | ecosystem: Environmental > Terrestrial > Soil > Wetlands | place: USA...
GATTGCTTCCAGTCGACTATCGAGTTGTTGCAGGCCAGGCACTTCGGGAACCGAGAGAAGCGCCTGTATGCGGTCGCAGGTGGCCACGAAAAAATCGTGTGTTCTATCTTGGATAAGGTAGTCGATGAGCGCCTGCTCGAAGGCGGGCAGGCCACTGCTAACCAAACGTTCGGAGTCGCCAGTGAGCTTGGCCACCAGCGCTTCCGACGCAGATACCGGGAAAATAGGGATTTCATTCGATTCCATTTCGGCCGCTACGCACGAGCGGATGAACGTGAGCACCTGTTCCCGCTGAGCCACGCTGCAGAGATCCTCTTTGTTGATAACGATGAAGGTTTTGCGGCGCAGCTCTCGAGCCCTCGCCAAAAAAACGAGTTCTTCCTGGGACAGCGGGAATTCGAAGCTGGTCACCAAAACCAACGCGTCAATCTGAGGAAGAAATCGGTGAGTCGTCTGCGTATTGGCGAGTACTGCGGAGCCCAAACCGGGCGTGTCGACGAAAAAGGCGCCGCGCCGCAGTATCTCGGCCGGCAGCTGTACTTCTGCCATATCGATTTTGCGCTTGTTTCCGGGATTCCCTTGCTCCGTGATCCAATCGGGAAGTTCGGAAAGCGGTACTTCGTGCGTCAGATTCGTGCCTTCAAAATGCATTCGAACCCGTTCGCGTGGATTGTAGCTGACGGCGGTAATGACCGAAGTCACGGGGACAACGCCTGTTGGCAAACGATCCATGCCTAGCATCGCATTCATCAGCGTCGACTTCCCGCGGCTGAACTGACCGGCGAGCGTGAGGTAAAACCGGTCCTCCGCAAGACGTTTCAGCACGGACTGGAAATCGCGCTGTAAAGTTATATTCTTTGCTTGCCAAGCGGCCGAATCGGCTTCGCGAATCAACTGAGCCAAATCGAACTTCAGCATTTCGTATTCTTGCAGGCGCTTTTCCGGCTCATCCATTACTGGCTCAAGACGGCCAACCTCAGGTTGCCTCTCGTTTTCAAATGCATCCATAGCCTTGTTCCCCTTCGTGCTTTCCTTACCCATACACGTATTCTCGCGTGAAGGGCCGACGGGCAGGGTCGCCAGGTTTGTAGAGCAACACTTGATTAAGATTCAACCGGCCCTCCGCAAAGCATGCTGCCGAGGCCGCGAGCGCCAGAAGCCACGTGCGATACACTGAACGATCGACCTGGCGGAGACATTGCGTCACGTTTTCTTGCAGATGGCGCACCCAAGCGCTGCACGTGAGTGCGTAATGCGGCCGGAGATTCTCCACGTCGAGCACCTCAAAACCAGCCCGTTCGGCCACTCGAATGACATCTGAAAGCCGGGGTAGTTCGCCTCCTGGAAAGACGTAGCGGCGCACGAAGAGCGTCTCCGGGCCGTCCTGCGTGGTTTCGGGGCGCGTAATCCCGTGGTTGAGAACGAGACCTCCCGGTTGAAGCAGTCGGTAGAGCACCTCGAAGTAATCGTCTAGGCGCCGCCGACCCACATGTTCGAACATCCCTACCGATGCAATCTTCTCAAAAGGACCCTCTATGTCCCGATAGTCGCTCAGCTCCACACGCACTTTTCCACCGAGATCGCGCTCGGAGATCTGTTTGCTCGCAAAATTGAATTGCTCGACGCTCAGCGTGCAGCCTGTCGACAGTGTTCCGTAATCCTCCGCGGCGTGCGTGATCAAGCCTCCCCAACCACAACCTACGTCCAGGAATCTTTCTCCAACGCGCAGGTCGAGTTTGCGACAGATGTGCCCTAGCTTTCGGAGTTGGGCTTCGTCGAGAGATTGATCGGGATCGCTGAAATAAGCGCACGAATAGACCATCCGCGAATCGAGGAATTGCCGATAGAAGTCATTCGACTGGTCGTAGTGGAAGCGGATATTCCGCGCCGCTCGCGTCTTGGTCTGGAACCAGGATTCGAAGGTGCCGATACCAAAGTGGGCGAGTGCTGCCCAGATACGCGCCGGGAGCCGCGAGCGCCGTTGCTGGTAATAGAAGCGAACTGCAGCAACAAGATCCCCTTCTACTGAGAATTTCCCATTTACAAATTGCACGCCTAACGAGTAAGGGTCGAGATCGAGGAGCCGATCGAAATCCGCGCGAGACTCCACTGAAACCTTGAACGATGGCTCTCCGTTTCCGTGGTAATCGTAACTCCCGTCAGCGTATTCAACTGCATACGGTGGCTCCGTGTCGGAGTTGTGCAAGGCGACGCGTTCAGCAACATGGATGGTAGCAGAGACGTCTTCGTGCTGCTTGGCTTGCAAACTCACAGTTCAGCTCCTCTCAAGGAAATCTCCTTGTAGGAGTCATCTGCCCCGGCTGGGGCGGTTAGAGGTGGAACTCCAACACCCGTGTTTTCCTAGCGCTTTGCAAAACCCGTTTCGACTGCTTGGCTTCTCAGGTTGACCAGCAAACGAAGTACAACATCTAGCGCTTGAGCGTTGCCGTCGACCTGTATCCTCCGTTCAATTTCCTTCTGAATTGGCTCTTGGGCAATGTCGTAGTGTCCGACCAATGCTGTCCGAGCCTCCGTCCGCAGAAACCAATCAGCGTGTGGAAGCATTTCGATCAGGCGATGCACCGCTGTCCATTTATCGGGCTCTGGCGCAAAATCGAGGGCAATGCGACAGGTCGTAATAGCCATGTCGGGATCGTTGGCAGCAAGCAAGTTTCGCAATCTTCCCCACTCGTTGGCCGTTATCTTGAGATCCGCCAAGATGCGTAAGATCCGTCTACGACGCTGAATGCTAGACGCGTTTTCCTCGTCTGCTGACGGCTCTGGTGCGTTGACGGCCTCAACTAGCACTGGACGGGCTGCCTCTCCCAACGCCCGGATGGCATCTTCGGCGTAAGACCGGCACACTCCGTCCCCCAGAGCCCATAAGAAATAGGGCAAAGTGTCTAACCTTCGAAATTTACCCAAGGTCTCAATCACTCCTGGCAAAAGGTGATTGGAACCAAACCGCATGAGACATCTGAACACTTCTTCCCTCGGCCAGCGGCCGAGTTCTCGCGCGGCCGTACTACGAACGGCATCTTCTCCCATCCGGACGACAGCGTCCTTGATCGGTACTGGATTTTCCAAATATTCGAGCAACACATCTGTGGCGCCCAACTCAGCGAGCGTCTCGACGGCTAATTGCCTGGGCTGGTAGATACCGCGCGGCCGCCCATTCATAAGGAACGAGCGCAGAGGTGCGATGGCTCGCTCGCCACAGCCAACTAGGAAGGCTGCCGCGAAGGAACCGCCTTGGAGAGACTCCAGCCCCTTGACCTGTGACTCGATTTCCTCGTCGGTGCATTCTCTCGTCTTCATCAGTTTTGTCGGCTTTCCACCTGCTTCCATCGTGAATACACGCTCTCTCCGGCGTACTTCGCTGCTTTTCCTAACTCATGTTCGATTTCCAGCAGCCGGTTGTATTTAGCGATTCTCTCTCCGCGGCAAACAGAACCGGTCTTGAGCTGGTGGACATCAGTCGCAACGGCGAAGTCCGCGATGGTCGTATCGTCGGTTTCACCCGAGCGATGAGAAATTACCGCTGTATATCCGTTGTGGCGCGCCAGCTCGATGCAACGGAGTGTCTCCGTAATGGTACCGATCTGATTTAGCTTGATCAGAATCGAATTGGCGATTCCGCGTTCGATCCCCCGTGCAAAAATCTCAGGATTGGTCACGAAAATGTCGTCAGCAACAAGCTGGACTCGGGAACCGAGTTGCTTTGTAAGCCGGCCCCACCCGTCCCAGTCGTCTTCGGCCAACCCGTCTTCCAATGAATAGATCTCCGGATAGCGCTCGATCCAAGCAGCCCACAGGCCGATCATTTCAGCGGAGGACCGCCTCGATTTATCTGATTTGTTAAAGACGTAGACACCGTCCTCGTAAAACTCGCTCGCTGCCGGATCGATGTTGATTGCAATACCGGAGCCGAGCCGGTAACCCGCTTTGTGGATCGCCTCCCCCAGGAGCTCCATGGGCTCTTCGTTGGAACGCAGACGGGGAGCGAAACCACCCTCATCGCCCACGCTCGTTTCATATCCCTTCTTCCGCAGGATCTCCTTCAGGGCATGAAACGTTTCCGATGCAGACTGGAGCGCCTCCGCGAAAGTAGGAGCCCCTACTGGCGCGATCATGAATTCCTGGAAATCCACGTTATTGTCGGCATGCCGGCCGCCATTTAGAACGTTGAACATCGGAACTGGAAGGACGTAGCTATCGCGGGGTGACAGGTAATGGTAGAGCGGTTCCTTTCGCTCCGATGCAGCTGCTTTTGCCGCGGCGACGGACACACCGAGAATCGCATTCGCTCCCAAGCGAGCCTTATTCGGCGTGTTGTCGAGCGCAATCAGCTTGGCGTCTAGCGCTTGTTGCTCGGAACCGTCCAGACCAACCACGCCGTGCTGAATGACATTGAGCACGTTCTCGATTGCCTTGCGAACACCTTTCCCGGCATAACGTTTCATATCTCCGTCGCGGAGTTCTACGGCTTCATGCTTTCCTGTCGAAGCTCCAGACGGGACCTTCGCAACCCCTATCGCACCGCTTTCGAGCGAGACAGTTACCTGAATTGTTGGGTTGCCCCGAGAATCCAGGATTTCCAAAGCGTCCAAGTTCACGATCTTCGACATTCGCGTTTGATCCTCATTCTGGGGGCAGCCCCCCGGATTCCAGCACCTTAACCAGTGTTTGCTGGATATCCTGACCAACTGGCATTGACCTGATTTTTTCGGCCGTCGTTTCGACCGGATATGGATACGTACGCAAGTTGACCTGTCCGTCTTCCCATACGGCATAGCAAGCGTCCGGCTTTCCTGTCTTCGGCTGCCCGAGGCTTCCAGGGTTGATCAGCGTTTGCCGATTGAAAGAGCGGACGAAAGGCATGTGTGTGTGGCCAACCAAAATGACATCAGCGCGCAGCTGCACGCAGTCGTCGATCCATTTATCGGATTCGGCCCGCCGATATTCGTAGAGGGGATCGGAAGGCGTTGCATGGCAAAGAAAGAATCGAGTTTGGGAGCGCTCCAGTTCGAGACGCTCCGGCAGCGACCGCAGATATTGCTTGTGGGCAGAGTTCAAGACGCATTCCGAAAATCGGCGCGTTGCTTCGGCCATGGCACGGAAACGTTCCGAGCACCTTGGATCATCTCCATAGCCAAGACACTGATCGTGATTCCCGCGCATCACGATGTCCGCCTTTTCCATCACAAACTCGACGACCTCTGTCGGCTCTGGTCCATAGTTCACGAGGTCCCCCAACACCCATAGTTCGTCGTAGTCCTCTGGCAGCGCGGAGAGAGCGTCGAAATTTCCGTGTACGTCAGAAACGATGACGATCTTCATTGGTACCTTTCCCAAACGCGGCCACGGTCCGACGCCTTCACTGCGACGCAACAGGCATTCGCGACGCGATATCTCCACGCCCTGCCAGGAAATCGAATACCTCTTGGGCTCGTGCAAACCCTCGAAAGTCTGCCCGGGATTCACCTTCGGGTCGAAAATCCAGCTCGACGAACTTGTTTTCACGAACGAAAAATGCATATTGAACGGCCTGAGCGGCTTCGTCAGGCGCATCGCGGTTCTTATCGATATTCAGATTTAGAATGTCAATCTGGGGGCAACCTGAGGCCTCGCCCACGAAACGAGTCTTCAGCAAATCGTTGAATTCCATTGTTGCGGCCCAGTCCTTCGAAAGAATCATTGCCACGTCGAGATCGTATTCGATATCGCCGCTTCCAGTGCAGTGGTGCATCGTCGGACGCGCTCGAGCTAAGAGTTCATCGAGTTCAGCATCGGGTCCTGGATCCTCATCAAGCCGACACCCCTCTTTGTCGATCGAGGAAATTGCGAACACAGGGCAGTTCAACTCAAGACTTAAGTCCGCAAGGCCTGTTGAGATTTCATCAATGCGCGCCCGGGCGTCGGCGGGAGGGTGAGCCAGGGGGATCTTCTGAAGGTAGTCGAGAAAAATGGCGATGGAGTCGGTACGGAAATCGTGCATGACGTTGTAGGCGGCCGCGCGAATCCGATCAACCGTGTCCTTACGCGAACCTTCTAGCACGAAGACTTCACGGCCGTAATGGTGGATCCCATTCAGACCCTTCGCCAAACGGGCGAGTCCCTCGGGGAGCCCTTCAATGTCCTCCGTAAGCATGGTCGTTGGGTTGATTCCTGATTCCTTGGCGAGTAATCGCGCGCTCAACACGCGCCGCGTCTGCTCCCACGAATAGAAGAGGACCGGGATGTGATGATTCTTGGCAACGTGGCTGGCGAGATGAAGGCCGAAGTTCGTTTTTCCGCGGCGTGGCGCTCCAGCCAGCCCATAGTAGAAGCCCGGACGCAAGCCCGACAAAAGCCGCGTCAGGCGCTCAAATGGCGCCAGCGAGTGCCCCAGAAGGATCTTCTGACCCTTGGGTCTTTGTTTTGACTCCGAGACAATTGCCCGAATCTGGTCGCCGACGGGCCGCAGCTGCTTACGCATCCGTTGCCGCTGGATATCCAAGAGTTCCTGAACGGCACCGGCCGTGAAATCCGCTAACGCCGGTTGCCCTTGTTGCCTTTCCTTCGCATAGGATTCGAGCGACGCGCCCAGTTTCAATAAGCGCTGGCGAGCCTGGCGATCCTTAAGCAGATCGAGATAGGAAAGCAGTTGATCGAGCTGCGGCAGCCGTATACGCCCCATTGCTTCCATGTACTGCTGGACTTGAGGTGAAAATAATCCTCGCTCCTCTAATTTGGCCTTAACGATGATTGGATCAATTGCGTTAATACTCTGCTCCCGCAAGGCGGCCAGAGTGTCCGCAATCAGTCGAGCCGATCCAGAATGAAGGAGTTGCGGATGAAATCCTTCATCAAGCAACTTCTCCAGTAAATAACGGTCACTCGCGATTGCCGACAGGACGACCATCTCGACGTCAACGGTTTCGAGTGCCATTGTTCCGTCTCCCTTCCGCACCGGCTTTCTGCACAGGGAATTGTCTTGCCGGACCGATCAAGAATTGGATTGCTCGAAACACCGCGTCCTGCTCTCGACCTACGAGTTCGTTGCGGTAGTTCCAGTCCCGTTTCCGGATGAATTCCTTCAAATCAGCCTGCAGTTGGCGCAGCTGTTCTCCTAATTCCTCGCGCAGTTGCAGTTTGTCAGAAGGATTTTTCCAGACCTGCAAGGCCATTAGACCGTGGCGGACACAGAGAGGCGATCTTGCAATCTTCTCAGACCAAGCTGGTTTGTGCTTCAAATACTGCAGAATCTCAATCAGCGACTCTTCGCGCTTGTCCCACTCCTGACAGAACACGCATCCCCAACCACCGCGACGTACATTCACAGTTGGCTTGTGGCGGAAGGGCCCCAACGCGGGCCGTCGGCTCAAGTCTTTTGTGGAAGGGAGTTTTTCGATTGCGATCGTGACAAGATTCTCACAAAGTATGGCCGCGCCCAGAGCGCGGGCTGGCCACTCGTTCTCTTCAATACCTTTGGCCATCCAAAAGTGGCGCGCGCAGAATCCGTTTCCTTTGAGAAACGCGCTGCGGGAACGAGGGGACATCATCCCCTCCCCAAGAAACGATAGAATTGCCTGACGCTCACAGTGCGTAAGATTGGAGCAGACAAGGCACTCGCCTACGCGGGAACTCTGGGCGAGCGAACTCTCGGTGAACCAATGGGAGTGGCTGTCGAATTCAGCCTGTGCCTCTATCTGCATCCGCGCCTCGTCGAGTCGGAGAGCATGGCCAACTGGCGGCTATCTGACAGCGCCAACAGTCTTTAAGAGCGCGACTTGGCTACAGCTCCGTCCTCGGTCCTGAGTTGTTAGAGGGATCGTCGCCGGGGATATGACTCCGCGACAAGAATCCCTGTCAGGAGTCATCATCTGTCCCGGCTTCAGAGGGACAGCGGTTGAGGCCGAACTCCTTGGCCTTCAAGGGTATTGTACTTCAGTCGGCCGCTAAGTCAACTCCGCGCCACGAACAAGGCAACACGTACCGCCCAATCTATTTAAATCCTCATTATCCAATATCGGTATCCTACCGGTATCCGCAAGACTCTTAATAAAAGAACCTTTGACAGGCCGCTCGCAGATCGAGGAGCGGTCCCTTCGAGCGGTCTGCACACAAAAATCTCAATCTCCTGATAGGCGAACCCTACATGGAGATTCAATTGACTTTTGCATCCCGCGAAGTATCATCGCTGCAGGCCAAGGAGTTCGGCCTCAACCGCTGCTCCTCCTTCATCTAAGGGCAGATGATGACTCCTGACAAATTCACGTCACGGAGCTATGTCTGCCAGTGAAAAGCCCAACCGAACGGCTCGATAAGTCTCAAGCGCTGACACCCCAGGTAGACGGTTTACGAGGCAGCCCCCACGGTGCCGCGTACATGCGAAAACTGGATGCCACCGAGTGGTTGGCCATGGATATCCTGGATCGTATTGAAAATACCGTCCAACAGAACCCAAGCGCTCTTATGGTCAATCGGCTGTCAATGCTGCCGCGCGAACTGCAGGAGGGACAGGAATACTTGCTTCAGAAGGTCGCACATGCGCGCAAGATGCTGAATGAACTTTCGACGTTGCTACAGACGCGATCGGAGATTCCCGATGTTCGTGAACGCATCAAGATCGAGTTGATGATTTTCTTCGTGCTGATCGCGAATTACCGGCCTGAAACGATTAACGAGCCTCGATGGAAGCCCGGTGCCGACGTTTTGGAGGCAATTCGAGAGAGGATTGAATCGCTCAACTTAGACGTTATCAACATCCGCGAGCGGCTCAAGTAAGTCCGTTGTGTTGCCTTAGCATTGAAACCGATATATAGACAAAGACTCCACCGGACCTTGCTTTCGGTTCGGGACGCTCGTTAGCCTTCGATCGGAAGATAACACGTGATCCGAAAATCGCCTGGCCAATCCACCGAAAATGAATCCAGGGACCAGGTCGGGCGAACTCTGACTGCTTCAGACACAACCTCGCTGTACCTTAATATAAAACGCGAGTCCGCGCGAAACCGCTGGGTACAATATGGTCTTGGCTTAACTGGTCGTGGATGCGGCCGAGCTTTTACATCCCGGGCCGTCGGCTATCTCCCGAAAGCATGCAAAGCACTCACCCGGGTTCAAATGAATACTGAGAAGAAGTCGCCTATAGACCAATGGACCGTGTGTGCGGGGGACCATATTCATTGGGGAGCGTATGGCGGGGCTGGCCTCTTGCTGTGTTATGCGCCGCCAGGCGAACTTCCCTCCTATCTCTTGCAGCAACGGTCGAAGAGCGTCGACCATGGCGGGACGTGGGGAATTCCGGGAGGTGCCATGCGCAAGAATGAATCGCCGGAAGCCGCCGCGAGACGAGAAGCGGAAGAGGAGATTGGTCCGATCCCTGCCTATCGCGTCACAGGAATCGAAGCACAAGATTGCGGGGGAGGATGGAATTTTTATGTGGTGACCGCAACAGTCGATCGACCTTTTGACGCATTCTGCGTCAGAGAAACGGACGCCACTGGCTGGTTCACGAGAGAGGACATGCGCTCCCTAAATCTGCACCCGGACTTCCAAAAATGGCTGGAACAACACCTCCTCTGACAACTGAAATGATACGAGCTCGGCACCTCGCCGCGAAGGCGCCAACCATCGAAGCCAATAGAAAGAGCAACGCGTACTTGTACTTCGTGGAGGACCCTTCGTTCATCTTTATTCTCCAAAGTCCATGGCTTTATTCATCCGTAACGCAACCCAAGCTCGCACTTTTCACAAGCCGAATATACTTGGCGAGTGTTCCGCGAGTTGCCTTGTAGGGAGGCATCTGCCAGGCCCTTCGCCGCGCCGCCAAGACTTCGTCTGTGATATCCAGATGCAACGAGTTTCGTTCAGCGTCAATCGTGATCCGATCCCCATCCAGTACGAGAGCAATGGCTCCGCCTTCCTGCGCCTCTGGTGTGATGTGTCCGACAATGAACCCGTGAGAGCCACCCGAGAAACGGCCATCCGTAAGGAGTGCGACATCCTTACCCAGACCAGCACCGACGATTGCGGATGTTGGGGTCAGCATTTCCGGCATTCCAGGTCCACCTTTCGGCCCTTCGTATCGGATGACAACCACATCGCCCTTTGCAATTTGTTTCTTCTCAAGTGCCAACAGCATTTCCTCTTCCGAATTAAAGACCTTTGCAGGCCCCGAGAAACGCATGCCCTCCTTCCCTGTAATTTTGGCCACCGCTCCTTCAGGAGCCAGGTTGCCCTTCAGAATCTGAATATGCCCTGTGGACTTCAAGGGCTCGCGAACCGGCCGCACAATTTTCTGTCCGGCGGCAAGGCCGGGAAGGTCTTTGACATTTTCGCGGATCGTTTTACCCGTCACAGTAAGGCAGTCGCCATCAATCAGGCCTTCTTCGAGAAGAAGCTTGAGCACGGCTGGCAGGCCGCCGGCATCGTGCAAGTCCTCCATTACATAAGGGCCGCTGGGCCGGAAGTCGGCGAGCAGGGGCGCGCGGTTACTCACCTTTTGGAAATCATCGATGGCAAGAGGAACGTCAACAGAACGCGCCATTGCGATGAGATGGAGAACAGCGTTTGTCGATCCTCCAAGGACCGATACGACGACCATGGCATTCTCAAAAGCCGAGCGCGTCATGATGTCGCGAGGTGTGATGTTCTTTTCAAGAAGTTCATACACCGCTTTTCCGGCTCTCCAGCATTCGTCAAGCTTTTCGGGGGTTTCGGCCGGTGTGGAAGAGCTATACGGCAACGTCATACCGAGCGCTTCGATGGCGGAAGCCATCGTATTCGCCGTATACATGCCTCCGCAGGCTCCAGCGCCAGGGCGGGAGTGGCGGACGATCGACTTTCTTTCCTCATCATCGATAGCCGCGGACAAGAATTCGCCGTAGCTCTGGAAGGCGGAGACGATATCAAGCTTTCGGCTACCGAGGTGACCGGCGCGAATTGTCCCCCCGTAGATCATGAGTCCCGGACGATTGAGTCTTCCCATCGCCATCACACATCCCGGCATGTTCTTATCGCAGCCGGGGATGGCGATGCTTGCGTCGTACCATTGTGCAACCATTACAGACTCGATTGAATCGGCGATGATGTCTCGCGATTGCAGCGAAAAACTCATGCCCTCAGTGCCCATCGCGATTCCGTCGCTCACTCCGATCGTGTTGAAACGCATGCCGACCAGGCCTGCGTCCCGCACTCCCTCTCGCGCATGCTCTGCGAGTTTGAGAAGGTGCATATTGCAAGGATTTCCCTCAAGCCAGACACTGGCGATCCCGATTTGTGGTTTATTCATGTCTTCTTCGGATAGACCAGTCGCATACAACATTGCCTGAGAAGCGCCTTGTGACTTTTTTTGGGTTATCCTTGCGCTAAAGCGATTCAATGTCATCTCGGCTTGTCTCCGGAGAAATCATCAGTCAGCCCACAGCGCCCGACTATCTATTCAATCTCTTTTTCAGGGGATTCCCGCGGACGTTACGACTCCGCGACAAGAATCCCTGTCAGGAGTCATCATCTGTCCCGGACGAAAAAGGGGGGAACAGCGGTTAAGGCCGAACTCCTTGGCCTTCTACAACATGAAAAATGAAAACCCGGCTGAGAATACCAGCGATCTGCCAAAGGACCAAGCAATCTCATACACTGCTGCGGTGAAATCCGTCCGACCGGTAGCCCGGCGCGTACGGCGGACTGCTGGCTTCGAATTTCGAATTCACAACGACATAGTAGACTGTGGCCGCAAACACCAGCGGATGCGTAACGAATCGTTCTCATGCGCTTTTTCAATCATCGTCACCTACCAAGACACTTGAAAACGAGCGGAGCTTGAGTATACTGGCGTCCTTCCGCGGTGGAGTCCGCCTGTTTTTAAGCTCGTCAATTCGTTTTGCGGTGGATCATTGATTCGATTCGTAGGCGGAGCCTGCCCTCTGTATCGCCTGCTGGACGACTGAGCACGCGGGGTTGTGGGAGACCTCTTAAGGGGAAACAAAAAATGAAAGCCACTAGCTTTAACGAAGCCGTAAGTGCGATTCGCGACTGGCCGCTGACACACGCGCACAAGAGGAACGGTGCGGATGGTATGGACGCTTCCAAGACGTTTGGAAGCCTAGTTTTCAATGATGAGGAACAGAAGAAACGCCTGCCCGGTGAAGCTTATGCAGCCCTGCGGCGGACCGTCGAACTCGGCGAGGTTCTCGATATCTCGGTTGCCGACGCAGTCGCGAAGGCAATCAAGGAATGGGCGCTCGAACACGGTGCAACCCACTACACACATTGGTTCCAGCCGCTCACTGGAATCACTGCCGAAAAGCACGATGCGTTCTTGTCTCCCAACGGCGATGGAACGGCAGTCGCGGAGTTTTCGGGTAAAGAGTTGATCAAAGGCGAGCCAGATGCTTCTAGTTTTCCTTCTGGCGGGATGCGATCAACATTTGAAGCGCGAGGCTATACCGCGTGGGATCCCACCAGTCCACCCTGGCTCTTGTACAGCGGTGGCGCTGTCACGCTTGTGATTCCCACGGCCTTCGTGAGTTGGACCGGCGAAACTCTCGATAAGAAGACCCCGCTACTGCGCTCCATGGAAGCTCTTTCGATCCAAGCAGTACGCATTTTGAAATTATTTGGATCAAAAGCGGAACGGGTGGTGGCAACCTGCGGCCCCGAGCAAGAATATTTTCTGATTGATCGTTACTTTTATCTCTCACGTCCCGATCTCATCAACGCCGGCCGCACTCTTTTTGGAGCGAAGCCGCCTAAGGGCCAAGAACTTGAAGATCAATATTTCGGTGCTATCCCCGATCGCGTGCTTGCATTCATGGCGGACGTCGAATCCGAGCTTTATCGACTCGGGGTTCCCGTCAAGACGAGGCACAACGAAGTGGCGCCAAGCCAGTACGAGATTGCTCCCGTGTTTGAGAACGCGAATCTCGCCACCGATCACCAAATGATGACTATGGAAACCATGCGGCGCACTGCGCCGAAGTACGGGATGGCTTGCTTGCTGCACGAGAAGCCTTTCGCGGGAGTCAATGGCTCAGGAAAGCACCTCAATTGGTCCATGAGCGACAATCTCGGCCACAACCTTCTCGGTCCGGGAGCGAATCCTCACGACAACATCCAGTTTCTCGTTTTCTGTGCCGCGGTCATTCGTGCAGTTAACAAATGGCAGGGATTGCTTCGCGCGGCGATTGCCAGCGCCGGGAACGATCACCGACTTGGCGCGAACGAGGCACCCCCAGCCATTCTGTCTGTATTTCTGGGCGACATGCTGACTGATATTTTCGAACAGATCGAGAAGGGCGGCGCCACATCGACCAAACATGGTGGCATCCTGGACACGGGCGTTATGGTACTGCCCAAGCTTCCCAGAGACGCCGGCGATCGCAACCGTACAAGTCCGTTTGCGTTCACAGGCAACAAATTCGAATTCCGAGCGGTTTCGTCAAACCAAAGTATCGCCTACCCCATCATTGCCCTGAATGTGGCGGTTGCCGAGTCCCTCGACTACATCGCGACAGAGCTTGAAAAGGCCATCAAAGGCGGAAAGAAAGTGGAACAAGCTGCTGCCGACTTACTTCCAAAACTCATTAAGGAGAACAAGCGTATCATCTTCAACGGCAACAACTACTCGACCGAATGGGAGAAGGAAGCAGACAAGCGCGGATTGCTTAACCTGAAGAACACGGTCGATGCGTTACCTCAGCTCGTCTCAGAAGACGTCGTTCAGCTCTTCGAGAGATACAAAGTGCTGAACGGGCGGGAGCTCCACGCTCGCTACGAAGTCATGCTTGAGCAATACAACAAGACCGTCAACATCGAAGGTCAACTGATGGCCCTGATCGCGAACCGCTATGTGCTTCCAGCGGCGTTGGAGTATGTGAACCAGCTAGGGCAAAGCCTGGCAGCGGCGAAGGCCGCGGGTGGCGCACTACCGACGGGGAAAAAACTCCTACAGAAAATCGTAAAATTAGCCGATGAGTTGACACAACGGTCTGCAAAGTTGCAAAGCTTGCTCGATCACGAAAGCAACGGATCCCAGGAGGCACACGCCAAGCATTTTCGCGATGGGGTAATTCGTGCAATGGCGGCGCTGCGTGAGACCGGTGACACACTTGAAACGCTGATTCCGCATGAGCTTTGGCCTCTAGCGACATATCGCGAAATGCTTTTCATCAAGTGAGCAGTCAGTTTGGCCGATTCCTGAAGTCCGGCCAGAGGCGTCGGCGAACTGGTCCGCCGAGTCGTATCTTGTCGACGCCTTCTCGGCAAAAGCAGCCTAGAAGACCCGAAGTAAGAAAAATCTTCGTTGAAATTTCTGACTCGGCTTCCTTTAAGCAGGAAAGCGAGCGCACTGGAAAACGAGTGTGAAGGTTTTGCTAATCTGCCGTGACCGGGACCGTACGGTTCGGTGATGGTAGAGTGTCCCGGTCGGTGTCTTCAAAGATTTCCCGGTACAAATCTTCGCCGTAGCTGGTTTCGAGCGGTTCTGCTACGCTCAATCGAAAAGTTCTGCTGCCATCCGGCTGGCGTTCAGCTCGCAAGAAGAAGGCATCTTGCCGCTTGTTCTCAAAAAACGAGCGCGCGAAACCATAGAGATGGGTCACATAAAAGACCCGAATGTGCTTTTCCAGCAATGCAGTCACGATCTGCCTGGCAATCTCCGAGCCCTCTCGTTCGTTGGTTGCCGCGAAGGATTCGTTGAACAATACTGTTGCGTTTGGACCTATATGTTCGATGATCCCATTCACTCGTGAGAGCTCCTCGTCGAATTTCCCGCTTTGCATCGTTGAGTCTTCTTCTCTCTTGTAATGGGTAAACAGCGCCGAACACAGTTCGCCCTCGAAGGCTTCCGCGCCGACAAACATGCCACATTGCATCATCAGCTGCGCGAGCCCCACGCTTCGCAAAAAGCTGGATTTGCCTCCCTGGTTGGCACCGGTGATAACGACGAGACTTTTTTGATTTTCGTCTATCGAGTTCGATACGACTCTCCGCTCCATGCGCAACGATAGAGAGACATCGTATAGATTGCGGAAGCGATGCCGCCGCCCCCCGGCGAGCACCGGATCCGGAAAGCAGATTGGCTCCTCCTTTGATAGGAGCTTCTCGTACAGATTCATGCAAGCCACATAAAACGCAAGCTCCGTGCGCAGCATATTGAAAAAGCCAACGACGTGATCGGCAGATTCAGCAAGAGCAACTGCCACTCGGCTGATGGCCCGATGCCTTATCTCCCCAAAGATCCGTGCTCCGGCCTCATCTCGTTCGGCCAGATGAAACGTGTAGCCAGGGGGCCGCTTTCTGAGCAATCTTTCAAACCATTTTTGCTTTCGGTCAGTAGCCTTTCGCAGGATTAGACCTGCACTTTCATTATATTCCCCCAATTGGGCACTCATCAGCACGCCTTTCCGAAACTTGGAAATTGTTAGGTGGTCTCGGATAGCGGCAAGATATTCATCATCCAACTCTCTGGCAAGCGTTGCAAAGAGCGTCCGGAACGCCTCTGACTTGAATTGGCTGGCATGGGAGAGGGATGTGTCGCGCAGCGTGCGCAACACGACTACGAGAGCCTCTAGCAGGTCCGTGGCGCCGTACAGCATGGAAGATGGGTAGTGGCTGGTTAGGCCCCATGTCAGCCGCCTTGTCCGCTCGATCGTCTCCACGACGAAGGCGTATAACGCGCGAATCATAGCCTGGTTCTGCAAGCAGTCTTTCAACGTGTCCTGCCGATATCGGACCGTATCGACATCGTTCTTCGTCGCGCAAAGCAGCGCTTTACGGGAAACGTCAAACAAAAATTTGTCTTCCCTGGCCATCGTGCCGAGCAGGGTTGCCAGATCGAGGTCTTGCGTCAAATCTGCGGCATTCCACGGCAGCGACTGGTTCGGATCGAAATCGCGATCGCGATGCATCAGTAGGGCTTTCATCCTTCTTTGACCCTTTCGTGAATCCATCTGTAAGTGACGCGATACTTCTCGGCAATCGCAAGCGCGTAAGCCAATCCGTCGGCTGGTTTTCGCTCCAATTTGAACGTTCGTACAGCCGGATTATTCGGGTCAACCGTACTCACCATGCTGACGGTCTTCTCGTTAAATGACGCCAGTTCGTCAAGGAAAGTCACGCATACTCCCAGAACGTCCAACGTCGACATCCGATCGATAATCTTTCTACTCAGGTAGATCGCATCCTTTACAGTCGTCGATGAAAAGATTTCGTTCATGATAACGATGCTATTCGACGTTGCTTGATCGAGGATTTGGTGAATCCGAACAAGATCATCCTGAAGTTTTCCCCGCAGGTTGGTTGGGTCTTCGGCTCTTTCAAAATGGGTGAAGAGACGATCGTAGAGGTACAAACGTGCGTCCTTGCCGGGAACCAGGCACCCGATACTTGCCAGATAATGCAACTGCCCGAAAGTGCGTGCGAATGTCGTCTTGCCGCCTTGGTTCGGTCCGGAAACGACAAGAATGCGTTCGCAACCTGACAGCAAGAAGTCGTTTGGCACGACCGATCGCTTGTCATGAATTAGCTTCCCCGCAAGAGCAAGGTCAAAGGTATCGCTGGCAGAAACGGCCTTAGAGGTATTCGATAGAACCGGTTGGCAGAAGCAGAGTCCTGCGGATCGCAGTTTCGCGACGTGGCTAAGGTAAGCGACGTAAAATTGGATTTCACGGTCGAATCGTTCGACCGTCTTATCCATATAGTCTGCGTGAACCGTATAGAATGCTTCCAGCGAGCGAAATACGTCTGGATGCAGCAGCGCGACGCGATCTTGGATTTGTGCCTCGATGTGGTTCATTCCCGACCATCGCGGAACTTCGGCCCAGTGGTTACCGACTGTGCCCCGCCGGAACTTCGCAAACGTCTCTTCGACAGCAACGCTATAGTCCGGCTCGCCGTTGTAATTCCAGACTGTGATGCTCCCTTCGTCCATGAGCAGAGAATACGTAATGGCGGACAGATCGGATTTAATCTTAGCCGTCTCCGCAACGAGGTTTCGAAAGGACTCGCACGCAACGTACTGTGCAAGGTGTTCACGAAGCGAGCGAAAGCCTCGCGATTGAGCATGGAAATCTGACAACTCCCGGCTGAAGGACGTAACCGCGTCACAATAAATGTCTACAGCAGCCAGAAATCGCCGGGTCACCGTGTGGCGGTAGTAATGAAATTCTTTCGCTTGATTGAGACAGGCACGCATCAAGCGCATTTTCTCGGAGAACGCCTTGACTGCTGCCATTGTTGTCTTATCGTCCAGGTCCTCCATGACTTCTTGGCGGTATCGGATTGCGTTAAGATCGGTCAGCCGGACGTAATAAAAAGGTTTCAGTTCATAGTCTTTGAAGTCGGCCGTCACCAGGTCAACGATCTGGTCGAGATTTAAGTCGCCGAAATAAGGGGGCGCTTCCGGCGTCGCTTGCGTCGTCGGATTCGGTCCTTCGTAGAGGATGCTATGAAAGGTCATTGTTCTGGCCTTGTCGCCGTCTCCGCCTGGACGTAGCCTGTCCGGTAGCGGCGATTGTCGTTCTTTCGCGGGAGCCCAGCAACGGCTCGACCGTCATTTGTCGGGATCTTGGCGCGGGAAAATATGACTCCGCGACAAGAATCCCTGTCAGGAGTCATCATCTGTCCCGGAGAAAAACGGGGAACAGCGGTTAAGGCCGAACTCCTTGGCCTCTCAACGTCATGATACTTGGCCTCGAAAAAATGTCAAATTATCTCGAAACCCGTGTCATAGGCCAAAGAAGGAGTCGCGCTAGAGCGGATTCTGGTGCATCCTTACCTCTCACAACGATGCTGAAGACTCGTCCCGCGGTGCTCCCTGATGTTGAGCACATCCACACCATCATCGAGCCCTACGCTCGCGAAGGGACACTACTGCCGCGTAGCATCGCCGAAATTTCTGAAAATGTCCGAGATTTCGTCGTCGCAGAACAGGAGGAACGGATTCTTGGATGTGGCGCGCTTCATCTTTACGGTACGCATTTGGCAGAAATCCGTTCGATTGCCGTTTCGGAGAACAGCAAGGGGCATGGCATCGGTCGGGCTCTGGTGCAAGCTCTCCTCGAGGAATCTTGGCGGCATAGCGTCACATGCGTATGCCTATTTACCAGGGTGCCCCGCTTTTTCGCACACCTGGGCTTTGAAATCGCGAGACGGGACATGCTCCCGGACAAAATCTACAAAGATTGTGTCTATTGTCCCCGGCTTATGGATTGCGATGAGGTCGCTATGGTGAAGGGAAAGATTCCCGAAAACAATGACGCTCTGCGCGATCCGCTGATCTCGATCCCCCTGGTCCAAATAAAAGCCTAACGTTTGGCAGAGCACAGACTCACGCGATCTTTGCTGCAATTCACTGCGAACTGCGAACCTCCACATCGCGCTCAGTTCCCTTTCAGGGAATTGGCCGCGCGGTAGCAGCTTTCAGCGCAAGGCCGTGCGCTACAGACGTGAACTCATGGCCGGATCGGATTTTGTCCGCCCCGAATTGGCTTTCAAAAATTCGTCTGACCGCAGGAACAAATGATGAACCACCTGTCAGGAACACGGCATCAACCGCAGCAGATTTCACTCCAGAGCGACGAAGGAGTGACTCAACACATGTTTCGATTACTTCCAATTCGTCGACAATCCAGCTCTCGAAGACGCTTCGCTCGAGCAAGATTCTAATTTCGACGTCACCACTCGAAAATTCGAAAAATGCCTCGCGTCGATAGGACAACTCGGTCTTGACCCTCTGAACCGCGCGATGCAAACGGAATCCAAGATCCTCCCGGACGAGATGAATCAGCGCCTTGATCTTTTCGGGAGCCAGCGCATGGGCTTCAACGCCACGCAGCATCTCCATTGTTTCTTTCGCTTTCAAGAACGAGAGGTGGTGCCAGCGCTCCAATTTTGCGTATACCCAGGTCGGTACGGAAAGGATTTTGTCCATCGAGCGCATCTGTGAGCCTAGCCCCAATGCGGGTGCCACCAGATGACGGATGATTTTGGCATCAAAAGAGTCACCGGCGAGACCAACCCCCGCATTCCCTAAGAGGTCGTTATCGGTTCTGCCTCGTTGCAACACACTCGGCCCGACACGAAGAAGAGAAAAGTCGCTTGTTCCACCCCCAAAATCCCCGATTAAGATCAGTTCGTCTCAATCCAGTGTGGATTCGTAATAGCCGGCCGCGGCAACCGGTTCTAACTCAAATTGCACCGATTCGTATCCCGCAACCCGAAACGCTTCTGCCAGACGATTTTGCGCGCGATTGTTGTCATCATCCGTCTCGGCGCCGACGAACTGGACTGGACGGCCTACAACCGCACCTGTGATTGGCAAGCCAAAATGCGCGGCCGCTTTTTCTCGCAAATCTTTGAGAATCCGAGCGATTAACGATTCGAGCGTATATCGCCGACCGAACACTTCGGTCGTGTGAAAAGTTCGACTACTCAAACAGGATTTGAGCGACTGCATCAGCCTTCCAGCACCATCGGCTGCAAGGTAATGCTCAATACCGGCTGGACCGCTCCAGGATTTTAGCGCGTTGAGGCGCCGCTCTCGGATTTGCTCTAAGTACAACAGAGAGCGATATGACTCGACGACCTGCCCGTCGGCGTTAAACTGCGCAAGTCTAACTTCGCCCGTTCCATTTACATATGCAATCGAGCTGTTTGTCGTTCCAAAATCAATTCCCACGAGTGCCTGATTCATTTTGTCTGGTGCGGGTTTGAGTCCATTCGAATTTCCTGGCAAGCAAATCGGTCGGTA
>Ga0335085_10005777_pt1 | contig 19735 bp, 13 predicted proteins | sample Lox_Sample_45_FD_206712 | JGI IMG/M metagenome (GOLD analysis project Ga0335085, IMG submission 206712) | Soil microbial communities from Loxahatchee National Wildlife Refuge, Florida, United States - Lox_Sample_4.5 | ecosystem: Environmental > Terrestrial > Soil > Wetlands | place: USA...
AGCCCCGCGGTGCGCTTCCGGCTGAAGAACGTCGGCCCCGCGACCATCGGCTCCATCCAGGCTCGCGCGCGTTTCCCCGCCCCGGACCAGGACGAGGTGTGGGGCTCGATCCAGGAGCAGGTGAGCACGTGGAGCCGGCCGCTCGAGCGGGGCCGGGAGGTGCTGGTGACGGTCCGCTCGGCCGGCCGCTACCACTCCCCCGCGGATCCCGAGGACATGCTCCGCTCGCCGGCCTTCAAGGACCCGCGGGTCGAGGTCTTCGTGCGCATCGGCTCCTCGAACTGGGCCCTCCTCGCCGAGGCCCCGGTCACGCGTCAGATCGGCGCCCCCGAGGTCCACGACCTCGTCGCCGGCCGCTGAGCCAGCACGTGCTCGGCCGCCTCCTGGACCGATTGCCCGAAGAGCCGCGGCGGACTCTCGTCATCGTGGGGGCGGTCGTTCTCGCGGCCGCGCTCTTCCGCCTTCCCGGCCTCGGCTATCCGGGCGAGGAGTACTTCGACGAGGTCTACCACGCGAAGACCGCCCTCCAGTACCTGCGCGGCGAGCCGCCCACGGAGTGGGTCCACCCGCCGACCTCGAAGCTCCTCATCGCGGTCGGGGTGGCGGCCTTCGGCTACCACCCCTGGGTCTGGCGCCTGGCCCCGGCCCTGGCGGGCACGCTGATCGCGCCCGTCTTCTTCCTGCTCGCCCGGCGCGTACTCGCGACCGAGCGGGCCGCGCTCCTCGCCACCCTCCTCCTCCTCCTGGACGGCGTCTACCTCGTCCAGAGCCGGGTGGCCATGACCAACGTCTTCGCCGTGCTCTTCCAGCTGCTGGCGGCTCTGCTGGTCGTCCGCGCGGCGACCGCGGACCGCCTCCGGCCGGGGCCGATGTCGCTCGCGGGCCTCGCCCTCGGCCTCGCCCTCTCGACCCGGTGGACGAGCCTCTGGGCGTGGGGCTTCCTGGGCCTCGTCTTCCTCGCCCTGCGCCGGGCGAGGGCCTTCCGGCCCCGCGAGCTCGCGCTCGGGGCCCTCGCCTTCGCCCTCCTGCCCGCCGCCGTCTACCTCCTGAGCTACCTCCCCTGGATGCGACAGGGGCACTCCGTCCGCGAGGTGATCGATCTGCAGAGGGCCATCTGGGGCTACCACGCGAACCTCAACGCCACCCACACCTACTTCAGCCCGTGGTGGACCTGGCCCTGGCTGTACCGGCCGACCTGGTACTTCTGGTGGTCGGGCGAGGGCTGGGTGCGGGGGATCGTCGCTCTCGGCAACCCGGCCATCTGGTGGGTCTCGGTCCCCGCGACGGCCTGGGCGATCGGCACCGGCGTCCGCTGGCGCGACCCGCGGCGGGTCTTCGCCGGGGCGGGGTTCCTGCTCCTCTACCTGCCGTGGGGCCTCTCGCCCCGCACGCTCAACTTCAGCCACTACCTCTTCGAGGCCATCCCGTACGCCTGCCTGGCGCTCGGGATCCTCCTCGACCGCGCCTGGGACGGGCGGTCTTCCCTCGTGGCCCGAGGCTACGTCGCACTCGTGGCCAGCCTCTTCCTGCTCTTCCTGCCCTTCCTGACCGCGATGCCGGTGCCCATGCGTCTCTGGGGCTACCGCTTCCCGCTCCTCGGCGGCGGGATCTGGACCTGGTTCCCGACCTGGGTCTAGCCGCTTTGCCTCCCGGGCCGACGGCAGAGACCGGCGGGGCCCATCCGGACCGGCCGCACCGCTCGTCCCGACGGGAGCTCTACGTCGACGCCTTCCGCGGGCTCATGGCCCTGGTGATGGTCCAGGGCCACGTCACGGACACGCTCCTCACGCCGGCGACGCTGGCCCAGCCCTGGTACGTCTTCCAGCAGATGTTCCACGGATCGACAGCTCCGGGATTCCTCTTCGCGTCCGGCTTCGTGGCCGGGCTTCCCAGGGCCCCCCTCTCTCTCCGGGCGAGCCTTCGTCGGGCCCGGCGGCTTCTCTTCGTCCTCGGGGTGGGCTACTACCTCCACCTTCCCTACTTCTCGTTCTGGAAGGCGGCCTGGTCCTCGAGCCCACCGGAGCGGGCGGCCTTCTTCGCCTGCGACGCCCTCCAGGTGATCGCCCTCACCCAGCTCCTCGTGCTCGGCCTGCAGTGGGCCGCCGGACGGCGCTGGGTCCGGTGGGCGACCGCGCTCTCGGCCGTCGTGATCGCCGCTACCCCGTTCGTCTGGTCCTCGGGCCTCTCCGGGCGCCTGCCCGAGGCCCTCGCGCCATGGCTCGACGAGGCCACCGGCTCGCGTTTCCCCGTGTTTCCCTTCTCGGCCTTCGTGCTCGCGGGGACCCTCGCCGGGGCGGTGATCGGCCGAGCCGAGCCCCGGAGACGTCATCGCCGCGAGATCGCCGGGGGCCTCGGTCTCGTCGCCCTCGGCGCGGTGCTTGGCGGGGCGCTCTCGGGCCGGGTCGACTACTGGGGCGCCTCCCCCGCCTACGTCTTCGTCCGGCTGGGTGGCCTGCTGCTGCTCCTGCGCCTGGTCGAGTCGGCGGCGGAGGCGGAGCTTCCCGGCGTTCGAGCCCTCGCCCTCTTCGGTCACGAGACGCTGCTCGTCTACGTGCTGCACCTCAACCTGCTGTTCGGGGGGCTCTTCGGCCCCTCGCCCCTGTCGCATTGGAACGGGCGGCTCGGCCTCGCCGGCGCCCTCGGCGTCCTGCTCCTCATGGCGCCCGTTCTCCTCGCCGCGGCCTGGCTGTGGCGGGCCGCGAAACAGCGGGCCCCCCGCGAGGCGCAGCTCGTGCTGGTCTTCTTGACCGTGGCCTTCCTCTACGAGTTCGCCACGCGGGCGTGGTGAGCCTCGCGAGCGGCGGCCGGGCTTCCGCCTAGCGGAAGAGCTTCTTGAGGCTGGTGAGGGCCGAGTCCTTGGGCGACAGGGACTCGAGCTCGGCGCGGGCCGCCTTGTGCTTCGGGCTCAGGCGGACGGCGGCGCGCATCTCGGCCACCGCCCGGCTCTTGATCTTCATCACCTTGTAGTAGAGGCCCCACTGGTAGTGGACCTCTGGGTTCTCGGGCTCGAGCCGCGCGGCTTCGTAGAACTCGCGCTCGGCGAGCTTCGCGGTGCGAGGGTAGCAGGCCATCGCCACCGCGAGGCGGAGATGGAACGCGGCCACGTTCGGTGCGACCCTGACGAGCTTGTCGTACACCTTCACCGCGTTCGCGTAGTCGGCGACCGTCATCCGCACCTCGCCCTCCATGAGGAGGTGCTCGATCTGCGCCCGTCCCTCGAACCCGCTCGATCCGGGCGCCGCCGCCGGCATCGAGTCGTCGGGCCGGCCGAGGGGGGGGCGGGTCGTCTCGGAAGGCCGCGGCCCGGGAGCGCGCGGCGCCTCCTCCTCCGGGGTCGGGGGCGGGGGCGTCTCGACGACCGGCCGGGACGCCTCGGCCTGCCGCACGGCGGCCGAGGCGTCGGCGGCGTGGCGGGCGAGCACCGCGTCGGCGTCCGCGGTGTCCGGGGCCTGCCGGGCGAGACGCAGCGCGGACGAGGCCCGGCCGAGGACCACGTCGATGTCCGTCCGGAGGGGGTCGTCCTCGGTGACGCCGTCGCGGAGGGCGTGATAGCGCTCCATCTTCTCCTCGAGGGCCCGCACGAGGGCGTCCCGGGGAGCGGCCTGGGCCAGCTTCAGCCACGCCCCGCGATCGAGGCGGGCCGAGTGCTGCAGCTCCTGCTGGACCTCCTTGCGGATCGCTTCCCGCAGCGAGGGATCCGGGCGGCTCTGCAGCGCGGAGAGAAGGAACCGGCCGGTCTCGGTCTGCACGACCGGCTGCGGCGCGGCGGGGGCGTCGGACTCGCGCAGGATGCCGGCGGCGAGGAGGGCGTACACCGCCCGGAGGCGGGGGAAGACGAGCCCTCCCTGCGCCCACGCCAGCCGCCGCACGGTGACGCGCTTCTGGGAGAGGTCCAGGATCTCGAGCTCCTCGGCCGAGCGGCCGCGGGGCTCGTAGTGGAAAGGCGGGACGTCCGCCAGCACGACGCCCCGGTCGAGCTGGCCGAGGCCCTTCAGCACCAGCTCCTGGTTCTTCATGCCGCGGACACCGTCGTAGAGGAGGCGGTGGACGGAGAGGCTCACCATGTACTCGAGGGGGATGGAGCAGGCCCGGTCCTCGAAGACCGCGACCCCGTCGTTCAGCTCGAAGAAGGAGAGGACCAGCCTCCGCACCTGCCGGGCGACGGCGGTGCCCACGTCGTAGCGGTCCATGACCCCGGCCTGGACGAGGGCTTCGCCGAAGCGGCGCCCGCGGGCGGCCCGCATGAGGGCGGAGACGCGGTCGAACTCCTGCTGGGTGATCCGCCCGTCGGCCACCAGCGCCTCGCCGAGGCGGTCCCGGCGCAGGTTGCTCGCCGCGAAGACGAGCCGGCCATGGTCGAAGAAGGCGATCTTGACCATTCGGCCGGAGCGGACCTGCAGGTCGCCGCTCCGTCGCTCGGCGGAGAGCCGACGGATCGTATCCGAGATCGGGCTCCTGGCGATGTCGGTCAGCATAGGCGACCCTATTCTCGCACCCCGACCGCCGTGCGGCGGGGAATCCTCTGCCGGAGGCGGGGGGCGAGGGTATCATCGCTGCGGCGGCCCGGGAGTGAGCCGGCGCACGCCAGGGGGTCGCCATGACGCGGGCGGTCATCACCGGCAGCGGGAGCGAGATCGCCGCCACCCGGGTCACCAACGCGCAGATGGCCCGGATCCTGGACACGAGCGACGAGTGGATCCGGGAGCGGAGCGGGATCGAGCAGCGACACTTCGCCTCTCCGGACGTCGCCACGTCCGACCTCGGCGTGGCCGCAGCGGCGAAGGCCCTCGACGCCGCCGGGGTCGCGAAGGAAGAGGTGGACCTCGTGGTGTTCGCCACGATGACCCCCGACCACTACTTCCCCGGCTGCGGCACGCTCCTCCAGCACAAGCTGGGCCTGCCCCCGGTCCCCTGCTTCGACATCCGCCAGCAGTGCTCGGGCTTCCTCTACGGGCTGCAGCTCGCCGACGCCCACGTCCGGTCCGGGATGGCGAAGACCGTCCTCCTCGTCGGGGCCGACGTGCACATCGGCTTCATGCCCTGGACCCGGCAGAACTTCGCCTACGCCATCGGTGAGTCCGACGTGCCACCCACCCCGGAGGAATGGGCGTGGAACTCCCGCTTCCGACACCTCGTCGTCCTCTTCGGCGACGCGGGCTCGGCGGTCGTGCTGAGGGCGGCCGAGGACGGTGACCGGGGCATCCTCGACCAGGAGCTGCACGCCGCGGGGGCCGAATACGAGAAGCTGTACGTGCCCGGCACCGGCTTCAGGCACCGCCCCTACACCGACCCCGACCAGTTCCGCCGCGGGGACCACATCCCGGTGATGGACGGACGCCACGTCTTCAAGATGGCCACGACCGCCATGGCGGAGGTGGCGCGGGCGGTGCTCGAGAGGAACGGCGTCTCCCCCGGCGATCTCAAGCTCGTCCTCATGCACCAGGCCAACAAGCGCATCAACGAGCACTGCGCGAAGACACTCGGGCTGCGCGAGGAGCAGGTGCCCCACAACATCCACAAGTACGGCAACACCACCGCCGCCACCATCCCGCTCCTCTGGGACGAGTGCGTGCGCGACGGACGCCTCCGGGCGGGCGACCTCGTGCTCCTGGTGGCGTTCGGCGCCGGCATGACCTGGGGGGCCTCGCTCCTGCGGGCCTGAGCGAGGAGCTCCACCCTCGCCGGCGGCCGCAGGAGCCGCAGAACCACGACCGGTTCGCCGACGAGCAGCTGCCGGCGGGGGTCGACGGGACCGAGGACGCCTACTCGGCCAGCAGGCCCTCAGACGCCGAGGGTCTTGGCTGCTTTCGCGTACGAGGCGGGCGGCACCCAGAGGATCATGCCGTAGCGGCCGGCGCCGGCGGCGGTGGCGCTCGCCGCGGTGATGTTGACCTTCGCCTCGGCCAGGCGGCGGGTGAGATCGGCCACCGCGCCGATGCGGTCGTCCCCTTCGACGAGAAAGGCCCGCTTGGCGCGGCTGAGCTTCAGGCGAGCCTGCCGGGCGACCTGCTGGAGCGCCCCAGGGTCCTGCGGAACGAGGTCGATCTGGGACTTGCCGCGGCCGGCCGGGAAACCCAGATAGGCGACCAGGTTCACGCCTCCCTCCCGAAGGGCGCTCAACACCGCCGCCCCCGCGCCCGGCTTGTCCGGCACCACGACGTAGTAGTACTCGATGCGTCGAATGGTCTCTGCCATGGCAATCGCCTCCTGGAGCCTCTCCACAAGGTAGGGACCGCGGTCGAGGAACGTCAACCCTCGTCGGCGGATTGGTCGAGCGGGAGGAGACGGGTGCACCGGGAGAGTTCGGGGCATAATGACGGTCCCCGTCCTGCCGACGGGAGCTCTCCTGATGCTGCGACACCGGTGCCCCGGGCTGGGCGCGATCGCGCTCTCGTCGCTCCTCGGATCCTGCGGCGTCGAGCCACGGGAAGTGGCCGAGGCCCGCGCCCTCAAGAACGTCTACGAGAAGGAGGTCGCGGACCTCGAGGCGCTCGTCGCCGGCGCACGGCAGTCGGGCGTGCGCCGTGACCGGATCTACGTAGGGGTGAGCGAGAGCGTCTTCCGCGAGATCGTCGGAGCCACGCTCCCCCAGGAGGTCCTCCTCGGCAAGGGGGTGAGGCTGCGCCTCCTGACCGCGGAGCCCTTCTTCCGCTACGCGACGGGCATCGTGCTCTTCCAGGGCCGCGTGCAGTCCGTGGCTCACCCGAGCCTCTTCCTGGCCGTGCGGCTCGCGGGAGGCCTCGACCGGGTGGACTACGCCGCGGGCCGCCTCAGCGCCCGGGTCAGGATCTACTATTTCGAGGTTCAGGGCTCGGCGCTCGGGGACCTGGGCAAGGCGGTGATCGAGCGCATCGCCCGCGAGAACATGGCGGCGATCGAGGGCGTGGTGCCTCCCTTCGAGATCCCGGTGCGCGTGGAGCAGGGGATCACGGTCCGGGCCTTCCACGAGGGCCCGGTCTCGGCCGCGCCGGGTGCGTTGCCCTTCGTCGCGTCGGTGGCCCGGGTCCTCGCGTTCAACGAGAGGCTGTGGATCGGCCTCGACCTCCGCGTGGGTCCGTGGAAGGGCGGGTCCGACGTCCCACCTGCTTCGTCGCCGACGCCGCAGGGCCGGCCGTGAAGCGCACGCTCCTCGCCGGAGGGGCCGCGCTGTTCCTCGCGGCGGTCGGCGTCGCCGTCTGGCACGTGCGCCGCCCCTCGCTGCCGCCCCCGCCGACCCGGAGCGAGCTCGAGGCCCTGAAGGCGCGTCGCGAGGACCTGAAGAGGCAGCTCGACGAGGCCCTGGCCCAAGACGACCAGGGGCTCGGCCAAGCCCCGAGATCGGGGATCCTGATCGGTGTGCCGACCCTGCTCACGCGCGACGTCGTCCAGCAGGTCGTGGGCGGCCTCTTCGCCGAGACGACCCTCACCCTGCACAACCTGAACGCCAAGCTCTCGAAGGACGTCCGCGTGAAGCTGATCTTCGCCAAGCGGACGGTGGGCCACATCGACCTGCGGGTCGACATCCACGAGGTGCAAGGGCTGCTGAAGCCCGGGGCGCCGAAGCTCGCCTTCGGGCAAAACCGAATCGCGTTGACGCTGCCGGTGAGCATCGCCGAGGGGCACGGCCGCGCGACGCTCCACGCCCACTGGGACAGCCGTGGGTTCGCGGATGGCGTCTGCGGCGACGTCGAGGTGCACCCGGAGGTGACGGGCGCGGTCGTGCCCGCCGACTACGAGCTCTCCGGCGCCTTCCGCTTCCGGACGGAGGGCGCGCAGATCGTCCTCGAGCCGGAGTTCGAGGACCTCCGCGTCCGCCTCTACGTGAAGCCCTCGGAGGAGTCGTGGAAAGTGGTGGAGCGGGTCGTCGACGAGCGTGGCGCGGTGTGCCGCTTCGTCCTCGACAAGGTCGACCTCCGCAAGCGCCTCGAGGACGTGCTCGGCAAGGGGTTCTCCGTCAAGATTCCACGGACGATCATGAAGCCGGTCCGGTTGCCGGCGGGCATCCAGAAGTCGCTGGAGATGCAGGGGGTGCGTCTCACGCTCCAGCTCCAGCCGACCGCCGTCGTCATCACCCCCGACCGTTTGTGGTACGGGGCGGACGTGCGAGCGAGGGCGGGAGCGCGGCCGGGTCCGACACCCACCCCGCCGCCCCCGCCGCCCGAGACCGTCCCCCGGCCCGGGTCGTAGGACCCGGCTCGCGACCTCGACGTGGAGGCTGGAGGTCCCGCCTCGCCGAGGAGGCGACGTCGCCTTGACAGCCCGCGGAGCGCTCCCTCAGGATGGCACCGCTTCGATGGCTGGCGCGGTCCCTTCAACGCCTCTCACCCGGCGGGGCCGCCGGGCGACGGCCCTGGCGGTGGTGTTCGTCGTCGCCTTCCTCGTCCGCTCGCTCTACGCCCTGGTGCTGGCTTCCGCCATGTACACCCCGTGGCAGCCGGGGACCCGCATGGCGTGGCGCTACGACGACACCGCGGTCGCCATCCTCGCCGGCGAGGGCATCCTCTGGCCGCGGTCGCCCGACCCGGCCCGGACCGGCCTCCTCGCCCGGCCGCCCGGTTACGGGATTTTCCTCGCCGCCGTGTACTCGGCGCTCGGCCGGAGCTTCTTCGTGGCCCAGCTCGTCCAGAACGCGCTCACCTCTCTCGCCTGCGTGCTCCTCGTCCTCGTGGCCGCGCGCCTCGTGGACTGGAGGACGGGGCTCGTCGCCGGGATCGTGGCCGCGCTGTCGCCGCACCTCGGGTTCTCCTCCAACCTCGTCCTGCCCGACGCGCTCTCCGCGCTGCCCCTCGTGGCCGCGCTCCTCGCCCTCGCCCGAGCCCACCCTGACCGGACGGCGTCTCCATGGTGGAGCGTCCTTGCCGGCGGCCTCATCGGGATCGGCGTGTGGCTGCGGCCCAACGTGGTCCTCCTGGCCCCGTTCCTGGGCGTAGCTCTCGTTCTCCTGTCGCGCGAGCGGAGACGGGCCGTCCTTCACGCGGCGGCACTGTGCCTCGCCGCGGCGGCTCTCGTCCTTCCCATCACCCTCCGGAACTACGTCATCTTCCGGGAGTTCGTGCCGGTCTCGATCAACGGCGGCCTCCCGTTCTGGCATGGGGTCGTCGACGCGGGGGGCGAGGCGGCGGGGGCCCGGCGGCGGGACAAGCACGTGATGGAGGAGGAGGCGGTGCGCTACGGCAACCCCCGCTACCGCGAGTGGTGGGCCGAGCCCGACGGCATCTGGCGGGACCGGGACCGCTTTCGTCGGGCCCGCGAGGTGATCCGCGCCCACCCCGTGCTCTACGCCCGGGTGATGGTCGGCCGGATGACGGCCATGCTCCACTACGGCTCCGGGGAGGCGCCCACCGTCGCCGGCTCGGACATTCCCCCCCGGCCGGACCGGGCGGAGGACGAGGAAGGCAGCTCGAGGTCCCACGACCTGGAGAGGCGTCCTTCCGACGATCTCCTCCTGCTCCCGGGCCGAGCGGCTTGGCCCCTCGAGCCCCTCGTGGTCGGGCTGCAGGCCGTCCTCGTCCACGCGCTCCTGCCTCTCGTGGTCCTGGGCACGGTAGTCCTCTGGGGGCGCGACTGGCGCCGGACCGCCCTCCTCCTCGCGATACCCGTCTACTACCTTCTCTCCGAGAGCTTCTTCATCTTCGAGTGGCGGGTGGTCACGCCCATGCACTACGGCCTCTTCGTGGCAGCGGCCACAGGGGGTCTGCTCCTGTGGGACGTGGCGGCGGCGCGCCTGCGGCGCCAAAGGTAGCGGATTCCCGCCCAGACCCTCGAGTCCCCCTTCCTTGCCGAGGGCGCAGAGCTACCCCTGCGTCCGCGTGGAGCCCGCGCCCGCCGCGCAGAACACCAGCAGGGCCGGGCCAATGCGGATCTCGTCTCCGTCGGCGAGCTCCACCTGCCCGCTCGCCCGCCGCCCTCCGAGCTGCGTGCCGTTCTTGCTTCCGAGGTCCTGGAGCGTGGCCCGCCCGCCGGTCACGACGATGCGCGCGTGCTGGCGCGACACGAGGCCGGACGGAATCCGGAGCGCGCAGCCTGGGTCCCGGCCCACGAGATTCTCCCCCGCGAGGAGCGGGACCATGCGCTCCCCCCACTGGAGCGCGCACCCGGTCTCCGGACCTGCTCCTCCCGGGTCCTCGATCACCGCTCCCACGAAGGCATAGCCGAAGCGCTGGACGGTGCGCACGAAGACGGCCCCGTCGGGGGTCTCCCCTAGCGCGCGGCGGACCTCGCCCACGACCCGGGGGAGGCTCGTCTCGCCGACGAAGGTGCCTGGCCAGAGCCGGTCGCGCAGCTCGGCCTTGGAGAGCGCCCGCGGCCGCGCGCGGAGGAGCACTGCGAGGAGCTCGAAAGCCTGTGGCGAAAGTGGCACCCGCCGCCCCCCGGTCGTGAGCTCGCGGCTCGACTCTTCGAAGACGAACCTGCCGAAGCGCAGGCTCACGGCCCACCGCCCGCTTTCAACGAAACCGCAGCCTTCCCGCAGGACTTACGTGCTTCGGGAGCCGACGTTGGTGGGCAGACAAACCACTCAGTGCCGCCTGGCCAGGCCGCATCCGAAAGGAGCGGTCGATGCGCGGAGTCGTCGGGGGGAGAGGGCCCGGGAGGGCCCTCGTCAGCTGCAGCCTCGTCGTGCGGCTGCTCGGGGGGGTGGCGGCGCACGCAGACGGGTCGGCGGGAGGCCATGCCCGGGGAGCGCCGCGCCCGCGCGCCGCGCTCGAGGACAAGATCCCGGAGCTGAAGCTGGCGCGCCTGGGGGCGCGCGAGCGCCTCGGTGATCCGGAGTGTCAGGCCGTGCTCGCCGATTTCCAGAGCGTCAACGGCGGACGACTCGACCTGGTTCTGCGGTCGACGGGCCGCACGGCCCAGGAGCAGCTCGATCTCCTGGTCCTGGAGAGCGGCCTCGGGCGACCGCTTTGCGACCGCCGTGTCTCGATGGCGTTCACGCGGATCGGCTCCCCGGAGGTCTCCATCTGTCTCCGACCGTTCACGCTCCTGCCCCAGCCGATGCAGGAAGCGGTCCTCATCCACGAGATGCTCCACTCGCTCGGGCTGGGGGAGAACCCGCCGGAGAGCGTGGCCATCACGACGCAGGTCCTGAAACGCTGCGGGCACTGAGGCTACCTCAGCCCCTCGGCGAGGAAGAGCTGGCGCAGCGAGGACTCGACGACGTACGCGTAGCTGCTCCCGTCGGGCGTGACCACGACGGTACCGATGGCACGGACGCCCGCGGGATCGACGGGTGCCACCTCCCTCCACGGCTGCCGCTTTCCCGTTGCCAGCTCGATCCGGTCGATCCACGCGCGTCCGATGTTCGGGTGCCAGACCGGAGTGCGCCTCACGAACAGCCAGCGGCCGTCGCTCGTGAAGCCGATGGCCTGGTCCAGCGGGGCTCCTCCGCGCAGCGGCGTGCCGGCGCTCCCGTCGACCGGGTGCAGCACGGGCCCGACGCCGTCCACCGACGCCACCACGGTCCGCCCGTCGGGCGACACGACAGGGCGATCCTCCCCGACGCCGGTGGCCGCGAGGACGCGCGGTGGGGCGCTCGCCGCTATGTCCCAGACGAGGAGCTTCTCGGGCTGCCCGTCGCCCCCGCTGACGAGCGCGATCCGCCGGCCATCCGGAAACCACGCGGCCGTATGTATCTGGGACGCGAGAGCGTGCCGCAGCTCACGTGTTTCACCCGCCCCCGTCGGCACGACCAGGAGATGGTCCGAGTAGACTCGGCCTCCCGGCGTCGCAAGGACGAAGCGCCCGTCCGGCGAGAGCGCGTGGCCCTCCAAGCCGCTCAGCCGCGCGGCCGGCGAGCCGTCCGTCTTCCTGAGGTAGATGCCGCCCTCCCAGCCGCCCGCCAGCAGCAGGCGGCCGTCGGCCGAGAGGTCGATCAGCCCGAAAGCGCCCGGCCACGACAGCTCGCGCTCCCGGGTCTCGCCCGGAGGCAGCGCGAGGAGCGTGCTGTTGTCGAGCCCGCGCTCGACGAGGACTCGTCCCCGCGCGTCGACGTCGTGCTGGTCGAACTCTCCCGGCAGCCGCGCGATCAAGCGCTCCCGGCCGTGGAGGCTCACCGCACGGAGCGCCTCCGCGTCGTTGCGGCTCGACACGAACACGATCTCCTGCGTCGCTTCGGACCAGCTCAGGTTGGGCCACTCGGACCAGCCGGGCGAGAGCAGCGTCTTCTTGCCCGCCCCGTCGATCAGGATCAGGTCGAAGACGACCGAGCCCGCCGGTTGCACGTCCCGTGCCTCCAGCATCGCGAATCGGCCCCCGGGCAGCACGCGGACGTTGAAGCCCGCATCGGTCACGACGTGTCCGATCGGGTACTCCAGGCGCTTCTCCCCCTCGACCCGGCGTACGATCGCGAGCTCGCGGCCTTCCGGGTCCCAGTCGGCCGCCATCACGTTCTCGAGCAGGTCGCGCGGCGCCCCGCCCGCCAGGGACACGACGGTGAGCGTTCCTTCGTTGTGCTGGCCGGTCGTTCGACGGCCCAGGAAGCGTCCGCGCTTCACCGCGACCTCGTCCTTCGCAGACACCGAGAGCACGACGCCCTCGATGTCGAGGGGCCGCGTCTCGCCGGTCCCGATGCGTGTCGTGAACACCTGGGCCGGCTGGCCGTCCCAGGACGCCGAGTAGACGACCGTCTGCCCGTCGTGCGCGAAGCGCGCGGAGAGCACGGCGCCGCGACGGAACGTGAGCTGGGTGTAGGAAGGCAGCGCCGGCGCCGGCCGCAGGGCCGTGAGCAGCAGCGCACCGAGCCCGGCGCCGACGAGGAGCGCCGCGAGGAGCGCGAGCGGCCCTCGCGAGCGCGAGCGCCGGAGAGGCTCCGGAATCTGCTGCGAGCTCGTGGTGACACCCGGCCCCACGGCCTCGAGCGCGAACGCCACGTCCTGGGTGCTCTGGAACCGATCCTCCGGGCGCTTCTCGAGGCAGCGGCGGACGACCCGGTCGAGCGCAGGCGAGACGCCCCGGTCGGTCGCGGACAGCTCGGGCGGCTCCGAGCGCAGGATGGCGGTCTCGATCTCCGAGGCCGTCTCGCCGGTGAAGGCGCGCCGCCGCGCCAGCATCTCGTAGAGCACCGCGCCGAGCGCGAAGACGTCGGAGCGCGCGTCGGCGGGAAGCCCGCGGACCTGCTCGGGCGAAAGGTAGGGGACCGTGCCGAGGATCACGCCGGGTCGCGTCTGGTGCGTCGCCGTCTCGGCCTCCGGGCCGCTCGGCGCGTCGTCGCGGAGCTTGGCGAGGCCGAAGTCGAGGATCTTCACGTAGCCGTCGCGCGTGACGAAGACGTTCTCCGGCTTCAGGTCGCGGTGGACGATCCCGCGCTGGTGCGCCGCCGAGAGGCCGCGCGCGATCTGGATCCCGTGCTCGACCGCCTTGCGCGGGGTGAGCCCGCCCGCGGAGATCTGCGTGCGCAGCGTGTCGCCTTCCAGCAGCTCGGAGACGATGTAGGGGAGCGACTCGTGCGAGCCCACGTCGTAGACCGCGAGCACGTTCGGGTGGTTGAGCGCGCCCGCGGCGCGCGCCTCCTGCTCGAAGCGCTTCTGCCTTTGCGGATCGCCTGCGGCGGCCTCGGGCAGGACCTTGACGGCCACCTCGCGCCCGAGCCGCGCGTCCCAGGCGCGGTAGACCTCGCCCATGCCGCCGGCCCCGAGTGGGCCGCGGATCTCGTAGGAGCCGAGACGAGTCCCCGCCTCCAGCGTCATGATGGGAGGCCAGCGCGGGCATTATACGCACGGGACATGGCATCGCCACGCCAGCGTCTTAGCGCCCCGCGGGAGTGTCCGACCCCTCGGGACCAGCCCCGTCGGCGTCCCTCGGCATGGCGGAGGTGACGCGAAAGCCGGGTCCGGAGCGGACGAAGCCGGCCTCGACGAGGAAGGGGGCGAGCGGGCTCTCCGCGAGGGGAGGGCTCTCGCCCACCGCCCAGCCGAGGGCGGGATGGCCCGCGGCCTCGCACCAGCGGCGCAGGACGCGAGCGGCACCGGCCGCGACGCGCGACCGTGCCGGCTCGTCGTCGGGCAGGAGGGCTGTCACCTCGCGCCCACCCCGGGCGACGACCGCGGCGACCGCGCCGTCCACGAGGACGACGTGCGGGCCCGCCGCGCGGGCGAGGTGGGCGTCCTCCGTCCGCGGCCACGCCAGGGCGGCGCCGTAGGGGTTCGCGGGGTCGGCGGCAGCGAGGACAGCCGCCTGCGGATCGTCGTGGTCAGCCTCCCGGCGCGCGCGCAGACGGTCGAGGGCCCCCGGGTCGGCGAACTGCAGGCCGCCGAGCCCGGCCACGAAGTAGCCGCGGCGGATGCGGCCGGCCTCCTCGAGCGCCTTCAGCACCGGGTAGACGGCGGTGAATCCGCCCGGCACCTCTTCGAATGCCACCGCATCGCGGGTGAGGACGCCGTGGCGCTTGAGGAGCTGCTCGGCGAGGGCCTTCGCTCGTTCGGTGGCGCTCGGCGCGCGGCGAGGCGCCGGCACGCGGCTCCAGCGACCGACCGCTTGTGGCGGAACCTGGCGGCGCGAGCGGAAGGACGACACGCGGTGGCGCCGCTCGGCGCGGACGGCGTGGGCAGCCACGAAGGCCCGCAGCGCCCCCGGCGTGTCGTTCGTCACTTCCCCCGCCCACGCCAGGTCCCAGAGGGCGTCGAGGGCGGGCCGGGCGAGGCCGCCGCCGGTCGCGTCCAGGATCTCGCCGAAGAAGGACGCCCCGTGGCGGGCCAGGTGGTCGCGGATGCGATCGTGGATCTCGCCCGGGGGCGCCTCGGGGCGGGGAGGCAGGAGGAGCGGCAGGTCGTCGGCGAGGTAGAGCGCGAGGCGCCCGTCGCGGTCGCCGAGCGGGCCGAGGCCGACCCAGACCACCTCACCTGCCGCGCAGAGCGTGTCGAGGTCCTCCGGGCCGTAGCCGGGGATCCGGGCCGGCAGGACGTCCGTCTCGAGGATCGAGGCGGGGAGAGCCGCGCCCTGGAGCTGCTCCACCACGTCGAGGAGCGCGTCGGGACCGCGGCGCGGCGACGAGGCGAGGGCGACGCCCTGCCAGTCCAATAGGAACCGGGCGAGCGCCCCGGGCTCCGCCGGCTCGACCTGCTTCCGGAGGGCGGCGAGGGAACGGCGCCGGAGCGTGGTGAGGACGTCGGACGAGCACCACTCGCGCCCGTGGCCCCCGGGCCGGAACTCGCCCTCGAGGACGCGGCCATCCTCCCGGAGCTCGGCGAGCGCGGCAAGGATGGAGGCTTCACCGGTCGCATAGCGCCGGGAGACATCGAGAGCCACGAACGGCCCGTGCGTGCGCGCGTAGCGCGCGACGACCTCGCGCAGGGCGTGCGGCTGGCCCTCGAGGAAGGCGTCGGGAAGGCCGGGGGGAGGGGCGATGCCGAGGGCGTCGCGGAGCCGCCCGGCGTCCTCGGCCGCGGCCCACCGCTCCTCGCCGGCCACGCGGAGCAGGATCGCCCGGCGCTCGCGCTCCAGCTCGGCGATCCAGGCCCCGGCGCAGGCGGCCGCGTCCCCGCCCGGCCCCGGCTGGACGCGCGCCGCCACCTCGTCCCTCGAGAGATCGCCGAGGCGGAGCAGCAGGTCGTGGAGCCGCTCGGGGCCGGTGGCCTGGCGCGGGTCGTCGAGGCATTGGAGGGCGATCTCGAGGCCGGCGAGGGCGCGCCGGTCGACGAGCTCGCGCAGCTCGGCCTCGCCGAGGAGCTCACGCAGCTGCGCCTGGTCCACGGCGAGGGCCTGGGCCCGGCGCTCGGCGAGGGGCGCGTCACCCTCGTAGAGGTAGTTGGCGACGTAGCCGAAGAGGAGGGAAGAGGAGAAGGGCGACGGTGACTGGGTGTCCACGGTGACGAGGCGGATCTCGCGCCGGCGCACCCGGTGGGCGAGATCCACGAGGCCGGGCAGGTCGAAGACGTCCCGCAGGCACTCGCGATAGGCCTCGAGGACGATCGGGAAGGACGGATAGCGCGCGGCCACCTGCAGGAGGTCGTGCGCGCGCTTCCTCTGCATCCAGAGCGGCGTCCGATGGCCGGGCTTGCGGCGCGGCAGGAGGAGGGCGCGGGCGGCCGCCTCGCGGAAGCGTGCGGCGAAGAGACTCGTCCCCCCGAGCTCCCGGACCACGAGGTCCTCGATTTCCTCCGGGTCAGGCAGGAGGTCGGCCGCCTCGGGGGGCCGCTCGCGCTCCGGCAGGCGCAGGACGATCCCGTCGTCGCTCCAGATCGACTCGACCTCCGCCTCCCCCGCCTGCCGGAGCCGCGCCTCGAGCGCCATCGCCCACGGGGCGTGGACCCGCCCGCCCCACGGGGAGAGGAGGCAGAGCCGCCAGTCTCCCATCTCGTCGCGCGTCCTCTCGAGGACGATCGTCCGGTCGTCGGGCAGGACGCCCGTGGCCTCGCGCTGGTCCTCGAGGTAGGCGAGGAGGTTCCGGGCGGCGAGGGGGTCGAGGTCGTGCTCGCGCTGGAGCCGCTCGGTCGCCTCGTTCTCGGCCAACGCCCCGAGCTCCCGGGTGAGCCGGCCGATGGCGCGGCCCATCTCGACCGGCCGGCCGCCGCGGTCGGCCCTCCAGAACGGCATCTTGCCCGGCTCGCCGGGCGCGGGCACGACGAGGACCCGGTCCCGCGTGATCTCGGTGATCCGCCAGCTCGTGGCCCCGAGGACGAAGACCTCGCCGGCCCGGCTCTCGAAGACCATCTCCTCGTCGAGCTCCCCCACCCGCTTTCCCCCTCCGTCGCCCTCGGCGAGAAAGACGCCGTAGAGCCCGCGGTCGGGGATCGTGCCCGCGTTCTGCACGACGAGGCGCTGCGTGCCTTCGCGCGGCTTGACCACCCCGCGCAGGCGGTCCCACACGAGGCGCGGGCGCAGCTCGGCGAACTCGTCCGACGGGTAGCGGCCGGAGAGCATGTCGAGGACGCCCTCGAACTGCGCCCGGGCGAGGGTCGCCCAGGGCGCGGCGCGGCGGACGAGCACGTAGAGCTCGTCCGCTCTCCGCTCCCCGAGGGCGACCGCCGCCGCGAGGTGCTGGGCGAGGACGTCGAGCGGGTTCTGGGGGACGCGGGTCTCCTCGACCGCGCCCTCCTTCATGGCCTTCGTGACCGCCGCGCTCGCGAGGAGGTCGCCCCGGTACTTGGGGAAGATCACCCCGCGCGAGACGGCCTCCACCTGGTGGCTCGCGCGCCCGATCCGCTGCATCCCGCTCGCGACCGAGGTGGGGGCCTCGATCTGGATCACGAGATCGACGGCCCCCATGTCGATCCCGAGCTCGAGCGACGAGGTGGCGACCAGAGCGGGCAGGCGGCCGGCCTTGAGGGCGTCCTCGATGAGCAACCGCTCCTCGCGGGCGATCGAGCCGTGGTGGGCGCGGGCGACCCCCTCGCCGGCCAGCTCGTTGAGGGCCCCGGCCAGGCGCTCGGCGAGACGGCGGGAGTTGACGAACAGGATGGTCGAGCGGTGGGCCCGCACCAGCGCGAGGAGGCGCGGGTGGATGGCGGGCCAGATGGATCGCCTCTGGAGGACGCTCGCCGGGCCCTCGGGGATCTCGTCGGCGGATGGCCCCACCACCTCGCCGAGCCGGGCCATGTCCTCGACCGGCACCTCGACCCGCAGGTCGAAGGCCTTCTTCGCCCCGGCATCGACGATCGCGACCGGCCGCGGCTTCCATTGCCGCAGGCCCTCGCCCCCGCCGAGGTAGCGGGCCACCTCCTCGAGCGGTCGCTGGGTGGCGGAGAGGCCGACCCTCTGGAGCGGCCGCCGCGTCGCCTCCTCGAGCCGCTCGAGGGTCAGCGCGAGGTGGGCCCCCCGCTTGGTCCCCACCAGGGCGTGAATCTCGTCCACGATCGCGGTCTCGACGCCGGCGAGGAACTCACGCGCTCGCGACGTCAGGACGAGGAAGAGGGACTCCGGCGTGGTGATGAGGATGTCCGGCGGGTGGCGCAGCATTCGCGCCCGCTCCTCGGACGATGTGTCACCGGTCCGGATGGCGAGCTCGGGGATGTGGATCGCCTCGCGGCGGCGGCCGGCCACCCGGGCGATGCCTGCGATCGGGGCCCGGAGGTTCCTCTCGACGTCCACCGCCAGGGCCTTGAGCGGGGAGACGTAGACGACCCGGCAGCGCTCGGCCTTCCCGGGTGGAGGAGCGAACATCAGCCGGTCGAGGGCGGCGAGGAAAGCGGCGAGGGTCTTGCCGGAGCCGGTGGGCGCGAAGACGAGAGCGCTCTGGCCCTGCGTGATCGCGGCCCAGCCCAGCCGCTGCGCCTTCGTGGGGGCCGCGAACGTGTCGGCGAACCACTCGCGAACTGCCGGCTGGAACGGCAGGTCCCGGGGGCTCATGGGCCCATCATAATGAGGGGCCGGGCGGACGGGGACAGGCCTCGCCCATACCTCCGCCTCGCGGGAGGGAGCTCATGCGCCTCTCCAGCTTCTCCGTCGGGCCCCTTCTCGCGGCGGTCTCCGGCCTCGCCGGGCCCGTCGCCGCATCCGAGCCGGGGACCGTCCTGCGCCGGGCCGGAGCGGCGGTGGCGGCGCTCGAGGGACGGCTCGCGGTGGCGGTCGCGAGGGAGGAGTACCGGCAAACGCTGGATCCGGGAACGGAGACGCGCCGGGAGCGCGACGTCGTCTCCGAGGTCGTCTGGGTGTCCACGGACGACGCCTTCGTCTGGGCGTTCTTCCGGGACGCCCTCGCCGTGGACGGCCGACCGGTCGGGGATCGGGCGGCCCGCCTCCAGCGGCTCTTCTCCGGGGGCCCGACGCCGGAGGCGCGCGAGCAGGCGGCGAGGATCCTCGACGAGAGCGCGCGCTACAACATCGGTCTGAGGCGGACGCTCAACAACCCCACCGTCGCCCTGTCCTTCCTGCATCCACGCAACCAGCCCCGGTTTCGCTTCGCGGCGACCGGCCCGGACTCGATCGAGGGCATGCCGGCCCTCCGGGTGCGCTTCGCCGAGAAGGGCCGCCAGACGCTGATCCGGACGCCGACCGGGACCGGCATCCCCGCCCGCGGAGTGCTGTGGGTTGGTCTCGACGATGCCGTCCTCGTCCGAAGCGAGCTGGACCTCGACGTGCCCGGCCTCGGCCCGAGCCGGATCACGGTGCTCTATCGGCCGCAGCCGCGTCTGGAGGCGTGGCTGCCGGTGGAGATGCAGGAGTCGTACGGGCCGAGGGGCAAGGCCGGCCACCTCGAGGCGGTGGCGCGGTACTCGGACTACCGGAAGGCCGAGGTCGAGGTGCAGGACATCGTGCCGGCTCGGTAGACGGAGAGGGAGCGAAGGCGGCGGGCCTTCCGAGGGCGCGCGCTCAGGGCGCGGCGCCGAAGCGGGCGGCGCAGGCGCGCCGGTAATCCCAGCTCTCCGGCATCGTCCCGAAGACGAGGGTCTCGATCACGTCCGCCGCGACCACGTGACCCTGCTCGGTCAGGTGGCCGGGGCCGTCGATCGCGAACTGCGCGAAGTCCAGCCCCGCGGCGCGGTGGCGGTCACCCATCTCGATGACGGTGATGCCGTCGAGCATGGGCGTCGTGCAGAGCTTCCGCAGCAGGTGCGAGCGGTGGCGAAAGGCGAACTCGTCGGGGTGGACGACCACGTAGAAGCGGGCCCCGGCCCCCCGCGAGAGCTCGTCCATGCGGCGGATGAGGGCGAAGGTCAGCTCTGCGGCGGGGCCGATGTCGGATTCCACCCTCTGCTTCCGCTCCGCCCAGACCCCGGGCTGGCGCGGCGGGCGGCGGAGACCGAGGAGCCCGCGCAGCCGGTTGTAGAGATGCGAGTAGTCGGACAGCCACTGGGCCACCCGGCGCAGGGGGGACAGCTTGAGG
>Ga0335085_10005778_pt1 | contig 19734 bp, 21 predicted proteins | sample Lox_Sample_45_FD_206712 | JGI IMG/M metagenome (GOLD analysis project Ga0335085, IMG submission 206712) | Soil microbial communities from Loxahatchee National Wildlife Refuge, Florida, United States - Lox_Sample_4.5 | ecosystem: Environmental > Terrestrial > Soil > Wetlands | place: USA...
CCGAGCCCCGTATCCCGTGGTGTTGCGGCCTCGCCCGATCCGATCAAACGGTCCCTCCGCAGATGCGATCGTCAACTGCGACGGCTACTGACGCCGCAGAACCCGCGGCGCCATAGCTGCCGATCGGAGCGGGCGCTCTTGGTGTCGACAACGGCAGTGGGACTGCTGGGACTCGAACCCGGAACCAGCCAGCCTTTCGTTCCGCCTCGGGATGGAAGTCGGGCCCCGGAACTTCGGCTTCTAGCCAGAAGGTGAGTCCGCACTTCCTTCATTCATTGAAGACGTCCGCTGGAGCTTCCGAGCTCCGGGTGGTGCGAGCGGCCCCGAGCGCGAAATCGAGCGGTTCGACCGCGATGGAGACGAGTTGCCGCCCCGCGTAGCGACCGGTTGCCTACCTGCTCGGAGTCGAGCCCGGCCCCGTTCGCGCCGCGCTGATTGCGACTAACCACGGCGGCGAATCGATCTCGCCCACGCCATGACCTCCGAGCGAAGCCATAGCTTGCATCGACCGCGGCCCATGTCGACTACGGGGCGCGGCATGTCGGGGTACCTGTGTTGGTAAGTGGAGACGCTGTTCGGGTGGCTCAACTCCAACATGTCGGCGATCCCTCGGGCGTCGATGAGATCGTCTGGGTCGATCTGGCGAGCCACGAAGCGAGTCTAAATGCGTTGACTCAGGCCAGCCTGGACGTGCTAATGTCTACAACCTAAGACAAGTACATCGGTGGCCCCGGCGGTGCGCGAACACCCCCGGGGCCGGGCCGGAACCTGGTTGAGAGGTCCCGACGTGAGCCAGCCTAGGCACGCGCCGCAAACCGCGGCACTAAACGTCGAGTTCGACGCGGCGATCGCGACATCGAGCGCGCTGTCGGATCAAAGCCGCGTGCGCGTCGTCGCGGTCTGTGAGGCACACCCCGAACCCAGAGAGCGGTATCTCAGTGCACATGTGGGCGAGGCAGATCGATGACGCACGTGGAAAAGCGCGGGCCGAATCGGTGGCGTGCCCGTTACCGCGATCTCGCCGGCAGGGAGCGTAGCAAGACATTCTCGACCAAGCACGACGCAGCCCAGTTTCTTGCGCGCATCGAGTACGCAAATCACAACGACTATATGGATCCTCGGGGTGGAAAGGACCTTTTCGGCGACTACGCAAGAACGTGGCAGGAAATGCAGGTGTTTCGGGAAACGACGGCGGAGCGCTTCGCTGGAGACTTAAAACGACACATTCTGCCGGTGTTCGAGTTCCGTAGGTTGGACGATGTACACCCAAGAGATGTGCAAGCGTGGGTGCGGGCGCTGTCGTTGTCGCTGGCACCGACGACTGTGGAGGTCGTGTACCGGCAGTTGTCGATGATCTTCAAGTCGGCGGTGCGTGACGGCCTTATCGCGGTCTCGCCGTGTCGTGACATTCGCCTGCCACGCATCGTGCGCAGACAGATCGTGCCGTTGACGAGCGACCAGGTGAAGGCGCTTGTAGACGCCGTGCCGGAACACATCCGGGCGTTAGTCGTGTGCGTCGCTGGATCGGGTCTACGCCAAGGCGAGGTATTCGGTCTCACAGCCGAACGGATCGATTTTGTCCGGTGCACCGTTCGGGTCGACCAGCAGCTCGTCACGCTGCAGGGACGGGCACCGTACGTGGCACCGCCGAAAACGGCGGCGTCGCATCGAATCGTGCCGGTCCCCCAGCTCGTTGTCGATGCCATCGCGGAGCACATGGTGCGGTTTCCGCCTGGTGACGATGGTCTGTTGTTCACGAATCGTGATGGCAAGCCGTGGCGACGGAACCGTTTCGGTGAGGTGTGGCGAATCGCCGTTGCCGAAGCGAAGCTCCCGCCCGGGACACGCTTTCATGAGTTGCGCCACTTCTACGCCTCGCTCTTGCTTCGTCATGGCGAGTCGGTAAAGACGGTGCAGGCGCGCCTCGGCCACGCCTCGGCGGTGGAGACGCTCAATACTTATGGGCATCTGTGGCCGGACGCGGATGACCGTACCCGTCGCGCCGTCGAGAAGGTGCTCCGGAATCTTGGACGGCCCGCACGCGGCCTCGACACGGCCTAACCGGCGTTCTTCGTGGTCAGCGCGTCGTGCCGCCAGGACGCCGGCATGTGGCCGAACGAGCCGCGTATCGGCATATATCCGAGTCGCCGACCGTCGAGCTGCCCTCTCTGGGCCGCACACGGTTCGAGTAGCGATTTTGAGGTGGAGGTGATGCGAGGACTTTCAAACCATGACCACCCTGCTGGGCGGCTGTTGGCGCGGGTGCAGGAGCCCTCGGAGCTCGCCAAACGGCCGGCTCCACCGATAACTCGGATCCTCTGGCCTGCGGGGGCGCAGCATCGATTGTCGTCGGTCGAGGCGGGGGAGTTGGCCGAGTGCTACCGCTCGGGAGCCACGATTTTGGATCTGGCACGTCGGTTTGGAGTGTCGCGTACGACGGTGATGGCCCATTTGCGTCGGGCTGGAGTTGAGACGAGGTACAACCTGCTCGAGGGTCGAGTGGACGACGCGAAGAGCCTGTATGAACAAGGTTGGTCGTTGGTGCAGGTCGCCGCGTACTTCGATGTCAGCGCGGGGACGGTACTGAACGCGTTCAAGCGAGCCGGCGTTGAGACGCGTCCGGTCGGGACCAATCAGTGGGAGTCCGGCGCGTAGGTCGTCCTGCCAGGTGCCCTTGGCGAGACTCCTTTCGAACCTCTGTCTACCCGATGGCTGGGACATGTGAGGTCGCCATAGCCGGTACGCGGCGGCCTGTATTCGCCAGGGTGTGCTCTGGCGGTTGGGGGAGCGACTCGGGCCGAAGTGCTTGGCGGTGGGAGTCGCTCTTTCCCGAGCGGATACCTCTCGAAGCGGGCGAGTTGACGAGCGGGCGTCGATTTGAGATGAACGTGTCGCTGAGATGGCTCGCTGGCGACCTGGATGGCGTTATCGAGATCAGCAGCCCTGGACGAGAGGGTGGCGGTGCGTCGTCGCAGCTGGGTTCTCGCCTTGCGTCCGTTGCGTGGGTTGTGGCGCGTCATTGATGTCGCATTGATCGGGTGTTCGCGAGATGAGTGGTTGCGTTCCGTGGGGATCGCGCGACTGGGGACGTGGCTCGGGTTCGTTTAGTCGCTGGCAGCGCGTTGCGCCGTGTCTTCAATGAGGGTCGTTCTTCGACCGACGAGTGCTTTCGACACGATCTTGTGGAGACCGGGGAGGTGCGAGAGTTGCAGGGCGAGTCGCCGAGCGCGCAGTCGTGTGGATGAGGTTGGAACGAACCAGGATGCAATGCGTCGGCCTATGGCTTGTGTGTTGCGCACGATGGGTGTCATCCGCGCTTCGTATTGTTCGAGCGCGTCGCCGATGTCCGGCCGTTGTGCGAGTTGGTGTGCGAGCTCGTGTGCGGCAGCGAGCGCTATAGATGCGCCCTGTCCGGCGAGAAGTGAGACCGCGCTGCAGGCGTCGCCGACGAGGACGACGCGTTCTTTGCTCCAGTGTTGCATCTCGATCTGGGCGACGAGGTCGTAGTAGAGGTCGGGTGGTCGCGGGCAGCGGTCGATGACTTGAGGGATGATCCATCCGAGGTCACGGTAGGTGTCACGCAGGGCGTTTTGGGGATCACGTGGAATCGATTGGTCGGGTGATCGATGGACGGCGAACACCGCGACGTGTTCGTCCTGGATCGCGTAGCAACCGATCTGCCGGTTGAGGGTGTCGGTGAGGACGAAGTGCTGGCCGAGCTGTTCGTGGAGTCGCCGGTCGCGAAAGGTGTAGGCGGCGGTGTGCATGCCCAGGTAGCGAAGGAATCGGGCTTCTGGCCCGAACGTGAGTTCGCGCACTCGAGAGTGGATGCCGTCGGCGCCGATGAGGAGATCGGCTTCAAGCGTTGAATCGTCCGACAGCGTGACGACAAGAGATCGCAAGGCGTACACATTGTTTACGGTGCACCCGAACCGAACGTCGACGCCGGTGCCAAGAATCTCCCAGAGAGCGAGCTCGAGGTCGCTGCGCATGGCGCTGAGGAGACGACCACCAAGCGTGTCCGCGAGCTGGTGATAGTCGAGTCGGGCGACGGTCCGTCCCGCGTCGTCCACGTAGGTTGCGTTGTCGATCGGGTGGGCGAGCTCGCGCAGACGCGGCAGCAGGCCCATTGCGTCGGCCGCGTCGAAGCCCGGCCCGAAGAAGTCGATCATGTAACCACCGCGGCACCGCTTGGGTGATCGTTCGACGAGGGTCACGTCCCAACCGGCACGGTCAAGCAGACACGCGAGCGCGAGCCCGGCGAGTCCGGCGCCACAGATGATGACCTTCATCGCTCGTCACACTGGTGGCGGCCGGCGTTAACGCTCGGGCGACGTGTAGCTGGGTAATAACGCGGGTGATGAAGCGCGTTTGGCGCCCGTTGGCGCGACTGCCTGTCGTCTTGTACCGATGGAACCTGGGTTGGCTGCTCGGGCGCCGGTTCGTGTTGCTTCGTCATGTTGGTCGCGTGTCTGGCCATCGGTTTGAGACGGTGCTCGAGGTTGTCCGTTACGACGCGCGCGATCGCGAGGTCGTGGTTATGTCGGGATTCGGCCCCGGCGCGGATTGGTACCGAAACCTGTTGGCCAACGGGCGAGCCGAGATCGTCATCGGACGAGACCGATTCGGCGCGGCGGTGCGTGTCCTGAGCGAAAGTGAGGCCAGCGAAGCGCTCGCTGGTTACGAGCATCAAAACCGGCTGGTCGCCCCAGTGGTGCGTCTCGTGTTGAGCCAGCTGCTCGGCTGGCGCTACGACAGCAGCCCCGAGAGTCGCCGTCGGGTGGTCCACCAGCTTCCGCTGCTGGCGTTGACACCCGCTTCGGTTGCCTCGGTGCGCTGACATCACGTGTCGGTACCGAGCTGTCTGCCGGTTCGGGTTGCGGTTTCGAGCGCGGTTCTGGTGTGGTCGAGGGCCGTTCGGAGACGTGTTTCGGTCCGGCACAGGCGGGCGTAGGACGCGCGTTCGTAGTTCGTCCAGGGGCGTGCTTCGCGTACGTGGCAGAGGTCCGCGAGCGCGTGTTCGCATTCGGCGAGTTCGTCGTGGCGATCGCCGAGTTCTCCGTTGAGGCGTATGACGGTGGCGTCGCGTCGACGGGGTCGAGTGCGGCGAGGTGGCTGTAGGCGGTTGCTGGGCGGTCGCATCAGGCCCTTTTGTGCCGCCGGGGCGCTGCGTCGTCGTTGTGGGTGTTGGTTTGATTCATGGTCCGCAGTTCGTGGATGGCTTCGCCGATCGGCCGCGCAAGGTGCGGGAGCTTGCGTGGGCCGAGGACGAGCAACGCCACGGCCAGGATTACCGCGAGTTCGGGTGCGCCGATGTCCATGTCACCTCCAGTAGCGAATACATGTGTCGACTTGCGCTTCGGTGACGTGGTCGGCGTGGACGCTCGGTCAAGAGATACGCTTGTCTTCCGGTCGTGTGTCGCGGTGTTCGGCGAGACGCGCGGCGGGGGTCCTGCCGGACGACGTTCGGTCATAGGTCCAATCAGGTTGCTTTTCGACGTGGTGTCCGTCGATGATCGCGGTGCCATCACGGATGTCGCGGATTTCGGCAATGGTCATCGGGTCGGTCGGCGCTGCTGTTCGGTCGAGGTGCGCCGCGACCATCTCGGGGAACAGCTGGAGCAGGCTTCGGACCACTGTTTGGTGTTGTGTCGCGAGCGAACAGCGTGCACTGTCGGCGACGACTTCGACGTAGGTGCGCAGCGCTTCAACGTCGACCGCGTTCATGTGGCATCTTGCGAGCCTGGCGAGGAGGTCGCAGATGTGTAGGCCCGCCAGTTTGCAGGGCGTGCACTGGCCGCAGGACTCGACCGCCAAGAACCGCGAGACGCCGGCGACGACCGCGACGAGGTCGTCGTGATCGTCGAGGACGAGGAACCCGGCGGAACCGATACCGCTTCCGATGTCGGCGGGGCCTTCGTAGCTGGTCGGTTGGTCGAAGTGTCGGGCGGAGACGAGTGCGTTGGCGACTCCGGGCAGTACGGCGACGAGTCTGCGGCCGGGTCGGGCGCCGCCACCGACCAGGTTGATCGCGTCTCGTAGGGGGGTCCCCATCGGGACCTCGCCGACGCCGTGGTGTCGGGTCGAGCCAGTGATCGTGCACACGACGGTGCCGGGCGAGGCGGGCGTGCCGACGGCGCGGAACCATGTCGCGCCACGGGCGAGGATGTGTGTGACGTGTGCGAAGGTTTCGACGTTGTTGACGAGTGTGGGTGGTGCTTGGAGGTCGTCGTTCGGGCCGGCCATCGTCACGCGTGCCGAGAGTCCACTGCCGGACTCGAGCGCGGCGTTCGTAGTGACGACCTCTCGGACCCCGCGTCGGTGCGGGGGTGCGATACGCGGCAGTGGGAAGCGACCATCGATGGCCTCCAACAACGCGGTCTCTTCACCGTAGAGGTATTCGGAGGGGCCTTCGAAGAGCGTGATCGTGAAGTGATCGGCCCATCCGGCGCGTCTGATGTCGTCGGCGGCGACGCGAAGACGTGCGACTTCTTGTCGGAAGGTGCGTTTCGTTGCGACGACGATTTCGTCCGCGTTGATGGTGCGCGCCGCGATAAGGGCGCCCTCGAGGATTTGGTAGGGGTTGGTGCGAAGGATCGTGCGATCTTTGAAGGTGCCCGGTTCGCCCTCGGCGGCGTTCACGACGATTGATGCGGGAAGATATTCCGAGCAGTTGGCCCGTACCGTCCGCCACTTCCGCCCGGTCGGAAAGCCGGCGCCGCCGCGGCCGCGCAGGCCTGACGCATCGAGTTCGTCGAGTACGCCGTCGGGGCCGAGCGCAGCCGCCGTTCGTAATCCGGTGCCGCCACCAGTCGACACGTAGTCGGCGAAGGATGCGACCGGCGTTGTCGGAAGAACTCGGTGGACGAGGGTCATGCGGTGTTGCTCGCAGTTGACGCGGCGGGGATGAGCGCGCCCGCCATGCCCAACGCGCGGTGGTATTTGCACACGAACACGACAGGGGACGCGGTGACGTGCACCGCGATGGTGACGGTTGCGCCGGGTTGGATGTCGCGGTTGATGTGTTGGCTCGTGATCTGCACATTGTGCAGCTGTGCGGTGACGTTGTGGACAACCAGCGTGACGGTCCCGTTCGGCACGTCGAGGACGCAGGTGGGATGGAAGGCGAAGTCGCGTGCGTCGACGTCGATGACGCGACCGGTCGCGTGCGCCGAACCGGTGTACATCGCGCTCATGGCGCCGGCTCGGGTCGCGCAGTTCGATTGCGCGCTCGCATGGCTGGTGCCGCCGCAGCCTGCGACCACGAACAGCCCGGCCACGGCGAGTCCTTCGACGAGGCATCGAGTGCTCACACGCACAGCGGGCCTGCGGCTTGCTGGCCGGTCGTGTTCGTCCCGACCGGTGGACCGAGGATGACGGTCTCGGTGTTGATCGTGATGTTGTCGCCGCTGAATTCGATCGGGAAGCGGTCCATGCCCCGAGGTGCGGGGCCGGCTTTCTTTTCGCCGACTGCATTGTATTTCGAGCCGTGGCAGGGGCATTCGAACCACTGCGAGCTCTGACACCACGGCACCCGACAACCGAGGTGGGGGCAGCGCTGGTAGAGCGCAACGACGCCTTGTTGCATGGCGGCGTAGACCACCGGCTTGTAGACCCTTTTTGCTTTGGGCAACGCGCTCGGCGGGTAATGCTGGAGCCACGTGCGGGCCGCGGGGACGTAGTAGGGCTCCCTGTTCGTCTCGATCTGGTTGAGGATCTTCGTGAGGCCGGTCACTCGGATCTTGCCGCCGAAGCCGGTGCTCGAGCCGTTTGGCCACAAGAAGGCGAGCATCGCGCTGCCCGCGCCGGTCAGCCCGAGGCCGACGAGCACGAACAGGCTCCGGTTGAAGAACTCGCGGCGTGTCACGCCGATCGCTTCCTCGGTCAGGTTCTCGGGTCCGTGAACGGCGGGCTCACCGCGTTCACGAACGAGCAAGGAGTGCGCGCGCGGCTCGGTCGCCCGCCGCCGCCCCGACGCTTCGACGCGGTGTCGGGCGTGGGTGCCGTTCTCCGCGGTGCGTGTTCCCGTGGCAGCAACCGCAGGGTGGGTCGGTGTTGGTCGGCGGCGCAGGAGGAAGAAGCTGAGCGCCGCGAGGGACGCGACGGCGACGAATACGGCGATGAGCGTCAGCATCGAGGCTCCTCGTGCTCACGGTCGTGAGCGGCTTCGGCGTACCTCCCCGTTGATGCGCCCCAGACGGCGGGTAGACAGGTCCCTGTCCTGCACGTTCGGTCTCCGGCTAGTGCTCAACGAGCACCGTGGCGCGCGCGCGTTCGAAGCGCCTGGCGACGTCGGCAAAGTCGATGACGTTCCAAATGGCTTCGACGTATTCGGCCCGGCGGTTGTGGTATTGCAGGTAGTAGGCATGCTCCCATGCGTCGATCACGAGCAGTGGAACACCACCCTGGCCGACGTTGCCCTGGTGGTCGTAGATCTGCTCGATGAACAGCCGCTCGCCGAGCGGCTCCCACGACAGGGCACCCCAGCCGGATCCCTGTACGGTTGTGACCGCATTCGACAGCTGGGTGCGGAACGCCTGGAACGATCCGAACTGTTCGTCGATCGCCGCGGCCAGTTCACCTTCTGGTTTGTCGATGCCGTTGGGGCTGAGGTTCTTCCAGAACAACGTGTGCAGGACGTGACCAGACAAGTTGAACGCGAGCGCCTTTTCGAGGCCGACGAGAGAACTGTGGTCGCCAACTGAACGGGCGACGGCGAGTTTGTCGAGTGTTGCGTTAACGCCGTCGACATACGCCTGGTGATGTTTGTCGTGATGGAGCTCGAGCACGCGTGCCGCGTAGTACGGCTCGAGCGCGTCGTAGTCATAGTCGAGCGGCGGTAGCTCGTACTCCCTCATGGGACCTCCTCGGCATGGCATCCGGCAACGAGGGTCCCGTCCACTCCCGTTCGTGACCTTCCGCACATCTCGTGCACCTCAACAATGCTTGCTATACTACAGGTATGGCGGAACAGATTGCAAGCCGGGGAACCGAAGTCCGCGACGGCGATCTCGACGATGCGGTCGACCAGGCGCTGGTCGCGTCACGCGCTCTCGTGGGTGTCGCTGCTCGATCACTTGCCGCGATCGAATCGGAGATCACGTTGCGTCAGTACCGCGCGCTCGTGTTGCTCGCGTCCCGAGGCGACCAGAACGTGAGCGGACTCGCGGAGGCGCTCGAAATCCACCCCTCCACGGCCACTCGCCTGTGCGACCGTCTCCTGAAGAAGCGATTGATCGAACGCCGGACGTCGCCGGAGAGTCGCCGCGAAGTCACCGTCGCGATCACCCCGCAGGGCAGGACTGTCGTGCGGGTCGTAACCAATCGCCGCCGCAAAGAGATCCGCCGGATCCTCCAGCAGCTCGAGCCCGACGACCGAGGCCTCGTCGTCGCCGCATTCGCGACCTTCACCCGCGCCGCCGGTGAGGTACCCGACGAAGCCTGGAAGTTGGGCTGGACCACCGCATGATCGCTCGGCGTGCCCCACGAGAAACCATCCAAGAGGCACGCGCATCACGGCTCGCGGGCCGGCGCACCGAGTTACGAGCCCTCGCCCGCCGCTCCCGCGAAGTCGTCCTGCTCGCCGGAATCGTCGGCGTGCTGACCGGACTCGGCGTCGCCGGTTTCGACAGCGCGGTGACCAGCGGCGTCGAAGCACTCGACCGCGCGCCCGCCTTCGTCACTGCGAGCGCACCCCTCCTCGGGCTGACCGTCGCCGCCATCCTGCTCGCTGTCGTCGGACGACGATGTTCCCCGGCGACCGCCGACGAGTACCTCCACGCCTTCCACGACCCCGATCACACGCTCGATGCGCGGGCACTTGTGGCCCGGATGCTCGCCGGTATCGCGACACTGGGCAGTGGTGCACCGATGGGTCTAGAAGGGCCGTCGATGTATCTCGGCGCCAGTCTCGGCGACCTGCTTCCACGCCGATTCCCGCGAGCCTTCTTCGTTCGCAACCGCCGCGTGCTCCTCGTCGCCGGTGCAGCTGCCGGCGTCGCGGCAATCTTCAAAGCCCCCGCCACCGGCGCCGTGTTCGCGCTCGAGGTCCCATATCAAGACGACTTCGCGCGCCGGATGCTCGGACCCGCGCTCGTCGCGGCGGCGACCAGTTACCTCGCGTTCGCCGCCATTCACGGCACCACCGCGCTGCTTGTTGTCTCGGGACATCCTGCGTTCTCGTTCAAGGACCTCGCCGGCGCCGCCGCGCTCGGCGCGTTCGCCGGAGCCGGTGCCCGTCTCTTCGCGTGGATGCTGCGCCGCGCCAAACAGCTTTCGTCGACGGTCGCCGCCTTTGTCCGGGTACCCATCGCCGGTGGCGCGCTAGTCGGAATCTTCGTGCTCGCTCGCGCACTCAGCGGCCATAACCTGACGACCGGTCCCGGATACGACACGATTCGCTGGGCGCTCGACCCCACCCACAGCGTCTGGCTGGTCGGCGCAATCCTCGCCCTGCGTTGCATCGGAACCTCCGCCACCGTGGCCGGCGGCGGCGTGGGCGGCCTGTTCATCCCTCTCGTGGTCGCCGGCGCGCTCACCGGTCGCGTCGTTGGCGGCAGCGTGCACGCCCTCGACACGTCACTGTTCACCGTCATCGGCGTCGCCGCGTTCTTAGGTGCCGGCTACCGCGTCCCTCTCGCCGGTGTCACATTCGTCGCCGAAGCGACCGGCCGACCCGGATTCGTCGTGCCCGGCCTGATCGCCGCGGTCGTGGCCGAACTGCTCATGGGCCGTTCCTCCGTCACCATCTATCAGCACAGCAGCGATGAGGAACTCGACGCGCCCGGCGAGCCGCGCAACGGCTCGCCGTCTGCGGCCAGCCCTCCGCTGTCCCTCCCGTCCGAGGCAAAACAAAGGCGAACGTCATGAAGCGCATCGTCGTCGGACTCCGACCGAATACCCACAACGAGCCAATCATCCGATGGATCGAACGCTACGGCCCCCGAGATGGGCCACGTCGTGATCGTCCACGTCGTGCCGCAAGCCACGCTGTGGATGGTCTCGAGCGTCCAAGCCAGCTCCACCGAATATGTCCACACCCTGCGGAAACAATTCGAAACCAAGGTGCTCTCGCGCCTTCGTGACCAAGGCATCTCGTGCGAGATTCGCGTCAAACGTGGCGACCCCATACGCCAACTGCTCGCCGTCGCGTATCGCATCGACGCCGAGCTCATCGTCGTCGGCAGCACCGACCACAACACGCTCCACGACACCATTCTGGGTAACGCTGTGCACAAACTCGAACACTGGGCCGACATCCCGATCCTTGTCGTACCGACCGGAAATCACGCGCACCATGCATGACAACACGCCACCAGCAAGAAGCACGCCCTACAACGAGTCGCACGGCGACCGTGCGCACCTCGAATACGTACTTCGAAATTCGGGAACCTCCGCCACGCTGCACCTCGCGGAGCTTTCGAACTGCCAAGGTCGCATCATCCTCCTCATCAGCGCCCGCATCTCACGCGCCTGGACCAGCGAAGAGCACGCGAAGTACCTGGACCTGCGCCGACACCAACAAGGACTACAACGCGACTATCGACGCGCGCTACGCACCTTCGACCACGCCAGAACCAGACTGCAAGGCATCGACAGCTTCCACTAACCGCACGCGAACCAAGGAGGACCATGCAGCTCGATCTCGACGACCACCAAACAGAAGTCCTCCGAGACGTACTCGACATCACGCTCAGGGACCTCAGTTACGAAATCGCCTCAGCCGATCTCCCCACCTACCGAGACCAGCTACGCGCACGCCGCCAAACACTCGCCACGATCCTCGCCACCATCGGCGGGCCATATCCAACCGCACAACGATTCGACGACTGACCATCGCCGTCTGCTCGTCGGATCGAGCCGTCCACCAACGAGCAAGGCGCGATCCAGTGCGGATTCTCGCGTAGCTTTCGATATCTCCCGTTCCGATCGCCGATGCAGGCTCGCATACCGAATCGCGACATCGCCGAGGGCGATGACGATGCCTGTTTCCTTCCGAGGGCGGGTACTGCGCTCGTGAAGAAGGTCATGGTCGCACGCCAGGTCATTGATGCGGCCGCTCGGCGGATCGACCCGAGCGAACGCACAAACGCGCATACGAATTACACCGGGCAAGTATGCATGGCGGCACCGGCCCGCGACTCATGTGAGCACGAGCCGCGCGTCAGCGGGCTCGGTCGAGTGACGGGTCGACGTGTGCGAGTTCTGTTCCTTGGTGGTTGAGGTATTGGTGGGTTTGTTCGGCAGGCATTGGCTTGGCGTAGAGGTAGCCCTGGATGTGCGTGCAGCCGAGTCGTTGGAGCGCGTCGCGCTGTTCGGGTTCTTCGACGCCTTCCGCGGTGGTTTCCAAGTGCAGGGTGTAGGCGAGTTGGAGGATAGCGTTGACGAACCCTCGCCCGTCGTGACCGGTGAGGAGTTTGTCGATGAAGCGCTTGTCGATCTTTAGGGTATCGATGGGGAGTTCTGCGAGGGCGGCGAATGATGAGTAGCCGGTGCCGAAGTCATCGATCGCGATGCGTACGCCGGTGCGGCGGAGTTCGTCGAGGGTTGCGATTACTCGACCGGCGTCGCCGACGAGGACAGATTCGGTGATTTCCAGGGTGAGGGTCGACGGTTCGATGCCAGCGTCGGTGAGGGCCGCCGCGACGTCTGCCGCGAAGTGTCGATCGACGAGTTGTAGGCGTGAGACGTTGACGGAGACGCCCGGTCGGATGCTGGGGAACTGATCGTGCCATCGGGCGGCCTGTTGGCACGCAGCGCGCAAGATGGCGCGTCCGAGCTCGATGATGAGGCCGGATTCTTCTGCGAGTGGGATGAAGATGTCGGGCGGGACGAATCCTTGGGTGGGATCGTGCCAACGGGCGAGCGCCTCGAATGACAGCACCCGTCCGGTGAGGGTGTCGACCACGGGCTGGTAGTAGATGGTCAGGGCGCCGGTGGCGACGGCTGCACGCAGGGCTTGTTCGAGGTTCATGCGTTCCACGGCGGCGGTGTGCATGGACATTTCAAAGACGCGGTAGCAGCCCTTGCCTTCGCGTTTCGCCCGATACATGGCGGCGTCGGCGTTGCTCAGGAGCGTGTCGGCGAGGGCGTCGGATCGATCGGCGAGAGAGACGCCGACGCTCGCGCCGATTGCGATTTCTCGACCGGTGATCGGTAGGGGCTGGGAGAAGACATCGAGGACCCGTTGCGCGACTCGTCCGGCCTGGTCGGGGGCGTCGAGGTCGTCAACGAGGATCGCGAACTCGTCGCCGCCAAGCCGTGCGATCGTGTCGAAGTCACGGAGTGACGCCCCAAATCGTTCGGCGACCGCGTTGAGGAGGGAATCACCTGCGAGATGTCCCAGGCTGTCGTTGACCGTCTTGAATCCGTCGAGGTCAACGACCAGAACCGCGACGTATCCCCCGACGCGTGCGCGGCGGCCGAGCGCGTGTTCGAGTCGGTCGCGGAAAAGTACTCGGTTCGGCAGGCCGGTCAGTGGGTCGTGCATCGCCTGGTGACGGATCGCTTCTTCGGCTCGACTGCGCACGATCGAGGACAACAGGATGCTCGCGATCGCTTCGACGAATTGTTCATCGTCGGGGGTAAGGGAGTGGCTGGCGACAACATCGATGTGCGCCAACGGGGCTATGGGATCACCCATCGGAACATGCAGGGCCGGCGACTGCGATTCGGTCGAGCCCGGAACAGTGTTGTCGCACGCTGCGTGATCGGATCCCGGCGCGGTGATCTCGACCGTGTGATCAAAGACTCCGCTGATGCGACATGCATCTGCTCCGAGGGTGTCGGTGATCGTCACCGCGCCGCGCTCGATGAGTGCGTCCAATGACACCTCGCGCAACGCCTCGCGTCCCAACTCGGCGATCGCTGCTTGGCGTTCGAGTCGGCGACGACGGTCAGAGGCATCCGTCGCGTTGATGACCATCCCCTGCACCGAGGGATCGTCCAGGAGGTTCGTCGCGACTCCCTCGAGCCACCGCCACCCGCCCGCAGCGTGCCGCACCCGCATGGAGAACTCAGCCCGCGCGCCCGGCACTTGTGCGGTGGCTGCGAGGATCTCACGCAACGGCTCGATGTCCTCGCCGTGCACCAGCGCGCCTTTGCCCATCCCCAACAACTCGTCAGGTGCAAATCCCAGGACCTCGATACACGACGGACTCGCGTACCGAACTGCACGGGCCGCGTCGACCACGAACACGATGTCGTGTGAACTCTGCACGAGGGCGCGGAAGCGTCGTTCCTGACGACGTGTCAGTTCAGCCGCTGCCTCCTTCTCGAGGAGCGCGCTCGTAAGTGACCGATACGAAAACGCAATGCCGATGCCCGCCAATACCGCCAAGCCGTGAACCGCGGGAACGGGAACGAGCGACGGCGCCCAACCCAACGCCACCAGTCCCTCGCCCGCCGCCAAGCACGCGAGGCTCCAACCCATCACCACACGGTGTGTGTCGGCACCGGTGGAGGTCAGCGTTTCCTGGCCCACCAACACCAATCCAATGGCGAGAGCCGGGCCCCACCCCGTCGCATATATCGCCGCTGTAACCACGATCGCTCGCGCCGCGACCTTCGCATGCAATGTCGTCCGAGATGACAACATTGACCACGCCAGATCCGTCGCATTGGTCACCATCTGACCGACGACAATCACCGTCGGGATCAACCAGATCGGCGTCCGAGCCGCCAAACCAACTGAGCGCAACGCGAGGATCGCCGCCGCGGCGAGCGGACCCATCGACAACAGCAAAAGAAAACGGGGCCCGCTCACATGGCGCGACACCGCGACACGCAACCGCCCGGACAACATCACCAAACATCGTCCCGCCCAACGAGCCCCTGAACGGCCTCACCCGGACGGAACCGGCAAATCGACGCAACACCCGAGCCGACGCGACCCAAAAGCCGGAGCCAAATGGGCCCAGTTCATCGACCCGCACCCGATATCGGTGTCGGGCCCGGGCGGCGCACCCGCGAGCCGAGCAATCGACACAGCAGACGCCGACATCTCGTGACACGCCCAGCGGAGAGCAACGTTGTCGACGTAAGCGAACCCCGGTGGGGGCGGTGGAGGGAAACAGGTGCCCGAGTCCTGAGGGTGGGCGGGAGTGCCACAGCGGTACACGTCACCGGCCAGATACCACCGCGCGTACTGCTCCCACGCGGCCATGGTCTCGCCGGGTTCACCCGGCCGTGGCCGAGACGCGAAGTCATGAGCGCGGAGTTCGGCGTCACTTGCGGTCAACGGATTGAAGGTCGGCACGACCATACCGTCGGGCACGACACAAGGGTTGACACTCGTTATCGGTCGCAACGTCGCCGTTGTCGAATGCGTGCAGTCGGCGACGCGACGACCTTCGCAGAGCCACCGCAAGCTGCGAGCGTCGTGGCGCTGAGCAGGACGCCGCCGACGACAACCGCGAGCCATCTCGTGCCCATCCGACGGTCCCCGCTCCCGATCGGTTCCACTCGCACAGAATGCCCGATCGCGCGCCGCCCTGCGAGGCGACCCGATCGGCAGTTCTGGCGCGGACTCAGGCGGGCTGGTCCTCTTCCAACTCGGCGGCCACGTCGCGCAGCGGCGCAATCGCGAGACCGGCGTCAATCGTAGGGTCCATGGCGAAGCTCCAACCCAACCGTCGTCGCCCGTCGACAATCGTCACACTCCACGCGACCGAGATCGTGCCGTGATCCGGATACATCGACTCCTCAACTGCCACGTCTCAACCTGCCTCATGGAGCACGCCGATCGGCAGTTATGGCGTGTCCGCGGTACGGGCGAGTGGCGTGCGATGCTCTTGCAATGCTGCAAGCCCCGGCGGGCTGGTATCCCGATCCGCAACGCTCTGACGTCATGCGATGGTGGAATGGGAGCAGTTGGACCGACGAGTGGGTCACGCCGACGTACCCGGCGGGTTGGTATCCGGGCCCCGTAGCAGCAGATGAGCTTCGTTGGTGGAACGGCCTTCATTGGACGGATCACACTTCGCCGTTCGGTGCAAAGGTGGTTGAGCCGCAGCCCACCTTTGCGGCGGACGCCTCACTTCCCGCCGTGGTTGGGATCGCCATGAGCGTGATCCTCGGTCGGGTGCTTTCAAGCGTCGTCTTCGATCACTTCGGGCACTCCGCCACCGCAGCGATCGTCGCGATGTATCTGCCGCTGTACGGCGGTATCGCGGCGACGTGCACGATGCTAAGTAGGCGGTTCGGAACTCGCCGTTTCGCGGACGATTTTGGATGGAGGATCGGCTGGGGAGACTTGTGGCGAGGCCCGCTGGTTTTCGTCCTAGCCAACCTCGCGTCGAGCGTCGTAATCGTTGCGCTCCGACAAGATGAGGTAACACGTCGCACGGCGGACGCGCTTCGCCACGGTGCCAGCGAGATGCCAATCGGAGCGATCGTCGCGCTCGGCATCGCGATGGTGATAGCCGCGCCGCTCCTGGAGGAACTCGCGTTCCGCGGGCTCCTCCAGCGCTCGCTAACAGAGAGGTTCGGCGTCTGGTGGGCCGTCGTGATCCAAGCGGCGATCTTCGGGTGCTACCACATTGCTCCCGAGTTCGGTACCGCCAACATCCCGTACGTGACTGCGCTTGCCGTCACCGGTTTCATCTTCGGTCTGGCCGCGATGCGTTGGAAACGCCTAGGTCCCGGAATAGTCGCGCACTTCATCTTCAACGTGTTCGGTCTCATCGCAATCGTCCTCACACGCTGACCGTCGAGAAGGAGCGCATAACGCCGATCGCGCGGCGGCGCGGCGAGTACCGATCGGCATGTATGAAGGAGTGGGGCCGTGTCAAGGGCGTGTTCATGGCGTTGCGTGGGTGTGTGGGCGCGTTCGAGTGACTGTGCGTGACGCGGGTTGGGTTGATGCCGTCCGTGGCGGTTATCCCATCAGGATCTCGCGGGTTGCGAGTGAGTGAAGGCAGGCTCGGCTGCCGAGGCATGTATTCGCGCTGGCGCCAACGCAACGCGTGCGTTGTTGGCGCCGCGTCGTTTGGCGATGCGTCCGTATTGGGCGTCGAGGACTGCGCCGCCGTGATGGCGGCTGATCGCCTCGATCAACGTGGCGCGCACCAGCCGCGATCCTTGTTTGGAGATGTGACCGCGACGGGTCTTGAGATCTGACTCGGTGGGTGGGCGTCAGGCCGACCCACGAGCACAACTGCGTTGGCGATGGGAAGCGCGACACATCGCCGATCTCGGCGACTATCACTGCCGCGCTCACCTTGCCGATGCCGTTGATCGCCTGGACCGCCTCGTAGCCACGATGACCTCGGAGGTGCTGATGAAGATCGCGCTCGAGTGCGTTGATCTCACGGTCGTAACCAGCGATCAGGTCCCGCAACGACTGCACGCGTCGCGCGAACGGTGCAGCCAACGCAAGCGCATCAAGCTGACGCGTCCCCGCCGGTCCGAACAGATCACTCACCGTCGGCATGACGCCCTCTTTGGCCATCACCGCGTGCACTTGCGCCTTCAGACCGCTCCGCAACTGCACGAGCTTGGCTCGATAGCGCACCAACTCGCGCAGCTCCCGCAACGCCGGCGGCGCGATCCACGCCTCCGCCAGACGGTTGCACCGCAACATGTCCGCCAGGTCCGTCGCATCATTCACGTCGTTCTTCACCCGCCGGTCTCCCCAGTTCAACGCCCGCGGGTTCGCCAGATGCACCGTCGCGCCGAGGTCCTGCAACAACTGCACCGCCCAATACCAGCCATAGGTCGCTTCGATCACCACCTCCGGCGTTTCGCCACACAGGCTCATCACCTTCACCAGCTCGAACGGCTCGTTCACGATCCGATGCAACCCGAGCCGCGCACCATCAACCGACAAGCGCACGATCACCGAACGACGACGGTGGAAGTCGATACCGACATACTGTCGATCCACAGGGGCCTCCCTTCCTCCAAAGAGGACTGCTTTTGGTGAAGCCCCGAGTCTGAACCGACTCGGACCTCACGAGGAGCGGAGGCCCCGCTCCTTCATCGCATCAGCTGTGGCGTGGCCGAGGGACCTACGCTCGCGTCCGTGCAGACGATCGACAGCTGCCCCAACTGCGGGACGAAGGTGACGGTCACCTGCAACCTCCCGGTCGAGATTCGGTGGGACGGCCCCGTCGACCTCACCTGGTTCGACGAAGCCCACGTCGACAACGACGGGCGGATCATCAATCAGCTCACGGTCGAGTCAGGGGATGTCGTCGTCGACTTCATCGAAGTGCGGAATGGTCGACCGCTCCGAGGCGACCACTACGGCGTGCATCGGTGCGACCACCAGCCCAGCGGGCCTTCACGCGATCGGGTCGCGCTCCATCCGACTCAACCCGGACCCACCACTGCCGCGCAGGCAGACGATTAGGCAAGCACCGATAGGCAGTTATGGCGTTTAGAGAGTGCTCTCTTCGGTCCTGACTGGAGCTGCGTGAGCAGAGGAAGATGATGCGTACCTTCAGGAACGGGTCGGGAACAGCACGGACGGTCTGTCTGCGGAGGCTTGGCATTCCTTGACAGTTGCATTGAGCAAGTAGAACATCTGTTTCGACCGTTCTGGGCTCTATAACGCGTGCCGGGAAAGCGACACGTGCCCCGGACAGCTCGGGCCACTGCGACGGTTCAGTCCCCCGAGAGGTAGCCGGACTTTTGCGCGCCGCGTTGTAGCCGCTCTGCAGTCAGTGGTTGGGCTTTGCGGTCGGCCCATTTGGTCCAAGCGAAAACGTCTATGTGAACGCCATGCTCTCTGAGACCTAAAGGAGGGACGCATCTTGCAAATGAAGAAACGTGTCATCGGACTTGCCGCAGCGGCGAGCCTCATGGCGGGGATGTTCACCGTGGCCGCGCCAGCGGCGCACGCTGTGAACTTGGGCTCCTGCTCCGGGGTCCAGTTCCTGGGCACTCTCACGCCGCCGCTCCCGGCCGACGGCAGCGTCGCGGTTGGAATCGTGGCGAAACTGAAGACGGCGAAGGCGGGGCTCGTGGTGTGGGGACCCGGCTTCGGCAGTCAGCTCACCACGACGGGTGCGGCGACATGCACATTCCCGGATGGCACCTTCTCCGACGTGACCGTTGGAGCGAAGCTGTCCGGCAACGCCACCTGCGTGAGCGGGTCAACCGACCCGACGCAGTACCCGCTGAACGGCAAGCTCAAGCTGACCTACGACACGAAGCTGTTCAACCAGCAAGCCTACGTCCGCGTCGCCGGCTTCGACCCCGTTCCGGGTCCAGACGTCATCGCAATCACCGGAATCGCGACGAAGGGCACCATGCCCGGTGCGACCCTCAGCGGAGAGACGTTCTTCGACCCGGTCATCAAGGCCGCAACAAACAACGAGGGTGGCGGCCCCGAGTTGAAGAATCAGTACTACTTTGACAACAGCCAGATCGTCGCGGCGTGCGGTACTCCCGGCTCCAACGCGATCGGCCTCATCTACGGCGGCGACGGCACGTCACTACTCGGCTCCGTCGCCTCTGGTCTGTCATTCGACATCTAAGAACCAAGCGCTACCGCTCATCACTCGATGAGCAACGACTATGGGCCCGCTCCGTGTGAGCGGGCCCACTCGCGCCGCGTCAACAACAGCGCGCACAGATTGCCCTGAATGATGATGGTCGTGCGAGCGCGCGTTGGTGTGCTCGTACGGTGTCGGGTGCCGGTGGGTGGTCTCGAGAATGCCCTGCCGCTTGCTTGTCGGGTTGGCCTTTGAGCGAACTGATCGCCTGCCGGTGCTCGGCTGCGGTGTGGCT
>Ga0335085_10005779_pt1 | contig 19733 bp, 17 predicted proteins | sample Lox_Sample_45_FD_206712 | JGI IMG/M metagenome (GOLD analysis project Ga0335085, IMG submission 206712) | Soil microbial communities from Loxahatchee National Wildlife Refuge, Florida, United States - Lox_Sample_4.5 | ecosystem: Environmental > Terrestrial > Soil > Wetlands | place: USA...
CTGGCGGCGCGCCACGGGGCCTATCGCGCAGGCGATTTTCCGGAGGACTACGAGCTGTGGCTCCGGTGGCTTCATGCCGGCGTGCGCATGGCCAAGGTTCCGCGCCCCTTGTTCACCTGGCACGATCCGGCCGCGCGGCTCTCGCGCACCGCCGCCCGCTACAACCCCGAGGCGTTCTACCGGCTGAAGGCGGAGTGGATTGCGCGGTGGCTCCAGGCGGCGGGAACGGCAGAGCGGCGCGGCCGGCGTTTCGCGTTCGCCGCCAAGCCGATCTTCGTCTGGGGAGCAGGGCGGGTCACCCGGCGGCGGGCGGGGCATTTGGGCGCGCACGGCGTGCGCGTCGCCGGCTACATTGACATTGATCCGCGGAAGATCGGGCGGAAGGCGGGCGGCCTTCCGGTGATCGCGCCCGCGGAGCTGCCGCCGCCGGGGGAGATCTTCGTGCTGGGCTACGTGGCGAGCCGGGGAGCCCGGGAGCTGGAACGCGCCGCGTTGGCCGCGATCGGCTACGCGGAAGGCCGCGACTTCTTGATGTGCGCCTGAGCGCGCGCAACTCCGCCCGCCCGCGGCCGCTGCAGGATCAGGATCCAGCGAGTGGCGCGGGTGCCGGCGCCGGAGGGACCGGCGGCGGGGCGTGCTGATCCTTGAAGTGCAGACCCGCAAGCGGGGCGAGATCGATGGCGACCTCCAGCGCGCCGGCGTCGCCGCGGCAGTGCAGCAGAAGCCGCGCCGGTCCCGGCGTGACGCGGAAGAACAGGCTGCCCCGGACGGTCTGGCCGGGCGCGAGCTTGGCGGGCAGCGCGAGGCGGCGCCGACTGAACTCGGCTTCAATCTTGTGGCGACCCTTGGCGTTTCCCGCCACGGTGGCCACGGCATACACGGGCAAGGCGACGGCCGCCAATCCCAAGGTCGCGGCGCCCGCCGCGATGCCGGCCGAGGCTGAGGTCAGGGCAGTCGCACCGACGGCAACGAAGGCGGTCCCCGCGGCTGCGGTCCCAACCCCGAGGGTGACCAGGCGGCCACCCTCGCTGGATTTGACGTTTTGCCACCACGTTTTGCCCTCTTGCTCGAGCTGCCAGGGATCGCTGCCGGAGGAGATCTGGTTTCCTTGGGAGTCGACCAAGGCGGCGGAGCCGACGATCACGGGAGCGCCGCCTCGATTGGCGATCGTCAGCACATATTCATCCCAGTAGGCCTTCCGCTTCCACGAACCGGGCCCATCGTACACGATGACCGCCCCCACGGTGGCTTCGACCGAAGCCTGCGCGGCGTTAAGCTGGAGTGGCGACGCCGGCGGGGTGGCTTTCCTCGCCAGCTGGTATTTGGCCGAAACACAGCCCGAGAGCGCGAGAATCGATCCGATGGTCGCGAGACCTTGCAGGACCGCTTGCTGGCAGCGGCGCATGGCGGGCGTGCGCCATCTCTAGCGCCAAGCGCGGACCCAACCAAGACGATTCTCGCGCCCCCGCGGGCGGGTTGCTCACAGCGCCGCGACGAGAGCCCCGACAAGTTCATCGGCGGTGAGCAGAAGCGGGTTGCCTTTCATGCTGCTGGAGCGGACGGCCGCGTCCACCAGGGCGGGCACGTGCTCGGGGCCGACGCCATAGGTGCGCAATCCGGGAATCTGCAGTTCGGCGGCGAGGGCGCGGACCCAACGGACCCCGTCCTCGGCGGTGGCGGTGGCATCGTCGGTGAGGAGGCGGGCCACCGCCGTGTACCGGGGCAGCGTTTCGCCGCCGGGCTGCCGCGCCCGGGTCGCCTCGAGGTTGGCCGCCATAACGTGCGGCAGCAGCGCCGCGCAGACGGCGCCGTGCGGCGCCGGGAAGCGACCGCCGATGGGAGCGGCGATGCCATGGACCGCCCCCAAGCCGGCGTTGGCGAGAGCGAGGCCACTGAAGAGGCTGGCCAGCGCCATGTCCTCCCGCGCTTTCGCGTCGCGGCCGTCACGGAAGGCCCGCGGCAAACCGCGGGCGGCGCGACGGATTCCCTCCACGCACAACCCGTCCGTGAGCGGATTCGCGCGGCAGGAAACATAGGGCTCGATGAGCTGGGTAAGCGCGTCGAAGCCCGTGCTGGCGGTGAGCGCAGGCGGCAAGTCCCGGGTCAGCTCCGGATCGACCAGGGCGAGGCGGGGCAGCAAAAAGGGGCTGCGCAGGCTGACCTTGATCTGATGCGCCGGAGAGGCGAGGACCGCGTTGCGCGTGACTTCGGCGCCGGTGCCCGCGGTGGTGGGAACAGCCAGGCAGGGGGCGGCGGGTTGTGTCAGCGGAGCCCCGCGGCCGATGACCTCGAGGTAGTCGTGGAGTCGACCGGGGTTGGTGAACAGTGCCGCCGCGGCCTTGGCCGCATCGAGGCGGCTGCCGCCGCCGAAACCGACGACCAGGTCACAGCCGGCGGCGCGGGCGCGCTCCGTGGCGGCGATCACCACGTCCGTGGTCGGTTCGCCGGCGAAGGCAAAAACCGTGGCGCTCACGCCCTCGGCGGCCAGCAGGTCGAGCAGCCGCTCCACCCGACGCGGCGGGTCGCCTGTCACCACGAGGGCTCGGCGGCCGAACTGCCGGGCGGCGGAACCCACCTCGCGAAGCGTGCCCGGGCCAAAGGTGATGCGGGGTGCGGTGGAGAAGTCGAAAGGCATGGGAGAAGTGAATGAGGAAGGAAGGGAGTGAGGGAGAAGGTCCTCAAGCTTGGCAGCCACCGGCTCCCTGAATCCCTCAATCCCCCATTTCCTTGTCCTTACCAGTCGGCGTCCTCCGGAAACACGTTCACGAATTTCACGCTGGTGCGCGGCTCCGCCATCATCGGGGCGACGACGTCCCGCCAGGTTTGATAATGCGGGGTCTCTTTGTGGGCGGCGGCCGCGACGGGCGTGCGGTAAACCTCGACCAGGACAAAGCGGCTGGGATCGTCGGCCTGCTGCACAACGTCAAAGCGGGCGATGCCGGGCTCGCGCACGCTGGCGCGGGCGTTCTCGAGGCTGGCGTCCCGGAAGGACGCGATGGATTCGGGCCTGACGCGGACATGGACATGGACAACGAGCATGGCGAAAGTGGTTCTGACCTCAGCGATAAGGCCGCCGATCGCACCTGTCCAAACAGTTCTAACGCCGCGGAACCGGCGGAAAAGCGCGCCCAGACTTGACCCGCGGAGCGCCCGTCGCACCATGGGCGGCGCGCCAGCGGCGTAGGCCGCAGCGTTGTCCGAACCCCATTACTCCCATGCACTGGAAAATCGAGATTCTGGAGCACCACAGCGGGGAAATTGGTGAGGCCGTTCCGCACGCGGACCACCTGATCGAGGCGGAGGAATACCACTACGATCAGGGCCAGATGCTGGAGGTCGCCGTCCACAAGACGGACGACCGGCACTGGCACATCTTCACCGACCTCGACTCCGGCCACCGCTTCAAAATCCCGCCGGAAAAGTACCGCAAGGTAGACTGAGGTCCTCCAGACTCTCGGCTCGATCGCGCCCGGCGCGCGGGGAGGCGGCGCCGGCAGGGACGGAGTTGTAGCCGCGACGGAACGCGGGCGCGCGCCGCCAGCTCACAGCCCGCCCAGGAGCGGCGGCATCGGACAGCCGAGCGAATCGGCGAAGGCCCGGAGCAACTCGCCTTCCTCGGCGCGGATCTGGTTGTCGTGGCTCACCGTATGCGCGCCGGCGAGGAGCAGGCGTTGCTTGATGGGGAACGAGGCGCCGGCGAGCCGGTCGAGGGCAGCGTCGATCTGGGCAAAGGCACAGCCGTCGGGATCGAGCAGCGCGAGGCTGGCCCGGATGAGTGGCAGCTGGCTGGCGCCATCGCCGAAGGCGGCCGCGGCGGCCGCCCGATCGGCTTCAACGGTGCCGTCGGCCTGCTCGGGGCCCTGCATGGCGCCGGCCCAGGCCAGCGCGGAGAGCAGCACGGCGATCTCGTTTACCACGGCGTTGAAGGAATAGAGCTGGACGACCTTGGCCGACGGCGCGCCCCTGACGGCGAGATGGCGGAGAAGCACTTTCTGCAGGGCGAATTCGAAATACGAGAGCTGCCGGTCGGCGGCGATGAGCGCCTGGCAGGTGCCGGTGAAAGCGGAAACCTCGGGGGGGGCGAGCTGGCGCAGGGCGGGCAGGGCGAGCTGGGCGAGCGGGAGCCGCGCGTCGACGCCGAGCCGGGCGAACTGTGGCAGCAGCTCGCGAACCCAACGGACGGTTCCCTCCCCGGCGCGTGCGGCGAGGATCGCGGCCTGCGGCTCGTCGATGGCGCCGCCCCGCTCCATCAGGAGCCCGTAGATGACGGCGGGGGCTTCGCGACCGTTCCGCGCGGCGGCGAGCAGCGGCGCCGGCATGCGATCCAAGAGCGCCCTGGCGTAGTCGACGTGCTCGGGATTGAGGGTGCCGACCGCGGCCATGACGGCGGCCGGTGTCAGGGCGATCGCCTGGGCGGCGCCCGACGGGAGGCCGGCTTTGGGAGGAACGAGGCCGGCCTGCACAAACGATTCGTGCGCCACATCCACCGTTTCCGCGGGTTGGAAGAACGTGCCGTCCCACTGCGGGTCGATCGCGCGGATGCGGGCGTCGAGGGGCGGATGGGTCGCCCACAGGCCGCCCAGGAACAGGGCCGGGAAACCCTCGGCGAAGAAGAAGTGGCCGATTTCCGCGGCCTTGTGCGTCTCGAGGTGGGAGCCAAGCGCGTAGCCGCCGATCTTGCGCAGCGCGCCAAGGATGCCGCTGGGATTGCGCGTGAACTGCACCGCCGAGGCGTCGGCGAGGAACTCCCGCTGCCGCGACACCGCCGCCTGGATGAGGTGGCCGAAGAAGTAGCCGATGTAGCCGATGATCAGGAGCGCGAGCCCGATGGCGAGGATGGCGACGATGGCGCCGCCGCCGCCCTTGCCGCGCACCCGCACCCGGCCTCCGCCCAGTCCGCGCAGGATCCCGCGGCCGACGAGGCCGATGACGAGGATGCCGAACACGATCGCGGCGAGCTTCACGTTCAGCCGCATGTCGCCGTTGAGAATGTGGCTGAACTCGTGCGCGATCACGCCCTGCAATTCGTCGCGGCTGAGCTTTTCCATGGTGCCGCGCGTGACGGCCACGACGGCGTCGCTGGTGGTGAGGCCGGCGGCAAAAGCATTGAGGCCCGCCTCGTCGTCGAGCACATAGACCGCCGGGATCGGCACGCCGGCGGCGATGGCCATCTCCTCCACGACGTTGAGCAGGCGGCGCTCGCGGAGATCGGTGGTGTGCGCCTCGATCCGCCTTCCGCCGACGCCCTCGGCCACCACGGATCCGCCGCCGCGGAACTGGGACCACTTGTAGAGCGAGGCCAGCCCGACGACGGCCAGCGTGCCGAGGGCGACGCCGGCGAAAATCTGGGGATTCCACCACGGGTAGCTCGCGGTTTCGTCGGGCCACGAGGCGGTGCGTTGGTACTGCCAATAGCCGTGCTCGAGGTTCCGGACGCGCGGCGAGAACTGTTGGAAGATCACGATGGCCGCCACGTAGCTGGCGAGAATGGTGCCGGCGACCGCGAGGCCGAAGAGCACGACCAGTCGCGTCGTGCGTTTGCGGGCGTGGGCCTGGGCCTCGAAGAAGTCCATGACGGTTCGCCGGACGCGGAAGGCCGGAGGGAAGGGTCGCGGCTCCCGGCCCCCGGCCGCGGGCGCGCGGCAATCGCCTTACGTGAACTTGACCTGAGGGGCGGCGCGCTCGGCCGCGCTCTCGATCTGGAACAGCTCCGCGGCGGTGAAGCCGAACATCCCCGCGAAGATCACATTGGGGAAGACCTCGCGGGTAGTGTTGTAGGTCATGACGGAATCGTTGTAGGCCTGGCGGGCGAAGGAAATCTTGTTCTCGGTGGAGGTGATCTCCTCGCTCAGCTGCATCATGTTTTCGTTGGCCTTGAGGTTGGGATATTGCTCGGCCACGACCATGAGGCGCGAGAGCGCTCCCGCCAGCCCGGTCTCCGCCGCCCCGAGGCTCTTGATGGCCGCGCCGTCGGCCGGATTGGCGGCGGCGGCCTGCGAGGCCGCCAACGCGATGTTCCGGGCCTTGATGACGTTCTCGAGGGTCTCGCGTTCGTGGGCGAGATAACCCTTGGCGACCTCGACCAGATTGGGGATGAGGTCGTAGCGGCGCTTGAGCTGCACGTCGATCTGCGCGAAGGCGTTCTTGAAGCGATTGCGGAGGGCGACCAGCCGGTTGTAGATGCCGACCACGAACAGGACCAGCACGACGACGACGGCGAGGAAGACGAGGAGAACAAGGAGGGCAAGGCTCATGGCAGAGGGTGGGTTGGGCTGAACTTTCGCGGGCGATTAAGGTCGAAGGCGGCGGTTGACGCGAGCCTGAACCCGTTACAGGCCCCCGCGGCGTTTATAGGCTCGGGCGGGCTTGCCACACCGCAACGCGCACCGCAACCTCCCCGACAGGCATGCACCGTCCGATGTTGTATCCGCTGGCCGGCTTCATGGCCGCGTGGATCCTGGCCGCGCCGGCGGGGCGTGGACAAAACATCACGCCGCCGAACCTGGCGCCGACGAAACCGGCCCCGGCGGGCGTGACGGCGCCGGATGACCGCGCGCCGGACGCGCCGCTGGTCCGGGCGGGCGAGGTGCGGCCGGCGCCCGGGGGCTGGGTGATGCGCGAGGCGGCCGCCGAACGGGCCCGCCAGCTCGGCTTCTCCCCCGCGGCCGAGGCCCTGTTGCAGGAGTTGCTGGAATCGCCCGAGACGCCGGAGACGGAGAAGGGCCATCTCCGGCTCGACCTGGCGGGGGCGTTGCTGGACCAGGGGCGGCTGGCCGACGCGGAGCAGGCGCTCGCCGGAATCGCCGGGCCGCGTCCCGGGGCCTATCATCTGCGCGCCGGTCTGATTGCGGCCTACCGCCGCCAGGTCGACGCGGCGCGCGGCGAGGCGGCCCAGGTGCACGCGGAGGAGCTGCCGCCCGCCGACCGGGGCTGGGCGCATTTTCTCCAGGGCATGCTGGCGGAGCTGACGGGCGACCTGAAGCGCAGCAACGCGGCCTACGAGGAGGCGACGAAGGCCGCGGTCTCCGAACTGCAGCGGGCGCGCTTTCAACTGGAGCAACTGCGCGTGCGGCTGCTGTCGGGTCCCGCGACCGAGCAGGAGGCCGCCAATCTCAAGCAGAACATGGAGCGGCTGCAGGGGCAGAAGCCGGGCTATGCCGCCGCCCGATATTACGCGGTGGCCCTGAACGCGCTGGGCCGCCGGGCGGAGGCCGTGACCGTGCTGCAGCGCCAGCTCCAATCGCTGCCGCCCGAACTCCGGCAGGAACTCGATGACATGCGCCTGCTGCTGGGGCTGATCGCGGGCCCGGAGAGCGGGGTAGGCCGCAACGCGCTGTTCGGGCTGCTGGACCGGGCGGTGACCAGCGAGCCCCAGCGGATGGCGCTGCAGCTGCTGGCCCGCGCGAGCGCCAGCGGCGCCGCCCGCGCGGAATTCCGCGCCAAGCTGGACCAGCTGATCGCAGCGCCGACGCCGCACCCGATCCTCGAGGACCTGCTGGTGTTCCGCGCCCAGGTGGCGCTGGCGGAACAGAACTACGGACGCGCGGAGGAGGACGCGAAGACGTTGCTGGAGCGGTTTCCGGGCTCGCAGCTCAAGGCGCAGGCGCTGAGCGTGCTCACGGGGGTGGCGTGGGAGCTGCGGCGCTACCGCACGGCGGCGGATTACGCCGCGCAGCTGCGGCAGGAACTGCCGGCCGGCGACCCGCGGGCGCAGCTCGGCGTCCTCGTGGCCGACGCCTATTTTCGCGCGGGCGACTTCAAGAACGCGGCCGACGCCTACGGCTCGGCGCAGCGCGAACCGCCCGCGGCGGTGGCGCCGGGCCAGCTGCTGTTCCAGCGCGTCCTGGCGGAAATCAACGCCGGCCGGCTCGACGCGGCGCAGGCGCTGCTGGACGAGCCGGCGCGCGCGGCGGGCATTGACGCCGCGAGCCGGTGGCAGGCGGAGTGGAACCTGGCGAAGGCGCTGCAGGTGGACGGCCAGACGGCGCAGGCGCTCGCGCGGGTGACGCGGCTGCAGGGCGAGGCCGGAACCGCGGCCCTGCCGCCGGATCTGCTGGTGCGCATGGCCTGGTTGCAGGCGCGCCTGGCGTTCGAATCCGGATCACCCGCGGAGGCCATCCGCCTGGTGGACGCGCTGCTGGCGGCGCCCGCGACCGCCGCGCTGCCGGCGGCACTGCGGACCGACGTGACGAGCACGAGCCTCCTGTTGAAGGCGCAGGGGCTGCTGGCCCTGAGCAAAACCCGGCCGGCCGCGGCGCAGGAGGGCCTCGACCTGTTGAAGAAACTGCGCGCCGACCACCCCGAGGCCGATGCGGCGGTATATTCCTTCATCGCCGAGGCGGACTACTACGCGGCGCGGAACGAAATCGTCGCTGCGCAGACCCTGTTCACCAGCCTCGCCGACCAGCACCCGGAGAGCACCTACGCGCCCTTTGCCCTGTTTGAAGCGGCCCTCACCGTCGAGCGCCGGGGCCAGGACAACTATTATGAGGAGGCCTACCGGCTCATCGAACGCCTCGTCACCACCTATCCGAAGAGCGATCTGGTGTTTTATGCGCGATTGAAGGAGGGCGACCTGCTGCGCAAACTGAACCGCTTCGGACCGGCGCAGCAGGCCTACGAGCTGCTGGCCAACGATTTTGCCCAGCATCAGGACGTGCTGCTGGCGCAACTGGCGCTGGCCGATTGTCACTACGCGCAGGCGGCGAGCGATCCCTCGCATTGGGAGAGCGCGGCAGTGATCTACGAGCGGCTCCAGGACCTGCCGACCGCGCCGCTCGACTTGCGCGTGGAGGCGGGCTTCAAGCACGGCTACGCACTGGCCAAGCGGGGCGTTCCCGCCCGGGCGCAGGCGGCGTGGATGCTGGTGATCAACACCTTTCTGCTCGACCCCGCGCGGGCCGTCGGGCTCGGCGCGAAAGGGCGCTACTGGATGTCGCGCGTGCTGCTCGAACTGGGGGATTTCTACGAGAAGGGAGCCAACCTCGATGAGGCGCGCCGGGCCTATGAGCTCCTCCTCCGCGAGGGGCTGCCCGGCGAGACCCTGGCGCAGCAGCGGCTGGCGCGGTTCAACGCGGAGCGGGCCGGCGGCGCAGCGAACCCGGAGTCGACCCATGGACCCAACCCCGACCGGCAGTGATCGGAGAAGTTCGAGCCGGGAGGCACGCGGACCGCGGACGCCTGGGGCGCGCTTTGGCGTTTACGCCGCCGCGGGAAAGGGGACATAACTCGATGGAACCATGATAGGCCTGGACTTCAGTCTCTTCACCAGCGGCGGGCCGATGATGTGGGTGCTGCTCGCGATGGGGGTCGCCGGCACGCTGATCTTTATCGAGCGGCTCCTCTATCTCCACCGGGGGCAGATCCGCTCCACTGCGTTTGTGGGCGGAATCAAGAACATCCTTGGAAAGCGGCGACTCATGGAGGCGCTCACGGTTTGCGAGGAAACGCCCGGTCCCGTCGCGGCGGTGGTGAAATCGGCATTGCTGCATGCGGAGGATGACGAATTGAAGATGCGGCTGGCCGTGCAGGAGGCGGCGCTGGTGGAGATCCCCGTCTTGGAGCGGCGGCTGGGCTCGATCGCGGCCATCAGCCAGGTGGCACCCCTGGTGGGCCTGCTCGGCACGCTCCTCGGCATGATCACCACGTTCCATGCCTTCATGCAGGGCGGCAACTACGCCACCGCGAATGCGCTGGCAGCCGGCATGTGGCAGGCGCTCATCAGCACCGCGGGCGGCTTGGTCGTCGCCATCCCGGGGCACCTGGCCTACCATTTTCTGAGCGGGCGCGTCCGCGCGATCGTGCGCGACGTGGAGTGGGCGGGCAACGAGATCATGAAATACCTGCTGGTGGAGTACCGCAACCTGCCGGAGAACGGCAACAGCGGCGCCGGCACGAGTCCGGAGCCCAAGCCATGATCACCCGTCCGCTGGATCTCGCCGCGAGATTGCGGCCGCCGCCGCGGAGCTTTGATCTGCTCTTCCTGGTGAACGGCGCCCTGATCGTGTTGTTCTTCCTGCTCTTCGGCTCGCGGTTCGTGCTGGCCCCGGGTTTGGGCGTGAAATTCCGGTTGCCGGAGATGGCGGGTGCAGTCGAGGGTGCGGCGGCGGCCACCGTCGTGATCAGTGTGCCGCGCTCCAACATGGTCCTCGTGGAGGACGGCATGTACAATTATGCGCAGCTACGCTCCTGGCTCCAAAAACGGGCGCATCGAGAGAAGGGTCTGGTGTTGCTCGTGCGCGCCGATCGGAGCGTGCCTTCGGAGGACATGGGGATCATCGCCGACATGGCGGTGCAGGCAGGATTCGTGGGGGTGCAATGGGCGATGGATCCGGCGCCGGGCGCGGGGTCGGGCGGATCCTGATGCCGGAGGAGGGATGGACGATGTCCACGCCGACCAAACGACGCCGGGCGGGCTGGTGGGTGGCGGGATTGACCGTGGTTTTCGCGGTGACCGCCGCCGCCCTGCTGTTTCGTCCGCTGGGCGGCACCAGTGAGCGCGCGGCCAAGCCGGGCGTGGCGCCGAAGGTCGACATCGCGCGCCTCGGTGAGGGGACGGGCGACCGGCTGCTGCGCGAGCAGGCCACGATGTTCGATCCCACGCCGCTGTTCCTGCCCACGGAATGGAACACCACCCAGCGGCCGCTGCCCACCGCCGTGCAGCGGCAACCCGGTCAGGTGTTCGGCACCTACCCACCCAGACCCATGTATGCGGAAGCAGAGCTGGTCTTGTCGGTGGGGCCGGAGCAGCCGCTGCCGGCGAGCCCGGTGGATCTGCTCCGAGCGCCCTCGCGCGATCCGTTCCTCGGGTTTGGCCAGGAAGATCTGTCGTTGCGCCCGATGACGAGCCGCAAGGGCTTTGTCGAGGTGCGCAAGGTGGGCAATGGCGACTTGGTGTATGCGCGTGAGCTGAGCGACGACATCGCGCCGCGAACTGCGCGGCTGGACTGGCAGCCGACGGAATTCCTGGTCACCGTGACTGTCGCCGGCCTGCTCGGCCAGCCGGCCAACATCGCCAGTTCCGACGTTGAGGAGGTGGACGCATTCTTCCGCGACTATCTGACGAAGACCCTGCGCCTCGGCGAGCGGCTGCCTCCCGGGATCTATCGGGTCGTGGTGGGGCCATAGGCAGCATGGCTGGGGGAAGGGCGATCGCCTGACGAGGCCTTCCGGCCTAGAGTGGCGCAAGGTGCACATTGACAAGACAATAATTACCCAAGGCCATCGAGGGAATGAGTCGAGCGTCACCGCGAGTCGGGCAGGAATGCCGGAGTGGGCGGTTTCTGCGGAATATCCGCGCCTAGCCGGATCTCTTAAATGGACGCAGCGTGGAAGGACCGAACGACTGACGCGATTGCTATTGCGTCAGGAGCCCGATAAATGCCAAACCTCAGAGGCTGCAAAGATTACAGTTGACGGCCAAAAACCGGTTGTTCACGTTCAACCCTTCTTTCCCTTTCTGGCCTAGGCTTGGTCTGCCCAGATAGCTCAGTTGGCAGAGCACGTCCTTGGTAAGGACGGGGTCGCCGGTTCAAATCCGGTTCTGGGCTCCAGGTCAACGCCGGCGGCTGGTCCATCGCTGAACCAGAGGTCTCTCATTTAACCCAAACGTCTCTCACACATGGCTAAAGGAATATTCGAACGCACAAAGCCGCACGTAAATGTCGGCACGATTGGCCACATTGACCACGGCAAAACGACGTTGACGGCGGCGATTCTTGTCGTCCAGGCGAAGAAGGGGCTGGCGGAGGTCAAGTCCTATGCGGATATCGCGAAGGGCGGTACGGTGCGCGACGCGACTAAGACCGTCACCATCGCGGTGTCGCACGTGGAGTATCAGACGGATAAGCGCCACTATGCGCATGTGGACTGCCCGGGCCACGCCGACTATGTCAAGAACATGATCACGGGTGCGGCGCAAATGGACGGCGCGATTCTGGTGGTCAGTGCGGCGGATGGCCCCATGCCGCAGACGCGGGAGCACATCCTGCTCGCCCGCCAGGTCGGCGTGCCGAAGATCGTGGTGTATCTCAACAAGGTCGATTTGTTGGAAGACAAGGATCTCCTCGATCTCGTGGAGATGGAGATCCGCGAGCTCCTGACCAAGTATCAGTTTGACGGCGACAAGGCGGTGATCGTGCGCGGGTCCGCGACGAAAGCCTTGGCGGGTGACCCCGAGGGCATCGCGTCCATCGACGCGCTGCTGAAGGCGATCGACAGCGAAATCCCCGAGCCGGTGCGCGAGATCGACAAGCCCTTCCTCATGTCCGTCGAAGATGTGTTTTCCATCACGGGTCGCGGCACGGTCGCCACCGGGCGTATCGAGCGCGGCAAGGTCAAGGTGGGAGACAACGTGGAGATCGTCGGCCTGCGCGATACGTCGACGACCGTCGTCACCGGGGTCGAGATGTTCCGCAAGATGCTCGACAACGGCCAGGCGGGCGACAACGTCGGCGTGCTCCTGCGCGGGGTGGAGAAGGACGGCATTGAGCGCGGCCAGGTGGTCGCGGCCCCGAAATCGATCACTCCGCACAAGAAGGCCAAGGCGGAGGTCTACGTGCTCAGCAAGGAAGAGGGCGGCCGGCACACGCCGTTCTTCAACGGGTACCGTCCGCAGTTCTACTTCCGGACGACTGACGTCACGGGCGTGATCCAGCTCCCGCAGGGCGTGGAAATGATCATGCCGGGTGACAATATCAACCTCACGCTCGAGCTCATCGCGCCGATCGCCATGGAGCGGACGCAGCGTTTCGCCATCCGCGAAGGCGGACGCACCATTGGCTCGGGGCGCATCACGGAGATTCTCGAATAGCCCTTCACCAAGGCCTAATGGAGCACGCCGGGGCTTCGTCACAGGGGCCTCGGCGGCGGCGTCTAAGAGGGAAACGTCATTCTCACGGAGGGCAGTAGCTCAATTGGTAGAGCAACGGTCTCCAAAACCGTCGGTTAGGGGTTCGAGTCCCTTCTGCCCTGCCAGTCCCAGTCTCGCATGAAAAATCCGTTCCGCGCCACACGCATCTTCTTCGGCGAAATGTACGCCGAACTCCAGAAAGCCTCCTGGCCCACGCGCCAGGAGCTGTGGGATTCGACCGTGGTCGTGATCGTGGCCACCCTCCTGCTCGGCCTGTTCACGAGCATCACGGATTTCTCCCTTTATCAGTTCGTGGATCTCTTCACCAAGTTGGTCAGCTAAACCCGCCGCGCATGTCCGCCCAGACCTCAGCACCGCCCGGCGCCCAGTGGTTCGCCCTGCACACCCTCTCCGGCCAGGAGCCGAAGGTGAAGGCCTATCTGGAGAAATTCAAGGCGGCCGAGGAGCTCGACGAATACATCCTCGAGGTGCTGCTGCCCACCGAGACCGTGGCGGAGGTCAAGGGCGGCAAGAAATCGAGCAAGGTGCGCAAGCTCTATCCGGGCTATGTCTTCATCCAGATGCGCCTCTATGACGAGCACGGCCATGTGATGAACAAACCGTGGTATTTCGTGAAGGAGGCGGCGGGCGTGATCGGCTTTGTGGGTGGCGACCACCCGGCGGCGCTGCGCCAGGCGGAGATCGACGAGATCAAGTTCCGCATCGAGGCGGCTACCGGCAAGGAGGTGCCGAAGGTGCAGTACGAGGTCGGCGAGGAGGTGAAGATCACCGACGGTCCCTTCATGAACCTCAACGGTCGAATCGACGAGATCGATCCGACCCGGGGCAAGCTCAAGATTTCCGTTTCCATTTTCGGCCGGTTCACCCCGGTCGAACTCGAATACTGGCAGGTGCAGCGGCTCACCGACTGACGCCCGCCCTTTCCTTCGCTCCATCACCATGGCCAAGAAAATCCAGGGCTACATCCGCCTCCAACTCCCCGCCGGCGCCGCCAACCCGGCGCCGCCCGTCGGCCCCGCGCTCGGCGCGCAGGGCGTCAACATCATGGCTTTCTGCAAGGAGTTCAACGCCCGCACCAAGGACCAGGCCGGCATGATTCTGCCGACCGTCATCACCGTCTTCGCCGACAAGACCTTCAGTTTCATCCTCAAGTCCCCGCCGGCCTCCGTGCTGCTCAAGAAGGCGGCCAACATTGCCAGCGGCTCGGCCAAGCCCAACCAGGACAAGGTCGGCAAGGTCACGCGCAAACAGCTGGCCGAAATCTACCGGATCAAGGCCAAGGACCTGAATGCCCGGAGCGAGGAAACGGGCATCCGCATCATCGCCGGCACCGCCCGCAACATGGGCATCGAGGTCGTCGATTAGGCTTTGATCGTCAACCCACGCCACAATCCCCACGCGGGAGTCCCGCCCGGGACGTTCGCACCGCTAGGAGCCACTGATGGAAAGAAAGAGCAAACGCTATCGCAGCGCCCAGCAGGCCGCTGATCTCACCAAGGAGTATCCGCTGAAGGAGGCGGTCGAGATCCTCGCCCGGTTTCCGAAAGCCAAGTTCGATGAGACCGTCGAGCTGTCGTTCCGCCTCGGAGTGGATCCGTCGCAGGGCGAGCAGATGGTGCGCGGCACCACCCCGCTGCCCAACGGCACGGGCAAGAAGGTCCGCGTCCTCGTTTTCACGGACAATCCGAAGGCGGCCCTCGAGGCCGGGGCCGACCATGCCGGCCTGCAAGACGTGATGCAGAAGATCCAGGAGGGTTGGCTCGACTTCGACGTCGCCATCGCCACGACGGAGGCCATGAAGACGGTCCGCACGATCGCGCGCGTCCTGGGCCCCAAGGGGCTGATGCCCAACCCCAAATCGGGGACGGTCACCGACGACATTGCGGCCGGCATCAAGGCGGTGAAGGCGGGCCGGGTGGAGTTCAAGATGGACAAGGCCGCGAATGTGGGCGTGGGCATCGGCAAACGCTCGTTCCATCCCGCGCAGATTCTCGAAAATGCCGCCGTCGTGCTCGAAGCCGTCGGCAAGGCCAAGCCCGCTTCCTTCAAGGGCCGCTACATCCTCACCATGGCGCTCTCCTCGACCCAGAGCCCCAGCATCCGCATCGCGGGCAACGAATACAGCAAGTACTAAGCCGGAGCGCCTCCCATGAGAGTTGAGAAGAAATACCTGATTGAAGAGGTGGCGAGCCACCTGAAGAAATCCGACTACCTCATCTTGGCGAACTTTGACAAGATGACGGTGGCCGATGTGGCGGAGTTGCGGCAACGCCTCGCCGCCCACCAAGCCGAATTCCACGTCGTCAAGAACAGTTCGCTGCGCGTGGCGGCGCAGGCCCTGAACCTGCCCAAGCTGGACGAGGCGCTCACCGGCCCGACCGCCATCGTCGTGGGAGGGCGGAATTCGCCCGGCGTCGCCAAGGTCATCAGCGATTTCATCAGGGAGAAGCAAAAGATCGTCGTGAAGGCCGGCGTGCTGAGCAGCCAGCTGCTCTCGGCGAAGGACATTGAAAGACTCGCGGCGTTGCCCTCGCTCGACACCTTGCGGGCGCAGCTCCTCGGCCTGCTCAGCCAACCCGCCACCCGATTTGTCCGGGTGCTCCACGCGGTCCCGCAGGGCGTCGTGAACGTCCTGCAGGCGAAGGTCCGCGCGGCCGAAGGGAACAAATGACCGTCCAACGCTACCACTTTCCAGACACTGGCGGCGCTCGCTGCCGATCACGGGAAATCAACATCCATCGCCGCAGGCTAGGGGATACGTCTCTTAAACGCACTTCCGGTTCGAAGTCGCTAGCCCGCGACAGGAGTCAACCATGAGCAACATCACCAAAGAGCAAGTCATCGAGTGGCTTTCCGGCCAGTCGGTTCTCGAAATCGCCGGCCTCGTGAAGGACCTCGAAACCAAATGGGGCGTCTCCGCGGCCGCGCCCGTCGCCGTGGCCGCCGCCCCCGCCGCGGGCGCCGCCGCCGCCGCGCCGGTCGAGGAGAAGACCGAGTTCACCGTCGTCCTCGTTGAGGCCGGCGCGAACAAGATCAGCGCGATCAAGGAGGTCCGCGCCATCACCGGCCTCGGCCTCAAGGAGGCCAAGGACCTCGTCGAGGGCGCGCCCAAGGCCGTCAAGGAAGGCGCTTCCAAGCAGGAGGCGGAGGAGATCAAGAAGAAGCTTGAAGCCGCCGGCGCCAAGGTCGAACTCAAGTAAGCACCGCTTGGCGATTCGCACCGCACAGCATTCACGGATTACAGGGCCGGCCGCGCTTTGCCGCGGCCCCGGCCCTGCCGCTGCCTCGTTCCGTTACTTTCCGCCGCGGTGACGCCCAGGCGCCGCCGCGTCCGCCCTTTGTCCTCAGTCGTATAACCGGGAGCATCCATGGCCGACCGCAACCAGACCGAACGCGTCAACTTCGGAAGACTGAAAGAAGTCATCCAGCCGCCGAATCTCATCGAGATTCAGATCAATTCCTATCTGGACTTCCTGCAGAAGGGCGTGCCCGACAAGCAGCGGAAGCCCCAGGGGCTCGAGGCGGTCTTCCGCGAGGTGTTCCCGATCGAATCTTACGACGGGCGCCTTGTCCTCGAGTACGTCTCCTACAGCATCGGCGATCCGAAGCATTCCGAGATCGAGTGCATCCGCGAAGGCATCACCTACGCCGTGCCGCTGTACGTGAAGCTCCGCCTGCGCGAGGAGGATTTCATCAAGGACGAGGAGATCTACATGGGCGACATTCCGATGGTGACCGAGCGCGGCTCCTTCATCATCAACGGCGCCGAGCGCGTGGTCGTCTCCCAGCTCCATCGCTCGCCCGGCATCTGCTTTGAGAAGGATTTCCACGCCAGCGGCAAGGAGCTCTTCGCCTTCCGCATCATTCCCGACCGCGGCACCTGGCTGGAGGTGCAGTTCGACAACAACGACCTGCTCTACGTCTACCTCGACCGCCGCCGCCGCCGCCGCAAGTTTCTCATCACCACCCTGCTCCGCTCCGTCGGCTATTCCAGCGATCTCGACATCCTCAATCTCTTCTACGAGATCAAGGACCTGAAGGTCGCCAAGGCCCTCGAGATGGAGAACGTGAGCACGCTGGTGCTCGTCGAGGACGCCATCGATGCCCAGAAGGGCGTGGTCCTGGCGCGGGCGTTTGAACCGCTCACCAAGCAGATCGTGCGCACCTTCGAGAAGCACGACATCAGCTCGATCCGCGTGATTGACACCGCGGTGGATGACGGGGCGACCATTCGCGCGCTCAAGAAGGATCCGACGCGCAACGAGGAGGAGGCGCTGAAGGAAATCTACAAGCGCCTCCGGCCCGGCGAACCGCCCACCACCGCCAACGCCAAGGCGCTGCTCAAACGGCTCTTCTTTGACCCGAAACGGTACGACCTCAGCCGGGTGGGCCGCTACAAGATCAACCAGAAGCTCGGCCTCAAGGCCGACCTGGACAACCGCATCCTCACCGCCGAGGACATCATCGTGGCGACCAAGTACCTCGTCCGGCTCAAGCGCGGCGACGGCGTGGTCGACGACATCGATCACCTCGGCAGCCGCCGCGTCCGCACGGTCGGCGAACTCCTGGCCAACCAGTGCCGCGTGGGCCTCTCCCGCACCGAACGCCTGGTGCGCGAGCGCATGACCCTCTACGACCAGAGCGTCGATTCCATCACGCCGCAGAAGCTCATTAATCCGAAGGCGCTCACGACGGTCATCCGCGACTTTTTCGCGCGCAGCCAGCTGTCGCAGTTCATGGACCAGATCAATCCGCTGGCCGAGGTGACCCACAAGCGCCGGCTCTCCGCGCTCGGGCCGGGTGGCCTCAACCGCGAACGCGCGGGCTTCGAGGTCCGGGACGTCCATCCCTCCCACTACGGCCGCATCTGTCCGATCGAGACGCCGGAAGGTCCCAACATCGGCCTGATCAACTCGCTCACCGTGTTCTCCCGGGTGAACGAGTTTGGCTTCATCGAGACGCCCTACCGCCTCTGCAAGGACGGGCGCGCCACCGAGAAGATCGAATACCTCACCGCAGACCAGGAGGAGGGCAAGGTCATCGCGCAGGCCAACTCCGAGCTCGACGACAAGGGCCACTTCCTGGGCAAGGTCACCGTGCGCCGGGACGGCGAGTTTCTCGAGGTCGAGTCCAAGCAGGTCGAATACATGGACGTCTCGCCCAAGCAGATCATCTCGGTCGCCGCGGGCATGATCCCGTTTCTGGAGCACGACGACGCCAACCGCGCCCTCATGGGCTCGAACATGCAGCGTCAGGGCGTGCCCCTGCTGCAGAACGAGACGCCCTTCGTCGGCACGGGCCTCGAGGAACGCGTTGCGCGCGATTCCAAGATCGTCGTCGTCGCGTCCGAGAACGGCGTCGTCGCCTCCGTCGACGCGCGGCGCATTGTCGTCACCAAGGATGGCGAGCTGCCGCGCAACTTCGACCGCAGCCCCAAGAGCGACCCGAAGAACGACGTCTACGTCTACGAGCTGCGCAAGTTCATGCGCTCGAATGCCGGCACCTGCTTCAACCAGAAGCCCATCGTCAAGCGCGGGCAGAAGGTCAAGGCGGGCGACGTCATCGCCGACGGCCCCTCCACCGACCACGGCGAAATGGCGCTCGGCCGCAACGTGCTGGTCGCGTTCATGCCGTGGAACGGCTACAATTTCGAGGACGCCATCCTCATCTCCGAGAAAGCCCTCAAGGACGACATCTTCACCTCGATCCACATCCAGGAATTCGAGGTCACCGCCCGCGACACGAAGCTCGGGCCTGAGGAAATCACCCGCGACATTCCGAACGTCGGCGAGGAGGCGCTCAAGAACCTCGACCACAACGGCGTCATCCGCATCGGTGCCGAGGTGAAGCCGGGCGACATTCTCGTCGGCAAGATCACCCCGAAGTCCGAGACCGAGCTGGCGCCCGAGGAGAAGCTGTTGCGCGCCATCTTCGGCGAGAAGGCCGCGGACGTGAAAGACACCTCGCTGGTCGTGCCCTCCGGCTCGGCCGGCATCATCATGGACGTGAAGGTGTCCAGCAGCCGCATCGATGAGCAGACCCGCTTGTCGCCTTCCGACCGCCGGCGTCAGATCAAGCAGATCCAGGAGGATTACAAGACGCAGATGGACAAGCTGCGCGAGGGCCTCACCGAGGCGCTCTCCAACATCCTGCTGGGCGAGAAAATTCCGCTGGACGTGATCAACGGCCAGACCGGGGAAATCATCATCCCGGCCAATCGCAAGATCACCAAGACCCTGCTGCGCAAGCTGGCCGCTGTGTCCAAGCACGTCGAGATCGATCCCTCGCCGGTCAAGATCAAGATCATGGAGATCATCGGCTCCTATCAGGGGAAGTTCGATGAGCTCGAGGGCGACCGCGAGCGCAAGATCGCCTCGATCGAATCCGGCGAGGACTCCGGCTCCGGCGTCATCAAGCAGGTCAAGGTCTATGTCGCCACCAAGCACAAGCTCGAGGTGGGCGACAAGATGGCGGGCCGGCACGGCAACAAGGGCGTGGTCGCGAAGATCGTGCCGGCGGAGGACATGCCCTTCCTGCCCGACGGCACGCCGATCGAGATTTGCCTCAACCCGCTCGGAGTGCCCTCGCGCATGAACGTCGGCCAGGTGCTCGAGACCCACCTCGGGTGGGCGTGCAAGAAGCTCGGGCTCAAGGTCGCGACCCCCGTCTTCGACGGCATCAACGAAAAGAAGGTGCGCGACTACCTGAAACAGGCCGGTCTGCCCACCTCGGGCAAGAGCGTCCTCTACGACGGCCGCACCGGCGAGAAACTCGATCAGGAGGTCGTGGTCGGGTACATCTACATGATGAAGCTCAATCACCTCGTGTCGCACAAGATCCATGCGCGCGCGGTGGGCCCGTA
>Ga0335085_10005780_pt1 | contig 19731 bp, 28 predicted proteins | sample Lox_Sample_45_FD_206712 | JGI IMG/M metagenome (GOLD analysis project Ga0335085, IMG submission 206712) | Soil microbial communities from Loxahatchee National Wildlife Refuge, Florida, United States - Lox_Sample_4.5 | ecosystem: Environmental > Terrestrial > Soil > Wetlands | place: USA...
CCACTTTCAACGAAATCTCCACATACAGCGACGGCACCAGCTCCACGCGATTCAACAGAACCGCGGCTTTCAGCAATGGACGCACGTGCACGCGGGTCGGGACCATTACTTTGTGCAAATGAATTGCCCCGGCCCCAAGGGCCGGGTCTCGCGCCCGTCAGCAGAGGAATGGCGGCAATGACCGGCGAAACGACCCGCGCTGAGGCGATGCAGCAGGTGGCCGAACATCGACAAAGAGCGGCCAGGTACGAGATGCTTGCCGCCGAAGCCCAGCAGCGCGGCGATATCCAGGTGAGCATCGACTTCGCCAGCAAGGCCGCCGAAGAGCTTATCGAGGCGAGTCGTATCGAAGAGGGCATCGGCAAGCACCGCTAGGCGCGTTTCCAATCGCGCCGATCGGGCGCGGCGCGGGGTACTCGCCGGCGCAGCAAACCACCGGCTCGGCACCGACGGCCCGACAAGCAAAAGCCGGACGGAGTTCAAAGCTTCATGCTGTGTTTGCCCATCAGCTTCACCGTGCTCGCTTGCGGTCCTTTGTCGCCCGCTTCTTCGGCGTAACTGACGCGCGAGTTGACGGCGAGCCGGGAAAAATCTTCGTTGAGAACGCTGTTACGGTGAAAGTAGATCTCGCGGCCGTCGCCGGTCTCGATGAAACCGAATTCGCCGAGCGGATCGAGTTCAACCACGGTCCCTATCGGCGGACCGTCGTGATGCTTCACCTGCCCTTGCAGACGGCGGACCTGATCCCGCAACTGCCGGCGCGCCCGTTTGAACGCGTTGTTGATGGCGAAGTTCAGATCAGAATAGCGCTCGTCATTCTGTGGCGTACGCCCGATATCGACTTCGCGCCCCTCCGGCAGTGCCAGACGGACATTGATCTCGAACGGTCCGCCGGTGCGATGATGCCCTCCGGGGGCCCTGAGCACCACGCGGCCGGCCGTGACCCGGCCAAACCGATCCTCAAGCTGCGCGACGTGCCTGGCGATGGCGCTGCGGACATCCGCATTGGCGTCCATGCCCTGAAAATCGATCTGTACTGGTGTTTCCATGACTTCATTCCGAGGTTCTTGTTTTTGTAAGATTCCCGCGGTCGAGGGCGTCCTTTCATTGATTTGGCTCAAGCCGCCTGCAAAAATTGCAGCTTGTGCAAGTCGGCCAAGCGAACGCGTGTTGATCACGTCATCGGCGCTCAGCCAGCCGCGCCGCTCCTGATCGACGCCGAAGCGCATGAACTGCAACGCGTCCACCGAGTGTGCGTCGGCCGCGGAGCTGTCAGCGCCGGCCAAAGAGTGAACGCTCCGGCGTCCGACAGAATGGGACAAAAAAAAAGCAAAAATAATGGCGGCGTTTCAATCGCAAATTCCTGGCCTGGCGCTCCCTAGGGGACTCGAACCCCTGTTTTCGCCGTGAGAGCGTCGGCCTCGGAAACTCGCGCAAACTTATTTGTTGCCGAAGTCGCGATTTGGCTGATGCTTCCTAGCTAGCGCAAACGCCGACAAACTCTCGCGGTCCGCTCGATCTTTGGTCGCATCGTTGGCTGGCGTGCGCGCTCGCCGGACTGTGGATGCCGCGCATTTTTTGGCGGCCACTTAGACGAATTTTAAGTCCGGCGCGCTGGGATCGCACGGTAGCCCCGATAGTGGGGCGGCCGATACAAGGAGGTTTGAAGTGTCGACTTTGTATAAACAGTTCTGGTTTCTGGATGAAGAGATGGAGCGAGCGGACGGCAGAACGGTGAACCGCTGGCTCTGTGAACAGCCGCGGGTGACACTCGATCCGGATTTTATCCTAGAGGTCGCCTACGACTGGTCGAGCACCGCAGAGGAAGCGAAACGGTTTCTGCTGGAGACGCTCACGTATGCCGAACGGTGGCTGCGTCTCCATCCGGGCGAGACCATCACGCAAGAAATTTGGTGCGAAATCATGTCAGACGGCGTCGCGGGAACGCGGCGATGGCGCGTGATTCCTGGCCGCGCAAACACATCCAGCACGTAGGTGGCGGATGGCCGGGACGGTTCAACACGCCCGACTTGAGAGCCCAACCGCGCGCGCCCGCCTCGCGCGCGGTCGGAATCCACACTGGCAGGCGCTCGTCGCCGGACGCGCGCACCTCGGCTACCGGCGGTGGCCGGACGCGAAGGCTGGCCGCTGGGTTCTCCGGCGGCGCAGCGGCGCGTCCTACAGCGTCGAGCAGCTTGGGCTCGCCGACGACGACAGGGACATCACTGCCGACGGCGAGACGGTCCTCAGTTTCGAGCAGGCCAGGACGAAGGCCATCGCATCGCTAGACGCCAGCGCGGAGCCGAAGCCGAACGCGCGATTGACCGTGCGACGCGCCATCGCGAACTACATCGATTACCTGCGGTCCCAGGGTCGCCCGACCAACGACACCGAGCGGCGCGCGGCGGCGCACATCCTGCCCGAGTTGGGCGACATCGAGGTGACCACCCTCGCCTCCAAGCAGATACGCGACTGGCTCGGCGCGCTCGCCAACCGGCCCGCCTTCAAGCGTACTGGGCGCGGCAAGCCGCGGCAGCACAAGGCAGCCCCCGGCATCGATCCCGAGGCACAGCGCCGCCGCCGCTCGTCGGCCAACCGAGTCCTGAGCAGCCTGAAGGCCGCGCTCAACCACGCCTACGACGAGGGCCAGGTCGCCTCCAACCACGCGTGGTCGAGACGCGTCAAGCCGTTCCGCGATGTCGACGCCGCGCGCGTCCGCTATCTTTCGGTCGCCGAGGCGAAGCGGCTGCTCAACGCCAGCGAGCCGAATTTCCGGGCGCTGGTGCGAGCGGCCCTTGAGACGGGCTGCCGCTACAGCGAGCTGGCGCGTCTGGAGGTCTGCGACTTCAACGCCGACGCGGGCACGGTGGCGATCCGCAAGAGCAAAACGGGCAAGGCGCGGCACGTCGTGCTCACCGACGAGGGACAGACGTTTTTCGGGCAGGTCTGCGCGGGGCGCGCGGGCGGCAAGCTGATGTTCACCCGCGCGGACGGCGGCCAGTGGAAGGCGTCGCAGCAGGGACGGCCGATGCGGGAGGCGAGCGATCGGGCGAGCCTCTCCCCGCCGATATCGTTCCACGGCCTTCGCCATACCTGGGCCAGTTTATCTGTGATGGCTGGCGTCCCGCTCCTCGTCGTCAGCAAGAACCTCGGGCACGCCGACACGCGAATGGTCGAGAAGCACTACGGCCACCTCGCCCCCTCGTTCATCGTTGACGCCATCCGCGCCGGGGCGCCGAAGTTCGGCGCGGTCACCGTCGATGTAACTCCACTTGCGGAGCGAAACCGCCGGCAACTTTCGGTTAACGGATGACAACTAAAGTTCCGGGCGTCTACCGGTGGTCAATCAGGATTGGATTGACGAGGCTAATTCCGCGCCGACAAGCGGACATCGACTTTCTGGCGTCTATCCGATAGGCCGCCAGCGCGGTTTTCCCCAAGGGAGCAGCGCGCAGAGGGTCGCTCCGAGCGCAACAGCGCCGAGCGACTCTGCGCGATTTTGCGCTCGGCTATTTTGAGGGAAGCTAAATGTCGGAAATCAGATGGCAGCCCGGCGATCCCCGCGATCGTTCGATCCTAGGCTTTAGAGTGCGCAATGGCGGCCCGCGCGGCCCAATGTGTGCATCGACATACTACAAACTAAGAAACGCGGGACGCGGACCGCGTGAAACGATTCTTGGCGGCCGGATCATCATTTCCGTCAAGGACGAGCAGGCCTGGCTCGAGGCTAAGGCGAATCCGAATGAAACCGAGGCGCGCCTGAACGCGCTTGCGGCGGAACGGCGGCGAGAGAAGGCGCGCCGGGCGGCGGCGGCCGCACTCAAAAGTCCGCGTCACCCGGCAAATGTCCGACGCGCGAAGCGCCTCGCAGCGGAGGCGATGTGACGTCATGCATCAAATTGATACCCGCGCCCGGGTGGCAGCCCGGAGCGCGGTGGACGCGATTGACGAAGCTCTAAGGCGAACACGTCATACCCGCAGCGCCCATCGTCGGCAACAAGTCTCTGTCGAGCCTCGAATAGTAGCCTTACAGCGCCCGACCGGCGGGCGATGGACGGTCTGTCTCGAACAAGGGGAGGTCGAGACCACTACCAGCCGGCTGCTGGCGTACGGATGGTTCGCCCGCGTTGTGCGCGGGAAACTCGGCGTTCTCTTGGCACCGAAGACTCGGAATGAATGGTGCCGCCAACTCAGTGACGCGATGCGTCCCTTGAGGGAGGCGCGCCGATGAGTACACCGCTTTCCGAAAAAATGGACGCGGTGGCCCACCGGCTGCTCGGAGAACCAAATCCACGGCTGTCAACGAACAGGGAGCTTCGCTTTGGCGCGAAAGGATCGCTCTCCGTCGACCTCAAGAAGGGCACTTACTTCGACCACGAGAACAATGCCGGCGGCGGCGTTCTGGATCTGATTAGGTGCCAGGTAAATTCCGATCCGATCGATTGGTTGCGCAACGAAGGCCTGATTAGGCAGGACACCGTCGTCGCGACGTTCGATTACAAAGACGAGCGGGGCCTATTGCTCTTCCAGGTATGCCGAACCGCTGCAAAAAAAATTCTGGCAGCGGAGGCCCAAAGGTAATGGCACTTGGGTCAACAATATCGAGGGCGTGCGGCGCGTCCCGTACCGCCTGCCTGAACTCGCCAGCAGCAAAGGCACCGTTTTCGTGCCCGAGGGTGAAAAGCACGTCGACCGACTTATCGAGCTCGGCTTGCGGGCAACCACTAATCCGGGCGGAGCTGGAAAGTGGCGCGCTGACTACAGCGAATTCCTGCGCGGCGCCGATGTCGTGATACTTCCCGACAACGATGTGGTCGGAAGGAAACACGGCGAGGCCATCGCGCGGAGCTTGAGCGGCGTCGCCGCCCGCGTGTGCATCCTCGCGCTTCCCGGCTTGAAGGAGAAGGGTGACGTTATCGACTGGCTTGACGCCGGCGGCAACAAAGACGAACTGCTGCGGCTGGCGGAGCTGACACCAGATTGGCAACCATCACAGGCAAACGCCGATAGCCCGCCTAAGCTAAGCGCTTTGCTGAAGAGCGCTGCCGATCTGCAGCACAAACAATTCGAGCCGCTGCGCTGGATCGTGCCTGAATACCTGCCGGAAGGCCTGACGTTGCTGGCCGGCAAGCCGAAAATCGGCAAGTCATTTCTTGCCCTCGACGTGGCAATCGCCGTCGCCGACGGTGGCTCGTGCCTCGGCGAGCGCTGCGAAAAAGGCGATGTGCTGGCGCTGTTCCTGGAAGACAATGACCGCCGCCTGCAGCGACGACTCACCACCATGCTCGGCGCCCACACCGAAGCGTGGCCGCGGCGCCTGGCATATGCGACCAATTGGCCACGTCTCGATTGCGGCGGAATTGACCGCATCCGGGACTGGATCATGCGGGCAAGCGAGCCGCGGCTCGTAATTATCGACATCCTGGAGCGAGTCCGACAGCGGGAGGGCGACAAGCGGAAGCCACAGTACAGTGCCGATTACGACGCGCTCGCGGCTCTTCAAACACTATCAGCTGAGGCGCAACTTTCGGTCCTTGTGCTCCACCACCAGCGCAAAATGGGCGCTGACGACCTTATCGACACACTGAATGGAACAGAGGGCCTCGGCGGCGCTGTCGACGCGGTTCTGATTCTCGGCAAGGACGACTCCGGAAAATTCCTCTACGGCCGCGGGCGCGACCTGGAGGAATTTAGTATCGCCGTCCGGCAAGATGAGCACCGCCGTTGGCAGGCACTTGGCGACAAGCCCGAAGTGCAGACCTCGCCAGAAAGGGGGAGGATCATCGCGGTACTGACACGGTCCGACCGAGCGATGAGCGTCGAAGAGATCGCTAGCGCCACAGATATGAAGAAGGCAAACGTCAAGAATCTGCTGTCGAAGTTGCACGGCGACGGCGGGGTCCAGCGGGTCGCCACCGGGCTGTACCGCCTCGCGCCGGTGCAGCCCGACTTCGACCTGGGCGAGCCACCGATCTGATCGGGCGCGTTACTCCGGTTACCGGCGTTACCGCGGTTACTTCAGTTACCGCGGATATCGGAGGGGTATCAGTTGCTGCGGTTACCGCGATACGCGGCTCGGACAGGCGCGCGCCATCTCTACACACACTCTGTTGGTTACTTCGGTTACGACGGTAACCGCGGTAACGGCTATATCCGCCTCGCGCGCGCTCCCTCGCGCCCAATAAAAATCCGCTGCGCCCATCTAGCGCCACTGCCCGGGTCGCAAAACAGCGCGCCTCCGCCTCAACACGGCGAAAACCAAACGCGCGCAAACTTCGATAAACCCACAAATATGCGGCGTTTCTAGCCGGATGGAGGCACAGTCAGGCAGTCGCGACTAAACATAAGGCCAAAGATGCCCGGTCAAAACACAGGCCTAGCCGAGCGGAAACCGACCGCGCGCAGCCGCGTGAGCAACGGTAGTGACCTGCTGCCCGGCATCGACGGCCGCAGCACGACGGCGCGCCGCTATCGAGACATCCTCGCGGCCCTAGCGAGCGACCAGGGTGGGCCGGAGCGCCTGAGCGAGGCCCGGGCCCAGCTCTGTCGCCGCTTTGCAGCCCTTGCTGTGCAGGCCGAGGCTATAGAGGCTGCCCTGGCGCGCGGGGAGGCAATCGACCTCCCCACCCACGCCCTCTTGTCCTCGACGCTGGTCCGCATCGCCACCCGGCTGGGCATCGATCGGCGCGCCAAAGAGATCGCCCCGCTGCTTCACGACTACCTGGCGGAGAAGGCTGGCGAGCGCGTCGCCGCGCCCGCGGGTGAAGCAGCATGATCACCATCCTCGACGCCATCTCCGATCGGCGTTTGTTCGCGCCCTGGTTCAAAGACCGCGCGACTTGGGAAAGCTGGTTCGCCTTCCTTGCCGCGCTATTCGCGCTGCCGATGTCGCCGGAGCAATTGCTGACTTTCCGAGAATGCACGGGACGCAGCAAGTCGGCCGCCGAGCCGGCGAAGGAGGGCTGGCTTGTCTGCGGCCGGCGCGCCGGCAAGAGCTTCGTCCTCGCGCTGTGCGCCGTGTTCCTCGCCTGCTTCCACGACTACCGGCATCACCTATCGCCCGGCGAGCGCGGCGTGGTCCTGATCATCGCCACGGATCGCAAGCAGGCGCGTGTCATCTTCCGCTACGTACGCGCGCTGCTCACCAAGGTGCCGATGCTGGCGCGGATGATCGAGCGTGAGACCGTCGAGAGCTTCGACCTCTGCATCCAGGTCAGCATCGAAGTTGCTACAGCTAGTTTTAGAACGACCCGAGGTTATACGATCGTCGCGGCACTCTGCGATGAAATCGCGTTCTGGCCTAGTGAGGACTCGACGGCGCCAGACACCGAAATTCTGGATGCGATCCGACCGGCAATGGCGACGATTCCAAACGCAATGTTACTGTGCGCCAGCAGCCCCTATGCGCAACGCGGCGCGCTGTTCGATGCTTTCCGCAGAAACTTCGGCCGCGACGATGCGCCCGCGCTGGTCTGGAAGGCGCCGACGCGGACGATGAACCCGACTGTCCCGCAGTCCGTCATCGATGATGCAATGGAGCGCGATCCGGCGAGCGCTGCTGCCGAGTATGGCGCTGAATTCCGTGCCGATGTGGAGGGTTTCGTCGGCCGCGACGTTGTCGACGCCGCCGTCTCCCCGGGCCGCCGCGAGCTGCCGCCCTTTAGCGAGAACCTCTACTCTGCCTTTGTCGATCCATCTGGTGGCTCGGCGGACTCGATGACGGTCGCCATCGCCCACCGCGACAAGGACGGTTGCGGCATCCTCGACGCCGTGCGCGAGCGGCGCCCGCCGTTCTCGCCCGAGGCCGTGGTCACCGAGTTCGCCGCGCTGCTGAAGACCTACGGGGTGCGGAAGGTGACCGGCGACCGCTATGCCGGCGAGTGGCCGCGCGAGCGCTTCCGCGTCGCCGGCGTCGACTACCTGGTCGCCGAGAAGACCAAGAGCGATCAATACCGCGACCTGTTGCCGCTGCTGAACAGCGGCAAGGTGGAGCTGCTCGACCTGCCGCGCCTCACCGCTCAGCTCTGCGGCCTTGAGCGCCGCACCGCGCGCGGCGGCAAGGACAGCATCGACCACGCCCCCGGAGCGCATGACGACGTTGCCAACAGCGTGGCCGGCGCTCTGCTGCTCGCGGTCGAGGGGCGCCGGCCGCTTGCCATCTCGAATGCCGTGCTGGCGCGGTCGCGGCGGCCAACGCAGCGAGTGATCCAGTCTCGAATGAATGCGTATTTTTGAACTGAGAAAGGAAGGCCATGATGACCTCGCAACAGATGAACGCAGCGCTCAGGTTCTTGAAGACGCGGCTCAGTGACGCCCACTACGCCGAGGTCGAGAAACTTATCACCGGCGGTGACGACGAGGATGATGGCGGCGGCCGCACCTTTAGTGCGATTACTTCCGACCTCGCGCTCGACAAGCTGCCTCCGCGGATTCGACGGCAGGCCATCGACGCGATCTGCGACATCGCCGCGGCGCGTCGGGCTTCATATGAGGCGATGTTCCCCGGCGCCGCCCGGATTGGAGTCGCGTAATGCCCCGGCCTTCAGTCCGACTCGTCGCCGACGGCGAGGACCCGCTGCGCGCCGAGCTGGCCGCGGCGATTGCCGAGGGGACGCAGGCCGAGCGCGCGCTTGAAGCCGCTCGCACTGCCGTGCCCCGCGCTGCCGAGACTGTCGCAAGCGCCGAGGCACGGCTCGCCGCCACCTCCGCTGAGGTGACCGCGGCCCGCACCGCCCAGGTCGACCGCCTCGCATCCGGCGCCGCAACCGGCGAGCAGCCATCGGTCGACCGCTCGATGCGCGATGCCAGGGCGCGAGAGACCGACTGCGCCGACGACCTTGAGGCGGCAAAGGCCGCGCTCGCCCGGGTCGAGGCTGCTGTGCCCGACGCCGAGGAAGCGTTAGCCCGCACCCGCGCGCGGGTGAGCGCCGCCGCGGATGCCATCACCGCCACGGCTGTGCCGGTGCTAATCGCGGAGGCGGAGCAGCTGCGCGACCGGCTCGCCGCAGTCCGTGCGGTCCTGAGGCACCTGCGCGCTGATTCGCTCGGCCCGTTCGGTGGCCCGCATGAGCGCGAGCGCGCCGCCATCGACGAGTTCCTCGCCGCGCCGTTCCTCCAGCCCGAACTGGAGCTGGGCTGGTGCCGGCGGCACCCCGCCGCCGCGCGCTGGCTCGCCGCGCGCGAGGCGCTGACGCGCGACGCGGGCGCGACGCTGCCAGTTGAGCGGTGAGGTTTTCCTCGGGACCCGTAGTCATACCGAGGCGCGACCAGCGGGAGTGTGTCGCGAGCCAACAACGCCCGCAGGCCCGCCACTGCGTTTAAACTCCTTCGCGGGGGGCGGGCCGTCTCGCCAAAGTCGGGTACCGCCCCATTTGGACGGGTGACATAAGCGAAGAACTCAACTTACGCGGAAAGACGGCCAATCCTCTTTCGTTCACGCGGCCGGCAACTCGGGTGGATCAACGACGTAAAGCGCAGCAGTTTCAGCCACCAAAGGGTAGGTCCAGATTCGATTGCATGGGTAGCAAACAAAGGTCGTCTTTCGCATCCGTGGGGCTTTGGGATGCGGAAGCGACGTAACGTAGATCAGCGCATACTTGCACTTTGGACAGAATGCCGTTTCTGCCATCCCACAATCGTAAATCGAATTGTTTAGCGATTAGCAAAAGGGACCGCTCCTCAATTCAAAAGGGGCCACCCCGGTCCTGAAGGGGTCGAAATGGGCCAGTACCGCCGCTACGGTGCTGTCCTAGATGGCCATCATTCCCGCCGGAGTGTCCTAAGTGGACGTGCCTCCGTTTCCTTCATGCCGTGTTTTTTCAGCCCTCAGCCAACTCGCGATAGCCAATGTCAGCTTAGCCAATTCAGCTTTTAACAGCCGCGGGAAACGGCGCGCTGGCCGACGCCCTCATAGAGGGCGGAGATGATTTCGATTTGCTTTTCGCGAGAGAGAATATTCATGGCGGGTCCTATCCGCCATGGATGGACCCGAAGCTGACCTAGAAAAATCGAGCGGATTCTGCTATATGCGCGGGGGCCAGATCGGGGCGAAAGAGATCGAGCGGCTTATTCAGAAGCTAGAGGTCGATAAAGAAATCTTGGCCGAACAGGAAGAGGCAACAGCTCAGGATGCCCCCGACCCAGATAAATCGTTCCGTCGTCTGTAAAACGAAAGAGGCCGCCAACTGAGGCGGGCCGATGGGATTGAAAATGAGCGTCAGGCAAATTGTTTGCGTGGTCGTTGGAATGGCTATCCTCGCGACGATTTTGGCTACCCCCTCACGCGCGCAGCGCCAGAACGAGCCTAAAAACTGGAACGAGATCAAGTGCGCGCGCTACTCCAAGGCGTGGTCGCAGGCAATGGAACGGGTGGGGCGCGAGGGCCTTGGCCCGGCATTTCTCGAACGCCATGCCGCGTTTCTGGCCTCGGGCTGTACTTCTCGCGCCGACGTATGCGCGAAATCCGACCAGGAGATCGCACTGGCAAATGCTATGATCGTGATGGCGATGAATGCGGGCATGGCCAGCACCTTTCCGCCGTTTTACTGCCGAGAGTAATTCCGTGACCGCAAAACAGGCCACCTCTGTTTTCAAATCAGGCCACTAGGGGTCAAAACAGGCCATCACCCGCCGCTACCATAAGAATAAATTGCAAACCCAGAACGAATATTGAACGCCAACGAGTCTAGCGGGTTGCTGCCCTAGCAATTCAGGCCCTAGCGCAGCCCGTTGTCCCTTGTTGTCCCAATCGCGGCCTAAATTCTGCACTGCGGCGACGCAGTAACGTGCCAACAGGCGACAAAAGGCGACGCGGCGGTATTTTAAGCGTTCTCGACAACATCTGGTGCTTTCGCTAACGCTGCTACAGTCTCGTCAACGAGCCGGCGCATAATCTCGGCCACCGAAAGAATTTCGCTGATTCCTCCGGCAGTCTGGCCCGCCGTTAGCAGGCATTCGTGCTGACGACCAGCTTGCGTCGTCGAGACAATCTGGCCGCGCAGGCGGTCACGGTCGCGCCGCGCCTCCTCGCGTTTCACGCTCCATTCATCCAAAAAAGCAGTCGGAATTGAGCGTAGCACCGTAGGGAATCCGACCGTTCCGGGAATAGGGCTAATGTCGTTGAGAACATCGAATTTTTTGACATCCTCGGACTTAGCCGCGGTGATCGCCTGCTTCCACTCGATCGGGGCCGGGGCTTCTTTCGAAGCGATGAAACGTGTCCCGAGGTTCACGCCGACGGCGCCAAGCATAAACGCCGCCGCGATCCCACGCCCATCGAAGATCCCCCCTGACGCCACGACAGGAATAGGTGCAACCGCGTCAACGACCTGCGGGACAAGCGCCATCGTACTGACCTCGCCGCAGTAACCGCCTGACTCGCCACCCTGCGCGCTGATGACATCCGCGCCCCGTGCGGCGGCTTGTTCTGCTTGGGCCACGGTCGTCACCTGCACCATCACGCGCGAACCCACATCATGGGCCTGTTTCACCATGTCACCCGGATCGGCAAGCGTAAAAGAAATGACCTTGGGCCGTGTCGCCAGCGTGTAGCGAAACGTTTCAGCGTCGAGCGCCTGCGGAATGTGGTTGATTGCGTACGGTTTGTTCGTCATCTTCTTCACCATATCAATGTCGCGCTTTACGGCTGCGGTGGATCGGAAAAGCGATCCAATACCGCCCAACCCACCTGCGTTCGACACGGCGGCGGCAAGCTCCGCTGATGTACAGGTCCCCATCGGAGCAAGGATGATCGGCACCTCGATTTCGAATAAATCGCAAAGGGGTGTTTTGAGCATCGCATCATGTCCCGTTACAAACGAAGTCTCATCGCACGCACATTCACTCAGCGATTGAGATTTCGGCACAATGCATTTGAATGCCCCCATATGTTGCGCGGCGTCAGACGAGGGTCAAGCGGGGGTTCGCATGTCGCTGATGGGTCAAAAACGGAAGTTAATACCCATCACGGCGATGTCTGCTCTACCCCCGATAGCGATCGCAAAAGCGAGCTTCAATGCTACGCGCTCGGCGCGCCGAATAAGCATGCCGGCGCCCGCTCATTCCAGTTCTGCCTCGCGTCAGCACCTATCGCGCCGCAAGCCGTAAACTAGATGGATGATGCGCTCTTAAGTGCGGTAATGAGCTCGCGCAATCGACCAATGCGTTTTTGAGCGAGAACAATTACGGCGTTTTGCCAACCCTTCGGCGGGCCCCGATAGGATTTCGCAGTTCGGTTTAGCCTTGCCTGACGAATGGCTGCCACGGAAACGCCCAATGTTTTTGCCAATTCTAAGTGGCTAATTCGGTCGAATAGGCCGTCTGTGGCTTGCTTGAAGTGCATGTATGCACCAAAATTGACGCCCAGTGGCAATGAGCGTTTAGTCCGTTCGTCGTACTTTCTACGATCGTTGCGATTGCCGCGACATGATCCAAATCAAAATGCCAACCAGTACCCGATGAGGAATGTATTGATTAAGACCGCAGCGAAGAGGAAAAAGTCGCCAGCTCGTCCACGTGGGTTCCAGACGGTGATTTCGCTTAATCGGAATCCGATTGATCGGATGGGCTCCGAGAAATTGCTAGGTCAAGATGAGACGATTTTCCGGAAGGGGCAACGGGCCGAAAACATTTACAAGATCGAGGCCGGCTGCGTTCGGACGTTCATTCGTTACGGCAATGGCCGCCGTCTTGTAGTCGGCCTCTATTTTGCGGGTGATTATTTTGGTCTGGAGATGCACGACAAATACCGTGTTTCCGCCGAGACTGTTACGCCAACCAAGATGCTGGTCATCGGGCGAAAGGCGCTAAATTCGCGCGCGGCGACTAATGTTGCGGTTGCCAATGGCATGTTGACACTTACGAATCTTGAATTGCGGCGTGCTCAGCAACATAGCCTGATACTGCGGCTCTCCGCGAACGAGCGCGTGGGCCAGTTTCTCTTTGAAATGAAGAAACTTAACTCGCAGAATGATCGACGAAATAAGAAAGAGGTGAACTTAGTGATGTCGCGCCAAGATATGGCCGATTATCTCAACCTTACGATCGAGTCGGTCGCGCGTGCCCTTACACAGCTTAAGAACGTGTCCGCTATTTCCCTCAGTTCGCCTCGTCGCATCGCTATCCACATTCGGAAGCCTATGGCCGCGTGAGGCGCCGGCGGCCGAACGGATCGCTGTGACTTCCCGGGTCGGGTAACTGGTCGGGGCCCTTTCGTATTCCGGAGACTGAATTTGTTAGAGATCAAAAGATTGTCGGCTGCTTTGTGTTATCGGGACTAATGGCCGAGGACGACAGTCCAGAGGAGATCTGCGAAGTCTGCCGCGCTTCGATGAAGCTCGTTAGCACGGCTCCTAAAGTCGGCCCATTTCCCGAGCTGCATACTTTCCTTTGCGACGCGTGCGGCCACGTGATGACCAAAGAGCAAAACGGTGATTGAGGCCTGACGGTGCTGCTGGCTGATGCTAGTCGCGCCGAATCTCTGCCGGAAAAACCCGGGGCAGGTGTACCCCCGGCGTCCTGACCTCAGACAAGCCAGCGAGTGATTAACCAAGCCGTTTTGCCTACCTCATAACTCACGAATGAGATCCAGACGACGGTCATTACCAATGCCACAGGAATGATCGCTCGCGCGACGAAGGTGCGCAACGATAGAGGATTGATGGCGGTGAGGCTGGCAGGCGCGGTCGCGGCGAGAGCTTGCACGAAACTTGTTCCATCCCTGGCGCCACAAAAAACATCCTAATCGAATGCCGAGATGGTTTCTGTGAGCGCCGTCACATAATCGGGGCCTTCACGCACAGCCATGCGATAACTACGAACGACAAAAGCCAAATCAGAATCGCGCCAAGAAAAATTTCCTCCGTCCCGCTCATGCGTCCCCTCTGACGATTATTGATCGTTGGCGCGCCCTAGGCCTAGGCTGGCCACAAGCAACCCAGGCTCGGCAGGGCGGGTGCCACGAGTTCGGCCACCCGGCGAGACAGAGCCTAGAACTATATGACTTGTTTATTCAACCCGCTATTCTCTGCGCTCCTACGATATTTAGATTTGAACGAAAACGAGGATATTCTTTGGAGCGCAATTATAACAACTGAATGCTGTATAAGCCTTCTACCTGACCTTGTTGATCGTCGGCGGCTGTATCGGATGGGTACGCACAATAATTTTTCTGTGCGCTCGTCGGCGGCATCGATTTGCATGCATTTTGCAAATACTTTTCCCGATCGCGCTCCGGTGGACTTACTTATCAAGCTGTCAGTTGCAAATGAAGACTGGTACGTACAAGCGCCTGCTAATGCAGCCCTGAAGGCGCTTGCACAATCAACGCCCGGCGTCTTGAAGATATATTACGAGCGCTTAGAAAATGAAAATGCGGATGAGCGCGCGCTTGCTGCATATTCTATTCATAGCATTGCGAGCGTAGAACCTGAGCTACTAGACGCTGGGGCGCTCAAGTCAGCACTAAAACGGCTTTCAAGAAAGATAGATCGAGAAGCCATTACATATTTAGAAACAGCGATACCAAAGGTCGAGAAAACAAAGCGTAAACGTTTCTACCGTTATGGCCTATGATGCCTTGTCGGGACTAAGCATCAATCGCTCTCAGCAATCTGCGCGCGACCTGCTCAATGCCTAGCGACCATTGGACGCTAACTCTGTCAGCAAGAATGGGAGAGTACTTATAGACATCAGCAGCGGTCACGCCGCTCCAAACCGGAAGTATCACATTATTCTTCTCGACAAGCTCGCGAGTAAATATTGTATCGTACTCGCGTTTCGACCATCCTTCATTGCTTAAAAAATTTGGTGTCAACACTAGGACGCATTTGGGGCACTCTCTTAATCCCTGTTCAATACTTGCCCTCAGGCTGTCGCCGACTTTCAGCGAAAATTCGTCGTACCAGACCGGACACATGAACTTTAGAAGTTGCAACGCCAATGGTTCGGCAATGTTAGATTTGTCACGACTATCGTGAGAGATGAATGCGCGAGGCTTCTCCCATTTTGCGCGCTCCATTGCGTAATCCGTGCTGCGAAAGATCAGACTGTGGCCTTGGGATTGACCCTCTCTAATTAACTGCTCCTTGAGATGGTCCGGCACTGGACGCTCGGAGTAAAGATATATGCGTCCTGTAAAGATTAAGTCGCGACCATCCTGATATTCGTTGCCGAGGCCCATGGCGACGCCGGTTTTCGTCTCGGGCCACGTGAGAATTTCTGGTAACTTGGTCAGCACGATGGCTTCAGGACAAACGACGCCATCGAGCGCCGGTATATAGAAGGAAATATATTTGGCACGTGCGTCGAAGTCGAAATGCAGTCGTGCGACGATTTCTCCAATAGGAGACTTCTCTGATTGATTAATTTTCCAGTTCTCGTGAACCGTAAGGTTTTGCGAACCGTCTTTGACAAAGTATTCGTGTAGGGTGGCCAAGACTAATCCCTTTGTGCGTCACTTTCATTCGGTCGATTTTGGTACGCCAGGCCGAGCCGCCACTGTACACTACTCGTCGATGGACATCGCGTCAGTATAGCTCAAGCTCCCGCGAGCGAACTATGCCAGAGAAGTACCGCCGTCCGCACCGCCATGAGCGCGTGCAAGCCGTCGAACGGATGCGCGCCGACTGGCAGGCTCAGCGTGACGCACTCGCGACGGTGCGCCGCTTCAATGCCCGCCTTTCGGCTAAAGGCTTCGCGTGGTTCTGGCCAAAGATCGCAGCGGCGATCACTGCGAGGCATCCATGGCTAGTGATCGCGTGCGAGAGCTGCGGGACGCTGGTTGATTTAGATTTGCGGGTAAAGCCGCGCGATCTTGAGGCTTCTATCCGTACTGCCTTGTGTGACGTTCGGTGTCCCCGCTGCAATGGTCACGGCAGACCGCGCATAATAGGATTGGCGACACATCCCTCGATCTGAAGGCGAAATCTATGCCGGGCGACGTTGCAAACAGACTTACACGAAAGCTTGGTCTGATTCAGACGCCCGGGTCTGAGGCAATGCGGGCTTTCGCCATGCGCGTCCGCGAACTGCAAAAGCAAGGGCGCACTCTCGATCAAGCCGCCATCATGGCTGCGACAGATAAATTTCCGGCGGAATTTAAAGCGACCGGGTATGCCAACAGCGGCGAGCCCATTGAACCGCTAATCACTGAGATCGAGAAGCTGTGATCGTCGATGGCTACCGACGATGCACGGGTGCGGGAAATTCTGGCGACCGTGAAACCGCTGGCCGCTGAATACTACCGGCTGACAGGCAAGCCCCTTGGCGTCACCGGCGAACTCGCGGAATACATCGCAGCAGAGCTTCTCGGTCTCACACCGGTAGAAGCGCGCACTGCCGGTCATGATGCAATCCGCAAGACGCCCGATGGCCCCCTGCGTGTCCAGATCAAGGGCAGGGCCTATGATGGAACGAAGCCCGGTCAACGTCTCGGCAAGATCAAGCTTGATGCTGCTTGCGATAGCGTGATCCTTGTTCTTCTAAACAACATGACGCTCGAACCGAGGGAAATATGGGAGGCACCGTACGTGGCTGTCACCGCTCGACTGCAAGTGGAAGGATCGAAAGCGCGAAACGAGCGGGGGGCTTTGTCGGTGCGCGAGTTCAAACGCCTCGCTGGTGCGCAACAGGTGTGGCCGTGATGGACAAAGAGGAATACGATCGGCGACAAGAGGAGATCGCGCGCTTTGCAGAAACCGAGAGTGCGACCTACTACGATCCCGAGAGCCCGGTAATCTGGAAGCAGTACATCGTCGGGCCTGTGCCGGTCTGGCGACGATTGCTCTGGTCAATCTTTCCGCCGTCGCATGCAAAGATGCGTCGCATACAGCGACGGCGGAAAGATCAAATGTGGAAGGACGTGAAGTTCTAAAACTAAAAGGATTGGGTTAATCTAGATTTACGCGTTAACGCCCGGGATCAGAGCGAATTTATGATTTCTTCAATTGGGAGATACAGGGTCTGGTTTCCGAACGGGAAGCTCCGGAAACCGTACCTTGCATAAAAAGGAACGGACTCTTGATCGACGGCGTGAACGAGAACTGCCCGCGCGCCGACGAGTTCCGAAGCCTTAGTGATGCGAAGAAGAGCGTCCTTTAACAAAGCGCGACCGAGCCCTTGGCCTTGATAAGCTTTGTCAACAGCAAGACGGCCTAGAATTACAACAGGGGACGAGTTCGGCATATTTTGGCGCAATTTTCGCGGGGCGCCTTCGTGCTGGACCGCTCCTGCCGCGATACAATAAAAGCCTACTACTGTGCTTTTGGAACAGAGGACATAGCAGCGCGCGGATTTGCCTTCAGATCGCGCCGCGGCGTGCTTTATCCAATCATTCAATGGAATTTTGCCGCAGTCGAACCGCGACGTGTCGTGTGTGAGACCAACTCTGACATGGAAATTATAGTCGCCGCTGTCGATCATGTCGGCGACTTGTTCGCGCGTGTAGTACCAGTAGCGACCACTCGAATTTAAGCCGCCCACGTTTGTGATGTGTTCACGTGGGCTATGCGGGTGGGGTTTTGTTATGCAGGTAACGCGGTTTGAAACCACGGCAGTTCTTCTGCACGGCGTCAAGTACATAAGGACCGCACCGGACGACACTACGCGCGACAATCTTCTCAGCCTGGATCAATGTCCAGTAACGAGAGCCGCCTAAACGAAGTAGCATATCGCAACTGGCGGCCGAATAACTTCCGCCGCCAGTAGCTTTCTAACGAATCCCCAAGGCGTCAGTCTCTAGTGTAGGCTTTCGACAAGCCTTTTTCTTTTTTGATGCGATTGATTTGTCGTCGCGTCTAAGCCGGCGCGCAGACGGTGTCTCGCCGACCTAGTGCTGGTGCTGGAAGCGGCTCGGTACTCGGCACGAACCGCCGTCGCGGGCTCCCTTCCCCGAGGCGGACACGCTCCATCTTATCCAGTTCGCAGAGGCAGGACTGAAGTGACTGCGCGTCGAGGTCGCCTAGCCCCATCTCCACCAGCTCGGGCGCGATGACCTCGCGGAGTCGAGCAAACGCGGAGCGCCAGCTCTCCTCGGACCAAGGCGAATCCTTCGGCCGCCCGAGCACGCGATTGAGTCCGCGCCTGGACCCGGGTCCACTGGCTGCGAAAGTCGTCCAGTCCGGCGCGTCGAGCAGCGGCTTGACGAATTTGATGTCGGCGACAATTTGGGCCGGCATGAACCCGCCGCCCATCCCATGAAATTCCTTCAACCGCCCGAAATATTTTGCGAGCGTATCGCCCCGCTTCGGACTCATCCACCCGCGCGCCTTCCACAGTGGCTTGAAGACTTCGGCGGCTTGATACTCCGCCGTTGCGCGCCCCGGATTTTTGCTGTCGGCACGGATCATGTAGGCTGGCCCGTATAGTTGGTCACCCCGCTCGGCGCGCGACCGCATCACCGCCAAGAACTTCTCGGGGTCCCACGGCGCCGGGTAACCAATCTCAGACAAAGTATTAGGCCAATTCACGAAGCGCGCGACCACCATCGCGAACCACAGATCGGGATCATCGGCGTGCGGCTCGCGCCAGTTTGCCGCGATCCACCGCGTGACGCGGTCATCTTCGCGTCGCACGTTAGTAAAAGACCAAGCACGCAAGATTGGATCGTCTGTCCAAGGCTGCGGCTGGCCCGCTGCACGCCGCAGGCGGATCGTCTCGCGCTCGCGGACGAAGTACAGAAGTTGGGTGGTGTCCATTCTCGTCATCTCCTTGCCCCAATCGGGCGGCGGGGCTGCCCCGACAGGAGAAGACGCACATGCAATTTTGATCTCAAAATTTGTAACGGCCGCGAACTCGCGCAAACTCGAACGCAGCGCGTCTCGAACCGCTATGGTCGCAACACTCTGAAATCTGAGGCGAATGTCTGTGCGGTCGGGTGGCCGCGTCCCGTACCGCCGTAGGAATCGCACCAAGGTCGAAAGCAATCAGGGGGCTCTTGCGAACAGCTTTGATCCTAAGCCCGATTCTCCACCCGGGGTAATGGGTTCGCTAAAAACGTCTTTCTCTGCTCGCCCGGTCGCCACCACTAGCGGGCGCTGCTGTTCCTTCGTGGCCGAGCGTGTCGTCCAGTGACTTTATTTTTGCTACGAAGACCGTTTCATGTTGGATACAACCACGCCGCTCAATATAGCGCGTGGCTTCAGGTGAACGCATGAACTGCCGAACAACTGATCGTGCGGTTGTTTTTCCCGGTCGCGAGGTTGACCAACCGTGGACGAACATAATGTAAGGACGTCCTCTTTTCTGCGCGGCCTGAAGACTTTGGACAACGCTATGTTTCAGCTCGCTCATCGCATCCTGGTAGCTCAGCGCGGCGCTGTCACGTTTCCCGAAATGCAGGTCAACCTCATCGTCCGGTGTTAAGTTGAATTGTTGTCGGTAGTCGGTCCAATTTCCACGTCCGCTAGTCCATTTTGGCATAGAAGTAACCTCCTCTCCGGCGTCTGTGGGCCGAGCCTTAAGAAAGTGGGACCGCTCGCCCTCACCAACAACGGCCCAAGCAACGCCGTCTGGCACAGCACCTATCTCGACCAAGATAAGTAGCAAGCCGATCCACCGCTAGCGCCCACCGGTGTGCGATTCCGCTCTCGCCCTTCTTCGAAGGTCGGCCCGCGCGAACGACTGCGCCGGCGGCCCGCGCTCCACGTCGCGCGGCGATTTCGCAACCGATCTTTGGTCGATCTTTGGTCTCGCGCCGCGCGCGCGATTCTAATCTTCAGTAAGTCATTGATTTTT
>Ga0335085_10005781_pt1 | contig 19728 bp, 23 predicted proteins | sample Lox_Sample_45_FD_206712 | JGI IMG/M metagenome (GOLD analysis project Ga0335085, IMG submission 206712) | Soil microbial communities from Loxahatchee National Wildlife Refuge, Florida, United States - Lox_Sample_4.5 | ecosystem: Environmental > Terrestrial > Soil > Wetlands | place: USA...
TGTCTTGTCCGGTGCGGCAGCGGTAAACGTGAGCCGATTGCAATGCCGCTTCTAACTGATAGCGACCCGCACAGCCTAGACCACTGGCGCGCCGCAAAAGCGATTCCGCCCAGACGATCATGGGCACATCCCACGCGTCGGGATTTTGCTGAGCCAGCGGCACGTATTCACCGTTCGTGTTGCGCCGCGCGCTGCGTCGCGCTTCCGTGTGCAGTAGCAACGCCCACAGGCCCAGCGCCTCCGGCTCGTCGGGTAACAACTCCACCACAAGCTGCGCCAGGAACGTCGCTTCGTCGGTAAGTTTGCGACGGGCGAGGTCCGTGCCGCCCGGATCCGTCCAGCCATCTGCGTAGGCTGCGTAGATCGCATCCAACACACCCTCGACTCGGGCGGGGAGCTCCTCGCGTTCCGGGATGCAGAACGAAATGCCGGCTTGCCGGATTTTTTCTTTGGCACGCACCAGCCGCTTGCCCATTGTTGCCGGCGCCATCAGAAACGCCGAAGCGATGGCCTTCGCGTCGAGGCCCAGAACCACTTGCAGCATCAGCGGCGCGCGAATCGCCCCGTCAATAGCTGGGTGCGTGCACGCGAACAGCAGCGCCAGACGCTGATCGGGAATCTCCGAGCCCGTCGCCGGGCCTTGCAGTTGTTCGGCCATGATCTTCCATTGCTCAGTAGCCAGTTCATGCCGGCGGTATCCGCGTGCACCGTCGATCGCTTTCCGGCGCGCCGCCGTGAGTAGCCACGCTTCGGGATTCGCGGGGCAGCCATGGCGCGGCCAATCCACAAGCGCCGAAGCAAACGCCTCCGAAAGCGCATCCTCCGCCGCAGCCACATCGCGTGTCCGTGCCACCAAAAACGCCACAAGCTTCCCGTAGCTGCGGCGCGCAACCGCTTCCGCGGTATTGCGGGCGTGCGCGCCAGCTTCGCGTTGGAGTGGTGGCTGCGTAGTTTGCTCAGACACAGGTGCGGGAACCTAAGCGGAAGTTGCGGCGACCTCACTGGTTGCCGGTTCGTACGAAAGAAAGATATTGCCGTTGCGAAACGCACGGGTCCTGCTCAGCTTTAAGTCCAACTTGTCGTTTAACCCGTCAAACATGCTGCGGCCTTTACTGAGAATAGTGGGATTCACCACCATGTGATATTCGTCGATCAGTCCCGCCTGAGCCAGTTGCGCAACAATAGTACCGCTTCCCAGTATGACCATGCCCCCGCCGGGTTCCTGCTTCATTTTGCGAACGGCTGCCGCCAAATCAGTCTTGACCAGCGTCGTATTGTTCCAGTCAGCTCTGTCCAGCGTTTTCGAAAACACCACTTTTGGCAGCGCGTTCATTCGCTCCGCCACCCCAGCATCGTTTTGCTTGGCTATTGGCGTGGGCCAATAGCTGGCCATGAGCTGATAGGTGATTCTGCCGAACAGGAGCTGCCCATCCCCACTTGCATTATCCGCAACAAACGCATTCCACTCCGGGTCCTGGTGATGAGCCTTGGCCCACCTCATGCTGCCGTTGCTGTCCACAAAATACCCATCAAGCGAAACGTGATTAAAAACGATCAATTTGCGCATGTGATTTCCTCTCATTAGGACGTGTGCGATGCGTGGCCTGAGAGTCTACCGGAGGTTATTCCGGTTTGAGATACGCGCTCATGTCTCGCGTGAGCAGTGTGCCATCCATGATCGGACGCACCTCCACGACGCCGTGAAGCGCCGTGGGCGAACGACTGGCCCACGCGATCGCGCCGTCGAGATCGGGCACCTCGATCACGTGAAAGCCACCGAGCTGCTCCTTGGTGTCCGCGTAGGGACCGTCGAGCACCTGCGCCTTCCCATTGCTCACCCTGACGGTGGTCGCCGCAGAGGTCTGCTGCAATCCCTGACTCGAGCGCAGTACACCTGCTGTCGTCATCGCCTCCATATACGCTCGGTAGGCCCCCAGCCAGTGTTCCTGCTCGGCTCGGCTTAGCCGCATCCAGCCGTTTTCTTGCACATAATCCATGAGAATGTATTTCATTTGGAACTCCCCGGTTGGCCAGTCATGCAGCCAACCTGTTCGACTAGCATCGCTACTATGATGACGCGCGAGATCGGGCGATTTGGACAGGCAGTGGACATTATAAGTGAGGCCGTAGGAAACGCCTCCACCTGGCGCGCTCGGGCTACTATCCTGGGCTTTTTGCGCGCAATGCGTGGTGAACGTGCTCGGAGCGAAAGCCTACGCCGAAAATGCGGGCGGGCAATCGTCGCAGGAACGTCAGACGGCGCAGTACTTTCAGGGCAAATGGCAAATCTGTCGACGGCGCCGTGTCGGACAGCGCGCGCGCCAGGATATTGTCTTGCATGAAGATCTGGACAGATTGCGTCATTTTGGTCGGCCACTCTCGCCGTTTCTGAATGGCCTGGAGCTGCGCGAACGTGGGAGCACCTGATTTCAGTGGCATGAAAAGCAGATTCGCCGTCGCCACGGCATCCTGAACCGCGAGGTTGATCCCCACACCACCAATCGGAGACATGGCGTGCGCCGCGTCCCCAATGCACAGCAATCCCGGCTTGGCCCACTCGGCTAGTCGGTTCACCTGAACCGTGAGCAGTTTAATCTTTTCCCAATCGTCCAGTTCCCTGACGCGCTCTCCCAGAAACGGCGCCAGGCCCAGTATGTTTTTCTGAAATTGTGCCAGGCCTGCGGCCCGCACGCGATCGGCGGAATCCTTGGGAACCACATAGGCGCATTGCCAGTAATCGTTGCGATTGATCATCACCAGGATGCGGCCGGTTGCGAAACGTCCCCCGGTAGCGTCGGGATCGTTGGGGAGCCGAGAAATGCGCATCCAAAACACGTCGATCGGCGATTTGAGGTCGATCACCTCCAGCTTAGCGCTCTCGCGCATATCGGAACGGCGGCCATCTGCGGCCACCACCAGATCCGCACGAATTTCACGTGTACCGTTTTTGTCCTCGGCCACCACACCGGTAACCCGGCCATTCTCTTCGATCAATCGCGTGGCGCGCGTTTCCATTTGTAATGCGAAATTGGGGAATGGTTTTGCTTCCTCCGCCAGAAAATTTAGAAACTCCCATTGCGGCATCAGCGCGATGAACTTGCAGTGCGTCGCGATGTGCGAAAAATCCCCGATGGTCACGCTGTGGCCGTTGACGACCCCGGTGAGCTGCCGGATCACTTCGTGGCGCCGCCTCAGGAACGATCCCAGGAGGCCCAGTTCGTACATGATTTCCAGTGTGGAAGGGTGAACCGTGTCGCCGCGAAAATCGCGCAAAAAATCCGCGTGTTTTTCCAGCACCACGACGCGAACGCCCGCGCGCGCCAGTAGATAACCCAGCACCATCCCAGCGGGCCCACCGCCCGCTATGCAGCAACCCGTAGTTTGTGACTTATCAGAAGTGGTCAACGATCCACCACGCACCGCCGAGGGAAATGACCACGCGATACGGAATCCGCTTCAGTGGCCGTGCCGGGAGTTTCTCACCTTAGCTGCTTGTTTGCCAAGAGCCGTTCGCGTCGCCTTGGGCAGGTGCGCGATAGTGCGCTTTCTTTTCGCGGATGCGGCAGCCTTTTTGATGTTCCTGCGGGCGGCCGTTTTTTGCTTTTCCGAAGCCATTGCCATCCTCCCTGTGTTGGTTTGTAGCAGCGCCCGTGGAGGGAGGGGAAGGGCCAACAGAGCCGGCGATCTGCCTGATGTCAGGCTGACAAACCTCTTCTTTCGAGGCAATACTGCGAACGGTGTAATCCCGCTTTTCTTCTCTTATCGGACGAGCGATGGGGCGCTGCTTACCACTCGCGCTCGGTACCCTCTTCCGGGATCGGAGCTACTTCGGGGCCTTCGCCGGTTCCTTGTTCCTTGGCGCGTTTCTCCAATTTCTTTTGCGCCCGGCGTTCTTCTTTCATGCGCTGTTTTTCCAGCCGCTTCATCTCTTTCTGTCGCTTCTGAAAAGTTATTGCCATAAGGCCTCCTTGATGTGGCCGCTCACTGGCGCAATCGCGCAGGAGCCGGCCAACCGATCAATAAGAACTCTGCACAAATACTCGAAACTTGCTGGACCGCGACGGATGCCGCAGCTTGCGCAGCGCTTTGGCTTCGATCTGCCGGATGCGCTCACGCGTCACGGAAAACGTCTGACCTACCTCCTCCAGCGTGTGCTCGCTGCCGTCTTCCATGCCGAATCGCATGCGAATAATTTTTTCCTCACGCGGCGTCAGTGTCTTCAGTGCGTTGGCCAACTGTTCCCGCATGTTTAGCTGAATGGCCGCGTCCGAAGGCGACACCAAGCCTTTATCTTCGACGAAATCCCCCAGCCGCGCTTCCTCATCGTCGCCCACCGGCGTTTCGAACGAAACCGGCAATTGCGCGATCTTCTTCGCCTTGCGCACCGCCTCTACCGGCACGTCCATCCGCTTGGCAATTTCTTCTGCGGTCGGCTCGCGCCCCAGCTCCTGAACCAGTTGACGGCTGGTTCGCAACTGTTTGTTGATGCACTCGATCATGTGTACCGGCACGCGAATCGTTCTCGCCTGGTCCGCGATGGCTCGCGTAATTGCCTGGCGAATCCACCAAGTCGCATACGTCGAGAACTTGTAGCCACGGCGCCACTCGAATTTGTCGGTTCCACGCATCAGCCCGATGTTGCCTTCCTGAATCAAATCCAGGAAATGCAGGCCGCGATTGGTATATTTTTTCGCGATCGAGACTACCAGTCGGAGATTCGCCTCGGTCAACTCGCGCTTGGCTTGATCCGCCTGCGTTTCCCCGCGCACGATCAGCGACAGGGAACGCTTCAACGCGCTCCCGTCCACTTCCGTCGACTGTTCCAGTTGGTTGCGTTGCAAGCGCCGCGCATGCAGTTCTTTTCGCACCGCTGCTGCTGTTTCTCCTCCCGAGGAGTTGCTGCGGCGTTTCAGCTTGACGATGTCGTCTTCCAGGGATTGGAACTTTCGCGCCGTGGTGCGCATCAACGCCACCAGCCGCTTCTTCTCCCGTTCGTGAAAGTCAATCGAACGTGCCAGTTGGGACATCTCCACTCGTATGCGTCCCAGTTGCATCGTCAGCCGGAAATACTTGCGGCGATCCGCCTTGTTGGTCCGCTGCATGCGTTCGGCCACATCGACCGCCGCTTCCCGCAACTTCTGGATCTTGTCAATGATGCGCAGCGTTTGCCGCGTCTTCTCTTCGATTTTGGCTTCGCTCAATTCTTCTTCGTCGAAGTGAATCAGTGTCTTGATCGCCACTCCGCCGTTGCGCAACTCGCTGCCCATGGTGATCAGTTCGTTTACCACTAGCGGTGACCGCGACATCGTCTTCATCACCAGCGTCTGACCACGTTCCATGCGCTTGGCGATTTCTACTTCCAGTTCGCGCGTCAACAATGGCACCGTACCCATTTCGCGCAAGTAGGTGCGAACTGGGTCGCTGGTCTGTTCGGCAGCGTGCAATGGCTGTTCGACAATCGGGCTGTCTGGGAAAGCAGGTTCTTCCTCGGGGAATCCGTTGTGCGGCGCGATTTCTGTGCTGGCGGTCGACGCGATCGCTTCCGCTGCATCTTCGAACACTTCGATGCCATCCCGCTCCAAAGCGGAGAACAGTTCGTCCAGCTCTTTGGTTCCTTCTTCGGAACCAGGCAGAACTCTATTTAATTCATTGGTCAGCAGGTAGCCGCGTTCCTTGGCTAGTTGCAAAAGGTCTTGCATCTGACTCTGATTTTCCAGATTCGACAAAGAGGTCTCCACTTGTGCCGCGGTCAGAAATTTGCCGGTCGACCTTCACTCCGCCCGGGCGCGCTGATCAACCACACACGCGCTGCACCGGGCAGGGAAGGGAAAGTCTTGAATTACCGCCATGGCGTCTGATACACCTGGCTCTCGCGACGTCCCCGCCTTTCTGTTGTTCTCGGGTCGCAGCTTGTAGGAATCGGTTATTCCGGATGGAACAACCCATTATACACTGCGCGCTCTCCAGAAATTGAAAATGGCCAAATTCCAGCCACTTTTGCAATTTCCCGCGCGCGCCGCTCCGTGATTTTTCAGAATTCGCTTAGTTTTCCATCTGCGCTTGCAGAAACTCGCCCGGTAAGCGCACCAGGGTGGAGGTTGGTGCGGATGGCATCGACTGTCGGCGAGTGTGCGCCACTTCTTTGTTGCTGGCGTGGTCTTTGCGGCCGTTGACCCGTTCGATGCGAATGCCCAGCGCCCGTTCCAGTTGGAATAGTTCCGTGCGCTGTTCTTTCAAGAAGAACGTGGAAGCCACTCCGCGTTCACCCGCGCGCCCGGTGCGGCCGATGCGATGAATAAAGTTCTCTGCCACGTCAGGGAGATCGTAGTTGATGACGTGCGCGATATCCTGCACGTGAATCCCGCGTGCCGCCACGTCCGTAGCCACCAGCACGCGATATTGTCCGCGTTGGAATCCGGTTAGTGCCGCGGTTCGCTGGGATTGCGAACGGTCTCCGTGAATCATCGCGGCGTTGATGCCTTGCCGGTTCAGGTTTTTGGCGATGCGCTCGGTTCCGCGCTTGGTGCGAGAGAAAATCAGGCAGCGCCCGTTTTCCGTTTTCAGCAAATTGAACAGCATGTCCGGCTTTCCGTCATCGGGAACCTCGAACGCCTGCAGCCGCACGTTTTCTGACGGTTTTAACGTCGAACCAAACGTGAGTCGTACCGCGTGTTTCGTGTAGTCCTTTACCAACTGCGCTACTCCCGCTTCCATCGTCGCGGAAAAGCACAACGTTTGGCGATCCGTCGGCAACTGTGAAGCGATGCGCCGAATGGCCGGAAGAAATCCCATGTCCAGCATGCGGTCCGCTTCATCCAGCACCAGCGTTTTCACGCCGGTCAGATTTACCAGACGGCGATCCAGATAATCTTCTAACCGCCCGGGAGTCGCTACCACCAACCGCGCGCCCTTGCGAATGGCGTCGAGTTGCCGTCCTTCCGGCAATCCGCCCACCACCAATGCCGCGGGCCGTGAATCCTTGGCACGCAACACGTCGTACTGCGCCACCACCTGCATGGCCAGTTCCCGCGTGGGTACAAGCACCAGCGCGGCAATACCGGCGGCCTTGTGCTGCGACAACTTTTCGATCACCGGAATCAGGAACGCCAGCGTTTTGCCGGTGCCCGTCTGTGCCGTGGCGATCACATCTGTTCCAGACAGCGCCTGCGGTATCGCCGCGGCCTGCACCGGAGTCGGCGTCGCGAATTGCAACGCCTTGAGTCTCTCCTTCAATGAGGGAGATATTGCGAGTTCTGAAAAACTTTCCATTTTGCTTTCTTGCTGGCAGAACTGCCGGGACGCACCGGTATTCGGGCGAACAAAACAGTCCGGTTTGCCAGACTTAGTTTGAATTACGCTGAAGACGAACGGAGGAAACGAAGGGCGGGTATTCTCAGATCAAATCAACAAACCAGAGGGACCGCACAGCACAACCGAAAGCATTGAGCGCAAAAACATCATAGCACAGTTGCGCGATTTCCGCCCAGAATTAAAAGCCACCGTGTTTCCAATGCTCTCGTTCCTACCTGCGGCACTCGCTCAGTTTTTTCTCTTGTTCGGGTCCACCACGTTTTTCGTCCAGCGTCGGATCGCCTTCTTTCGCGAGTCCATTTGCTTGCGCTTCTCGGCGCTGCCTGTGTCTCCGCGCTTGTGCAACTGGAGAAGGGAACCGCCGGAAAAGTTCAGAGGATCGCGCAGATTCTGCAGTTCGCGGTAGTAGAATACCGCGGTGGGCCGCCGCAACTTGAATCGCAGGCTGCGCAACAATTCCAATTCTTCTTCGCTCGCGTCTCCGCTCAAATCCTGCAAGCTCAGAAACTCCTGGAATCCCTGTTCCACTTCCGCCTGACCCTCGCCGAGGCGCTCCACAAACTGAAACTCCACTTCGTGAATCGGCGACAACAGCCGGTTTAACACCACCCTTATTGCGAACGTCGGCAAATCGATGTCCCAGGACTCCAGCAGCGGCGCCAGGAACGCATTGCAATCTTCCGCCGAAAGATTGAACACGTCCGTATCTAGAAACTCCAGAATGATCGTGCGCGCTTCTTCGTAGGACTGCTTCCTCAGCTTCGCCACGCTGCGCAACCAGCGCTCGTTTTCCAGTTCGTTCCGGGCGATTCGCTTGGTCACATCCAGGAGCTTTTGTGTCACCATGCGCTCCAGTTCTCCGAAAGCCTGCTTTTCGAAAATCTCCCGTACCTCTTTCTGCTTGTCATGTCGGCATTTCTGAATCACTAGTTCGCGAACTTCGTGGTATAGCGGTTTCGGCGTGTCCGCCAGTTTCTTCTTCCACTCTTCGCGGTGTTGCTCTTCCACCAACGCGGACAACTGCCCCTTCGGCAATTTCAGCAGGGCGTTCATTTTTTCGTAGATGTCTGTGCGATTAGCCGCCGGCGGAGCCTTCCTGCGCGTCAGCAGTTGTGAGATGTACGACTCGGTGACCTGCGCCGCGGCCGCCAGATCGCGCTGTTCCAGGCCCAATTCCTTCAGCCGTTGTTGGATCACCTCGCATACGTCCATGGCGCCTCCGCGACTTAACCAGTTTAGTAAAGTGTATTGTACAGGCGGTTGGTGAACTTGACAATTCAAGTAAAGCCGCGCTACACTGTTTTTGCGATCAAGGCTGCTTTCAGGTCTCTTAGACCAGACCAGTTGCCCCTCCTGACGACTCCCTTGGTCTTAACAAGGAGAGTTCCATGTTCGCTCGCAAGGTTTCCCTACGCCTGAAGCCCGAAGCCGCCACTCTGTTCACCCAGAAGATCCAGGACGAGATCATTCCTCTGCTGCGCAAGCAGAAGGGTTTTCTGGATGAACTCACACTCCTCGCACAAAGTGGCAAAGAGGTTTATGCCTACAGTTTCTGGGAGACCAGCGAAGACGCGGAACGCTACGACCGCACCGCCTTCAAAGATGTGACCAATCTCCTTACTGGACTGACCGACGGTGCCGTGCGTATCCACACCTACACGGTTGCCAATTCCACTTTTCACAAACAGGCCGCTGCCATCGCCTCCTGACTCCCTCAATTGCTTTAAGGCCTGCCGCCGAGTCTCGCCTGGTTCCCATTCGTGGTTCTCTCGGCAAAGGACGCTTATGTATCTACTTCTCTGGATTCCCGTCGGTTTAATCGTCGGGTGGCTCGCCGGCAAAAGTCTCGAAGGCAACGGCTACGGCCGTTCCGTGGACCTCATCATGGGCGCGGGCGGTGCCGCGGTGGGCGGTTTGGTGATGCGCGCGGCCGGATTCTCCGATCATGGCGGAGTCGTGCTTTCGACGTTTGTAGCGGTTTGCTGCGCGGCGCTTCTCACCATCGTTGTCGCCCTGGCGAACGGCCGGACCATTTATTCCAGAGTCCTTTAACTCTGACCGACACCGAGTGCTTCCCTTGACCAACGCCACTCCCAAGACCTACGCCTACGAATCCCGGATTCTCCTTGTCCGTGAGAGCGCTGTGTTGCCCCCGGATTTGACGACCGAAGACGACACCTTTTTACCCGGCTGGCGCGTGGTCAAAAACTTCGACGAGTACGCGATGCGCCAGAAGATAAGAAAGACCGATTGGAGTTTTCTGCAACTGCGTGGCGGCAAGGAAACCAAAGTGATGGGCCGGGTACACCGGCAAATTCTGCAAAAAGGCGTGGCGCGCTTGCTCACCGAGGTGCGCGGCCGAAAATTTAATTCTCTGGAAATCAACATACCGGTTTCTAGACATTTTTTGGGCCCGATCTTTCTTAATATCTCTGTCAGTCTTCGGCATTTTCAGTACAACACTGCTGTCTGATGGCCGGGCGGTTGGTTGAATCAAAATAGGGGAAGCGTATGACAAAACTGTATGTAGGTAATCTGGCGTTCAGTATGACCGATGAAAGTCTGTTGCAGTTGTTCACCGGGAAAGGCTACAAGGTCGGTTCCGCCCGCATCATCACCGACCGCGAAACCGGCCGCTCACGCGGATTCGGGTTCGTGGAACTCGGTGCGGAAGACGACGCTTCTAAGGCCATCGGGGAATTTAACGGCATGGAAATTGAAGGCCGCGCACTGCAGGTCAACGAGGCGCGCCCGCAGGAATCCCGGGGCGGCGGTGGTGGGAATCGCGGCGGTGGCGGCGGTGGCCGCGGTGGATATGGCGGCCGTGGTGGTGGCGGCGGTGGTCGCGGCCGCGGCAGCTACTGATCCCATTCTTGAGTTTGCATCGGTGCGGGCGGTTACTACCACGCGCGCGCCGATCTTTTTTTCCATTCGCACGAGGAGGCTTCTTGGCAATTCTGGAAACCGGGCAATATATCAAGCATTTTCAGTACGGTTGCGGCGTGATCGTTAAACGAGATTCCGAGCGCACCACCATCGACTTCGACGAGCATGGGCCCAAGATGTTCGTCACCAACCTGATGAAGATTGAACTTGCGGAAGGCGTTCCGCCTAAGCGTCGCCGCGCCAAGCGTGTGAAGGCTGCCCCCGCTGCAGCGCCACTCGCTACCCGAGTCTTCGTTCCCGGGGCCAAATGACCGACGGCCTCATCGTTCAATATCTTGGCTTTCAAGCGAAGTTGCTGGTTCGGGAATACGCCTTTCAGGTGCGCGAAGCTGGCGCGGAGCGCGAATTCACTCTGAACATCGCGAACGACGCTTTCCTGACCCATCGCGTTCGTTACCAGGATGCTCCCGATATCTGCGCACAGAAACTGCAGGCGGAGTTGGCCGCGCACGCCAACCATCCGCCGCAAACCGAGTACGTGATTACCACCGACGAACTGGACGCCTATCGGACGGCGCGCGCTGTCAAACCCAGCCGCTATCGTTCTCGGCATTCCGAAGGATAATCGATCCGCGCCTGGCCTCCTCTTGCGTTCATTTCGACTTTCAGCGGTTCGACAATTGAATAGGATTCCCGTCAGGATCCTTGCCGTCGCAAAGACAAAGCACTTCGCCTTGCCGCGCCTCGCCGAAGCGGGCGCCTCGCGCCACCAACTTTTCCCTCAAGGCGGCTACATCCTTCGCGTAAAACACAATCTTCGGTCCTTTGCGCCCCGGTGACGACGGCCCGGAATGCAACGCGATCCGGGCACCTCCCGCGGCAAACTCCTGCCACCCCTTTTCGTTTGTGACTCGTTTCAGGCCGAGCACCTCGCCATAGAATCTGCTCATCACCTCGATCTGGCCAGTAAACAAAATCACCCGCGCCATTTTCATGTGCACCTCCCTGGGTTGACCTACGTTTGGCTACGCACCAGATGCTTGCGCCCGGTGCGATAGAAAGGACGATCTATCGAGTGGGCCGAGACCTAGGTGGGATCAGGCGATAGTCTACACCCCGAAATCGTAGGGCTCAGCGTCCCACCAACTTCTGTAGTTCTTCGGGATAGCGCGCGCCTTGTACCGGGATCTTTGCGGCGGCGGCTTCCAATTGCCGCAGCTCATCGTGGGTAAGTTGCACGGTCGCAGCTCCGATGTTCTCTTCCAGTCGATGCAGCTTGGTCGTACCGGGTATCGGAACGATCCACGGTTTTTGGGCCAGCAGCCAGGCCAGCGCGACCTGCGCCGGCGTGACCTTTTTCTGTTTTGCAAACTCGCTAATCAGCTCAACCATCGCCTGATTCGTTTTGCGGTTCTCCGCCGAAAAGCGCGGAACTATATTGCGGAAATCGCTCTTGTCGAATTGCGTTTCTTCACTGATCTCTCCAGTCAGGAAGCCCTTGCCCAACGGGCTGAACGGCACGAACCCGATGCCGAGTTCTTCGAGCGTCGGTATGACCTCGCCTTCCGGCTCTCGCCACCAAAGTGAATATTCGCTTTGCAGTGCCGCGACCGGCTGCACTTTGTGGGCGCGACGGATGGTTTGCACTCCCGCTTCCGAGAGACCGAAGTGCCTCACCTTGCCTTCCTGAATCAATTCCTTCACCGCTCCCGCAACGTCTTCGATCGGTACGTTGGGATCAACGCGATGTTGATAGAACAGATCGATCACATCGGTCCGCAGCCGCTTCAGCGAGGCCTCTGCGACTTCTTTGATGTGCTCTGGCCGGCTGTCCAGCCCAGCTGGTCTGCCAGTATTCGGATCAGGTCGGAATCCGAACTTGGTGGCGATCACCACTTGCTGACGGAAGGGAACTAGTGCTTCGCCCACGAGTTCTTCGTTTGTGAACGGGCCGTAAATTTCGGCGGTGTCGAAGAACGTGACGCCGCGTTCGACCGCTGCTCGAATTAACGAGATCCCCGCATGCTTCTCCATGGCGGGTCCCAAGCCGAAGCTCATGCCCATGCACCCGAGGCCGAGAGCAGATACCTCCAGGTTGCTTTTACCGAGCTTGCGCTTTTGCATTCTTTCTCCTAACGAAAAGTTTCGCTCATCCCGAGCTTAGGGCCTAACGCCACGAAGTTGGTAGCCTGATCCTTCTGATTTATTGCCTATTTCTCTTGTTGGCTGAAAAATGATTAGCGTATCTGAGCACAGCAGTTGTCTAGGTCATCACTTCTTGCTTTTATATATTTTCGTGTGGGCACCTGCCGGTGCTTTCCTCTTCACTTGGCTCTGATTGTATTCAATCGCGGCACGCACAAGATTCTTTAACGCTCGCTCATTAATCTTATCGCCCTCGAAAATATCGATCGCCCGCCACGCGTTGCCTCCCAAGCCCGCGTTGAAGAGCTTGTCAGGATCAGACAGGTTCGCCCCGTGGGCAAACGTAACCTTCACCTTATCTTTGTGCGCATTGCCCACCGCGATCATCCCGTCGCAAGACCATACCGGACTCCCCATCCATTTCCATTCCTCGATAATCTCTCGGTTGGCCGCTAGGATGGCCTTGCGGACGCTGGCCAACGTTTTTCCGCGCCAGTCTCTGAGTCCCGCAATCAGCTGGTCAATGCGTTCCGATGGATTTATTTGTTCTTTATGCCTCGAATTCTCGTTCCGTTTTGATGCCACCAGCCAGTCGACGTTTTGTCGCATCTCTCGTCGCTGATTTCTCGCTCTTGTCGGCGCTTTCCTCACAGAAAAAAACTCAAATCCGGAGCGCGCCTCGGAACCCCCTGGCGGCATAATAAGATTCAGCACCGTTGTGATAAACGAAAACTGTGTCGTAGCGGCGATCGCAAAAGAGCGCGCCCCCGAGCTTTCTGATATCCGCAGGCGTTCTCACCCAACTCGACGTTTTCGTATCGAAATTTCCAAGCTCCTGCAACGCGCGATATTGTTCTTCCGTTAAAATCTCGATGCCGATGGCTGCCGCCATATCGATGGCGTTATTCTTCGGTTTATGTTCTTTCCGTGACGCCAGCGCTTCACCATCGTAGCAAAGGCTTCTGCGGCCTGCAGGGCTCTCTGCCGAGCAGTCATAAATAATATATTCGCCTGTCTTTTTATCATCACCAATAACATCCGGCTCACCGCCAGTTCTTTCCATTTCATCCAATGCCCGGAGTTTTTCAGTATTCGCTTCCATCCTTGCTTGTACTTCCTCCCATTCCACGCCTTTATGGCGGTACGTATTTTTTGCAAAACGGCTTTTCAATACGCCGAGTAGTTCTTCCTGTCGTTCTCGCGACCACTTCTTTTTATTTTTTTCAAACGCTTGGGGCATCGCTGTGCGGTCCTCCTCGCTTCATCACTTTTGCGACGCCGCGGGCGGCCAGTTGGGCGTCTGGATACCGAACTGCTTGGCATACTCCAGGTTCAATCGCTGCCATCCGCCGAACTTCATGGCCTCCGGGCCGACCATCCGGCCAAGCGGAGTTCCGCTGAGAAGCTGATCCAGAACATCGAAACAAATGTGCCACCCCGCCGCACCCATTGCCACGAAGCGGTGACCGATGTTGGTCCACAGCGTCAGTCGCGTGCCGCTACCCAACGCTTCGAGTTTCCATCGCATAGCGAAGTCGCCCCAGTTATATTCGAGCACCTCAGGAGCGTCGGCTCTCGTCACTTTTGTTTCGGTAACGCGCGGCACCGGTGCTCCTACGGTGGTGAGTTTCACCGTGCCGCCAACGGTACCCAGGCTGCCATCGGCGTCGAAAGGCGCCCACTCCCGCAGTTGCGCCGGGTCGGTCAGTGCCTCCCACACTTTCTCCGGTGAGTGGCGCAGTTCTCTCACCAGAACGAGCGTCCACTTCTCTCCGTCCTTCCGCACCTCCGCTCCAAAGGCCGGACCCGGCGCGTATTGCTGGCGATCAGTCACTGTCTTCTCCTCAGCCTGAGTAGCGGGCCAGCTGTGTGATCTGAATAAGGTTGCCGCAGGTGTCCTTCAGCATCGCGATTGTCGAGCCCGTCACCTCCGTTGGCGCCATCGTGAACTCCGCCCCACGGCTCTTGATCCGCTCGTAGTCGCCTTTCACATCGTCGGTGAAGAACATGGCCGCGGGCTGGCCCTGTTCCAAGATTGCCTGCTGGTACGTTTTGGCCGCAGGATTATTGTTCAGCGCCAGCTGCAGTTCCGTGCCGTCCGGCTCCTCGGGCGAGGCCACCGTCAGCCACCGATAGGGCCCTTGCGAAAAATCCGTCTTCTTCGCGAATCCCAGCACTTCCGTATAAAACCGCAACGCCTTGTCCTGATCGTTCACGTAGACGCTCATTACTTTGATTTTCATTTCGTTTCTCCTTTGTTACGTTCGCGCTTTTTCGCCGCGTCCTTTTTTCCTTGTCGCCCTTTTCGTTGCTATCGTCTTCTTCTTTGCAGTAGCTTGCTCCATGCGGTCCAGGTGACGTTCCAGGGCATCCACGTGAGCGGACCAGAACCGGCGAAACTGCGCCAACCAGACATCCACCTCCCGAAATGGTTCGGGTTTCAGCCGGTACAGTCGCCGCTGGGCGTCCACCGTCGATTCTACGAAACCGGCCTCCCGCAGCACGCGCAGGTGCTTGGACACGGTCGGCTGCGCCATTCCCAGTTGCCGCTCGATCTCGCCCACCGACTGTTGAGTTGCACCTAGCAGGCTCAGGATGGCCCGGCGGTTCGGCTCCGCAATGATTTCGAATACGGACTCCATGCTTTTGTATATACTCATGAACGCATATACGTGTCAAGGCATATTAAGCCGTGTATCGCCCTCTCCCGGCCACTCCGGCAGGAAAAACACGATTATTCGTAGCGTAATGCTACGATCGGGTCAACGAGGATTGCGCGCCTGGCTGGAAGGTAGCACGCCAGCAGCGTAACTATGAAAAGCAGGATGCCGACCGCGGCAAAAGTGACCGGATCATAGCTGGTCACGCCAAACAGTAGATCCCGGATCAACCGGGTCAGCCCGAACGCCGCACCGAATCCGATGGCTACCCCCAGCAGCGCCAACTTTGCGCCCTGCTGTAAGAACATTTTCAGCACGTCTCCACGCTGAGCGCCAAGCGCCAGACGAATTCCAATTTCGCGCCGCCGTTGCGATACGGTGTAAGAAATTACCCCATAGATGCCGATCATCCCCAACGCCATAGCCATCGCACCGGCGATGCCCAGCATGACCAGCGTGAAAGACGTTCGCGCGACCGATTTGTCATATACCGCCCGCATCGTCCGCACCGACGCCAGCGGCAGATTCGAATTTACGGACCACACTGCTTGCCGAACCTCGTTGAGAAAACTTTGTGTGCCGGCGCGGTCGCTGCGTACTACGAAAGTCACGGTTCGCCACGCATATCCCGCCTCATGGGGATCGCCCACCCAGGAAGACCAATACACGATTTCGGGCGCTTTTTCCTGCACACCGTTCTCGCGAACGTCTTGAACCACGCCGATGACCTCATACCAGGGCGTGTTTGGGAGTTCGCGCAATCGTTTGCCGATGGTGGCGGATGGTGCGCCCCACATCTCTCGCGCCAGATTTTCCGAAACCAGCACCACCGGTCTCCGACCGTACACTTCGCTCCATGTCAGTTCGCGACCGGCAATGAGGCGCGTTCCGGAGCTCTCGAAGAAGCCCGGCGATACATGCTTGTACAGCCGGAGCGGGGGAATTTCGCCTTCGGAATACGTCTGGTCCTGCGCGTAGATCGCGTCCCAGTCTGAGTCGTATCCTTCCATGGGCATTTGGCTCGCGAATCCCACCGATTTCACTCCCGGAATGGCCTGCAACTTGTCGACAATGTCGTTCTGTATCCGCGTCACTCGCTCTGGCTCCGCCACCAGCGTCTCCGGAATCGAGATGCGCATCAGCTGCAAATGCGACGCGTCCGTGAAGCCCGGATCCACGGTTCGCAGACTCTCGAACGTGCGAATCATCAGGCCCGCGCTGACCAGCAGCACCACCGCCATGGCCATCTGGACCACCACCAACAAATTGCGCGCTCGGTGCCGCTCGCGGCTCGCGCTGATCGTTCGTCCGGTGCTTCCAAGCGCCTGCAAAGTTCGTGGTCCCGCGTATTTCAGCGCTGGAAGCAAGCCGAACAGTAAACTCGAGAGCACGGAAAGCAGCAGCGTGAATCCCAACGTGCGCGCATCGATCGAGATTTCCTCGAGTCGCGGCAAATGCGCCGGACCAAGCACCACCAGAAACCGCACGCCCCAATATGCCAGGCAAACTCCCAGCGCGCCGCCCATCAGCCCTAGCAGTACGCTTTCTACCAGAAGGCTCCGCACGATACGTGCCCAGCCCGCGCCGAGCGCACCGCGTACCGCCAACTCCTGCTGCCGCGCTTCCACCCTCACCAGCAGCAAATTCGCTACGTTCGCGCACGCGATCAGCATCACCAAGCCAATCGTTCCCATCACCACCCACAACATTTCGCCCACGTTGCCGATCACTTCCTGTTTCAGTGGTCGAATCGTCGGCGTGATTTTCCACGTTTCGTAAATGCGCGAATTCGTTCCCGGTCCATTGGACCAGGAATCCATCCAGGTCGGCAGCATTCGCGTGATGTCCGCGTTGGCTTCCGCAATCGTCACGCCGGGCTTCAGTTGCGCGATTCCGTGGAATCCAAATCCCGCAAGAATCACTTTGCCCCGCTCGAATGCCACCGGACGCAGCACATCGAAGTCCGCATCGACGAGCTGAAACCCTTTCGGCATTACACCCACAATCTCCCTCGGCAATGAATCAACTGTGATGTTCCGCCCAATCACCGCCCGGTCGCCGCCGAACCGCCTTTGCCAATACCCGTAGCTCAGCATCACCCTCTCAGGACCGTGCGGAATCTGGTCCGCCGCAGACAACCACCGGCCAACAATCGGAGGCGTGCCCAGCGCTTCAAGCACGCCGTCGCTCACCTCCACGGTGCGCACTTGTTCTGGCTCCGCCAGGCCGGTGACGTTTGCCGTGCCGCTGATCCACACGCCCAGCGACTGAAACGTGCGGTTTTGTTCAGCGTACGTGAAATACATCGAAGGCGAGAGCAGCAGCCCATCTCTGAAATCCGCCAGGCCTGCCGCGCCCGGCGCGATCTGGTGCAGCGCCACCAGTTCTTCTGCATTCGGATAATTGAGCGGCTTCAGCAGTACGCTATTCACAACACTGAACACCGCGGCGTTCGCGCCGATGCCAATCGCGATCGTCAACAAACCGACCGCGGCGAACCCCGGATTCTTGCGTAGCATGCGCAGCCCGAAGCTCAGGTCGGCAAACAACTCCTCCAGCCGTCTCCATCCCCAGGCTTCACGCGCGTCCTCTTTGACCAGTAGCACGTTGCCGAACTCGCGCCGAGCGGCAGCCGCGGCTTCTTTGCCGCTCATCCCGCCGGCTACAAGTTCTTCCGTGCGCTCTTCCAGGTGCAGGACAATCTCTTCGTCGAGATCGTCGTAGATCCGCCGCCGCAACAGAAGCTGTTTCAGCCAGTTCACAGTTCACCGGGCGATAGCACGCGGGTAATGCCTTCCAGCATTCGTTCAAAGCTCGATACTTCTTGCTGTAAGTGCTTTGCACCCGCGGCCGTCAGCTTATAGATCCGCACGCGGCGGTTGGTGGAAGAGGTTCCCCATTCCGCCTTCAGCAACTCCGCCTTCAGCAGGCGCTGCAACGCGGGATATAGCGATCCCTCTTCGATCTCCAGTAAGTCATCGGATGTTCGTTTGATCTGCTGTACCAGCGCATAGCCGTGCAACGGCTGCCGCTGCAGCATCCGGAGAATCATCATCTCCAGGGCGCCCGGAAAGAGGTCTCGTTGTACCGGTTTTTTCATCTTGCCAGCCTTTATTGCTCACCTGCCAGCTCTATGCCTAGGGCAAAATAGTATCGAGTCTCACCAAAAGTCAAGTCCAATAAATCCGTTCTCAAAAGGCAGACCCTGATCAAGTGAGCTGCGGCATTAGTCGGCACGTGGACGGCAACGCCACGCCGGAAAAGGTCTACGAAGCTTTCGCATCAGCTCTTGTGGACGACCTCGAACGAATACCCGTCAGGGTCGAATACATCCGCCGCATCGTAACCCGGATAGTATTCCAGTCGTGCGCGCGGTGAAATTATGGTCGACCATAGTTCTCCCTCTCAAATCACGCGCTGCTTCAACGGCTTGTCGCTGTGGATGGCCGCTTACGAATGGAGTTACCACTCTTCGTTTGTCGATTCAGAATAGCTGCCTACCGACTTTGGGTTTTTCAGTACTTCTTGAATTTGCTGGCCTACGATGGACTCTTCTCCCGGATTAAGCAGGAAAGTAGTCACGACCAACGCGTTCGGTTGTGCGGGAACACCTTGGGAAGAACTCTTGCTTCCCGTGTGCGGGTTTAATTCGATGCTGGGCGTTGCCGTGCGCAGGCGAACGCGCAGTTCGCGCGTCGCAGCACCGATGACCTTCGGATCGAACTGAATCATCAGGTGTGGCACGTGGTTCGCTAACTCTGGCACCATGATGCTCGTCTGCACGCTCGGTATGTCTTTTACCATCCCCATGATCACGGCCATGCGGTCCCGCGATTCCTGCTCCATTCCTTCATCCGTTTGCGTCAGCAGCCAATCTACCGCGGCCACCATCCCGACGATCTGTTCCTTGGCCACTTTCATTCCTCGGCCCACGGAGTCCGCCGGGCACAGATTGCGCTGAGCAAGATCGGTGTATTTTTTCCGACCCAGCAAAAGCCCCGCGTTTTGCGGCCCGCGAATGTCTTTTCCCCCTGAGAAGGACACCAGATCGAATCCCATTCCCGTGTATTTCCAGAGATTCGCGATCGGCGGCATATCGGCAGCCGCATCCAGGTGACAGGGAACGCCTTTGTCGTGGGCCACCGCGATCCAATCCTCCCGGCTGATTCCCACGTCTTCCGCCGCATTGAAATACTGGGTCATCACCGTGTTCGGGCCCAGCGCCCGCTTGTAGTCGTCCAACGTCACCACATCCACGATCTTAATCCCGCAAATCTGCATGGCTACGTCGTACTCGTAACGGTGAATTTTCTGCACCACCACTTCATTCTTCGGAAACCGTGGCGTTCCGATCAGGCTCGGGATGTCGAGCGCGTGGCAGTTGTTTGCGGCCATGACCGAGGCTGCCGTGGCCAGGGTGATGGCTGACGACGCGCCACAACTGATGCAGCACCCTTCAGCTCTCAGCTTTCCCGCGATATACGCTCCTGCTTTCTGCTGCAACTCCCCAAGATGCACCGGATGCAACGCGGCCTGCGCAACCGCTGCACGGACCGGAGCAGGCATCACCGCCGATGTCAGTTCCGTGTAAGTGCCAGCGGCATTGATGATCTTCGTTACACCCAGCTTGTCGTAGTAGTCCGGCTGCGCAGTTGCCGCATCGCCCACGACCGTACCGCCAAAGACGTCCGCCGCACTGCCCAGCATCGGCACCGTGCTCAGGGCG
>Ga0335085_10005783_pt1 | contig 19724 bp, 13 predicted proteins | sample Lox_Sample_45_FD_206712 | JGI IMG/M metagenome (GOLD analysis project Ga0335085, IMG submission 206712) | Soil microbial communities from Loxahatchee National Wildlife Refuge, Florida, United States - Lox_Sample_4.5 | ecosystem: Environmental > Terrestrial > Soil > Wetlands | place: USA...
CAACCGCCGAAGGCGGAAGGCCACGCGCGCCCGTTGAGGGCCCGCGCGACCACGGGTGTCATCTGGTCGTTCGTGCGGGCCTGGGGCGTCCAGCTCGGCTCGCTGCTGCTGTTTGTCGTGCTGGCGCGCCTTCTCAAGCCGCGCGACTTCGGCCTTGTCGCGCTCGCATCCGCATACCTCGACATCGCGGACCGGGTGATCGAACAGGGGTTTTCGAGCGCCATCCAGCAGCGCGGCGAACTAACCGACGAGCACCTGGACAGCGCCTTCTGGCTCACGGTCGCAGTCGCGGTCGTCGTCATGATCGTGACCCTGCTCGGCGCGCCGCTGCTCGCCCGGGCGACCAGCATGCCCGCCCTGACGCCAGTGCTGCGGGCCCTATCCGTGACCCTGCTGTTCGCATCACTCCGCACCATCCAAGATGGCATCCTCCGCCGCGAGCTACGGTTCAAGACCGTCGCGGCTCGAGGCCTGACCTCTGTCGCGTGCGGCGGGGTCGTCGGCATTGGGATGGCGTTTGCCGGCTTTGGCGTGTGGAGCCTCGTTGGCCAGCAGATCGCCTGGGAGGCCAGTGGCATCATCGTGCTGTGGACCGCGGTGACGTGGCGCCCCGCCTTCCGCGTCAGCCGGGCACGGCTCAAGGAGCTGTGGGATGTTGGCGCGCCGATCACCGGCACGCGCCTCGTCAACACCGCCCAGAAGCGGATCAGCGACTTCCTCATCGGCGCGGGCCTGGGTCCGGCCGCGCTCGGCTACTTCGCGATCGGCAATCGCGTCGTCACGTCGCTCAACACGATGATGGCCGACGCGATCAACCAGGTCGCCTTCCCCGCGTTCGCCCGCGTGCAGGGCAATGCCCAACGCGTGATTCGGGGCTACCACCGGGCGACCCGCTACACCGCGTTCATTTCGTTTCCGGTGTTCGTCGGCATCGCGGCGATCGCGCCCGAGCTCGTTCCGGTTGCCTTTGGTCACCAATGGGTGCCGAGCGTGCGCATCGTGCAGGTAATCGCCGTCGTGGGCTTGTTCTGGATGGTGTGGGCCTTCAACTCCGCCGTGCTCCAGGCGGTCGGGGCGGCCCGTGTCCAGTTCTGGCTCGGGATGATGGGCACATCGACGAATATCCTCGTGATCATCTTCGCGTTGCCTTGGGGCATCAACGGCGTGGCCTATGCAATCCTGATGCGCGCGATCGTCTTCGGGCCGATCAGCGCGTTCGTGGTGCGGCACTACGTCGGCGTGCGGCTCACCGATGTGGCGAGGGACTACCGGCCGCCGCTGCTGGGCGCTCTCGCCGTGTTCGGCGCCGTGGCGATCGCGCGCCAGCTGCTGGCCGGCCTCGGCGCATTCGCCGCGATGGCGGCCGGCATCCCGCTCGCCGCGCTAGCGTATCTCGCGGTCATGAAGGTCGTCACACCCGAGTTGCTCACCGAGCTGTGGACGCTGGGACGGGACATCCTCAAGCGGAGACGGCCACCGATCCCGGTCGCGGGTCCCGCGATTTGAGCAGCGCCTTGGCGGCCGGCCCCTCGGCCACGGGAGCCCCGTCGATGAAATGCTCGTGCCACAGCTCGAACGACAGCAGCGCGAACAGGGCCAACCGGCGATCCCGACGGCGGTGCTCGTGCTCGAAGCTCCAACGCCGTATGGTCTCCACGTCCAGGTAGCGGCCGCACGCGGAATCCGGGCGAGCCAACACGTCGCGCGTGGTCCGGCCGAGTCCCGCCTGAAGCCACCGATCCATCGGCGTCGCAAAGCCGCGCTTCTTGCGGCGCAGGATCTCGGCAGGCAGCAGACCGGTCAGGGCCGCCTTGTGCAGCCGCTTGCGCCGCCCCCACCGCAGCTTGTACGACGCCGGCAGTGATTCCACAAAGGTCACCAGCTCCACATCGAGGAACGGCACCCGCATCTCCAATGAATGCTCCATGGTCATCTTGTCATTGAACAGCAGCAGATCATCAGGCAGTAGCGTGCGCGCGTCGTAGTAGAGGAGCCGCGCGAGCCCCGGCGTGAGACCTTGCGCTCCGTGCGACAGGCGCGCGATCGGCGCCTGCGCGAGCTCCCGCCATGCGGCGCGCGTGGCGGGCAGCGCAAGGGACGCCTTCTCCGCCCGATCCAGGATGCTGACCAGGCGGAGGCAGCGTTCCATCTCATCCGGTGCTGCCGCCGCCTCGGCTGCGCGCCTGAGACCCGCAGCGCGCGGCAACAAGCCGGTCGCCCCGCCGAGCGCTTTCGCCAGGGACGCCACACCCGGCGCCGACAGCCAGGCCGCGCCGAGGTAGCGCGTGTATCCCGCGATCAGCTCGTCGGCGCCCTGACCCGCGAGCACGACCTTCAGATCCCGCGCCGCCAGGGCGGCGACGGCGCCGAGCGCTGGAATCGTGCTTTCGGCGATCGGCTCTTCGACGTGGGAAACGGCGTGGACGAAGGCCGAAAGGTAATCGTCCTGATCGAGCTCGAGGTCATGATGCCGGGTGCCGATCCAGTCGGCGCTGGCACGTGCGTCGGCGAGCTCGTTGAAGTCGCCGCGGCCCCGGAACCCCACCGCGTAGCTGTCCACGGCACCGCCGGATGCCTCCGCCATGAGCTTCCCGATGGCGGCCGAATCGACGCCGCCGCTCAGGAACAGGCCTATCGGGACGTCGGCGACGAGCTGGCGCCGGACCGCCTGGCGCAACAGCCGACGGTATTCGTCCACGGCATCCGTGAACCCGATTGTATCACTCGTGCGCGGCTCATGATTCCAATAGCGGACGACCGCAAAGTCCTCGCCGGCCTTGGCGCGAAGCCGATGGCCCGCCGGCATCTTGTGGATGCCGGCGAAAAGCGTCCGCGGCGCCGGGTTGTAGCGGAAGCTGAGGAACTCGTTCAGCGAAGCAAGGTCCAGCGTGGGGCGATCGCGCCGCCAAGCCAGCAGGGCCTTGATCTCTGATCCGAACAGAAGCCAGCCGTCCGACTCGGCATAGTAGAGTGGTTTGACCCCGAGATGATCGCGGACCAGGTGCAGCTCACCCGTGCGCTCGTCGAACAAACCGAACGCGAAGATGCCGTTCAGTCGCTCAAATCCCGCCACTCCATCCGCCTCGTACAGCGCCAGCAGGACCTCCGTGTCGGACGTGGTCCGGAACCGAACGCCTCGCCCCTCGAGCTGCGCGCGCAGCTCGCGGTAATTGTAGATCTCCCCGTTGAACGTGATCCACGTCCTGCCTGACGGGCTCGCCATAGGTTGATGCCCGGTGGCCAGATCGATGATCGACAGGCGGCGGTGCCCCAGTCCCACGCGGCCGTCGCCGCCGATGTACGTACCGCTGTCGTCGGGGCCGCGGTGGCGCACGGCGTCGCACATCCGCTGCAGACCATCCAAGTCGATGCCCGGCGAACCGCTAAGTCGGTAGCAGCCGGCTATCCCGCACATGAATACCTCGCGCCGAACGATACGTGCTGCGGCCGCTTGCCTCTGCCTCGACCCCGCCTTAGAATGCCCGCGTGACCTACCGACCGGTCTTCATCGGCGGGTGCCCGCGCAGCGGCACGACCATGCTTGGCGCCATGCTGGGCGCTCACTCGGCCTGCATTGCAACGCCCGAATCTCAGTTCAAGACCGACGCTCTGGCGCGCCGCGACATGCCGGTGCCCCTCGATATCCGGGACACGCTCGAATATATGGTCGCGCACTATCGGTTCGTGGGCTGGCAAACCCCCGTGGACCTCGGAGCCGCAGAGGCGTCCGGCGCGCTCACCTCTTACCGCGCCGCGGTTGAGTGGTTGGTTCGACTCTATGCCACCCTCCACGGGAAGGGAGGCGCCGCTGTCTGGATCGACCATTCGCCAGAGAACTTCCGCGATGCCGCCGCACTCATGGAGCAGTTTCCCGATTGCAGGATGATCCACATTGTTCGTGACGGCCGAGCCGTGGCCGCATCGATCATGCACCTGCCCTGGGGTCCGAACACGCCACTTGCGACGGCGCGCTTCTGGATGGAGTCGCTCGCGTTTCCGCTGGCGGCCGAAGCACGCTGGGGCCCAGGCGTCGTGATGCAAGTCAAATATGAGGACCTGGTTCGCGAACCGGAGGCCCAACTGCGCCGACTCTGCGAACACGTCGGTGTCCCATTCGAGCCGGCCCTTCTCAAGGCTGACGGGTTCACACCGAGCTACACGAAGAAGGTACACCAGCTCGTCGGTACACCGCCTACGATCAGCCGAGTGGATGCGTGGCGAACTGACCTCTCGCCACGGGCGGTCGAGCGCTTCGAGTTCCGCGCCGGCGGGCTGCTCAAGGTACTGGGCTACGAACCGTCCTTCGCCGTCCCTCGCAATCCCACGTTCTGGCAGAACGTGGCCGAGGGGCTCACGGAGTTCGCCAAGAGCCGCCTCAACCGGCGCCGCAGGCCTCGCCGTCTCGCACGCGAGCTGGGGCTCCCGCCAGGTATCAACCCGCTGCGCCCGAAGGGCCGCGTCACGACGCCCGCCTAGAGCGCGCGGCAATCAGCGCGCCTGCCGATCCACCCACCGCTCCACCCGGCCGACGATCTCTGGTATGTCCGCTACGAGATCAGAGTCGCGATGCCGCCCATCACCGCACCACCAGGTGTGCGTGTGCCCGCACGCCGCGGCCAACAGGTGATAGTGCGGAACGACGAAGCGACTGGGAAACAACTCCAGCACCCTCGCTCCAGAGCCGAATATCAGATTCGCCAGCCCCGCCCCGTGCGGGGCAACCACCATCTCGGCATCGTAGAACAGCTCCACCTGCTGCGGTATCGTGAGGTCTTCAAGGCGGTAGGCCTCGAACCCCAGAGGTGCAAGCGCGTCCATCACGGCCGCTTCGTTGGTCACGTTGCGCATGTGCCGGCCAGCGATGACCTGCCGAGAAATCCAGATCCGGCGATCGCGGCGGGGCGGACGGCCAGGCGCGATACGCCGGCGCAGCCAAGCGAGATATTCCGGCGGCAGCCAGCCGCTGAAGCGGCGCGTAAGAAACCCCAGGAATAGGAATCGCTCCGCGCGGTAGACGTGCCGGGGATCCACCTCCCTGACCCGGAGTCCGGGCGCGAGACGCGGGACCAGGAAGGCCTCCGCGGGCGTCAGCGGACCGGCCACCAGGAGTTCTGGCTCGATGCCGAACTGGCGGCGAGCTTCATCGAGCAGGAAGAGCCGTGGGAGGTTGTCGATCAGTGTGTGATAGTACGTATTCTGGAAGGAGCGGAACGTGCTCGTCAGTCCCGGCAGATCCACAGGAGCGGCGCCCAGCAGTTGGCGCCAGCCGACCAGATCGCGGAGATCGCCTGTGCTCACTGAATCAACGAGCAAGCGGCGCCGAGCGGTGAACACGACGTGAAAGCGGGCCTGGAATCTCACGCGTTTCAGTACTGCGACCTCCGCGGGCGGCGGCGCGTAGCTCGACCGGGCAAGGTGTCGACTGAATCGGGGCATCGGCACGTCCACCAAATCGGGCGTGTCGACCGACGTGACTGAACTGCGCCAAGTGAATCGTGGCGCGCCGCTGACCGCGGCCACAGAGTCGCCCGCGACCACGAGCCGCCACAACGGGCGGCTGGTACGCTGGAGCCACCGGCGAGTCCGGCCGTTCAGGCCCATAGCTCATCGTAGGCGGTGAGCAGCTTCGCCGCCTCGTATTTCCACTCGAGCTCCTCGCGCACCCGCGCTTGCCCGCGCATGCCCATGCGCCTCCGAGCGTCCGAGTCGGCCAACAGCTCGACGATCTTGTCCGCCAGGTCGCGTGGATCGTTACGTAGGGCGTACAGTGAGGCGTCCTGCGCAGAGACGCGCCCCTCAGTCAGGTCGAACTGCACGATCGGCTTCCCGAGCGCCATGTATTCCATGATCTTGTTCATGGTAGACTTGTCGTTCATTGCGTCGTACGGGTCGGGATTCACACAGATGTCGGCGGTATTGAGCACCTCCAGGAGTACGTCGTCGCCCACCCGCCCAGTGAAGGTTACATAGTCGGCGATGCGCCACTCCTGCGCGAGGAGCCGGAGCGCCGGCAGCTCGGTGCCACCGCCAAGCAGGCAGAACTGGATGTCCGCTCGACCTCGCTCGAACACGATGTTCCTCACCGCCTCAAGGAGCAGCGGAATGCCCTCCTGCTTCCCCATAACACCCACGTAACCGACCAGGAACGTCCGCCCGTTCCTCCACCGCGCAACCGGAGCGACGACGCGCAGCCGCTCCAGGCTCGGCCCGCTCCGCACCACCCGTACCCGGTCCGGCGCCACACCGCCCCGCTCGATCGCAACGCGGCGATAGGAGTCATTGGTCGAGATCACCATGTCGGCCGTCCGGAACGTGGCGCGCTCGAGCCAGCACAGAACCCGGTACAGCGGGCCGCGCTTCGCGAACTTCGACTCGTAAAGCTCCGGGTTGAGGTCGTGGTGATCGAACACGAACCTCTTGCCGGCCAGCTTGAACAGCCGCCCGACCAGGAAGATGTCGTCCGGCGGATTACAAGCGTGAATGGCGTCGAACCCGTGCCGCACCAACACGACGAAAGCGAGGAGCGTCTCGGCGAGCAGCGCCGTAGCATACTCGAATAGGTATCCCACCGGACCGTCCGCCTCGAATGGGAGTGGATGCCGGTAGATGTGTACGCCCGCCAGACACTCGTGGAAGCGCGTGTACCCCGGCCGCCGTGGGCAGATCACCGTTACCTCGTAGCCCGCCTCCCGCAGCGTGGTCGCCTCCTGCCAGACCCGCCGATCGAACGGCACGGGGAGGTTCTCGACGATGATCAGGATCCGGCGCGGCCTACCAGGCGATGCCACAGTAGGCCTTGGGCGCGCCCAATCCCTCGCCGATGCGCACCAGGTCGACGACACTGTGCCGCGGGCCGGCACTGCGCAACACCTCGCGGAAGCTCGGGTCGGCGTTCGCCACCACCACGGTTGCCGCGCGACGCATGACTTCGTCGGCCGAATCCAGCATCAAGTTGGGAATGTGCGGGAGGTGGCGCTCGATATACTCCCGGTTCGCCCCAACCAGCGCAGCGAGCCGAACGTTGCGATCGTAGACCCACACTTCCCGCCCCATGCCGAGCAAATGCTCGACGATGGTTACGACCGGGCTTTCCCGCAGATCGTCGGTCCCCGCCTTGAAGCTCAGACCCAGGAAGCCCACTGGGCCCGGCCCCAAGGCAAGAATAAGCCCGATCGCCCGCTCGACCTGGCGCTCGTTGCTCGAGAGCAAACTGTTCAGGACAGGGAGATCGAGATCGTTGCTCCGACCTAGAAACGTCAGCGCTCGCACGTCCTTCGGAAGGCACGAGCCACCGAACGCGAACCCCGGGCGAAGATACGTGGCCGATACGTTGAGCTTGGTGTCGCGCGTGAACACCTCCATCACGCGGTGACTGTCGATGCCGAGCTGCTTGCACACCGTGCCGATCTCGTTCGCGAACGACACCTTGAGCGCGTGCCACGCGTTCGAGGTGTACTTCACCATCTCGGCGACCTCGATCGCAGTCCGCAGCACGGGCGCGGGCAGCGCATCGTACAGGCGTTGGAGCTGGTCCCCGGCCCGCTCGTCGGACGCCCCGATCACGGTCATCGGGGGATTGCGGAAGTCGAACACCGCCGTGCCCTCGCGCAGAAACTCGGGATTGCTGCACAGCCCGAAATCCACGCCGACCTTCTTACCCGAATGCTCCTCGAGTGTCGGGATAACCAGGCCACGAAGCGTGCCCGGCAGGACGGTGCTGCGCACCGCCACCACGTGGTAGTCGCGCACGTCTCGGAGCGCCGCGCCAATCTCTGCGCACACGGCCGCCACGTGGTCGAGGTCGAGGCTGCCATTCGGCCGGCTTGGCGTGCCCACGCAGATAAGCGACACCTCCGACCGGGTCACCGCCTCAGCGGCGCTCCCGGTGGCCCGGAGCCGCCTGTCGGCGACCGCGGCCTTGAGCAGCCCGGCCAGTTCCGCCTCGATGATCGGCGCCTCGCCGCGACTGATGAGATCGATCTTGACCGACGCACGATCGACGCCGACCACATCGTGCCCATCCGCCGCCAGACAGGCAGCTGAAACCGAGCCTACATACCCAAGTCCAAAAACAGCAATACGCATGACGTCAACCCGCTCGCTGAATGGTGAACAGGGTCTCCACCGTGGCCGGCCCGGCAATCTCCCCGCGCCATACGACCGTCGCACACGGTATGCGCAGGCCAAACGCGGGGGAGCGCCAGCCAGCGGGCCGCACTTCATCACCCACGGTGACGTCCGACGCGAGGCCGTCCGGCGTCTGCACTCGTACCACGGAGGCGCCGCGCGACGCGGTGATCCCGGTCTCATCCCGGGTGATACGCCAGGTTTCCGCGATGTGCCAGAACCACTCGACTACGTGCGGCGCCGCGCACGTTATGCGGTCAGTCACGCGCACGCACCGCGCTGCCTTGTCCAGGGAGATTCGCCGCCGATGCGTCACCGGATCCGCGAGACGTCGATACCCGTCGTGCTCCGCCTCCAGTTCGTCCACCGCCGGGTCGGCGCTCCACCGCAACACGCGCGTCCGCGCCTGCGACTTCCAGAGAAACCGGCCCGCCGGTGCCGATTGGTCCTGCTCGTCAACCCGAACCGTGTTGTGCGCCGCAGTGCTTCGAAAATAGTCGCGCCACCGCGATTCTGAGTAGTAATCGTACGTGCCTGGGTCGGTGAGGAACGGAATGCCGTCTATCGACATCGTGAACGCCAGCGCACCCGCGTGGCCGTGCGCCGCCAACGGCGGCAGCCCCAAGGGACCCGCGTCGGCCACGACCTGCAGCGTCCCGCACGCAGCCCCATCGTCGCGCAGCACATAGTAGCCGCCGTTCGGGAAAGCCGACGGCGGGATGCGGGGTCCCGCCGCTGCCGATGTCGCCCGGACGAGCCAACCCGCCTCTTCCGTCGCCGGCTCAGGCGCCGGGAGTCCGACCCACGCGGCGTAGCGCGCTGCGGGCGGGAGCGCCCGGTCGGGGCCCAGCCGCAGCGCCGTGCCGCCGTCCGAGTCCCCGAACATGGGAGGACGTCCATCAGGGTCGCTGATCGCGGCAAGGAAATCCACCATCCCGTACAGTCGCTGCCAGAACGACTCCGGAAACGGCTCGGCCGCGGCGCGCCCGGCCAGGGCCGCGATCAGCATGTACTCCAGCGCATAACAGTGATAGCCGATGGCCCGCTCGCGATCCACGCCGTCCGGGGCGGTCTGCCGCATGGCCTCCGCGATGAGGATGCGCCGCGCGCTCGCCTTCCAGCGGGCCATTGCCGTCCAGAGCGGCCAGGTCGTGGCGCCGACGTACAGGCCGGCCATCTCGCCGAGCGTGTGGTTGTTGGCGGAGGAATAGCGGGAGACGTGTCGCCGGATGAAGCCCGCATGCAGGTACACCGACGCGAGCAGGTGATCCCGCCGTCGCTCTCCGTCCGTTCCGGCAAACAACGGGCTGTCCGTGCCACCGATGAGGTGCCAGGTCGCCGACCAGTTGAGCAGTCGGATCCCCGCTTCCAGCGCGCTGCTCCAGTTGATGCCCAGCGGGTAGCGGCACTGCGCCAGCCACGTGTCCAAGTGCAGACCAATCCCGTCCAGATAGCGGCGCTCGCCGGTCAGTCTGTAGGCCTGCGCCAGGGCGACCAGGTGCAGATGGCGGTTAGGCTCCCACACATACTTCGCGTCGCCCACGATGGTAGGGTCGCGATAGTCCACGGCGCGGCCGAACACCGGTGGCGCCCGCAGGCCCGTGCGCGGATCCCGAAGCCAGTCCGGCGGCGTACCAATTCTGAGCCACGCAGTCTCGAACGCCGGGACCTCGCCCCCGAGGATCCGATCGGCCAGCGCGACGTGCGCCGCCGGGTCGCGCACGCGAGCGGCGCCGACCCATGGAGCGCCGGCCGCGCCGCGCGGGCGAGGCATCGGAGCGCCACGTAAGGCGAGTACGCGCTCCAGCGATTCCTGCGCCAGTCGCCAGCCGCGAAACGGGACCTCCGCCGCGTCCATGCAGCGCAGCCGCCACCATAGCCACTCCAAGCGGCCGGGCAGGTTCAAGCAAACCCGAGAAGGCGGCGCCACAGACGCATCACGACGACGGCGGCGCGTACGATGACGCCCGCCGGCGCCGGCGCCGGCGGAGCCGGCTGGAACACGATCCGCGGCTCCTTGCGCACCCGATTGCCCGTCACGATGTGACCCGGCGAGAGCCCCGCGCGCTCGCGCACCAACTCGATCGGACGGCGCATGTCCACGCCGACCCAGCGGCCGATGCGGGCGAGGGTGGCCTCGGGGTCGGTCGCCAGGTCCTCAAAGCGAACAACAAGCACCTGCGCGCGGCCGATGCGCCACGCTGCCAACCGTGCGGCCGCTTCGACCGCCACCACGTAGCAGAACAGCTGCCACGTCGTCTTGGGCAACTGTTCGTCCTGATGCGGTTTGGTGAACGACGCGAGCAGCCCGACCGGATCGCGCGTCAGACACAGCACCTTGAGTCGTGGGCCCAGGAGCCGCCACAATGCGAGGGCACGCGCGGGGTACAGCGACGACTCGGCAAGCACCGAGGCCCGCGAGACGGCTTCCACTGCCTGGAGCAGGACCGACCATCCGTCCCTGTAACGCGCCCAGGTGGAATGGGGCCACCACCCGAGCCAGGCCCGCACGAAACCAGGGTGCCAGTCCACCTCGCGGGTAACCCTCGCGAACTGCCGCACGTCCCAGTCCGTCCACCCACAGCGGCGGCGCACCTCGCCCCACAGCTCGCACGACCCGGCTGGGCGGCCGCACGAGCACGGGTCGCCCCGGACAAAGCCATCGGCAAGCACATGAGTCAGCTCACCGACATTCAGGCATCCCGGACTATTGCCGAGCAGGATCTCGAGTATCGTGCTGCCGCTGCGCGCCGTGCCCATGATGTAGACCAGCTGCGGCAGCAACGCTGGCGTCGCTGCCGTGGACGTTCCCGGCGGCGCGGTGTCAGCCAGCGTCATGGTCCACGGCGGCGGCAACGCGGGCTAGGCGACGCGGGAGCGGAGCTTGTTTGCCACGGCGGTCAATCAGCCAGATGAAGCCCAGCAGCGGGGCCATGGCGCCCTCCGGGAGCGGACTCGCCAGCGCGTGCCCAGCGATGGTCGCGTGCAGCAGATAGAAGCTCAGGATGCCGAACGCCAGCCAGAACAACTGCCGATTGGCGAAGCGTCGGAGCCGCCACACCCGTGTGTAGAACCACAGGTAGAAGGCGTACACGGCCGCCAGACCGAGCAGCCCGTACATCCCAAACAAGTCCATCCAGTCGATCTCGGTGATCCGCTTGGTCTGACCGAGATCGAGTGCCTTGGACACGCCCTTCATGTAGGTCACCGATCCATCGCCCGTTATGTCCGAGGCCAGCGGCCGATGCACGACGTAGCGTAGACCGCCCGCGAGCAGGAAGGCTCGAGGCATTTCGCCGTTCGCCAGCGATTCGTACTTGTTGACCTGGTAGTTCTGTGAGGTGATGAGGTCGTATTGGCGAATACCCGCCAAGCCAAGGCCCGCCACCATGAGCAGGATCAAGCCGACCATGACTGGAGCGCGGCGCCGGCTTCGCATCTCGTCTCGGTGGATCCACAGCACGGCCACCGGAACCGCGAAGCTGGCCAGAGTGCCGGTTCGTGTACCAACCGTGAGCATCCCGGCGATGGTGCACGCACAGGTGACTCCCCACCAGACCTTCGGTTGGCTGAGCAACAGCTCGACGCCGCAGAACAGAGTAAGCGACATGGTGAGACCGATGTCGTTCTGCGCGCTGAACAGGCCGGTCGAGTAGGCCGCTTCTCCGTACGTCGCGTGTCCCACGCCCAGCACCTGAAACAGCGCGATGCTGAGTCCCGCGATCGCGCCCATCACCGTTTCCGAGCCGAGGACCGCGTTACGCGACACGCCGTAGCGCCCGAACAGAATGAGGTACGCACCGGCAATCACCGGACCGTACATCACCTTGAAAACCTTGTCGGCCTCGCCGAGGCCGCCTCCCGATGCTACGCCTTTGACGAACCCCAGCGACAGCGAAGCCCCGATCAGAATCGCCAGGCCCAGGGAGCCGCGAATCTCACGTTGCGCGTGAAGGAGCAGCAGGAGAAACGCCAACACGAACACGAAACCGCGCGCGAGCTCACCGGGGCTCACTGGGAGCGATTCGAGCCCGAAATTCTGCCCGACCAGGCCGTTGATCCAGTCAACGAGCACCAAGGCGGGCATGATGTAGAGCGCGGCCGTCACGCGCTTGATCTGCATCATGGGCACTCCTGCGCCAATTGGCGGAGCGCGTCCGAGAGGCAGCGCGCGACCGCCGCCAGACCATACCGCTCCAGGGCAACCCGCCGTCCGGCCGCGCCCATCGCCGCGCGGCGGACGGGGTCTTGCAGCGATTGGAGCGCTAGCGCGATCGGCTCAGGCTCCGCCTGGTCCACCAATACGGCGCTCTCCCCGTCGGCAACCACCGACGGCACCGGCCCCCACCTGAGCGCCACGACGGGCAGCGCATAGCACATCGCTTCGATGAATCCCATGCCGAATGAGTCGTAACGTGTGGGTAGGCAGAACACATCCGAGTCCGCCAGAAGCCTATGTTTCGCTTGCCCTTCGACCCACCCGACGAACCTCAGATTGCTCAGTGCAAGGTCCTTGGCCAAGCGCTCATAGGCGGCGCGTTCAGGGCCGTCACCCGCCACCACGACGGAGAATTTCGGAGGAAGGTGCTGTGCCGCGCGGACCAGCAGATCCACGCCCTTCCCGGCTCGCAGGTGGGTGATGATGCAGACACGCACGACGTCCTCCGGCGCCCTGCGCGGGCTGGCAGCTCGGGCGACGCTCTCGAAATCGGGCGGCAGAGGATCGGGAACGACGAAAATAGGCTGCCGGAACCCGTGCCGGATCAGGCCGTCTCGCCAGTACGGCGTCAACACGGCCAGGGCGTGCGCCGGCGCGACCGCCACCGCCAGAAGCCGCCGCATGATCGGGTGGGCCAAGTAGCGGTCGACCGAAACCGCGTGCAGTTGGAGCACCGTCACCGCCCCCGCCCGCCGTGCCGCCGCCAGCACGACACTCTCCCGCGCCAGCGACACGGCAGCGCCTGCGTGCGCGTAGACGATCGGCACCTTCCCCTCCGCGCGCAACCTGCGCACCGCGCGCGGCACGCTGCGCAGCGCCCGTAGAGCCGGCAGCCATTTGTCCATGAGGCCCGGACGCCGGTAGGTCGGAATGACCTCCGCGAGCAGCCCAGCCTCGCGCAACGCGGCGACGAACCCCGCCATGGCTGCGCCGATGCCTCCACGAGGTCGCGCTGGGTCGGTGCCTGTCAGGACGACACCGAGATCCCGCACCGTGGCCGTCAACCCGGCACCAGTGCGTACTTCGGAAACGCGCGCGCGCTTTGACGGTCGCGCCGTTCACGAAGCGCACGCTGCGCCGCGAAGGGCATCAGACGACACGCCAGCCGCAACGACTCGAGCATTGCACGTTCGACCCAACCCACCTGCGGCCGCGGACCGCGCCCGCTGCCGAAGCTCGACGCCGCCTCATAGCGACTGATAAGGCTCGCCGACTCCAAGCCGAGCCAATTCAGGACTCTCGCCGTTTGGAGAGCGGTATTCGCGACCAGGTCCTCGTACGATACTATCAAGACCCGCCCAGGAGCGCTCCGGAAGAGGCGCTGCACCGCACGCGCGTCCGACTCGTAGCGAAATACCTTCTCGGCTCTCTGGCGGAACGCCCCGGCGTCCGCGCGACCGAAGGTACCAAGCTGCGAGCGGACCACATCGAGGAACCGGCGGCGGATGACTAGGAACCGAGCGTCGGGAAATCGTCGCAACAGCTCCTGGTAGTAGATGGCATGCTTCGGCGTCTTCTCGATCCAGTAACGGGCACCGTCCCGGCGCGCCACCGCGTCCATGAGAGCGCGAAAGAACCCGACCGCGTCGCCCCTGGCCGGCGCGGACAGGCAAAACTCGGCCGCGTCGATCCGGGCCAAGCGCCAGTAGTCCTCGAGCGCATAGCGTGCCACGAACTCCGTGCACGACATCACGCCCGGCAGCGCATATCGCGTATGATCCAGCAAGTGACTCTCATGGACGCCGTGGTGCACCTCCGCAGCTAGCCCGGCGATGGCGGGGTGTGAGATCAGAAGGTTTGCAATCCACGTCGTCCCGGAGCGCGCCGTACCGATCACGAACAGTGGTATCGGCTGCCGTTCGCTCATCGATCCCAGGACGAGAGGTCGGCCCCGAGCTGCTCACGCAACCGCGCGTTCCACGGACGAAAGTACGCGACCAAGCGCTGTCGAGTGTCGGAGCGCATCACCGGATACGGCTCGCGCTTGAGGTTGCGATCGAGGAGCGGAACCAACACGTGGCGGCGTGCCCAGTACTTCACGCCGGTGCCCAGCACGCGGCTTGCCAACCGCCGCAGCGAGGAAGCCACGATCAACCGTTGCAGCATCCGCAGGCGCGGCTGACCGGTCGGGTTCGCATGCACCCGGGTGGCAATCGTCGCGTCGACGGCAACACCGAGCCACGCGAACGCGCGCTTGGCACAAGTCGCAGGATCTGCCACGAGATCCTCGTACCGGAACACAAGGACGTTGTCGCGTCCGACCGCTGCTCCAAGACGCTCCAACTGCTCTGCATACCGGCCATGCGCCACGTACGTCAGGGCACCACGGGTGTGGTAATCCCCCGCCTCCCGTGCCGCCTCCCGATCCAAGGCCTCCTCGAACGTGTGCGCGTCCTCAAACCCACGCGACCGCGCGAACCAGTACGCTGAGTAGGCGCGGTCCACAGGATTCCGTAGGACGACCAGAATTCTCATTGCCGGGTTGACCGCGGCGCACCGCGCCGCCGCTTCCGGCACGTACATGATCTGGACATCCGCCAGCCCGAACAGTGCGCCGACCCGCGCGCCCCTACGGTACGTATCTAGATAGGCGGCACCCATGCGGAAGCAGTCGCCCTGTGTGAAGAACTGAACCTCCTTCGTCGCTGGCATGGCGATGTCCGGGTGCTGCCGGAGCAGCTCGTACAGCGTCGTGCTCGCCGCCTTCTGCGCACCGGCAATCACGAAGTCCACGAGAGGCTTCGATCTATCACACGCATCGCCTTGCGGCCTTGCGTCCGGCCCGACCGCACGCGCAGCTGGCTGGGGGTCTAGGTACGATGTGTCCACGGGTGTCACGAACTCTGGGACGTCAGTGCGCTCCTCGCATAGCGAGGACCACCGGTACCGTGCGCAGCATGATGACGAGGTCGCGCAACACGCTCCACTGGCGGATGTAGTCGGTTTCCAGGCGCACGATGGCTTCGAAGTCCGTGATCTGGTTGCGTCCACTCACCTGCCACGGGCCCGTAATGCCGGGCCTCACGTCGAAGCGCGCGTAGTGGTGGACTTCATACAGGGCCACCTCCGACGGCAGCGGCGGCCGCGGCCCAACCAGGGACATGTCCCCCTTCAGCACGTTCCACAACTGCGGCAACTCGTCGAGGCTGGTCCGCCTGAGCCACGCGCCGAGGCGCGTGAGTCGCGGGTCCTTCTCGATCTTGAACAGCCGGGCGTCCTTGTAGATGCTGCTCGAGGCGAGCGCGGCGCGCTGCTGCTCCGCGTCGCGGCTCATGGTCCTGAACTTGTAGATCCGGAACACGCGCCCGCCCTGTCCGACGCGGGATTGCGCGAAGATGGCGGGGCCGTCGGAGTCGAGTTTGACCAGCACCGCCAGGAGGACCAGCACCGGACTGATCACGAGCAGGCTGACCAGTGACACCACGATGTCCATGGCCCGCTTGGCCACCAGATACTGGCCGCGCAGCGTCGGCGCGGTGAGTTCCACGACCACCTCGCCCTGCCGCCACACCAGGCTCGGCGTCACGCCGGTCCGGGTGAGCGCCCGCGGCATGGAGATGAGACGGCAGCCGGCGATCAACGCCGCGTCGACCACCGGGTCGACCACGTCCTCCTCCAGCTGCCCGCACATCACCACCACCTCCGCCCGCTCCCGCTGCATTACCGCGCCGAGTTGGTCGATGCCCCCGAGCGCGCCCTTCGCCGGCGGCTCGTTGATATCCACGAAGCCGATCGGCTGAAACTCGAACGAATCCGAGAACAGCTTCGTCTCGGCCGCCGTGCGGCATTCGGCGTGCGGGCCGACGAACAGCGTCCGGGCCGCGTGCTTCTTGGGATTTCTGACCAGCGACACGAGGCGGTCGACCGTGAACCGCTCCGCCACCAGGCACACCCAGGAGACCAGGAGCAGGAACGCGTAGCGCGACGCGGACTGCTCCAGCCCGTTGTTCCAGATCTCCATCCAGAGCGGGAGCGCGGTGGCCAGGGCGCACGCCATGAACAGGCCGCGCGCATCGCGCCGCTTGTCGCCCTCGCCGTACGTGCCGACCACCAGCAGGCCCACCAGCAAGGCGCTGGCGTACTGGAACCCGTCGAGGTTGCCCGACGGCACGATCTCGCCAAGCCGGCTCGCGGCCCAGCCGCCGAACCAGCCGCGGTCCCGAATGCCGCGGAGCACGGCGCGCATCAGCGTGAAGGTGGCAAGATCCGCGCCCAGCAGCACGCTGAACCGAAGCAGCGCCCGCTGGAAGTGCCGGCGGAAGTTGATGGTCGCGCGACGCTGCAGTCCAAGACGAAGCCGCGCCGCCTCGTCGAGGTCGCCGTGCAGCTCGTCGGCGGCGCGGCGCTGACGGACGCGCGTCGGCCCCGCCAACGGCTCCGACGGCGGCGCCGCCGCCGTCCCGCCCCCGTAGGACCGCGTCACCTTAGGAGCGGACATCGTTGCTCCCCAGCGTCGCCTGCCCGGCTTCCTCTGCCCGGGCGTGCCGTCGCTTATCGCGCATTGGCCGCTCGCTCACCCGACGATTCGCCACGCGCCGCCCGCGCCAACAGCGGGCTCACGGGCCGCACCGGACGTTCCGCCCCGCTCGCGGTCGCAGCGACCATCGGCCGGAACCCCAGGTCCAGCTCGACGATCTTCAGCCCGCTGCGCTCGGCGAACCCCTGCACCGCCTCGACGACGTGCGGCTTCAGCTTGCGCGTGCCGATCACCAGCACCTTGGCCCGATACCGCTCCGCCGCCAGCGCCACCGACTCGAGGCCGCCGACCACCGGCACGCCGTGGATATAGCGACCGTGCTTGCGCACGTCGTCGTCCAGGAAGCACACCGGCAGCAGGCCCAGGTCGTGGTTGTTGTTGATCTCCCGCAGCGCCAGCTCGCCCGCGTCGCCGGCGCCATAAATCATCACGGCCTCGCCCGGCTCCGTCGCGACCACGAACGAGTGACGCGCCAGCTCGAGCGCGCGGAAGCTCACCCGCGACGACAGCACCAGCGCCGCCGTGCACAGCGCGTCGATGTACACCAGGCTGTGCGACCGCGCGAGCGCCGGCACCAGCAGGTCGCCCGCCACGAACAACACCACGGCGCCGGTGAGAATCGCGCCGACCACACGCAGCAGGTCCCGCATGCTCGCGTACTGCCAGGTGCCCCGGTACACGCCGAACACGGCGAACAGCAGGATTTTGCCCGCGACGACCAGGAGCAGCGTGTCCTCGAATGCCGCCGCGTACTCGGCCGGCGGCCGGCCGTCGAAGCGCAGGCGGAACGCCGCGTACCACGCCAGGCTCACCAGCACGACGTCCAGCAGGATTTCCGCCAGCCGCCGCTTGTAGAGCAGTTTGGTCATAAGGATGGTGACGTGCCGCGAGCCACGCGACTCGTTCGGGTGCTCCACGTGCAGCCGGCCCAGGTACGCCGCCAGCAGCGACATGGCGACCAGGAACACCGTGCCCACGATGAGCGCCGCGTCGCGCGCCAGGCGCGTCAGCACCAGCGCCACCAGGCCGCCGACGGTCGCGAACGCGTAGAGCAGCAGCGCGACCTGCTTCTCGCTCAAGCCCAGCGCCACGAGGCGATGCGTCGAATGATCGCGGCCGCCCTGCGCGATGCCCCGACCCGCCAGCGTCCGAGTCACGGTGACCAGCGCCGTGTCGAGGATGGGCACGCCGCAGATCGCCAGCGGCACGAACATGACGGAGATGAAGCTCCCGGACGTCGGGCCCGGCGCGGAGGCCACCAACCCGGCCAGCAGCGAGCCGACGAACAGGCTCCCGGCATCGCCCATGAAGATGCTCGCCGGGTGAAAGTTGTAGACCAGGAACGCCAGCGTCGCGCCCGACAGCGCCCACGCCGCGACGGCCGCCGCCACCGCCCCGGTCCGCAGAAAGGCCAGGCCGAGGAAGAAGGCCGCGATGCCGCCCACGCCCGCCGCCACGCCGTCCATGTTGTCGAGCAGATTGACCGCGTTGGTGACCGCCACGAACCACAGCAGCGTGATGACCGCGTTCGCGACGTACCACGGCGTGAGCGCGATGACCGCACCCATGCTGATGAGCAGCACCCCCGCCAGCAGCTGGAGAACGAACTTGACCTGCGGGCGCAGGTGCGCGATGTCGTCGGCCAGGCCCACCAGGAACATGGTGGCCGACGCCAGCGCCACACCCATCCACGGCTGCGGCTCCAGCCCGCCCAGGCTCCCCAGGGCGTCGAGCGCCCCCGCCGTGCCGCGCATGCCGAACAGCACGCCGGCCAGCGCGGCGAGCGCGATCGCCGCGCCCCCCAGCATGGCGGTGGAGCGCCGCCCCCACCGGTCGATGGCCGGCACGTAGACCAGCCCCGTTCGGTGCGCGAGCGCGCGCGCGGTGGGCGTCAGCATCAGGCCGGCGACCAGCGCGGCCCCCAACGCAATGCACGGTGCGACGACTGCGCTCACGCGTGCACCGGCTGCTGCGCCCGCTGGTATTCGATCACCGACCGCAGGATCTCGTCGAGGCCCACTTCGGGCTCCCAGCCGATCGTGGCGCGCGTCTTGGCGAGCGAGGGCACGCGCCGCGGCATGTCCTCGAAATTCTCGCCGTACGCCTCTTCATACGGCACGAACACGATCTCCGAGCGGGACTCGCACATCGCGCGCACCCGCTCGGCCAGCTCGCTGATGCGGATCTCCGACTCGCTGCCCACGTTGAAGACCTCGCCCACCGTGGCGTCGGAATCCATCAGCGCGATGGCCGCGCGCACCGAGTCGCTGACGTGCGTGAAGCAGCGGCTCTGCTGCCCGTCGCCGAACACCGTGATGGGCTGATCGCGCAGCGCCTGCCGCACGAAGGTCGGCACCACCATGCCGTAGCGGCCGGTCTGCCGCGGACCCACGGTGTTGAAGAACCGCGCCACCACCGACGGGCAGCGCTTCTCCCGCCAGTAGGCAATGGCGAGAAACTCGTCGATGGCCTTGGAGCACGCGTAGCTCCACCGCCCCCGCGTGCTGGCCCCGAGCACCAGGTCGCCGTCCTCGCGGAAGGGCACGTCCACGCTCTTGCCGTAGACTTCCGACGTCGAGGCGATCAGCACCTTGCGCCGCTTCTTCGCCGCCATCTCGAGCACCAGCTCGGTGCCGCGGATGTTGGTCTCGATGGTTCGCACCGGGCTCTCGACGATGAGCTTGACGCCCACCGCCGCCGCCAGGTGGAAGACCTGGTCCGCCGCGTCGACCAGCTCAGCCGTCAAGGCCCGGTTGATCATCGAGCCGACGATGTACGAGAACCGTGGGTCGCTCTTGAGATGCTGGATGTTGCGGATCGATCCGGTCGACAGATCGTCAATCACCGTGACCTGGTCACCCCGGGCCAACAGCGCTTCGGCCAGATGCGAGCCGATGAACC
>Ga0335085_10005784_pt1 | contig 19722 bp, 14 predicted proteins | sample Lox_Sample_45_FD_206712 | JGI IMG/M metagenome (GOLD analysis project Ga0335085, IMG submission 206712) | Soil microbial communities from Loxahatchee National Wildlife Refuge, Florida, United States - Lox_Sample_4.5 | ecosystem: Environmental > Terrestrial > Soil > Wetlands | place: USA...
CAGAAATCCCCAGAAGATTCCGAGCAGACTGTTGGTATTCCACAGAGGGAAGGCGATGCTCAGGCCAACATTGCGGATGGCATAGATCGTCAGCGTGTTGGCGACGGCCCACATACACCCGGCGAGGATCGCCCACACGACGAGGTGAGGAGCCTGCCCAACGTCGTTGCGAATGTGCGATGTGCCCCGAATGAGCGCGGGAACACTCCAGCGCGCGAGGAAAACTCCGCAGACCATCACCAGCGAAACGGTGATGGGCGAAATGTCTGGATTGACGAGTTTAATCGGTGCCTCGGCACCTCCGAGCCACGCCCCGGCTGCAAATCCGCAGAACATTCCCAGGGCCTGCAGGCTGCGCAGACGCGCGGCGTATGTGGGATCGTGAACAGCTGTGGGCTGGGCGTTTGCGGGAGGTGGGTTCAATGGAGCTTATCCAGGAGGAATACTCCACCTAAGAGAACGCCGAGAGGAATCCAGAAATGAATGTCGGTTGCAATCGCACGATAGATGTTGCGCGGGGTTCGGTCCGTTGGGTTCGACAAACGTGCAGCCTCGGAATCAGTTTGAAAGCTGAAGCGCCATCTTAGGGATGAACGAGGTAAGAGTCAACGGGATACACAGAGTTGCCTTTGGCACAGGGGCGTATATCATGGACGGCTGCTTCCGAACGGTCTAGAGGAATGAAATGCTATCGTTGATCCGCAGGAACTCATCCGCATGGACGGTTGTACTCGCATGTTTCCTGATCCTTCCGTCATCGTCAGTTGCTCAAGGAAACAACCCAAACTCACCGACTGCTTCGGCAAAACCTGCCGACATTGATGCTGCCTGGCAAAAAGCGGTAGCGAAATACGATTCCGCGCGAGCGGCAATTCTGAAGCAGGTCGATCAGACCAATGCCAACGGGGCGTTTCGGCCTGATTGGGAATCTTTGCAGCACTTCGAGGTTCCCGACTGGTACAAGGACGCGAAGTTCGGAATCTTCATTCACTGGGGCGTCTACTCGGTGCCGGCTTTCGGAAGTGAGTGGTATCCGCGCCAGATGTATATACCGGGATCGCCGGAGTACAAGCATCACCTCGCCACTTACGGTCCGCTGGAAAAATTTGGTTACAAGGATTTCATTCCGAAGTTTAAGGCGGAAAAGTTCGATCCAGGGGCTTGGGCACGGCTTTTCAAAGAATCCGGCGCGAAGTATGTGATCCCGGTATTCGAACACCATGACGGGTTTTCCATGTATGACTGCAGCATCTCCGATTGGACTGCTGTGAAGATGGGCCCGCATCGTGACCTGGCAGGCGACCTGGCCGAGGCCGTTCGCGCCGAAGGTCTGCATCTGGGCGCCTCGTCGCATCGCGTCGAGCACAACTTCTTCTTCGACAACGGTCGCACTATCCCCTCGGATGTGAATGACCCGCAGTATGCCGGTCTCTACGGACCCGCGCATCACTGGATGGCGAACCGGAGCGGTACTCCACTTTCGAACGACTTCACCTACGTCTCTGAAGCCTGGACGCTAGACTGGCTCGCTCGTTCAGCGGAGATCGTTGAGAAATACAAGCCCGACATCATGTATTTCGATTGGTGGGACGGTCAACCGTCAGTGCGGCGGGACCTCACCCGCTTCGCGGCATTTTATTACAACACGATGCTGGAGAATGGTAAGCCTGCCGGAGTGATCAACTACAAAGACTTTGCCATGCAGGAGCGCTCGGGTGTGCTGGATGTGGAGCGTGGACAACTCGGCGGAATCCGGCAGTTGTACTGGCAGACGGATACTTCGGTCGGCAATCGTTCGTGGGGCTATATCGAAAACGAGAATTTCAAGTCGGCGGAAAGCATCGTCCATCAACTTGTGGATATCGTCAGCAAGAATGGAAACCTGCTTCTCAATATCGGCCCTCGAGCGGACGGTACGATCCCTGATGAGGTCCAGCAGGTGCTGCGCGACGTCGGTGGCTGGCTGAACGGGAACGGCGAAGCAATCTACGGCACGCGTGCTTGGAGAACCTTTGGAGAAGGACCCACGAAGGTCTCCGAAGGTGCTTTTCATGACACTGAGACCCAACCCTACACACCGGAAGACATCCGCTTTACTACGAAAAACGGTGTGCTCTATGCGATTGAATTGGCCTGGCCGGCGAATGGCGAACTCACGATCCACTCTCTGAAGGGCGGGACTGCGGGCGATCAAAGCGTGCAATCGGTGGAGTTGGTCGGATCAAGTTCGTCACTACTTTTTCAGCAGGGTGGGGACGGATTGCGAATCAGCCTGCCGGAGAAAGCTCCCGGAAGATATGCATACGTTTTTCGGATACGGTTTGCGGGCAGGTGAGGCGCACCTTGCAGATTGAACGAAAAAGATTTTCTCTTCGCCGCGCTCAGGCAGATTTTTGGCAGGATTCGTTATCGCTCCAACGGCAACAAGTACCCGGGATTACTCGCGAAGGCGCCGCCAAACACCTGGCGGTCAGCCTCGCGCATGTCCCAGGAAATGATCGACACCGGCGTGATCTGAACGGTGATGTCGTCCCAACCTGCAAAGACCGGACCGATCCGTGTGTCGGCGATGGCCGCTTCGCTCAGGTATTTCCGATGAACCTGTGTGTTTCGCTTTTGTGATAACTCGCCGCTCAGGACCTGCGCAGTGCCGGTAATGGCAATGCCGAAGGACGCCGCGGGGTCGCGGGAATCGATCATCAGCGAGACCTTGGAATTGGATTGCAGGTTGCGTCCCTTGCGGCTGCGGGACGAGGTGGCGACGTACACCATCGTGCCGTCGAACCAATACCACACCGCGACCATATGGATGGAGTCGTTTGGGTTCTCTGTTGCAATAGCTGCGATGTAGCGGCCATTCAACAGTTGTTGAACGTTCGCATCTGACAATGACGCCATGGTTTCTCCAATGCCGGCGTTGGGAACCCGAATCGCATAAGCATACGTCTTTCTGTCGATTTGGCAAGTGGTCCAAAAGGCCACCCCGATTGGAGGCGATAATGCTCATTGGTAGAACTGCAGATATTTAAAAAGGCCTCCCCGGGAAGTGGTTGTAGACATCGCGAAAATGACCTCGTGTTGCGATCCTGGTTTAAGGTCATGGCAAGCGATGTCCTTTTTTCGTGGGCAATTCGGCTGCCGGTACAGTTTCGGGAACTGACGAAAAACACGCCGGACTGCAAACCTTCGGTGATTGTCGGGAACGCAAAATGACGACAGCATAGAAGGATGAAGACCAGCCTCCCCCTCCTACTGCTGTTGGCATTTACGCCTCACTGCTTGGCATCGATCGGGATCACGACGACCGACGTGCCCAATGCAGTCGTCAAAACCAAATACTCCGCCGTGGTCCATGCCAGCGGAGGTTGCACGCCCTACACGTGGCAGTTGACTTCGGGAAAGCTTCCAAGCGGTATCAGGATGTCTACGTCAGCGACCACAAAATCCCTTGACCTGTTGGGCACACCCAGCAAAACGGGGACATTTACATTCACCGTTTCCGCTACGGGATGCCAGGGACGTGTCGCACAGGTTTCGTACACGATAGTGGTCCAAAACACATCACACCATGTGGTCGACCTCACTTGGAACGCTTCCTCCTCCACCAATGTCGTTGGCTATAACGTGTATCGCGGTTCGGATGGAAAATGGTGGACGAAGATCAACTCGAGCCTGACTGCGTCAACTCTTTACAGCGATGCTACAGTCGGCGACGGCAGCATGTACTACTACGCAACGACTGCGGTGGATGTTGATGGCAACGAAAGTGCGAAATCCAATGTCGTGACGGCCACGGTTCCCTGAAACCGTTGAGTTTGCACCCGAATACACAAATGCCCCGGCACCAAGGCCGGGGCGGTTTAATCATGCAAAGGGTGTTTAGAACAGATTCCAGAGGAACTGGTTGTAGACCTCGTGGTGGAACTGCACTTCCTGCGCCTTCACGAACGTGCCCAGAGCGCGCGGGCAGCGATCGGCCGAGGCTTGCTTCAGGTCGGCATAGCGTGCTTTCACATCCTCGCCCAGCAACGTTGTTGTCCATTCGGCTTTGCGGAAGTTAGCCAAGGCGTCGTAGATGTTGTCGGGCAGATAGCGTTCCGCCTGACGGAGATTCTTGATCTTCGCAGTCTCGCCATCCAGCCCGGTCTTGAAGATAGAGTACATCACGAGATACGGATTCGCATCGGGCGCGACCGAGCGTACTTCCACCCGCATACTCTTTTCGTTACCGATCGGGATACGGATCATCGATCCGCGATCGACTGGCGACGCCTTGATCTGGTTCGGCGCCTCGAAGTGCGGATCGAGACGGCGGTAAGCATTCACGCTGGCATTCAGCAGCAGGCATATGTCATTGCCATGCGTCAGAATGCGATCGACGAAGGACCATCCCATTTTGCTCAACTTCTCTTCGCCCTTTGCATCCCAGAAGAGGTTCTTGCTGTTTTCACTGATGGAGACGTTCGTGTGCATGCCGCTGCCGTTGACGCCGACAACCGGCTTGGGTAGGAACGACGCCGTCAGTCCCATGTTGGTCGCAATCTGACGGCAGATCAGTTTGTAGAGCTGTATCTGGTCGGCAGCGGCCACTACTTCGCCATAACCGTAGTTAATTTCGAACTGTGAGGGCGCCACTTCCGGGTGATCTTTCTCGTTCTGGAAACCCATGGCGCGTTGAACTTCGGCCGTGGTGTCAATGAAGGTGCGCAGTGGATCACCCGGCAACGAGTGATAATAGCCGCCAGTGTTGACGTACTCGAACTTACTGGTTTCGTGGTAATGACGCTCAGCGTCGGCGCCCTTGAAAAGAAATCCTTCGATTTCGTTAGCGGCATTGAGCGTGTAGCCCTTTTTCTTGTACAAGTCTGCGGCGAAGCTCTTCAGCACGCCCCGGATGTCTGCCGAGTAGGGCTGACCGCCTTTGTCGATAACGTCGCCAAACACCAGGACCTTGCCAGGCCCAAAAATATCGGCAGGTCCCCAGTAGAATGCGCTCCAATCGATGCCCAGGCGAAGGTCGCTCTCGCGCTGTGCCGTGAAGCCACGGATCGAAGACCCGTCAAAAGTCAGGTTGTCCCAGCTCTTGAGCAGAAACTTCTTGTCGTAATCCAGCATGTGTAAACGGCCTTCGAGGTCACTGAAGAGTACCGTGAGGGCCTTGATGCGCTTTTCGTCGGCGAGATACTTCAGCCGCTCTTCGCGAATCTTCTCCAGCGGGACACGGTTCCTGCGCTGCTCCTTCGCCTTCAGATTGAGGGCTTCGAGTTCGTCGTAGGACAGTGCCAGGAAATTGCGCAGTTCATTGGGCATGGATATCGTTCAGTCTCCTTGGTGTCGAAACAGTTTTGTATAGGGTAAAGCCACCTCACAAATACTGGGAGTTGAAATGGCTGGTTTCAACACTGATCTGGAACTCGGAAGCATAGCGCGAGAGCGGTGAGCCATCCAATCGAAAAACGTGATGTGGTGCATAAAAGGGATTTATCTGTGAAAAGAAGATTCTTAGTGCCGAACTAGCGATAACGAACTAGCGATAATGAGGACGAAAATCAAGCTTGCGGCACGAGTGATGCAGAGGCCCAAGCGTAGAGCGGATGCTGGCGGCCGCAATCGAGACACTGCGTCACCGGGTATTGACTCCGGCAGTTCGGACAGGTGGCTCCATTTTCAAAGGGGTCAAACGCTTGTCCGCACTGACCGCATCTCCAATATGCTCCGAGAGGAGGTGCGCTGCTGCAGGTGGGGCATGTGTAGCCGTGCCTTCGTGGCAGCTTTGCCATCCGCAACAGGGTGCGGGCATGTTGAAATCCTGCCCAGCAATTCATCAGAACAAAGACTGCGAGAGCTCCAAACCAAACTGACCCGCGTATCAAGGCGAGAGCAATGAATCCGACCACGCCGAGAAGGCCGAGGATCGTTGAGATCATCAGGCTGCGAGCTCGGCCCACCACGTACCAGAGGAGAGAGCCAAGAATCTGACCGCCGTCGAGCGGGTAAATCGGAAGTATGTTAAAAGCCAGCAACCAAAGATTGATGTAATACATTGCCTGCAGTAGCAAGAAGAGGTCACGCTGGGTTGCCGGCAAACCGGTGGTGTGGCCGGCATTGACGACGATCCACAGAATTGGGAACAACACGACGTTCACCATGGGACCGGCCGCAATGCTCCAAAGAGTGGCGCCCGGCCTAGGTGGGGGGTCAACAAAGGCGACGCCGCCCATCGGCCACAACACGATGCGGTTGGCGATGCCGCCTACCTGACGACACGCCAGTGCGTGACCGAACTCGTGGATCGTTACGATGAGGAAGAGCGACAGGTATTCGGCGATGTTCCAGCCGACCGAAGAATACGTTCCCAGTCCACCTCGGATTTCGAACATTGCAACCACAAACCAAGACCAATGAAGGAAAACATCGATTCCCCACAATCGGAACAAATGGATGGATCCAGAGCGGCCAGTTGGCATGGCAGAAGTCTAATGGATTCGCATCGTCAAGCCTAAATCAAATCGCCGTGAGGCGAACTGGGCGTCGATGAAGGAGCGGGGCTATTGCCGGTGCGCCGAGGCGCCAGCGGCTAGTTCGCGAAGGGTAGTCAGAAAGCCTGCGGCTGTCTTGGGATTGTCGAGGGCATCGAGTGCAATTGTGGCCGAGAACTGAGGAGATTCAGGACGGAAGCGTACTTGAAGTACGTCCTGCTGGCGGACCGTCATCAGGGTGTTGAGTTCCGGCGTGGAGTCTTCCTTCCAGTGTGTCCGCGTTGTGAGGACGATGGGGCCGGGCTCATAGATGTCCCACTCCCGTTCGTTCCGCCGACGAGCGATGGCACCCCGGCTATGTGCGCACCATCGATGGCGCACCACATCGAGATGAAAGGTCGGCGACCCCCCGAGGTCTGCTTCAAACGTCAGCGTTTCTTTTTGCTTGTGCAGGCGGCTGAGAACCCAATGCACAGGCAGGGCACGGGGCCGGAATTTCATCGTGACTTGGGCATTTTCGAAGCTTCGGGAAGGGAACTGCAGTCTGGCATAGAGCCTGGAGCTGGTGATCCAACGGAAGTCTACGATCCGGCCTTTACCTGCGCAGGCTGATTGGACCCAACGAAGCGCTTGTGCTCCGCGGCGCCGGTTGTAGGCGGCGAACAGGACATACCATCCCCCAAGGCCGACAATCGCACAAATGACGTCGATTACAAGAAGGCGTCCCACGGCCGTCTTCGCTCACCCCTCTGATGCCGATGGTACGTCCGAAGTTGCGGATGGAGCAAGGGGACAATAGTCCCGAGATCGAGATTTTTTTCATATTCCTGTCGAATGGCTGTGGAAAAATGGTACCAGCCCCGCAACTTTCGATGTGTCCAGAAGTCAAGGATCGAGCAGCATGCAAACCTGGCGGCTACAATGTCGCGGTGACCTCCGTTGTTCGCGACTATAAGGCCGAAGACTTCGCCCTCCTGTGGCGTATGGACCAGGAGTGCTTTCCCCCGGGCATTTCCTATTCGAAGCAGGAGCTGAAGTCCTACATCGGGCATCGCGGTTCGTTTACGCTAGTGGCCACGGACGGCCCGGAAGGTGAGATTCAGGGGTTTATCATCGGGCACTGCGCCACAACCGGGCACATCATCACCATTGACGTCAGTCATCTAGCACGCCGGTCGGGAGTGGGTTCTTTTTTACTGCGGGCTGCCGAGGACCGCATGCATCATGCCGGGTGTCACTGGGTCGGCCTTGAAACCGCGGTCGACAATGTGACCGCGTTGTCGTTCTACAAGCGGCATGGATACAACGTGATCCGCACCTGGCCGCGTTATTACTCCAACGGGGTCGATGCGCTGGTCCTCAGGAAGGAACTGGCATGACGCCCATCACAGAATTGCGCTTGCAGATCATCTCGTATACTTTGCCGTATTCGGGGCTCAGAGCATGAAAGTGGCCATTCAAGGGGAACGTGGGTCATTCAGCCACGAAGCTGCCGGGAAGATGCTGTCACGCTGCACCGTCGTTCCATGTGGGCGGTCGGCAGAGGTGTTCGATCGCCTCGAGAATGGATCGGTACAGGCGGCGGTTATTCCGATCGAGAATACTCTGGCAGGCACCGTGGCGGAGCACGCAGACTTGCTGGTAGCGCGCGATGTCTTCATCCAGGCCGAATACCTGTTGCGGATCGTGCACAATGTAATTGGGGCGCCAGGCGTGAAACTGGGGTCCCTGAAGCGTGTGATGTCGCATCCTGTTGCGCTCGATCAGTGCCGGGATTTCTTTCGGCGCCATCCCCACGTGGAATCCGTCCCGTTCTACGACACGGCAGGCAGCGTGAAGCACGTGATCGCCAACAAGCTACGAGATGCCGCCGGGATTGCGGGGAAGCAGGCCGCAAGAGAGTATTCGGGCAAAATTCTGCAGGCGAGCATCGAAGACGATAAGCGGAACTTCACGCGGTTCTTTCTGATTCGAAAGAATGCTGCAAGCGGGAAGAAAAATAGCCGCCTCACCACAAGTCGGGAGGAAATTGGACACTCGTCAAATAACTTTACCTACGGGTATCAGCGAATGATTCCTCCTGGGGCGAATAAGACCTCCATTGCGTTCCAAGTGAAGAATCTTCCGGGCGCTTTGTTCAAATCGCTGAGCGTATTTGCCCTGCGCGATATCAGCCTAAGCAAAATCGAGTCCCGGCCCATGCGCGGACGTCCGTGGGAATATGTCTTTTATGTCGACTTCCTCAAGGGTGATGATGAACCGGCTCGCAATGCTCTGCGGCATCTGGGCGAGGTCGCGGAATTTGTGAAGGTGTTGGGGGTTTATCCGGGCGCCTGACTACTGCTGGGCAAGGTGTGCAGATTTCTTCATCTTGACGCGTCCTCAACCGACGACGACGATTGGTCCGTCACGTGGACCGAAGGAGACGGGATGCTTCGTCTAAGTTTGTTCTGGAAAATCGCTCTGGTGTTCACGTCCTCACTCAGGGTGTGCGTGGCTCAGTCCCCAGGTGATCGTGAGATGGATTCCCCTGCGGCTCCGGTCTTCACATCGCTGCTGAGCTTTGACAGCACGCATGGCGCGTATCCAGGAGGAATGTCACTGATCCAGGGTACAGACGGAGATTTTTATGGTGTAACTGGAAGTGGCGGGACCGGTAGCAGCTGTACATACCTGTACGGCTGTGGCACGGTGTTTAAAGTCACGCCGCAAGGTGCATTGACCACGCTGTACGACTTCTGTTCGCTCCCGTCCTGCGCCGACGGTAAATTCCCTACTACCGGCGTGATTCAGGGGACTGACGGGAATTTCTACGGTGTTACTGGAGCGGGAGGATCCAGTGGTTACGGAACTGTTTTCAAGCTTAGCCCAGCTGGTGCGCTGAGTGTCTTGCACAGTTTTAGTGGATCTGACAGCTCCAATCCAGGCGGAATGCTCATCGAGTCAAACGGAAGGTTCTACGGAACAACCTATGGGTCTAGCTCCGCTGTCGACTACGGGACAATTTTCAGGATCACTCCCACGGGAACACTGACGACCCTTTACAGGTTCTGCCCGCAACCAGGATGTGCGGATGGCAAGTATCCATACGCTGGGTTATTACAGGCGAGCGACGGAAACTTCTATGGAACCACAAGCCAAGGCGGCGCCAGCAGCGCTTGCCTCGCTACACAATCCTACGGCTGCGGGACGATTTTCAAAATCACTCCCGCCGGAACTCTAACCACGCTGCATACCTTTTCTGGGTACCCCGACGATGGAAACACCCCCGTCGCCAATCTGATCCAAGCCAATGACTCGAACCTTTACGGAACAACCGCGCAGGGAGGAACTTACAACGAGGGTGTCGCTTTTCAACTCACGCTTGGCGGCGCTCTTACCACGTTCTACAGCTTTTGCCCGCAGCGGACACATCAGGGGAGTTGTCTCTACGGCGCCGACCCGTCCGACGGGATCATCCAGGGTACGGATGGAGCATTTTATGGGGCGGCCCTGGGAGGGCTCAATGGTACCGGAATTACCTACCGGCTCACGTCGCGCGGAACACTCACAGCCATGCACAATTTTAGCAGCGCAGACGGCGCGAACCCCTATGGCGGCATCATCCAAGGTACCGATGGCACCTTCTACGGCAATACGCAGAATGGGGGGATCGATGGTGTCGGCACGATCTACAACCTCAATGTGGGGCTTGCTCATTTTGTGAGGACCCAGGCCTCATTCGGCAAGGTTGGATTATCTGTGGTTATTCTCGGCACGAATCTAACCGGAGCAACGAGCGTGACCTTCAACGGCACAGCTGCTTCGTTCACAGTTGTTTCCGATTCCGAAATCACAGCTTCGGTTCCTACGGGAGCAACGAGCGGTCTAGTTGTTGTGACCACTCCGGGCGGCACTCTCAAGAGCAGCAAACCGTTTCGTATCGTCCACTGACTTGGACACAAATCTCGCGCAACTGACTCGCGGTATAGTCCAGCCAATACTACTGATAAGGAGTAAACATGCAGGAGACTACCCCCACCCGCCGCAATTTTCTTCGCCAGACTTCTATCGCCGGGGCAGGTTTGCTTACGTCTCTTGCAGTTGGCCAGCAAAAACCTGACGTGCCCGACAAGCTAAAAGGAGACGAGGGCATTTCTCCTGCCGAAGACCTCATGCGCGAGCACGGCGTCCTCAACCGCATATTGCTGATCTATGACCAGCATTTGAACGTGCTGGCAGCGAAGCATCCCTTCGACGGTTCCATTCTCGCCAGCGCCGCCGATATCATTCGGCGTTTCGTTGAGGACTATCACGAGAAACTGGAAGAAGATTTCCTCTTCCCGCGATTCCGCAAGGCTGGCAAGCACGTCAAGCTTGTGGACACGCTTTTCGCGCAACACAAGGCTGGTCGCGATCTCACCGCGAAAATCAGGGAACTCGCTGGCACTGCAACCCTGAAATACGTTTCCTCAGATAGCGACAAACTGGCAGATGCCCTGCGTTCGTTCCTCCGAATGTATCGCCCACACGAGGCGCGCGAGGATACCGTATTGTTCCCGGCCTTCCGCTCCATCGTTTCTTCGCATGAATACGACGCCTTAGGCGAGGATTTTGAGAAGAAAGAAGATGAACTATTCGGAGATGAGGGCTTTTTCAAGGTCGTCGATCAGGTGGCGCAACTCGAGAAACGCCTCGGCATCTATGAACTTGCTCAGTTCACACCTAGTTAAACCACGCCACTGTCATCACGCCGGCTTGTGATGGAAAACACATTCCGCGAAACAGAACGCGCCTACACTGAGAATGGTGTCTTCGGGGTACTTCACCCGAACGAATTTTAGAGGAGATTCTATGCGTTTATTGAAGGGCATTGGCATTTTAGTATGCGTGCTTGCAGTGACTTGCCTGGTTAGTGCGAAGAACGATCTGGGTATTCACGACGTTACTAACGTCACGTTTTCGATGCCGACACGTGTTGGAACGACGCTATTGCCGGCCGACGAATATGTTGTCCGGCACACCATGGAGGGGCAGGAACACGTCATGGTGTTTGAGTCGGTGCACAAGCGGACCGCGGACGTGAAGGCCAAGTGCAAGCTCGTGCCGCTCTCACGAAAAGCGGATCAGTCGATGACGATCTTTGAGGTCAACGCGTCGAACGAGAGAGTACTTCACGAGCTCGTAGTTCGCGGAGACACGGCGAAGCACGTTTTCGAATAGACCGAAAATCGTCCGCATTCAAGATTCCTTGAATTCCAGGGGAGTGCCTTTCTAGAATGGTGCTCCCCTTTTTGCCATGCACGGCTTGAATACAGGTACTACCGAAATAGCCCTTGGCAAGGTCACGTTTCCGAGTTAGCCTCTGCACCTTAGGCACATTTCGAAAAGCTGAAATCGGAATAGAATGCCGTACATTCCCTGCGATGGATTCAGGCTGGTCCTGAAACCTTTCCCGAGGGAGTATCATCTAAACTTGAGCGAGTTACACTCAAGGAGAAACATGAGCCAGCAGCCGTCGGATGAACGAACTCCTAAGATCAAGGAAACAAATGATCAAAGGGCTCTCCCGGTTCTCCCAGTCAGGGACACGGTTCTGTTCCCGCATGCCGTATTACCCCTTACGGTTGGCCGAGAGAGCTCGGTCCAACTGATCAACTCTCTCGGGGAAGACAAGACGATTATTGTAGTGGCGCAACGCGAAGCCCGCGTAGATGCGCCGCAGCCCACGGATCTCTATACGGTCGGTACCTCGGCAGTCGTTCACAAGGTAGTGAAGATGCCGAACCAGAGCCTCTTCGTATTTGCCGAAGGACTGGAACGTGTCCGGCTTGGTGAGTTCACTCAACTTACACCGTTCATGAGTGCGTATTACTCCGCGCTTCCTGAGGGCACGGCTCCGGCGGCCACTTCGGAAGTCGAGGCTTTGCAGCGCAACGTCCTCACATTGTTCCAGCAGATCGTCGCCGGTTCGCCCACCTTGTCCGATGAACTCTCGACCGTGGCGATGAACATCGACGAACCCGGGCGACTGGTGGATTTCATTGCGTCCTCATTGCCGTCGCTTTCGACTCCCGACAAGCAGGACACGCTGGAGACGCTCGACGTCCACGTCCGTCTGGAGAAGATCAACCAGCACCTGGCGAAGGAACTGGAAGTCCAGCAACTGCGCAACAAGATCCAAAGCGAAGTGCAGGATCGCGTGCAGCAGACACAGCGCGAGTACTACCTGCGCGAGCAGATGAAGGCTATCCAGAAAGAGTTGGGCGAGCAGGATGAAGGTCAGCGTGACGTTGAAGATCTGAAGAAGAAAATCGAAGAAGCCGGCATGCCCGACGAAGTAAAGAAAGAGGCACTCAAGGAATTGGGCCGCCTCTCCCGCATGTCGCCCATGGCCGCCGATTATTCGCTGACCAGGAACTACATCGAGTGGCTGGCGGTATTGCCATGGGCCAAGACCTCGGGTCAGGAAATCGAAATCCCGAAGGCGAAAGAGATTCTCGATCACGATCACTATGACTTGGAGAAGGTCAAGGATCGCATTCTCGACTACCTCTCTGTGCGGCGCCTGAAGCCGAGCATGAAAGGACCGATTCTTTGCTTCGTCGGACCTCCGGGAGTGGGGAAAACCTCTTTGGGGAAATCGATCGCGCGCGCTCTGGGCCGGAAGTTCGTCCGGCTTTCCCTGGGCGGAGTTCACGATGAGGCCGAGATTCGCGGCCACCGGCGCACCTACATCGGCGCGCTGCCGGGGCAGATCATTCAGGGCATTCGACGGGCCGAGACGAAAGATCCGGTATTTATGCTGGACGAAATCGACAAGGTCGGACGTGACTTCCGCGGCGATCCGGCTTCCGCATTGCTCGAGGCCCTTGATCCCGAGCAGAACTCAACATTCCGCGATAACTATCTCGACGTGACGTTCGATCTTTCGAAAGTGCTGTTCATTACAACCGCGAACATGCTCGATCCAATCGCCGAGCCGTTACGCGATCGCATGGAGATTATCGAGCTTCAGGGCTACACGGAAGAAGAGAAGGTCCATATTGCGTTCCAATATCTGGTTCCGCGACAGATCGACGAAAACGGCATTACCACGGATCAGATTGAGTTTCCAGATGAAGCGGTGCGCTACGTAATCCGCCACTACACGCGCGAAGCGGGAGTGCGCAGCCTGGAACGCACCATTGGCACCATCTGCCGCAAGCAGGCGCGGCGACTGGCCGAAGGTAAAACCGAAAAACTCGTTGTTACCAAGGAGATCATTCAGGAATTCCTTGGCGGTATCAAGATTCGCAGCGAAGGCGAGATAGCCGAGCGCACAGAGCGTCCGGGCGTGGCGGTTGGTTTGGCGTGGACTCCGTCGGGAGGCGACGTGCTGTTCGTCGAAGCCAATGCCATGAAGGGCAAAGGCGGATTCACCATGACCGGCCAGATCGGCCAGGTCATGCAGGAATCGATGCAGGCGGCGCTGACGTGGGTGCGGTCAAATGCCGATAGGCTTGGCGTGCAGGAGGATTTCTTCGCCAACCACGACATTCACATTCACGTGCCGGCGGGAGCAATCCCGAAGGATGGCCCGTCGGCTGGCGTCACAATGGCAACGGCGCTGGTCTCACTACTGACCAAGCGTCGCATCACGCCGCTGATTGCCATGACTGGCGAGATCACTCTGAGCGGCAATGTGCTTCCCGTCGGCGGCATCAAGGAAAAAGTGCTGGCGGCCAAACGAGCCGGAGTTCGCGATGTGATTCTTCCCGCCGAAAACAAGATGAACGTCGATGAGGACTTGACGGCTGAGCAACTCGAAAATCTAAAAGTGCATTACGTTAAGACGATCGATGAAGCTTTGAGCGTGTCTCTGCCAGAAGTGGCTGAGAGTCCCGCCGCAAAAATGATCCCGGCGGCCCCGCCGAAGGATCCAAAGCAGGACTACCAGCCGACCGAGCCAATCAAGGAGCCGGAACCGGTGCATGACCGTGTGCTAACGCGGGTTTGAGTACGCTAAATCTTCGAAAGCCAGCCTCAAACGGGGCTGGCTTTTTGTTTGTGCGGCGGCAGCAGGAGGTGTCCGCGTTAAACTAGTTTCTATGCGGGTGCGCGTGCTCTTCTTTGGCATGTTGAGGGATTCGGTTGGAAAATCGTTCGAAGTTGTGGAACTCCAGTCTGGTGCGTCCGTTCGCGAACTTCTTGCGCACTGCGAATCTCGATTCGCGGCGTTGAGGAGCGTGCTTCCCTCCGTTGCATTGGCGGTCAATCAGCAATATGCCGGACCCGATACGATCCTGCAACCGGATGACGAAGTTGCCCTTCTGCCGCCAGTCAGCGGAGGCTCAGCCGATTCGCCGCACCATGTTTCGATCGTTCGCGAACCGATTGATAGCGCAAATGTGCTTACTAGGTTGAAGCGCGGGGAAGATGGCGCAGCAGTAGTTTTCGAAGGTGTCGTGCGGAATCAGACGCATGGCCGCCAAACGCTCTACTTAGACTACGAAGCATATGAAGGTATGGCCTTGCAGCAGCTGGAATCCCTAGCCACTCAGGCAATCGAGAAATTCCAGATTCGAGATGTCGCGGTCGTGCACAGGCTGGGCAGGTTGGAAGTCGGCGAGATTAGTGTGCTGATAGTCGTCGCATCGGCGCACCGGGCGCCTGCCTTCGATGCCTGCCGCTGGCTGATCGACACGCTCAAGCGCACCGTGCCCATCTGGAAGAAGGAATACTTCGAAGACGGCTCGGTCTGGGCTGACGGAGAACCGTTCCCCGCGGAGATTCCCCGGGCGAATTCTTGAGTCCCAGGCAGCCCTGCTTCTTACCCCGCATCTAAGTGAACGACGCGTCCTAGGTATAATTCCGTCATTCGATGATAAAACCCGCACCGAGCGTGCTTCCGGCGATCCTGCTGATCTCTGTCTGCAGCTTGCGGGCACAACAGCCTTCGTCGCCTTCGGGGGGCAGTTCCACCTCACAGCCCCCAGCACAAAATCAGGAAGAGCGGCAGACCCAGCCATCAACGACGCTCAAGGTCGACGTCAACCTGGTCAACGTCTTCGTGACGGTCACCGATCAACACGGTGCTCCGGTCGGCGGGCTGACCAAGGAAAATTTCCTGTTAAAGGAAGACGATCGTGACCAGACGATCAGAGTCTTCGACAAGGAATCCGCGCTGCCGCTTTCGATTGCTCTGGGCATCGACACTAGTCTGAGTACTCTACACGACCTTCCCCTGGAACGAACATCGGCAAAGCGCTTTGTGCATGAAATCATGCGCCCCCAGGATGCTCTTTCGGTTTATGCATTTGCAGAAACAGTGCGTGAAGCAACTCCCGGGTATACGTCCGATTTGAAACGCATCGACGAGAGCATCGATCATATTCGTCCAGGTGCCGCTACTGCGCTCTTTGACGCTGTGTATTTGGCGGCACGCGCGCTTGATCATCGCCAGGGACGCAAAGTGCTTGTGCTGATCACGGACGGCGGGGACACGGTGAGCGCGGTCGATTACAAGGAAGCCTTGCGGGCAGCCGAAGAGGCCGAAGCGCTCGTATATTCGATCATCATTGTTCCGATTGAAAGTAGTGCGGGCCGCGAAACAGGCGGAGAGCACGCGCTAATTCAGCTCTCGGAGGACACCGGCGGCAAGTACTATTACGCAACGTCGATCGCGCAACTTGACGACGCATTTCGCAAGATCAGTGATGAACTGCGCACTCAATATCTGCTCGCGTACTATCCTTCGCAACACACATCGCTTTCTGAGTTTCGCCGTATCGAAGTCAGAGTTCTTGGAGTGCCCGATTTCTCGGGTTATCACGTACGTCACCGTGCCGGTTATTACACTGTGAAATCGGATTACTGAGATACAGGATTCTACTGATCAGTATCTACACATAACGCTGTACAAGAGTGGCCCAGACAAGTGTCTGTAAACGTTTGTAAACAATAGGGTAAACACCAAGTTTCTTCGAATTTGCGGACTATGCATACGCTTTCTGGAAGAATGCGGGGTTCAAGTGCTGTGATCTTTGTATGTTGATCAACTTGTTATCTCGGCCTAACTCGTTGAGGAGAGCCGATCTGCAGCGATTCTGTGCGACACACACCGATGCTGGCGAATGAATTGCTATCCCGCACACCAGAATCACGGTCTTGTGCGGGACTGAATCTGAAACACATCGTTCTGTCATTTGGGCACCACAATACTGTGTTGTGTTTTGTTGGAACGATGTCACCGGAATTTTTTGCCGTCACAAACCGGTTCCAATCGAAAGCAGTTTTGAACAAGGAAGGTGGAAGATGCTAAATCATCAATCGCCCCTGCGATGTGCCGCGCGATGGTGCGCGCTGCTGACACTGATTTTCACGCTCACCCTTGCCCTTTCTCCCGCGGCATTCGCGCAGACGACAGTCGCGACCGGTAGCATCGTCGGGACGGTTACAGATCCCACCGGCGCTGCGGTTGAAGGAGCGAAAATTACGATCACAAATATGGGCACGAATCAGGTGATCGCGCTCACCTCGAATGCAACCGGCTCCTACAATTCCGGTGCACTCACTCCCGGCAGCTACAAGGTTCAGATTGCTGCCAAAGGTTTCAGCAGCAGCAGTCAGGTGATTACGGTGCAAGTTGGCAATACCGCTACCGCCAATGCCAGCCTGCAAGTCGGTCAGGAAAGCACTGTGGTCGAAGTGCAGGGTTCGGCACTCTCCGTGAATACCGAGCAGTCGGAAGTCCAGGGCGTGTTGACTTCGAGCCAGATTGAGAACCTTCCCGTCAACGGCCGCAATTTCCTCGATTTGGCGCAGCTTGAGCCGGGTGTACAGATTCAGGACGGACAGAATTTCGATCCGACGAAGGCTGGCTACTCTTCCATCTCATTCGGTGGACGATTCGGACGCACCGCGCGCGTTAACGTCGACGGCGTCGACGTTTCTGACGAGACAGTAGGCACGGTTACTCAAGACATCCCTGCCAGCGGCATCGACCAGTTCCAACTCGGCCAGTCTTCACTGGATCTGTCGAACGATCTGACATCTTCCGGAGCAGTGAACGTGACGACCAAGTCCGGAACCAACGCGTATCACGGCCAGGCGTTTGGGTTGTTCCGCGACCGGACCGTCGGTGGCGTCGCAACCCCAGGCGGCGGTGATCTTCCGTTTCAGAGATCACAATATGGCGGCAATTTCGGCGGCGCTATCATCAAGGACAAGTTGTTCTTCTTCGCCGATGGCGAGCGCATTAAGCAGGACTCGTTTGCGCCAGTTCAGGTAGCGTCACCCTTCGACGCAATTAGCGGCGGTTTTGCAGTCCCCTTCCGCGAGGACGAGTTGATGGGAAGACTCGATTACAACCTGGGACACAACGCGCGCCTCTTCTATCGCTTTAACTACTTCAAGAACTCGCTGAACTCCGATTTCGGGCTTGGCTACGGTGTCTACGTCAACAAGGATGTGGCTCGCACGCACGTAGCGGGTGTTGATTTCAACACTGGAACCTTCACTCATACTGTGCGCTTCTCATATTTGAAGTTCCAGAACCAGATCGCCGACACCGTGAAGGGCAGCAGTTTGCCTGGCGCAGACATCGGGATCGATGTGAGCTCTCCTGGCACGGGTTTGTTCCTTGGGCCCAGCCCCCTGGCACCACAAAGCACTCCGCAACGTAACTTCCAGATCAAGTACGACGGCAGCAAGTCGATTCACTCGCACATCCTGCGGTATGGTATTTCCTATAACGATATTCAAGGTGGCGGTTTTGCAAACTTCTACGGAACCGCGCCGAGAATTTACTTCAACACCACAGATGCGACCCAACTATCGGCTGCATCGGGTCCGTTTCCGGATGGGTCTGCGAATCCCCTGAATTACCCAGTATTCAACGTACGGCTCGGAAACGGTCTCGGCTTCAACACTCTGGAGCCAGCGCTAGGATTTCCTGCTGGCGGATTAGGTCCTGATCATCGATTGGGTCTTTATGTCGGCGACAGCTGGAAGATTCGGCGCAACTTCACTCTGAGTGCTGGTCTTCGCTACGACCGTGACACTGGCCGCACTGACAGCGATCTGCCGGCCATTCCGGAGATCAATGATGCCTTTCCGGGATATGGAAATCCCGTCAAACAGGCCAACTCAAACTTTGCTCCGCAGTTGGGTATCGCATGGGATCCCTCGAGCAATGGTAAGACGGTCATTCGTGGCGGCATCGGCTTGTATTACGAGAACGTAATTTTCAACAACGTGCTGTTTGATCGCCCATTCCGGTTGCAGACGGGCGCTTTCAATCAGACGCCGTTTGCCTGTCTGGGTGGTGTTCCCCAGCCCATCGCAGTCAGCACCAGCTTTGACCCGACTGGTTTCATCACACCGGATTCCAGTGTCTGTTCGGGATTTGTTGGCGACGCGGTTGGACCGCTTCTTTCGTTCTGGCAGCAAGTTTTAGCCGGAAATCCTCTCGACCTTCAAGCGGCGAATCCGAACTACATCGGCAACTTCCTGGATGCTGGCATCGGCGTTCCCGGACCGGCGTTATTTGCACCAAACTACAAGAGCCCACGTTCGGTACAGATCAACTTCGGAGTCCAGCGAGAGATTCGGCATGGCATGATTTTCAGTGCTGACTATCTCCGGAACATCGAAACTCGCACACTGCTTGGTGTCGACATCAACCACACTGGCGACATCAGTCACTTCAATCTGGGCGCGGCTCAAGCGGCAATCGCGGCCACACTGGCCGATTGTAATCAGCCTTCGATCGATCTTGCTGCGAGCCAAGGTACGTGCCCCGATGAGACTGGAACGCACCACGCTACTATGGTCGACTTCGCCAACCATGGCTTGACCTCGGATGCCGACTTCGGGCAAGCATGTATTGATGCCATCGGAGTAAATTGTGCATTCCCTGGCTCCAATCCTGCGCAGGGACCAGCATTCTTCCTGCAACCGATTGGGCGCTCGGTCTATAACGCTCTGCAAATGAAACTCGTGCAGAACGTACAGACCCCGTTCCGTGGTGTGAAAGCAATGAACTTCCAGGTTGCCTATAGTTTGTCGCGTTTCGAAAACACCGGAGGCGCGCAGCTGACCGGAACAACGGCAGACAACGACCAGGACTTCGTTCTGGCTGCAGCCGACAACAACCAACCCGGACGCTATTTCGGCCCGTCTATCCTGGATCGTACGCACCAGATTTCCTTCGGCGGCTTTGCCGATCTTCCGATGAAATTCCGGTTGGGCTTGATCGGGCATTTCTACAGCCCGCTTTCCA
>Ga0335085_10005785_pt1 | contig 19717 bp, 12 predicted proteins | sample Lox_Sample_45_FD_206712 | JGI IMG/M metagenome (GOLD analysis project Ga0335085, IMG submission 206712) | Soil microbial communities from Loxahatchee National Wildlife Refuge, Florida, United States - Lox_Sample_4.5 | ecosystem: Environmental > Terrestrial > Soil > Wetlands | place: USA...
TGCGGGAACAGGGGCCCTGATAATCGGGTTGCTAGCCCGAGTACCGTGGGTTTTGTTCGGGATAGTTGTGAGGGTCGGGCACGCGATGACGAGTGAGGACGCCACGGTGTCGCTTGGTGCCCGCCGGAGGTTCCTCGCGCCGTACCAGGAGATCTTCGCGATCCCTCGCGCCTGGCGGTTCTCGCTCGCCGGGATCATCGGCCGGATGCCCATGTCGATGTACGGGCTCGGCACTGTGCTGCTCATCTCAGCGGGGACCGGCAGGTACGGCCTGGCGGGCAGCGTGTCGGCGGCGGGCGCGCTCGGCGGCGCGGTGTGCGCACCGCAGCTCGGGCGCCTCACCGACCGGCTCGGCCAGCACCTGGTGCTCATCCCGGTCTGCGTGACCTTCGCACTCGCGGTGGCCGGCCTGGTGGCGGCCGTCACGCTCGGCGCGCCGGACTGGACCCTGTTCCTCTGCGGCATCGTCGGCGGCGCCACGATGCCGCAGACGGGGCCGATGGCCAGGGCCCGCTGGTCGATGCTGCTGTCCGGGTCACCGCGGCTGCACACGGCCTTCTCGCTCGAATCGGTGGCCGACGAGGTGTGCTTCGTGGTCGGGCCCGCCGCGGTCACCATCCTGGTTACCCAGGTGCACGCGTGGGCCGGGGTGGCGAGCGCCGCGCTGTGCGCGGTCGGCGGTTCGCTGTGGTTCGCCGCGCAGCGCTCGACCGAGCCGCCCGCCGTCGCCGCGGTGCGGCAGACCCCGGCGGAGCGTGCCGCCTCAGGCGTGCGGCGGGCCAGGCTCGCCGCGCCGGGACTGACGGTGCTCGTGCCCGCCTACCTGTTCCTCGGCACGATGTTCATCGCCATCGACCTGAGCACGGTCGACTTCGCCACCCGACTCGGGCACAAGCCGCTGGCCGGCCTGCTGCTCGGCTGCTACGCGCTGGGCAGCGGCACCGGCGGCCTGTGGTACGGGTCGCGGAACTGGCACGCGCCCGCGTGGAAGCGGCTCGCGGTCACCCTGACACTGACCGTTTCCGGCGTGTGCACGTTCTGGGCGATGCCGAACCTGCTCGTGCTCGCCCCGGTGATCTACCTGTGCGGGCTGACGATCGCGCCCACGCTGATCGCCGGGTACAGCCTGCTCGAGTCCACGGCGCTGCCCGGCCGGGCCACCGAGGCCATGTCCTGGCTGTCCACGGGCATCTCCGTCGGCGTAGCGTGCGGCTCGACCGCCGTCGGTTTCATACTCGACGCCTTCGGCCCGCGCTGGGGCTACGCGTTCGCCGCGGCGATGGGGGTCACCGCCACGGCGATCTACCTGGGCGGTGTGCGCCCGGTGTTCGGCGCGGCCCAGCCCTAGCCTTCAGCCCTAGTCGTTCCTGCCCTGGCCTCCCGCCTTGACTTTCCTGTGTTAGTCGCCGTTGCTGCCTTTCTGGTAGGCGAGCTCGCCGCGGACCCAGGTCTGCGTGACCGAGGCCGCGCAGATCTCGTGGCCGCCGATGGCGGCGAGGTCGGCGTCGGTGACGGCGAAGCTGGCGAGGTAGCCGGGCCTGATCCGGCCCGCCTCGCCGTCGACGCCGTTGACCGTGGCGGTGCCCGACGTGTAGGCGGCGAGGGCCGTGGCCAGCGGTATCGCCTGGTCCGGCAGGAACGGGGTGTCCGCGCTGTCCGGCGTCGACCGGTTCACCGCCACGTGGATGCCGAGCAGCGGGTTGGGGCTGCTGACCGGCCAGTCGCTGCCCGCCGCCAGGTGCGCGCCGCTCGCGACGAGGCCGCCGAACGGGTACTGCCAGGCCGACCGCGTCTCGCCGAGGAACGGGATCGTCAGCTCGGTCATCTGCTCTTCCGCGGTGGCCCACAGCGGCTGGATGTTGGCGGTCGCGCCGAGCTCGGCGAACCGCGCGATGTCCGCCGGGTGCACCACTTGCAGATGCGCGAGGTGGTGCCTGATGGTCCCGCCCGGGCTCGCCGTGCTCGCTGTGCGGGCCGCGCGCGCAGTGTCTGTCGTGCGCGCTGCGCGCGCAGTGTCTGTCGTGCGCGCTGCGCGCGCGGCGGCGACGGCGTTCAGCGCGTTGCGCACCGCGCGGTCGCCGAGCGCGTGGAAGTGCACCTGGAATCCCGCCTGGTCCAGGGCCGTCACGTAGCGGGGCAGCTCGGCGGGGTCGATGAAGTCGAGTCCCGAGTTCTCCGTCGCGCAGCCGTGGCCGTCGAGGTAGGGGTCGAGCATCGCGGCGGTGTGGTTCTCCGCCACCCCGTCCAGCATCATCTTCACGCTGGTCAGCCGGAAGCCATCCCTGCCGTCGTGCGCGCGGCGGTGCAGCAGCTCCGGCAGCTGCTCGAGACCGACGTGCCGCTGCCACCACAGCGCGCCGACGACGTCCGCGCGCAGCGTCCCCGCGCTCGCCGCCTGGTGGTAGGCGGTGGCGGCATCGGCGTCGCCGAAGCCGCGGCCGACCATCGCGTCCTGCCAGCCGGTGATGCCGAGCGACAGCAGGTAGTCCTGGGCGGCGAGCAGCCCGCGATAGCGGTCCTCGTCGGTGTCTTCAGGCAGGAGCCGGCGCACCAGGTTCATGGCGCCCTCCTGAAGCATGCCGACCGGCTCGCCCGCGGCGTCACGCTCGACCCTGCCGTCGGCCGGGTCGAGGGTGTCCCTGGTGATCCCGGCGAGCTCCATGGCCTTGCTGTTGACCCACGCGCCGTGCCCGTCGCGGTTGGTCAGGATGACGGGACGGCCGGCGACCACCGAGTCGAGCTGCGCCGCGGTGGGGATGCCGCCGGGGAAGGCGGTCATCCCCCAGCCGCCGCCGGTGATCCAGTCCAGGTCCGGGTTGGCCGCCGCGAAGCGCGCCACGATCGCCAGGTACTCCTGCGCCGTCTCGGCCTCGGTCAGGTCACAGCCGAGCAGCTGGATGCCGCCGAAGACCGGATGGGCGTGGGCGTCAAGGAAACCGGGAAGCAGGGTGCCGCCCGCCAGGTCGACGATGTCGGTGTCCGCGAAGCCGGGGCCGCCCGGGTCCAGGTCGGCGCCGACCGCGGCGACCCGTCCGCCGGAGACGAGCACGCTGGTGCCCGGGGCGAGGAACGCGGTCCCGTCGAAGACCGACCCGCCGGTGAACAGGATTGCCTTAGCCACTTCGACCCTCCACCACGATGTCCTGCTGCGGGGCACAGCAGATCATCTAGTAAGAGTCTTTGTCAATGCTTTTGACGAGCTGTCGTGACTTGGGGGGATAGACGGTGGTTTTGACGACAAGTCGCGGCTTTAGCACGATGAGCCGTGTCAGCTGAACTCGCGGGCGTACTCGGCGGCCAAGGTGAGCACCTCGTCGACGTACCAGTTGGCGTGGTTGTAGTCGAAGATCGCCCGGCGGAGCCCGTCGCCGCCGGTGGCCGCGCCGTCGGCGCACAGCAGGCGGGCTGCGCTCGGCACGGCGTCGAACGGGTTCATGATGTCCGGCTTGCCGGTGTCGCCGAACCCGGTGATGCCCCAGATCTTCCAGGTCGAGGGCAGGAACTGCATCGGGCCGAGCGCGCCGGCGGTCGACGGGCCCATGTTCTGCCCGTCGGCGGACTCGATCTGCGCGATCGCGGCGAGAACCGTCCAGGACAGGCCCGGACAGTACTGCGCGGCGGACTCCTGGAACAGCTCAAGGTAGCTGGTCGGGCGCCCCGTCGGCGGCTTGCTGTCCACCGGCAGCTTGGTCGAGACCTGCACCGGCACAAGCCTGATCACCTGAGCGCTCGCCCCCAGAGCGGCCCGCACCTTGCCCACCAGGGTGGTCACGTCGGTCGCCGGCGCGTTGACAAGCACCGCGACGTTCCTGACCAGGCCAAGCTTCCTGCCCTCGGCGGCGTTGACCACGCCGTCCACGCCCGCCACCCCGAGCAGCGCCGTGCCGCCCTCGGTGATCCGCGTGCTCGTCGCGGCGCCCACCGGGTAGTCGCTGCCGTCGACCAGCTGGGCACCCGCCGCCGCCTTCGCGGTCGTGACCAGCTGCCCGGCACGGAAGGCGGACCACACCTGCGCGCTCGACGCCGTTGCCGGCGGCGTCCAGGGGCGGAAGGCGGCCTCGGGGGCGGCGAGCACGGTCAGCTGCTTGCCGTTGACCGTGATCCGCGCGCCGTCGATGGCGAGCACCGCGCGCACTCCGTCGATCTTCCTGAGCCTGGCAAGGTCCGCCTTGGTGATACCGCCGGGCACCGAGGCGATCACGTCGGGCACGACGAGGCGCGTCGGGGTGCCGCCCTTCAGCCCGGACCCCGAGCTGGGGTGCTTGGCCGGGCTGCTCGCCGGGCTGGCCGAGCTGGCCATGCTTGCCGGATCGGCGGGACTCGCGGGGCCTGCGGGGCTTGCGGGACCGGCGGAACTCGCGGTGCCGGACGGCGCCGCGGACCAGCCGAGACGGCCACCGGCGGCAGCACTGTTGTGCCCGGCAGTCGGGTCGCTCGCGCCGCTACTGCCGCCGCTGAGCGCGGCGACGCAGACGGCGGCGGCGGCGGCGACCGCCACCAGCCCGCCCCCCGCGACGGTCGGCAACGATCGACGGCGAATGATCGGCAGCCTCACAGTGCCTCAACTCTACAAAGGGTCTCACCGCGGAGAGAGCCGGGCCGCTTCCGACGGTAATCACAGCAACTGTCGCGGGTGCGGCTACGCTTCGACTATGACGCAGGAGGCAGACCGGAGTCCCGCACAGGCGGGAGCCGGCGCGGGTCAGCCGCACGGTTCTGGCCCCAAGCGCGGAGCGGGTCGCCCGCCGCGCAAACCGCAGGGACGGCCGTCGCTGGGCGGCGGCACGCCCGCACAGGACCGCGAGCTGCGCGCGCAGGGCAGGGAGACCGTGCGCAAGCTGCTCGAGGCCGGCATGATCGAGTTCGAGGAGCGCGGGTTCAACGGGGTCCGCGTCGACGACGTGGTGAAGCGGGCGGGGATCTCGCACGGGACCTTCTACCTGTACTTCGCGAACAAGGAAGACCTGTTCAAGGCGCTGCTGCGGGACGCGCTGCACGACATGGAGATCGTCGCGGGCGACTTTCCCGTGGTCACAAGCGACGACACCGGGCTGCGGCTGCTGCGCGCGTGGGTGCGCAAGTTCTCCGCCGCCTACGCGGCGCACGGGACCGTGCTGCGCACGCTCAGCTCGGCGAACGCGCCGGGTGAGATGTACGCCGAGGGACTCCAGCTGTTCTTCAGCATCACCGAGGCGATGACCACGGGAATGACGGCGGCCGCCATCGCGGCGGGACACCACCAGGAGAACCCCGAACTGACCGCGTTCGCCTGCCTGATGATGCTCGAGCGGGTCAACTTCGTCATCACCACCGAGGTGCAGCTGCCAGAGGACATGATGTCGGACAAGATCGCGGACATCATGTTCGCGGCCTTCGGCCTGGTCATCCCCGGATAGTCGAAGCTTCTTGCCGTTATCGAAGCTAATTGGTTGGCCGGGGGCTCGATCGGGTAACAATGAAGAACGTGCATTTTCTTCATGACACCTCTCCAGCGACCGACCTGACCTACAGCGACGTCTTCATGGTGCCCGCGCGGTCCGCCGTCGGGTCAAGGCTCGACGTCGACCTCGCCACCAGGGACGGCAGCGGCGCCACCATCCCGATCGTCGCGGCCAACATGACCGCGGTATCCGGTCGCCGGATGGCCGAGACGATCGCGCGGCGCGGCGGGCTCGCGATCCTGCCGCAGGACATTCCCGGCGACGTCGTCGCCGACGTGGTCGCCTGGGTGAAGAGCAGGGACCTGGTCGCCGATACCGCCATCACCCTCGGCCCGTCCGACACCGTCGGCGAGGCACTCGCGCTGCTGCCCAAGCGGGCGCACGGCGCGGTGATCGTGACCCGTGCGGGCGGCGCCCCCGTCGGCGTGGTCACCGAGGCGGACTGCGCGGGCGCGGACCGGTTCGCCCAGCTGGCCACCGTGATGTCCGCGGACCCGTTCACGCTGCCGGCCGGCATCGAACCCGCGCGGGCGTTCGACCTGCTGCACACCGGGCGGCACCGGCTCGCGCCTGTGGTCGCGCCGTCGGGCGAGTGCACCGGCATCCTGACCCGCACCGGGGCGCTGCGCGCCACCCTCTACTCCCCTGCCACGGACAGGCGCGGCAGGCTGCGGATCGGCGCGGCGGTCGGCGTCAACGGCGATGTCGCGTCGAAGGCCAAGCAGCTACTCGACGCGGAGATCGACGTGCTCGTCGTGGACACGGCGCACGGGCACCAGGACAAGATGCTCAGCGCGCTGCGCGCCATCCGCGGGCTATCCCCGTCGGTGCCCGTGGTGGCGGGCAACGTGGTCACCGCGCAAGGCGTGGCGGACCTGGTGGAGGCGGGCGCCGACATCATCAAGGTCGGCGTCGGGCCCGGCGCGATGTGCACCACCCGGATGATGACGGGTGTGGGCCGCCCGCAGTTCTCCGCGGTGCTCGAATGCTCCGCGGCGGCCGCGGAACTCGGCGCGCACGTGTGGGCGGACGGCGGCGTGCGGCATCCGCGCGACGTGGCGCTCGCGCTCGCCGCCGGCGCCTCGTCGGTGATGATCGGATCGTGGTTCGCCGGCACCTACGAGTCGCCTGGCGACACGTTCCGCGACGCCGCCGGGCGGCTGTACAAGGAGAGCTTCGGCATGGCGTCGGCACGCGCGGTGCGGGTGCGGACCGCATCCGACTCGGCCTACGAACGGGCGCGCAAGGAACTGTTCGAGGAGGGGATCTCCTCGGCCCGGATGTACCTGGACGCAGACCGGCCAGGCGTGGAGGACCTGCTCGACATGATCGTGGCGGGCGTGCGGTCCTCGTGCACCTACGCCGGCGCGGAGGACCTCGCCTCGTTCGCCGAGCGCGCGGTCATCGGGGTGCAAAGCGCGTCCGGCTACACCGAGGGCATGCCGGTCCCGACGAGCTGGTGAGGGAGACCGGAGTAAGCCGAACCCGTTCGGGATCGGCTAGGTGGCCGGCTGCTGTTCCTGGGCCCGTGTTGGCGCGCCTGCGACCTGGTAGGCCGCGGCGGCCGTGTCCGCCCAGGCGGCGATCCTGTCCACCAGGGCGTCGTCGGTGTGCCGTTCCGCGTGGCCGAAGCCGGGAAGCAGCCACAGCTCCCTCGGCTCGCTCGCGGCGTTGTAGAGCTGCTTGCCGTGGTCGGGCGGGAAGTAGATGTCGGCGTCGCCGTGCACGATGAGCAGCGGCACCGGGGCGACGCGGGCGGCCGCCGCGGCGGGCGGCAGCGGGTCGGGAGTGGGCCAGCCGTCCGGCGAGATCCGGGTGTTCAGCACGTACTTGGTGAACGCGCGGCCAAGGCGCCTTTCCGCCGCCAGGTGGACGCGGCGCATCGCGACCGTGCCGCGGTAGAACCAGCGACCGGGGCCGCTGACGGAGATCACCGCGTCGACGCCGCCGCACAGCGCCGCGTGGCGCAGCACCACGGAACCGCCCATCGAGAAGCCGATCGTGACGACGCGCCGGTAGCCGAGCTCGCGGGCGTACCTGACGGCCACGTCCAGGTCGTAGATCTCCTTGTCACCGAGCGTGGACAGTCCGCTTGACCGGCCGTGGCCGCGGAAGTCGAAGGTGACCACGCCCGCGTGCTCGTTGAACCGGCGCACCAGGTTCCAGGTCAGCGGCTTCTGCCAGCTCATGGTGAACCCGTGTGCGATGACGATCGCCAGGTCCCGCTGGTCCGCGGGTACCGGCGGCGCGATGAGCTCCACTCCGTCGGGCCCCACCGCGTCGGTCTTGGCCCTGGCGGGCAGGTGCACGGCGTCGATCAGGACGCCGTCCTCGGTGACCAGCGTGACGGTCATGACGACGGGGTTCACAGCGCTCCATCCTTGCGGGCCGTATTGGCCATGCCGTGTCATCGGCGGGCTTACCCTCGCGGGCGCCAGCCTTAACGGTAGCCAATGAGCGTGTGCGCCTTTGCCAGAGTCTGGACATGCCGATGAGCCGCGGCCCAGGCAACCGTTTCCTGCTGCCTGGGCCGCGGCTCGCTCTCGCTACGGCCGCAACGTAGCGCGAGTCTTTTGCCTAGTCGTCGATGTGGACGGGCTCCTCGGTCGTCGGCGAGGCCTCGGCCGCCGCCGTGACGCTGAGCTTGCTGGTGAGGACCTCCTCCATCGGGTAGGCCTCCTCGCCGTGGATCGCCACGTCGCCGACCTCGAGATCCGCGTCGTCGAAGCGGAGCTTGATGCGGAAGACGTACTTGATCACCATCCAGATGACCGCGGTGGCGATGCCGTCCCAGATGATGATCGTCAGGGCGGCGAGGAACTGCACGAGCAGCTGGTGCGGGTGGTGACCGTAGAACCAGCCGGCGCCGGCGAACGCCGTGCCGCCCTTGGCCGCCGGGTACTCGATGACGTTCGGGTCCGCGAGGACGCCCACGAGCAGGCCGCCGAGCAGGCCGGCGATGCCGTGGGTGTAGATGACGCCGAGGGCATCGTCCACCTTGTTGAACGGCCAGACATACTTCGGCAGCGTGTACCAGGCGCCCCAGACGACCGCCGAGGCAACCAGGCCGATGATGATCGCGCCGAAGCCGTTGACGTAGCCGGCGGCCGGCGTGATGCCGACGAGGCCGCAGATCATGCCGTTGAGGCCGCCGAGGAAGGTCGGCTTCTTGTCCTTGGAGAAGCTCATGTCCATGAGGATCCAGGTCATCATGGCCACGGCGGTCGCCAGGTTGGTGTTGACGATGGCGGCGCCCGCGTTCGCACCCGCGAAGTACGGGTCACCACCGTTGAAGCCGTTCCAGCCGAGCCACAGGATGCCGGCGCCGACCGCGACGAACAGCAGGTTGTTCGGGACCGCCTTCTCGCGGTCGCGCTTGAGCCGCGGCCCGATGATCGCCGCCGACACGAAGCCGGAGACGCCCGCCGCCAGGTGGATGACGTAACCACCGGAGAAGTCGAGCGCGCCCTTGGCCGCCCAGTAGCCGCCGCCCCACAGCAGGAAGGCGTTGACCGCGTAGGCGCACGTGATCCACAGCGGCACGAAGATCATCCACGCCTTGAAGCTGACGCGGCCGAGCACCGAGCCGATAAACAGGATCGGGGTGATCGCGGCGAATACGAACTGGAAGTACTCGATCGAGGCACCCGGCAGCTTGAATCCGGTGTTGAGAATCTCGCCGGCCTTCGACACCGCGTACCCGGGCATCGCGGGATCGACGTTCGGGATATCTGCCTGGCCTTCCAGGGCGTTCGCGCCGAGGATCGAACGCGGGTCGCCGAGTACGTTAACGCTGCCGAAATGGACGAGCGTCGTGCCGAAGCCCATCTTGTAGGCCCACAGCACCCAGGTGATGAGGACCAGGCAAAAGGTCACAAACACCATCAAGGTGGTGTTCATGGCCCACTTCTTTTGCACCAGGCCGCCGTACAGCACGGCCAGCGCCGGGATCGACATAAGCCCGACCAGCGTCGCCGCCGTCATCTGCCAGGCGTTATCTCCCGCACTCAGCCAGGTTGGGTAGGGAATCACTGTGTTTGCTCCTCCAGGGGCTGCCTGATATGAAGGGCCTCTCGGGTTCCAGGCTCGCCCCCGGCTTGCTAGTCCCGCCCGGCCGCTCCGCGTGCTTCTGCGCAACGATTCATATTTCCCACGCACGGGTTTCGGCGGCATTTCCCGTTCGTTACGCCGGCGGTAATGCACCAGGTCATTAACGGCGCGATGTTTCATGAATGTGTCGCGACGTCCGAGGTTCTTGACCTACTCATGCCCATATATGGCACCGCCAGTGCGGCGTCACATTGCTGTAACATTGCCCGGAGCCCGGGTTGAGACAGTGCCCGCACCGTCGTACAGTTGCATCCACGCGACGTCCGGTAAGCGCTTACCCGCTTCCTGCCCGGCTCTCGACCGTGGCTGGGAAAGCGCTTACCTCCGCCCTTGTGAGAGCAGGGTCATGCGCGAGAGCAGGAAGCAGGAGCGGTGAGGGTCGACGCTGAGGTCGAAACGCAGGCGAACCCTGGGGCGGTCCCGGCCGCGGCCACGATCTACGACGTGGCCAGGGCCGCCGGTGTCTCCATCGCCTCGGTGTCACGTGTGCTCAACGGCCGGCGCAACCCGAGTCCTGAGATCGTGGAGCGGGTGCAGCGGGCGGTCACCGAACTCGGCTACGTTCCCGACAGCGCCGCACGAGCGCTGTCTGTCCGGCTCAAGGAAGTCGTCGGCGTGGTGATGCGGCGGCCGCTTTCCGCTGGCTCCACGATCGCCGGCCCGTGGCTGCCGGCCGGGGCGGCGGGTGCCTGGGACACCGCGGGGCTGCTCGGCTACGACGCGTTCGCCGACGAGACCGAGTCGCTCCAGTTCCACGACATGCTCAACAGGGGCGTCGAGCGGGCCGCGCAGCGGCGCGGCTTCGACCTGCTGCTTCGCTCGGTGGACATCACCGATCATGAGGCGGGCCGCCGGGTGCTCGCCATCGCGCGCAAGAGCGACGGGGTGATCCTGCACGACGGCGTGCTCGAACCTGGCCAGATCGGCGAGATCTCGCGGCAGGTCCCCATTGTCACCCTGGCGGGCATCCCGAGCCCCACCACGGCCAACGTGGGCAGTGACAACGTGATGGGCATGCGCGCGCTTTCCAGGCACCTGCTCTACGACCACGGCTACAAGACGCTCGGCTACCTCAGCGGCTACAGCGACAGCCCGGACAGCCAGGCCCGGCTGCAGACCCTGAAGGCGGAGGCCGAGGCGGCGGGCGCGGTGCTGAACTACGGCCCGCAGTGGCAGGGCAACTACTACGCCGCGGGCGCGGCGGTGGTCACCGAACGGCTGATGGCCTCCACTTCGCCGCTCCCCCGCGTCATCGTCTGCGCGAACGACCAGACGGCGCTCGGCGTCATCTACGCGCTGCGCAGGTCGGGGGTGGACGTGCCGGGCCAGGTGGCCGTCACCGGCTTCGACGACATCCCGATGGCCAGGCACATGCACCCGCAGCTGACCACCGTGAAGCAGCCGATAGGCGAGCTCGGCGAGACCGCGTTCGAGGTGCTGTACTCCATGGTCAGCCGCGAAGAGCCCGCCGAGCGCGACATCTCGCTGCCGACGCGGCTGATGTGCCGCGAGAGCTGCGGCTGCCAGGCGGGCGACGGGCGGCTGGCCGGCGTCACCGACCTGTCCTCGGTGCGCCAGCTCCGGTCCTGACGTTAGAGTCCGGTTAGCTCCCTGGAGATCTCGCGGAGACGGGCGCGTGCCGCCGCGTCGTGTTGTCATGAATTCCACTGTTCCACGACGGCCGGCAGCGTATCACTGGCCCTCCCCCAGTGTTGCCGGTCGTGGCGCTGGGGTAGGTAGACGGGTGGATGGTGCTGGTTTGGGGTGACCAGCGATGGATGTAGCGGTGCGAACGGTCGCGACGACGGGCCAGGTCTGGGCGATCGTGATCGTCGCGGTCCTGGTGACCGCGTTCCTTGTGGCCGCGACGGCGGTGGCCTACAGCTGGCAGAACCGCTATCACCGGCGGCTGCGGGCCGCAGGGATGTGGGACATGGCGACCGCGCCCGTGATCGGACCTGGCCCGACGGTCGACGCCCCGGGGATCGTCAGCACGGCGGCGGGCCGCATGGGGCCCGAGGGCCCGGAGATCGCGGACACGCTTGCCGCGCGTGCGGCCGTGGCGCCCATGGAAGAGACGGCGGGCGCCGTTCACGTGCCGGCGCAGCGTCTACGGCCTGCCGCGCCGGTGCCGGCCGAGTCTGCTGAGGAACTGGCTGCGCAGGGCGAGGTGCCAACCCGGGTGGACATGCCGGCTCAGCGCGCTGTGCGCGAGGACGAGCAGGCCCAGGCGACGGCGTCCCGGCCGGGCTCCGCTGGTGTGGATGATCCCGGCCGGGCCTGACGTCCCGCTGTTACTTGCTTACCTGGTTAGGCGCCGGGTGCCGGCAGGTCCACCAGGCCTGCCAGGGCGGCCCGGTGGGCGCCCGGGGTGCCAAAGGCGACCGAGGCCGCCTTCGCCCGCTTGAGATACAGGTGGGCCGGGTGCTCCCAGGTGAACCCGATGCCGCCGTGCAGCTGCACGCATTCCTGCGCCGCGAGCACCGCGGCGTCGCAGCAGGCCGACTTGGCGAGCGCGACTGCCACCGGGGCGTCCGGGTCGTCGTCTGCGAGGCAGGCGGCGGCGTACCTGGACGCGGCGCGGGCAAGCGCGATCGTTGTCCACAGGTCGGCGAGCCGGTGCTTGATCGCCTGGAACGAGCCGATCTGCCTGGCGAACTGGCGCCGGTCCTTGGCGTACGCCACGGTCATGTCCAGGCAGCGCTGCGCCAGGCCGAGCTGCTCGGCGGCGAGGATGGCCGCACCCGCGGCGAGCCCCGCTGACAGCGCCGCCTCCGCCGCGGCGCCGATGGCGACCACCCTGGCCTGCGCGTCATCGAAGGAGATCTGGCACAGCTGGCGCGTCATGTCCAGGGACACGAGCGGGGTGCGGTGCACACCAGGCGCGGTCGCCTCGACCAGGTACAGCGCGCCAGGCACCCCCTCGGCGGGCACGAGCAGCGCGCTGGCGGGCAGCGCGTCGGCCACCGCGCCGACCGCGCCCCTGAGCTTGACCGTCCCCGCCGCGTCGCCGCGGCTCGCGACCCGCACGGCGCCGGGCAGCGGCGCGCCGGGCGCGAGACCGACGTCGACGGCGAGCACCGCGGTGAGCGAGCCGTCCGCCAACTGGCGCAGCAGGGCCGCGGCGGGCGACACGGCCGTGTTGCGCGTCCCCGCCCCCGCGTCGCCGTTCGGCGTGCGCGCGGCCGCGCGCAGCTGGGCGGCGCGGACAGCCGCCGCGGGCCCAGATGAGGCCGAACCGAAGCCGCCTTCATCGCCTGCCCCGCCTGCCGAGTAGGCACTGCCCGCCACCGGGGAGTCGTCGGTCTGCACGGCGCTACGCGCAGCGGAAAGCAGCACCGCCGTGGCGACCGCCGCGCTGCCCAGGTACGGGATCGGTGCGATGGCCGCGCCGAACTGCTCGGCGGCGGCGGCAAGCTCGCGGCAGGAGGCGCCGGCGCCGCCGAGTGCCTCGGGGATCAGCAGGCCGGCGATGCCGATCTCCGCGGCGACCGTGTGCCACAGCGCGGCGTCGTAGGTGTCAGGGCGCTCGGTGCGGGCGATGATGTCCGCCGGGCCGGCCCGGTCGGCGAGCAGGCCGGCGAGGGCGGCGGACAGGTCCCGTTCGGTCTCTGAGTAAAGCAGGTCGGGGAGTTTCCTTGCGGTCATCAACGCGGGAGATCCTTCCACGGGAGGGACGTGTCCGTGCGCGGCTCCTGCGGCAGGCGCAGCACGCGCTCGGCGATGATGTTGCGCATGATCTCCGAGGTGCCGCCCTCGATGGAGTTGCCCTTCGAGCGCAGGTAGCGGTAACCGGCGCCGCGGGCGTAGTCGCTCGAGCCCTCCCGGCGCATCGACCAGTCGTCGTAAGTCAGGCCTGCCGTGCCGAGCAGCTCAATTTCGAATCCGGAAATTTCCTGATTAAGCCGGGCGAACGTGAGCTTGCCCGCCGACCCTTCCGGGCCGGGCTCGCCCGCGGCGAGCTGCTGCCGCAGCCGCTCCCCTGCCAGCCGTGCCACCTCTGCCTGTGCCCACAGGCCGAGCAGCCGCTGGTGCAGGTCGTGGGTGCGCAGCTCCGGCTGCTGACGCCAGACGTTCGCGACCGCGCCGATGACGCCCTCCTCGCGCGGCACGCTGCGCGAGTTGCCGATCGAGACCCGCTCGTTCATCAGCGTCGCGTTGGCGACCCGCCAGCCCTCGCCGATGTCGCCGAGCCGGTTCGCGTCGGGCACCCGCGCGTCGGTGATGAACACCTCGTTGAACTCGGCCTCGCCGGTGAGCTGGCGCAGCGGGCGGACCTCGACGCCTGGCCCGTGCATGTCGAGGACGAAGTAGCTAAGGCCGGCATGCTTCGGCACGTCAGGGTCGGTGCGCGCGAGCAGCAGGCCCCAGCGGGCGTGGTGCGCGAGCGATGTCCAGACCTTCTGGCCGTTGACGGTCCAGTCGCCGCTGTCGCCGTCCCTGACCGCCCTGGTCGCCAGGCCCGCCAGATCGCTGCCCGCGCCCGGCTCGCTGAACAGCTGGCACCAGATCTCGTCTGCGAGCCACAGCGGCTTGAGCCACCGTGACTTCTGCTCCTCGGTGCCGAAGGCGATGATCGTCGGCAGCGCCATGCCGAGGCCGATGACGTTGCGCCGCTCGTCGAGCCGCGGTGCGCCCGCGAGGGCGAATTCCTCCTCGGCTGCCCGCTGCAGCGAGCGCGCCAGGCCAAGGCCGCCGTGCCCTACCGGGTAGTGCACGGCGGCCAGGCCTGCGTCGAACCGGGCGCTGAGGAACGCGGCGCGCGGGGTGGCCGCGGGGTCGTGCTCGGTGCAGAACGCGCGGACGCGCGCGCGAAGATCCGCTTCTGTTTCGCTCAACGCCCTGATGCCCTTCGCGTTAGGAGACTGGTCCGCCAGACAGGTACAGGATCTGGCCGCTGACGTAGCCGGCGCCTTCGCTCGCGAAGAAGGAGATCGCGTGCGCGATGTCCTCGACCTGGCCGACCCGCTGCACCGGGATCTGCTTGGCGGCGCCAGCCTGGAAGTCCTCGAAGGAGATGCCGAGGCGGGCCGCGGTGGCGGCGGTCATGTCGGTGACCACGAAGCCGGGCGCGACCGCGTTGGCGGTGATGCCGAACTTGCCGAGCTCGAGCGCGAGGGTCTTGGTGAAGCCCTGCAGGCCGGCCTTGGCCGCGGAGTAGTTCACCTGGCCCCTGTTGCCGACGGCGGACAGGCTGGAGAGGTTGATGACCCGGCCCCACTTGGCGTCGACCATGTGCTTCTGGCAGGCGCGGGTCATCAGGAACGCGCCCTTCAGATGGACGTTCATCACCGTGTCCCAGTCGGTCTCAGACATCTTGAACAGCAGGTTGTCGCGGGTGACGCCCGCGTTGTTGACCAGCACGGTCGGCCCGCCGAGCTCGGCGGCGACCCGCTCAACGGCGGCGGCCACCTGGTCGCTGTTGGAGACGTCTGCCCCGACCGCGATCGCCCTGCCGCCGGCCTTCTCGATCTCCGCGACGGTCTGCGCGCCGTCGGCCTCATTGAGGTCAAGGACGGCGACGGCCATCCCGTCGGCGGCAAGACGCTTGGCGGTGCCGGCGCCGATGCCGCGGGCGCCCCCCGTCACGATCGCGATTCGCTGTGGCATAACGGTTAACTTTCCCTTCCTCGGACCGGCGCGTCGAGGACGAACGCCGGTGTTCCAGCGACATTATTCCGGAACCGGGTTCTGCGGCCACTGTGGGGAGCGGGGATCCAATGGCGCCCTGTCAGGTGCGGGGAACAAGGTCCGGGACGGAGAGCGCTGTGCCCGCAGTTCCGTCACGGCGAAGCCCGCTTATTCGTCCACGGCGGCGGGGAGGCGGGAGGCGAGGAGCTCAGCCAGGTGGGTGCCGGGGATTGCGGCCAGCTGATCGAGCTGGGTGCGGCAGGAGAAACCGTCGGCCAGAACGGTCGCTTTCTCCCCCGCCTTGCGGACCGCGGGCAGCAGCGCGGTCTCCGCCACCGCGACCGAGACGTCATAGTGGCCGCGCTCGACGCCGAAGTTGCCCGCCAGGCCGCAGCAGCCGCCGACGGCGCTGATCGACGCGCCTGCGTCGCGGAGCAGGGCGGCGTCGGCGTCCCAGCCGAGCACGGCGTGCTGGTGGCAGTGCGGCTGCGCCACGCCCGTGACGCCGGACAGATCCGGCGCCCGCCACCCTTCGGTCGCGGACAGCAGTTCCGCCAGCGTCTGCACCGCGCCGGCCAGGGCCGCCGCCCGCTTGTCGCCGTGCAGCAGGTCCGCGGCGTCGCCGCGCAGGGCCGCGGTGCAGGACGGCTCAAGACCGACGATGGGGATGCCCGCGTCGAGTGCGGGCTTCAGCGCGCGCAGCGTGCGGCGGAGCTGACGGCGGGCGCCGTCGAGCTGACCGGTGGAGATCCAGGTGAGGCCGCAGCAGACGTTCTGACTGGTGACGCGGACCTCGTAGCCGGCGTCTTCGAGCACCCGCACCGCGGCCTCGCCGACCTGCGGCGCGAAGGCGTTGGTGAACGTGTCCACCCACAGCAGCACTGGCTTACGGCCGGTTTCCGCGCCGCCCTGGCCGCCCGCGCTCCCTGCGGTGGCGGTGGCAGTGGCAGTGGCACGCCGTCGGCCGGCGAACCACTGGCGGAAGCTCTGCGGCGCGAACGCGGGCAGATCGCGGCGGTAGTCGATGCCGCCGAGCCGCTTGGCGAGCGCCGCGACCGGCGCCATCCGCAGCGACGCGTTCGCCAGCCGGGCCAGCCGGGGTGAGCGCGCCGTCAGCCCGGCCCAGCGGGGCAGCCAGCCGAGTGAGTAGTGCGACGCGGGTCGCAACCGCCGGCGGTACCGCTGGTAGAGTGCCTCGGCCTTGTACGTGGCCATGTCCACGCCCGCCGGGCAGTCAGAGGAGCAGCCCTTGCAGGACAGGCACAGGTCGAGGACCTCGGCCACCTCCGGCGCTTGCCAGCCGGCAGAGACAAGCGAGCCGTTGGCCAGCTCCTGCAGCACGCGAGCGCGGCCGCGTGTCGAGTCCTTCTCGTCCCTGGTGGCCAGGTAGGACGGGCACATGACGCCGCCGGACGCGGTGTTGTCCGCCCGGCACTTGCCCACGCCCGTGCAGCGGTGCACCGCGGCCGTGAAGTCGCCGCCGTCGTGCGGGTAGGCGAAACCGAGGCCGCGCCTGATCGGCAGCGCGAGCGGCACGCGCAGGGCGGCGTCGAGCGGCGCCGGGTCGACGATGACCCCCGGGTTGAGCAGGTTCGCCGGGTCGAACAGCCGCTTCACCGCGCCGAACAGGCCGATCGCGGCCGGCGAGTACATCGTGGCGAGCAGTTCGCCGCGCGCCCGGCCGTCGCCGTGTTCGCCGGACACCGAGCCGCCGTAGGACGCGGCGAGCTTCGCCGCGTCCTCCATGAAGGAGCGCAGCACCGCGGGCCGGTCACGGAGCGGGAAGTCGATCCGCACATGCACGCAGCCGTCGCCGAAGTGCCCGTATAGCAGCCCGTCCACGCCATGCCGCGCCATCAGCGGTGACAACTCGCGCAGGTACGGTCCGAGCGAGGACGGCGGCACCGCCGAGTCCTCCCAGCCGGGCCAGGCGGGCGCGCCGGCCGGAGTGCGGCCGCCGAGACCCGCGCCGTCCTCACGGATGCGCCAGAGCGCCGCCGCCTTCGGCCCGGTGAACACGGCGCTGTCCAGGCAGGACGCGTCGGCCACCAGCTTGCGCGCCACGTCGGCGGCCTCAGCCTCGCCTGAGCCCGCGGTCTCGACGAACAGCCAGCCGCCGCCGCGCGGCAGATCCGGCACCGCGGCCGCGCCGCGGCGATCGCGGAACAGGTCGACCATCCGGGAGTCCAGGCCCTCAAGCGCGACGGGAAGGTGCGGCAGCAGCGCGGGAACCGCCTCCGCCGCACTGGCCATGTCCGGGTAGCCGAGCACGGCAAGCGCGGTCGCGCGCGGCGCGTCCACCAGGCGGACCGTCGCGCCCAGTGTCAGCGCCAGCGTGCCCTCGGTGCCTGACAGGAACTTGGCCAGGTCGCCGCCGTTCTCGGGCAGCAGGTGCTCGAGCGAATAGCCGGACACCTGCCGGGTGAACCTGCCGAACTCGGTCCTGATGACGCCCAGGTTGCCGCCGACGAGCGTCCCGAGTTCCGACAGCAGCGGCGCCTGCGCACCGCCGGCCTCCGCCGAGCCGCCCGCCGGGTCGCGGACGCGGTCCAGCCCGGCGCCGTAGCGGCGCGCGGTGAAGCGCACCCCGGTGCCAGTCACCACGTCGAGTTCGATCACGTTGTCCGCGGTCCGCCCGTAACGGAGCGCCCGCGAGCCGCAGGCGTTGTTGCCGATCGCGCCGCCGATGGTGGCGCGCGAGTGCGTGGACGGGTCGGGCCCGAACCGCAGCCCGTAAGGTGCCGCGGCCCTGGTGATCGAGTCGAGGACGGTGCCAGGCTGCACCACGGCGGTCCGCGCCTCAGGGTCGACGGCCAGCACCTGGTTGAGGTGCCGCGAGGTGTCGAGCACGACACCCGCCGACAGCGCGTTGCCCGCGATCGAGGTTCCCGCGCCGCGGGTCACGAGCGGCACACCAAGCTCGCGGCAGACCGCGAGCGCCGCCTCGATCTCGCCGGCGTGCCGCGGGAACACCACGACGGAGGGCACCACCCGGTAGTTGGACGCGTCCGAGGAGTACTCCGCGCGCCGCCGGACGGCGGTGTCGATCTCGGACAGGCCCGCTCTGCGCAGCGCCGCGGTCAGGTCCGCCGCCCGCGCCTCACCGGTCGTGGTCACCATTCCCGAAAGCCTAGTGCCGTCCCACGATCCCGCCGCGCCCGGCCGGCCGCGGGGACGCCGCGCGGGAAGCCGCACCTGATGCGTGCGGCAACGATACGGCCAGGACCGTATGGATGTCACAACATCGGGACGTTGCCCGAGGGTGGCGGTGGCTGGTGGGGTTTGCAGGGCTGGCGGGTTTGAGGGGTTGACGGGCTTGGCAGGTCGGGTGAGACTCGCCGGGCCGCGAGTTCGCGGGCGACGAGCGGCGCAAGGCGGGTCAGCTGCGGCGGAAGACGTAGACCTGGTCGCGCTGGAAGATCTCTGCGTAGCCGTCGTTTGGGTATATCGCGGCGATGAAGGCGGGCACGTCCTTGATCGCGGGGCTGTAGCCGCTGTCGTCGTTGTCGAAGACGACGTACTGGGTGAGCGGGTTGCCCGCGTTGCCGATCCAGAAGGTGTCCGTGCGGGCGGCGAGCGGCGCGAGCATGCCGAGGGTTGTCTGGACGGTCGCGCCGTCAGGGACGAGTGCCATGGCGGCGTCTGCCGCCTGCGCGTGGGCGTCGATCCGGTAGGTGGCGCTCTGCCACAGGTCGTTGAGCGGGAACTGGAACGCGAGGGCCACGGCGACCGCCGCCATCATCGCCGGCCCGTGCCTGGCGACGCCGCGCCGCAGGGCGACCCACGCCGCCAGCGCGGACGCGGCAGACGCGAACCCGGCCAGGTCCGGCCTGGTATCGGTGAGCGCCCGCGCCGGGGCGCGGGCGGACGGAGAACCGGAAAGCCGCTGCCAGCGGCCGATCGCCTCCGCCGCCGCGACGAACAGGATCGGCATGATGGTGGCGTTGTAATGCCAGTCCGTGCCCCAGTAGGCGGTGTTGGTGGACATGAAGCGCAGCACGAGGCTCGGCAGCGCGAGCAGCGCGGCCGGAGAGCCAAGCGCGGCGAACGCGGTGGGAAGCAGCAGCAGGAAGACGGTCTGCAGCTTGACCGGCCAGCCGTCCGCGGTCTGCGCCACCAGGCCGAAGGCGGAGAACGCACGGCCGCCGCCGACCACCCCGCCGTCCTTCCAGTAGTAGTACTCGTGGGTGGCGCTGAAGTGCGGGATCACCACGGTGATGGCGAACACCGACCAGAACAGGCCCCAGCCGACAAGGAACACACCGCCCCACAGCGCGGTGTAGCGGTACTCCGCGAGGTCGCCAGCATCCGCGGCCAGAAAGCCCGGCGAGCCGAGCGAGCCCCGCGAGCCCCGCGAGCCCCGCGAGCCCCGCGAGCCCAGTGAGCCCAGTGAGCCCCGCGAGCCCCGCGAGCCCAGTGAGCCCCGCGAGCCCAGTGAGCCCCGCGACCTACGCCGCAGGCCGGACAGCGCCGCCGCCAGCCGCAGCCGCAACCCGGACACCATGAGGTAGGCGCCGATCGCGGCCACGGTAAAC
>Ga0335085_10005786_pt1 | contig 19715 bp, 21 predicted proteins | sample Lox_Sample_45_FD_206712 | JGI IMG/M metagenome (GOLD analysis project Ga0335085, IMG submission 206712) | Soil microbial communities from Loxahatchee National Wildlife Refuge, Florida, United States - Lox_Sample_4.5 | ecosystem: Environmental > Terrestrial > Soil > Wetlands | place: USA...
CGGTTGCCAAGACCGTACGTTCCGAAACCGACATCGGCGCGAGCACGGTATCCATGGCTTCCGCTGCGGTGCGTCTGGCGGAACGTATTTATCCGAGCATCTCGGAGCAGCGCATGTTGTTCATCGGTGCCGGCGAGATGATCGAGCTTACTTCAACGCATTTTGCCGCCCAGCACCCGCATCATATGACCTTCGCAAACCGCACGCTCGAGCGCGCGCAGTATCTCGCCGACCGTTTCCGTGGGCATATCATTACCCTGAACGATGTCGGTTCTCAACTGGCGGCGCACGATATCGTCGTTACCTGCACCGCCAGTCCATTGCCCATCATCGGCAAAGGCATGATCGAAAGCGCCCTCAAGGCGCGCAAACATCGCCCGATGCTGATTATCGACCTCGCGGTGCCACGTGACGTCGAAATCGAGGTCGCCGAACTTGACGACGTGTTTCTTTATACGGTGGATGATCTGGGCAAGCTGGCGCGCGAAGGGCTCGACATACGCGAATCCGCGGTCGTGCAGGCCGAGGCCATCATCGAGACCGAAGTGGGCGATTTCATGCAGTGGGTCGACAACCGCGAATTGGTGCCGATGATACGCGAACTGCGCGACAGCGCCGAACGCGCCCGCCGCCGCGAGGTTGAACGCGCACTGCGGAAACTGGCGCGTGGCGACGAGCCGCAGCAAATCCTCGAACAATTGAGTCATGGGCTGACCAACAAATTTCTGCATGCACCGACCCACGCACTTAATCACATAAACGTTGACGATCGGGAACAACTGGTAGCGTTATTGCGGCGCCTGTACCAATTGCAATCCTTGGAATGAAGCAGAGCATCGCTGCGAAACTGGCGCAGCTCACGCTCCGATTAGAAGAACTCAATCGTCTCCTGAGCGCCGAGGGCGCGACCGCCAGTCTTGACAATTATCGCAAGCTTTCCCGGGAACACGCCGAGATAGCCGTCGTCGTCGAACTCTATCGCGCCTGGCAGAATTGTGAGCAGGACATTTCCGCTGCGCAGGAGATGGTCGCCGATCCGGCATCGCGGGAATTTGCGGAAATCGAAATTCGCGCTGCGCGCGATCGCATGGCGCAATTGGAAACCGAAATTCAACAACAGTTGTTGCCGAAAGACCCCAACGACGAGCGCAATATTTTTCTGGAAATACGCGCCGGTACCGGCGGCGACGAGTCCACTTTGTTTGCCGCAGACCTGTTCCGGATGTATAACAGATTTGCCGAGCGCAGCGGCTGGCAGGTCGAGGTGATTTCGCAAAGTCCGAGCGAGCGCGGCGGTTACAAGGAAGTCATTGCCAAAATCATCGGTCGCGGCGCCTATTCCAAACTCAAGTTCGAGTCCGGCGGACACCGCGTCCAGCGCGTGCCGGTCACCGAAACGCAGGGCCGCATCCATACTTCGGCCTGTACGGTGGCGGTGCTGCCGGAGGCAGATGAGGTCAGCGACGTCGTACTTAACCCCGCTGATCTGCGCATCGACACTTTCCGCGCATCAGGCGCCGGCGGCCAGCATGTCAACAAGACAGACTCGGCGATCCGCATTACGCACTTGCCGACGGGCATGGTGGTCGAATGTCAGGACGATCGTTCGCAGCACAAGAATAAAGCGCGCGCGCTGGCGGTACTTGCCGCACGCCTAAAGGACAAGCAGATCCGCGAGCAACAGGCGAAAATGGCGGCGACGCGCAAGTCGCTGATCGGCAGCGGAGACCGTTCGGAACGCATCCGTACCTATAATTTTCCGCAGGGCCGCGTGACCGACCACCGAATTGGCCTCACGCTTTATAAAATCGCCGATATCATGGACGGCGATCTCGAAGAGCTGATTTCGGCGCTGGCCACCGAACATCAGGCCGAGCAACTGGCCCAACTTGCCGAGGAAACACAGGCGGCATGACACTGATCGCCCCTACGGCGGCGGTTTCGCCGGTCCAAGATACGGAAACGGTGGCATCCGCATTGGCTTCGGTTCGCCGCTTATTGAATGAAATCGACAGCCGGGCGCTGCTGCGCCACGTAACGGGCTGCGATGAAGCGGGGTTGATCGCCCATCGCGACCGCTGCCTGACCTTGGTCGAACGAAAAAAATTCGCGCATCTTGCAGGCCGCCGAGCAGCGGGGGAACCTCTCGCCTACCTGATCGGTGAGCGTGAATTTTTCGGGCGTGCATTTAAGACCGCGCCGGCAGTCTTGATACCGCGTCCTGAAACCGAACTGCTGGTCGAATTCATGCTTGAGCACGCTCCAATCGAGCGGTCGTCCCGCGTTCTCGACCTGGGCACGGGCAGCGGCTGCGTCGCGGTCAGCATCGCCTGCGAACGGCCGTTGGCGCGCGTGGCGGCAACCGATGTGAGCGCAGCCGCACTCGAGATCGCACACGCCAATGCAGATGCTCACGGCTGCGCCAATATCGATTTCATATGCGCGGATTGGCTGGCGCCGCTGGGCGGAGAACGCTTTGACATCATCGTTTCCAATCCTCCGTATGTCGCGGCCGCTGACCCTCATCTGAAGCAATTGCATTTCGAGCCGGCATTAGCGCTGGCGGCGGGCGCAGACGGTCTGGATGCCATTCGTGTCATCGTGGCCGCCGCGCCGCGGTGTCTGGTGCGCGGTGGATGGCTGGCGTTCGAGCACGGTTTTGATCAGGCAGAACGTTGCCGCGCGCTGCTGAGAGACGCAGGACTGGAAAATGTTTTTTCGCGACGGGATCTCGCCGGCATTGAACGCATCAGCGGCGGCTGCTTGCGAGCCGGCGCGATAACCCCGTAAACTAACCGATGATTTCTGCCGGCATTAAAGGACAAGCATGAATATCCAGGATGTAATCAAAGAGCAAGTCACGCAGTACCGTGTCGTGCTTTACATGAAGGGTTCGCCCGATTTCCCCCAATGCGGATTTTCCGCCAATGCGGTGGGGATACTCCGCGCTTGCGGGGTCGATGATTTTTTTTCAGTCAACGTGCTCGAAGACGAAGCCATTCGCCAAGGCATCAAGCAATATGCGAACTGGCCGACGATTCCGCAACTTTACGTCAATAGTGAATTCGTTGGCGGCTCCGATATCATGGCGGAGATGTACGAAAGTGGAGAATTGCAAAAAATATTGCAGAAGTAAGCAGAAAGACGCGTCCTAAACGTGAATCATCGTATTTATGACGACTTTCTGGAAGTGGGCCTCCATCATCGGGCTGTCGGTGACCCCCAACTTGGTGCTGGGACCATCGGCTGCGGTCGCCGTGGGCATTGCGGCGCATTGCAGCCCATGGGTTCTCCTGCCAGTGGTCGCGGTGGCAGGCTACTTCGAGGGGTTCGTCGTTGCCTTGCTCGCTGGCCAGAGTACACGGATTGGTTTCATCGGCCGGTGGGTCGCGCGGCTGCGCACACCGCGGGCCGTGGCGTTTGCTAATAGTTGGGGAGTATGGGGCGGCCTCACTGTCGGTTGCGCCGTGGTCGGCCAAGAGCCGATCTTGGTGGCGCTCCGTTGGCTGGGCGTCGACATGCGTCGGATCTGGTTGCCGCTGGCGGTCAGCAACGCGATCTTCGCAGTCATCTATTACGTGATTGTGTGGGTGGGGCTCGACCGGGTCGCAAACCACTGAGCTCACCCTAAACTACCGCGCAACATGTTCTTTCCTGCATAACTCTATCTACGCAATTCGGCAAGCAATTCTTCGATCATTGTCGCGGCTTGCCGTGCATAGCCGCCGCCGAACAGATTGAAATGATTCAGGACATGGTAGAGGTTGTAAAACGCGCGGCGCACCTGGTAGCCGTCATCGCGCCGATGGACGGCATCGTACGCGGCATAAAAATCGCCGCCGAATCCACCAAACAACTCAGTCATCGCGATATCGGCCTCGCGGTCGCCGTAATAAACCGCCGGGTCGAACAATACCGGGTCGCCGCGTTCATCGAAACCGGCATTGCCGCCCCATAAATCGCCATGCAACAAGGAAGGCGCGATTTGATGCCCGGCGAGCAACGGTGCGCAGTCGGCGAGCAGGCGCGCGCCTTGGTCGAGTAGCCGCCGTGGCGCGCCGTTCCGGGCGGCGAGTTCAAGCTGGAAACCGAGGCGCTGGCGGCGCCAGAACTCCAGCCAATCATCCGACCAGGTATTGATCTGTGGCGTGGCGCCGATCGTATTGTCGCGGTGCCAGCCGAACCGGTCGGCCGTTACCTTGTGCAACGCCGCGAGGCGCGCGCCGAGCGCGCGGCCGTCGCGTTTGCCGCTGAATGCAATGTATTCGAGTACCAGCCAGCTCGCTTCATCGTTGTGGCCGTCACATATCGGCTGCGGCACGCGAACTGTCCCGCTGTGCGCGATTTCGCGCAGGCCGGCGGCCTCGGCGGCGAACATGGCGTGGTTTTGCGGCGCGTGGGTTTTGACGAAAAACACATGACCGCCGCCGCTGATACGATAAGCGGCATTGATACAACCGCCGCCAACCGCTTGCCGTTCCTCGACGACGAAAACCTCGCCAACGGCATTCGCAATCGAGTCCGCGATATCAGGCCACGGGGACACCGCAAGCGCTAGCTCAGTGATTTCTTGGCTTTTGCGATCGCCGCCTTGACCCGCGCGGGAGCGGTGCCGCCGATATGGCTGCGTGCCTTGAGCGCGCCGTCGAGCGTCAGCGCGCCAAATACATCTTCTCCGATCAATGCCGAAAATTGCCGCAGTTCAGGCAGGCCGAGGTCGGCGAGATCGCGGCCACGTCCTTCGGCGAACCGCACGACCTGCGCGACGATTTCGTGCGCTTCGCGGAACGGCAACCCTTTCCTGACTAGGTAGTCGGCAAAGTCAGTAGCAGTCGCATAACCTTCCTGCGCAGCCTTGCGCATGGCGTCGGCGTTGACCTTGATGCCACCGAGCATCTCAGCGAACAAAGACAGGCTCGCGATTACTGTATCGGCCGCGTCGAACAACGGTTCCTTATCTTCCTGATTGTCTTTATTGTAGGCGAGCGGCTGCGCCTTCATCAGCGTCAGCAGTGCAATCAGATCGCCGCTGACGCGACCGGTCTTGCCGCGGATCAGTTCTGCAACGTCCGGATTCCTCTTCTGCGGCATGATCGACGAGCCGGTGCAAAAACGGTCGGCCAGATCGATGAATCCGAAACGCGGGTTCATCCACAGGATTATTTCCTCACAGAAGCGCGATAAATGCGTCATGATGAGCGCTGCGCACGCACAGAATTCGACCGCGAAATCGCGATCAGAGACGGCATCGAGCGAATTCTCGCAGACGCCGTCAAAATTCAATTCCTTGGCCACCATGATGCGGTCGATAGGAAATGTGGTGCCGGCCAGCGCCGCGGCGCCGAGCGGCAGCCGATTAGCGCGTTTGCGGCAGTCCGCGAGCCGTTGCGCGTCACGCGCCAGCATTTCGAAATACGCAAGCAAATGATGCGCGAACGATACCGGCTGCGCGACCTGCAGGTGGGTAAAGCCCGGCATTACCGTCTCGGTATGCTGTTCGGCGAGATCGAGCAGCGCGCGCTGCGTTTTTTTGATGAGGTCGAGAACACGATCAATCGCGGCGCGCAAATACAGCCGCATGTCAGTCGCAACCTGATCGTTGCGCGAACGCGCGGTATGCAACCGCTTGCCGGCATCGCCGGTCAATTCGGTCAGGCGGTGTTCGATATTCAGGTGAACATCTTCACGGTCCAGCGACCACTCAAAGTCGCCGCTGCGGATCTCCTCGAGCACCTGCTTGAGGCCGCTTTCGATCGCTGCCGAATCCTCGGCGCTTAAAATTCCGACTGCCTGCAACATGCGCGCATGCGCGCGCGAAGCTTCGATATCGAATTCGGCAAGTCGCCGGTCGAACCCGACCGAGGCGGTAAAGCGCTTGACCTCGTCGGCCACCGGCTCGGTGAAGCGCCCCGACCACAGCGCATCGTTCTCATTCGATTTTTCTTGCGTCACGTAACTACCTTGTTCAGAATTGATTTTCTGATGAGAAGTATAAATCAAAACGCCAATACGAGCGCCCTGCCGAACTTCCGAAACCTGGGGATTCTGCTACGCATTTTGGTGATCGTTGACGGTATGTGTCTGGCCGCCGCCTTGCTCGAAACCACTGAGCCGCTGACGCTCATGAACAAGCTGATCGACCTGTCGGCGGTGGTGCAGCCGACATTGCTCGCGAGCCTCCTCGTGCTGGCGGCGGCCAGCAATCTGTTGCGCCGCTTAAGCTACTGGCCGGCGGTCGCCACAGTCATTGCCTTGGAATTGACGATAGTGACCGTCGTCTACTTTCTCGAACGCGGCATATTCGGAAATCCCGGCATGCTCGAGCGCTACTGGATTTTCACACTGATCGTGGCCGGCGTATTAATCGGCTATTTCGATCTGCGGGGGCGTGCGCTATCCCCGGCGCTGACGGAGGCGCGCTTACAGGCGTTGCAGGCACGCATCCGTCCGCATTTCCTGTTTAACAGCATCAACGCGGTGTTGAGCCTGATTCGCAAGAGCCCTGCGCAGGCCGAGCATGCGCTCGAAGATATGGCCGACCTGTTTCGTGTGCTGATGGCTGACAATCGTGAATTGACGACGATCACGCGCGAAATCGAATTGTGCCGGCAGTATCTCGCGCTCGAACAATTGCGGCTCGGCGAACGCCTGCAGATGACATGGGATATCGCCAGCATGCCGGCCGATGCGCTGATTCCGCCGCTGGTGTTGCAGCCGCTGCTCGAGAACGCGGTCTATCACGGCATTGAGCCAAGCAGCACACCCGGCGTGATCACGCTGCGCGTTTCCCGCGACCGCGACCAGATTCATATCGTGCTGCGCAACCCATACCGTGCCGACGGTGAACATCATGTCGGCAACCGCATGGCGCTTGCCAACATCCGCGAACGGCTGACATTGCATTTTGACGCTGAAGCGAGCCTAAAAACCGGTGCGACTGCCGATTCGTACGAAGTTCGCATCGTAATCCCCTACCTGAAGAGCTCCTGATGACAGATGGTTCGCCGCTGCGTGTGCTGATCGTCGACGACGAACCGCCAGCGCGTAGTCGCATCCGCGACCTGCTGTCCGATTGCGCGCTTAAGCTGCCGCTCGAAATAGCGGGCGAAGCTGCGACCGGCCGCGAGGCGCTTGCTGCGCTGCCGACGGCCGATCCGGACGTGGTGCTGCTCGACATCCGCATGCCGGAAATGGATGGCCTCGAACTCGCTCAGCATTTGCTCAAGCTCGATGAACCGCCGGCGGTGATTTTTACCACCGCCTACGATGCTTATGCGCTGAAGGCGTTCGAGGTGCACGCGGTGGATTACCTGCTGAAGCCGATCCGGCTCGGCCGCTTGTTCGACGCGCTGTCGCGTGCGCGCGAAATCACGCCGCTGCGCCTCGACGTATTGCGCGCGCTCAAGCCCGAACCGCGCCGGCATTTGTCGGTCAATGAACGCGGGCGCATCCATTTGATCCCGGTCGCGGAAATAATTTATCTGAAGGCGGAGCTCAAATACGTGACCGCACGCACGGCGCAGCGCGAGTTTCTGCTTGAGGAATCATTGACGAATCTCGAGCAGGAATTCCTCGGGCATTTCGTGCGCGTTCATCGCAATTGCCTGGTCGCCAAGTCCGCGATCCGCGGTTTCGAACGGGCGCTGGATGCCGACGGCGAAGGACAATGGGTGGTGGTATTGGACAACATTCGGGAAAAACTTGCAGTCAGTCGTCGCCAGCAGCAGATCGTGCGTGAATTCGGCAAGAGCCTGAAATGAAGAAGACGGCGCTTGCCCTGTGGTTGCTGGCGGCTTCCGGCGCTCCGGTCGCCGCCTCGTCCGACACGCCCTATGGGCTGCTGGACATCACGCTGGGCGTAAGTTACACGCAGGCCGAACGTCTGCTGGATCTGCGCGACATCAATGCCGCGCTTGCCGCCCGGCACGAGCCGGGAAGACCCGGCCTCGGCCGCCGTGGCTATGGTTGCCTGATGCGCGAGGACGAGTTCGCCGACACCGGCTGCGTATCGCACGACGAACGGCTGGACGGCGTGCCGACGCGCGAGATCCGGCTGCAATTCATCGCCGGCCGGCTACAACAGATGTCGTTGACCGCCGAGGCGCGCCAGTTCGATGCCGTTCTCGATTATTTGCGCCGGCGTTACGGCGCGCCGGCCATCAGCCAGGATGATTCGCCTCGCTACGAGTGGCGCAATGGCATATCGAGTTTGTACGCGATCCGCGGGCCTAACCTGGTATTCGTGTCGCTCGAACTGGCGTCTTACCAAACGGCAGTCGCGCGCAAACGCGCGCACGGCAGCAGCGCGCCTGAATGCCGATAATGCGTGCTGTTCCCCGAGCGCGGCGGGCGCGCGTGCTAAAATCCACACGGTTTGCGCGCTAAAAATCATTCCGTGCCCCGTTCCGTTTCCAAGCCACCGTCGCGCATCGTGATCGCTTCGCGCGAGAGCGCGCTCGCGATGTGGCAATCGCAGCACGTGCAGGAGCGCCTGCGCCAGCTATATCCCGTAACCGAAGTCGTCATTCTCGGCATGACCACGCAAGGCGACCGCGTGCTCGACAAGACACTCAACAAAATCGGCGGTAAGGGATTGTTCGTCAAGGAACTTGAGGAAGCGCTCGCCGATGGCCGCGCCGATATCGCCGTGCATTCGATGAAGGACGTGCCGATGGTACTGCCGCCGGGTTTTGCACTGGCGGCGATTCTCGAGCGCGAGGATCCACGCGATGCATTGATATCCAACCAGTGCGGCGATCTTGCGCAATTGCCGGCGGACAGCCGTGTCGGCACCTCGAGTTTGCGCCGCGAAAGTCAGATTCGCGCGCGCTTTCCGCAGCTCACCGTCGAGCCGCTGCGCGGCAACGTACAAACGCGGTTGCGCAAGCTTGATGAGGGGCGCTATGCGGCGATCATCCTCGCCGCGGCGGGGCTCAAGCGGCTCGGTCTCGGCAACCGCATCGCAGGATTGCTGGCACCCGAACAAAGCTTGCCGGCGCCGGGGCAGGGGGCGGTCGGCATCGAATGCCGCACCGATCGCGTCGACCTGCTGGAGTTATTGGCGCCGTTCGATCACGCGCCGACCGCCATCTGTGTGCGCGCCGAACGGGCGCTGTCGCGTGCGTTGGGCGGCAGCTGCAACGTGCCGCTCGGCGGCTATGCGCTGCTTGACGGTGGCCAGGTGTGGCTGCGCGGTTTTGTCGCGAGTCCGGATGGCCAACGATTTATTTACGGCGAAATCACCGCGGCGGCCGACGCGCCGGAGCAAATCGGCACCGAACTGGCCGCACAACTCAGGGCGAAAGGTGCGGCGGAGATCGTCGCCGCGCTGGCGGCATGAAACCGCTTGCCGGTCGCGGTATTGTGATCACGCGACCGGAAGCCGAAAGTGCGCGTCTCGCCGAACTGATCCGGACGGCCGGCGGCGATCCGATTCTATTTCCGGGCATTGCGATCGTCGCAGTCGAAAATACTGCTCCGCTGCTGGCGCTGATAGATCGGCTTGAGCGCTTCGATCTTGCGATCTTCGTCAGCCCGAGCGCCGTCAATATGGCGTTCAATCTGATCGAACCGCGGCGCGCCTGGCCGCCGCAACTCAAAATCGCCGCTGTCGGCGCCGGCTGCGTACGCGCGCTCAAACACCACGGCATCGATGACGCGATCGCTCCGATCGAACGTTTCGACAGCGAAGCGCTGCTCGAACTGCCTCCGCTGCAGAACGTGCGGGGGAAAAACATCGTCATTTTCCGCGGTGTCGGCGGGCGCGAGCTGCTGGCGGACACCCTGGTTGCGCGCGGTGCGCGGATCGAATACATGGAATGCTACCGGCGCGCCAAGCCCGCCCTCGACCCGGCGCCGCTGTATGCGGCATGGGCGCGCGGCGGGCTGCACGCCGTCACCGCGACCAGCAGCGAGGCGCTGCGCAATTTCTCCGAAATCGTCGGCGCGCCCGGCGCAGCACAATTCAGGAGCACACCTTGCTTCGTCTCGCATCCGCGCATCGAAGGCGCGGCGCGTGTGCTCGGCGTGATGCAGGTCGTGCTGGCCGGACAAGGCGATGAACGCCTGCTGCAGGGGTTGACCAACTGGTTTGCCGGGCGTAATTAGTTCAAGGCAATGGAACCGACCGCGCCAACGTCCCCCCGCGATGCCGCGGGTACCCAGCGACGTTTCAGTGTCGCCCTGCTGCTGGCGATTCTTGCGCTGGTGGCGGTGGCGGGACAGTGGTACGACAGCCGCCACCGTTTCAAGGAGCTGCGCCAGCAAACGAGCGAGATGCAAATGCAATTGGCAGCGATCGAAGATCGGCTGCGTGCGGCGCAGGATCGGCAAAGTGCGCTTGAATCACTCTATCAGGAATTATCGCGCAGCAGCGATCAGGCGGCGCTTGCCGAAGTCGAGCAGACGTTGTTGATCGCCGACCAGCAATTGCAGATTGCCGGCAATGTGAAAGCCGCACTCGCAGCGCTGCAGGCGGCCGATACGCGACTCGCGCGCAGCAATCGTCCGGAACTGACGTCGGTTCGCAACGCACTGGCGCGTGACATCGAACGTTTACGGCGCGCGCCGACGGTGGATGTTGCCGGTATCAGCGCGCAGTTAGCGGCGATTCGCAGCAGTGTCGTTACGTTGCCGCTGGCGGTGGAAAAACATTTGCCGGTGAATTCGTCGCCGCCGGCGCCGATTGTCGAGAGTGCATGGCGACAATTTGCACGTGCGCTGTGGCAGGAGTTCCGTTCGCTGATCCGCATCCAGAACGCCGGGCAGACCGATATGACACTGCTCGCGCCCGAGCAGGATTTTTTTCTGCGTGAAAACCTGAAGCTGCGACTGCTCGACGCCCGCCTCGCCCTGCTCGCGCATGATGAAGCGAGCTTCAAGGCGGACTTAACGGCCGCACAGAGCGCACTCATGCGCTATTTTGCGGCTGACGACCCTGCAGTCGCCGCAACTCGCGCAAGCCTTCAGCAGTTGGCTGGCAGCCGTGTCGGCATCCTGCCGCCGGACATCGCGGGGAGCCTGGCGGCGGTGCGCGATTACCGGCTCGCCCACGAAACACAATGATGCGCGCAGTACTGTGGCTGCTGGGATTGTTCGCGCTCGCGGTGGCGCTCGCGCTTGCAATGCGTTTCGACAGCGGCGACGTGATTATTTCGATGCTGGCACGTCGCATCGAACTGTCGCTTAATCTGTTTCTGTTGCTGGCGGCGCTCGGTTTTGCGGCGATTTATTGGCTGCTGCGCTTCGTACTCGCCGTGCTGCGGCTGCCGACGCGGGTGCGCGCCTATCGCGAGCGTCGTCGGCGCGATAAAGCGCGCAATGCCCTGCTTGCATCGCTGCACGCATTTTTCGAAGGCCGCTACGGCCGTGCTGAAAGAGCCGCTGCCGGCGCGATGGAACTCGATGAAATGCCGGCGCTCGGCGCGGTACTCGCGGCGCGCGCCGCACACGAACTGCGCCGTTTCAAGGAGCGTGACGGCTACCTCGCGCGCGCCGAGCGACTCGCGCCGGATGATGCCACCATGCGCATCGTCGCGCAGGCCGAGATGCTGCTTGAGCAGCGCCGCTTTCAGGAAGCGTTGCTGCTGCTCAAGGCGCTGCCCGACAAACACACTGCGGCATTGCGGCTCGAACTCAAGGCCCAGCAGCAGGCGCGCAACTGGGAACAGGTGTTGGCACTGATCGATCAGCTTGAAAAACGCGATGTATTTGACGCCGCGCATGCCGCCGATCTGCGCCGCTATGCCCACGCCGAGAACCTCAAGCGCAGCGCGCTCGATCGTCAGGCACTCGAAGCGTGCTGGAAAAAGATTCCGCCACGGCGGCAGCGTGATAACCGGATCGCCGCCGCCGCCGCGCAATGTTTTATCCTGCTTGGTGGCTGTGCGCAGGCGACCGCGATTCTCGAAGCGAGCCTCGAAGAAAACTGGGATTCCGAATTGGTCGGCCTTTACGCCGAATGCGAGGGACTTGACATCGTGCAACGCATTGAGCGCGCCGAAGACTGGCTCAAGCGGCATTCGCACGATGCGGCGTTGCTGCGCGCGCTTGGCCGCTTGTGTATGTATCAGGGATTATGGGGCAAGGCACAAAGTTATTTCGAGGCAAGCATTGCGGTCGAGCCATCTTATTCGACGCACCTCGAGCTCGCACGCCTGCACGAAAAACTCGGCCACAGCGACGCGGCGCGCGAGCACTATCGCGCAAGCCTCGAATTGGCGGTGGAACAGTTGAAGCAAATCAGCGGGGGACGGCGTAAGGCAGCGTGACGTTTTCTAAATTAATTAACGCTCTGTCGACTCTCAATAGATATCGATGCATCGATCCATGTTTATTATTTTTTATTCCATGACAATATCGGTCGGGGTTCGCGGTAACAATTCGATGTGTTGCTCGTAATGTCCGCTTAAACCGATCACATTGAGCGTTTGCCCCGGGCGAAAGCGGTTGACGTCAATCCTGGTCGAGGGCGCAACAAAAACCAGCAACTTTCCCGAGCCATCATCGAGGTAGATTTTCCACCCCCACGGTCGATCGTCAATGATATTGCCGATGATCTTCCCCTGTACAACGATCAATTTTCCTTCGTTCGGTGGGCCGACTTCGCCGGTCTTCAACGGCAACGACGTTTCAGCGGTTTTATTCACGGGGGCAGGCACGCAGCCCGCTATCCATAATGCCGAAAACGAGGTTTGCCGATCGCATCGGCGCAATCAACGGTCAAGATCAATGTCGCGGTACGATTCGGGCTGGTCGCGCGGTTCGAGGTGGGTAAATGCGCTGGCGCCGGGCAGCGCAGCGCGGATTTCACCCTCGATTTTTTCGAGCAGTGCATGACCCTGTGCGACCGTCCACTCATCCGGCACCAGCACGTGCATCGAGACGAACGAGCGCGCGCCGGCCTGCCGCGTGCGCAGCGCATGAAAACCGATGCCCTGCGCGCGATAGCGCATGAGAATTTGTTCAACGGCCGCGCGTTCTTTTTCCGGCAACGCCTGATCGAGCAAGCCACTGAACGAGCGACGTACCAATTGAATGCCGGTCCACACGATATGCGCGGCAATCCCGAGCGCGATCAACGCGTCGAGCGGCGGCCAGCCGGTAAGCGCGGCGACCGCAACGCCGGCGATGACGCCCGCCGAAGTCCAGACATCGGTCATCAAGTGCTGGGCGTCGGCCTCGAGTGCGATCGAGCGATGGACGCTGCCGGCCTTGAACAGACGCCGCGCCACGACGAAATTGATGACGGAGGCGACGGCTGAAATCGCCAGCCCGACGCCGATTTTTTCGAGCGGCCTGGGCGTAATCAGGCGTTCGACGGCGGCAACGGCGATGGCGACCGCTGCGATCAAGATCAACATGCCCTCGAAACCGCTCGCGAAGTATTCGGCCTTGGTATAACCGTACGCATGCTCCTCATCAGGCGGTAATGCAGCGATGCCGAGCACCACCAGCAGTACGATTGCGCCGGCAAGATTGACGGTCCCTTCGAGTGCGTCCGACAGCAAGCCGACCGACCCGGTCAGCCACCATGCGAGTGCCTTGAGCGTGATGGTCGCGACTGCCGCGATGATCGAAAGCAACGCGAAATTGCGCAAGCCCGTGTGCGCCATGGAATGAAAATCAGCCGGAGCGTTTGGGCGCCGGCGTGAAGGCATCGGAGAAAAACTCCTCTTCTGACAGCCGACATTGCGTCGTGAAGTCGCGGTGTGCAGCCTCGACCATCGGCGGTGCGCCACACGCGTAGACTTGATAACCGCTCAAATCCGGAAGGTCCTGCATTACAGCATGGTGCACGAGGCCGGTGCGGCCGCTCCAGTGGTCGTCGGGTTTCGGCTCGGACAATACCGGCACGTATTTGAAATGGCTGCGTTCACGCGCCCAGCGCTCGGGCAATCCGTGCATATACAGATCGGCGCGCGCACGCGCGCCCCAATACAGCACCAGCGGGCGCGGATCGTTGGTATGGAAAGCATGCTCGACAATCGCCTTGACCGGGGCAAAGCCGGTGCCGCTGGCGAGCAGCACGATCGGCTTTTCGCTGTCTTCACGCAGAAAGAAAGTACCGAACGGCCCTTCGAAACGCAGGATGTCGCGTTCCTTCATTTTGGTGAAAACCTGGTCAGAAAATGCACCCCCATAATTGCGCAAATGCAACTGCAGGAATTCATCATCATGCGGCGCATTCGCCATCGAAAAGCTGCGCCGCACACCATCCTTGAGCAGCATGTCGATGTACTGGCCGGCGAGGAATTGCAACCGCTCGTTGGCCGGCAGCTTCAAGTACAGCACCATGACGTCGGATGCGGGACGTTCCATCTTCTGCACACGGCACGGCAGTTTGCGGATCGGGATGTCGTGGATCGCGGCAACTTCGCGGCACTCGATCACGAGATCGCTCAATGGCCGCGCTTGGCAAAATAGTGCCATGCCGAGGTCTTTCTCCGCGGCTGGCAGCGCGCTTTCCTGGTAAATACCGTAATCGACGCTGCCCGAAATGATTTTGCCCTTGCAAGTGCCGCATGCGCCGTTGCGGCAACCATAGGCGATGATGACGCCTTCGCGCAGCGCGGCGTCGAGTATCGTCTCGTCGTCCCGCACGGTGAAAGTATGGGCGCTGGGCTGGATGGTGACTTGATGGGGCATTGATTGCTGCGCCGACGACGCCTAATTTTCGGTTAAAATCTACAGGTTATGCGACGTTTATTGATCATCGGCTGCGGCGACATCGCACTGCGCGCGTTGCCGGCATTGCGCCCGCGCTACCGAATCTACGCCTTGACCCGTCATCGCACGCGCTTTACCGAATTACGCGCATGCGGCGCAGTGCCGATCGCGGGAGACCTCGACGATCCGGCGAGTCTGGGTGTGCTGGCCGGTCTCGCGCATGACGTCCTGCATTGCGCGCCGCCGCCCGACCGTGGTGTGCGCGATTCGCGCACGATGCATTTAATCGCAGCGCTCGCAAGGGGCAAAAGTCTACCACAGCACTTCGTCTATATCAGCACCAGCGGTGTCTATGGTGATTGCGGCGGCAGGGTAATCGGTGAAACGCAGCCGTTGCGGCCTACGACGGCGCGCGCGCAGCGACGCGCTGATGCCGAGCGCCAGCTGAAGGAATGGGGCCGGCGCAGCAACGTTCGCGTCAGCATCTTGCGCGCCCCCGGTATTTACTCCGAACGACGTTTGCCACTCGAGCGACTCAAGGCCGGCACGCCGACGCTGCGGCCGGCGGAGGACGCCTACAGCAATCACGTACATGCCGACGATTTGGCGCGCATGGCGGTTGCAGCGCTGTGGTTTGGTCACGCCGGGCGTGCCTACAACGCGAGCGATGACAGCCGGCTCAAGATAGGCGAATATTTCGATTTGATTGCCGACCGCTTCGGCCTGCCGCGTCCGCCGCGCGTATCCCGCGCCGAGGCCGAGCAGCGCATTCCATCGGCACTGTTGTCGTTTATGAGCGAGTCGCGCCAACTGGCGAATCAGCGCATCAAGCGTGAATTGCGGCTCAAGCTGCGTTATCCGACTGTGCGTGATGGCATCCGCAACGTGAGCGAGTAATGGATGTTCGATGGATGACATCCTGCTCGTAATTACCAATGCGCCCGACCGTGCCGTCGCGCTCAAGATTGCCCGCGAGCTGGTTGAAGACAAACTCGCCGCTTGCGTCAATGTGCTCGGTGACTGCGATTCGATCTATTATTGGCAGGGGCAGCTTGAATCCACGCGTGAGGTGCCGGTGTTGATCAAGACGCGAGCGGCGGCCTATGCCGGCGTCGAAGCAGCAATCCGCAAGCTGCACCCCTACGAACTTCCCGAAATCGTCGCTGTCCGTATGGAGCGCGGCCTGCCCGAATATCTGCAATGGGTGATGGCGCAAACATCGACGGAAACCAGCTAAGTTTATGCGACTGATCACGGCATTCTTGCTGCTGTTACCATTGCTCGCCCATGCTGCACAACCGGTGCTGCTTGAACCGTCGCAGGCGTTCCGTTTTTCGGCGCGCAACCTTGATGCAAAAACGATTGAGGTGCGCTATGAAATTGCGCCCGGCTATTTTCTATACCGCCAAAAGTTCAAATTTTCGGCACAGCCCGCCACCCTGACGTTGGGCGCGCCGCAATTGCCGGCTGGGGCCATGAAGACCGACAAGTTTTTCGGCAACAGCGAAATCTATCGTAATGAGGTGCGCATCGTGTTGCCGGTGGTAACAAACGATGCCAAGCCGGTCGAACATTTCACATTGACCGCGACGTCGCAAGGATGCGCTGATATCGGCGTGTGCTATGCGCCACAGGAGCACAAGGCCGACGTGGTGCTCGCCCCTCTCAGCATGCCGGCGACGCCGTTGATTACGAGCGCGTCATTTCTGCAGCCGCCGCCAACGTCGATGACGGAAACATCGCAGCCTCAATCCGAAGATATGCGTATTGCTGCGCTGTTTAAGGGTAGTTTCTGGGTTTTGATTGTGAGCTTTTTCGGTTCCGGTTTGCTGCTGGCGTTCACGCCCTGCGTTTTTCCGATGATCCCCATCCTGTCGGGCATATTGGTGCCACATGGCCAGCATCTGACTCATACGCGCGGATTCGTATTGTCATTGTTTTACGTGCTGGGAATGGCAATTACCTATGCGCTGGCGGGGGTAGCAGCGGGGCTACTCGGCCACATATTGGCAACGACCCTGCAGAACGCGTGGGTACTCGGAGGATTTGCGTTGATATTGATCGCGCTGGCTTTATCCATGTTTGGTTTCTACGAGTTGCAATTGCCGGCTTCCCTGCAGACAAAACTTGCCGGCACCAGCGGTCAATTGCACGGCGGGCATTTCGCGAGCGTATTCACTATGGGCATATTGTCGGCGTTGATCGTCGGCCCCTGTGTTGCCGCTCCGCTGGCGGGGGCGCTACTCGTCATCAGTCAGCAGGGCGACGTTGTGCTTGGCGGCAGTGCCCTGTTCGCGATGGCGCTTGGCATGGGCCTGCCGTTGTTGGTTGTCGGCGCGTCGGCCGGCGTTTTATTGCCGAAATCCGGCCCCTGGATGGAAAGCGTCAAGAAAGTATTTGGCGTCATTCTGCTTGCGGTCGCCATTTATTTGGTTTCCCCGGTAATCGCAGTAGTGGTGCAGATGTTGCTGTGGGCGGTACTACTGATCATGTCGGCGATTTACTTGCGCGCGATTGATCCATTGCCGCCCGGCGCTTCCGGTTATCGGAAGTTGTGGAAAGGCATTGGCATTCTCGGACTGTTGGTCGGTGCCGCGCTATTGATCGGGGCGCTGTCGGGCGGCCGCGATATTCTGCAGCCGCTTTCCGGTTTGCGTATCGGCGGCACTACCATCCCTGAGCCCGCCGCCGGAGAAGCGCTGCCGTTCCACCGCATCAATGATCCTGCGGAACTCGATGCCGCTGTTCGCGAGGCAACCGGGCGTCCAGTGTTGTTCGATTTTTACGCGGACTGGTGCGTGACCTGCAAGGAAATGGAGCGCTTTACTTTCAATGATCCGGAAGTACGCTCCCGCCTCGACCGCATGCTGCTGCTGCAGGCTGACGTCACGCAGAATCGGGACGGACATCAAGCGCTGCTCAAGCGGTTCGGGCTGTTCGGTCCCCCGGGCATCGTATTTTTTGACCGGCAGGGCGATGAGATTCGCGGCCTGCGCGTGATCGGCTTCCAGTCGGCAGTGGAATTCTCCGCCACGCTCGATCAAGCGTTATCGCATTAATTTTTTAATACTCCTCAAAGTCTAAATCGCGTTGTTTTTATGCAAATTGTCGTAAATGTGCGACGATTTGCGGCGAAAAACCGGTAATTACTGTCGAAATTCTCGCTGGTTGCTTGACAGTTCTTGGTGTTTGGTGGTCTCCTACCGCTCCTTGTTGGGCCTGTAGTGTATGAAGTGGGCGCTAGGTCGAATTTTTCCGAATAGCGACGCCTGACATCCTCAAACCTCCTGTAAATTGCTTTTAAAATACGATAAAATGAAGCTATCTACTGTTAACTTCGTCGATATTCATAATTTAAGAGTGCAATCTAAATTCCAGCGGTGAGTAGGTTAAAAGTTCTTATAGAACTATAGCGTGACGAAATTCACAAAAATGGCTTCCTCAAATTCTCCCCATAACATTTTGGTTCTGCACGGCCCCAATCTGAATTTGCTCGGCGCACGCGAGCCCGAGCATTACGGCATGGCCAGCTTGCAAGACATCGATCAACGATTAGCGGCGCAAGCCAAACAGGCGGGCGCCAGGCTCGTTACTTATCAGAGCAACGTCGAAGGTGAATTGGTCAACCGCATTCAGCAAGCGCGCCGCGAAAGCGTCGATTTCATCATTATTAATCCCGCGGCTTTCACCCATACCAGCATCGCCATGCGCGATGCGCTGGCGGCGGTCAGAATCCCGTTCATCGAAGTGCATCTTTCAAACGTATTCGCGCGGGAAGAATTCCGCCATCGTTCCTACTTCACTGATCTTGCGGTCGGCATTATCAGCGGCTTGGGTAGCAGGGGTTACGAGTTGGCGCTCGATTACGCGTTGCGACGCACGGCCGGAGACTAAGAATGGATTTACGCAAGCTCAAGAAGCTTATCGATCTGGTCCAGGAATCGGGCATCGCTGAGCTTGAAATAACAGAGGGTGAGGAGAAAGTGCGGATCAATCGCAGCGGGATAGCTACAGTGACCCCCGCAACTCCCCCGGTCGGCGCACTGTCGTTGGGACCGCCGCCAGCGGCTCCTGCGGCAAACAGCGAACCGGCAACCACCCTGCCGGAAGGCCATGTATTGAAGGCGCCGATGGTCGGCACATTCTATCGTTCGGCATCGCCTGGGGCCAAACCGTTTATCGAAATTGGCCAGACCGTCAACGAAGGCGATACGGTATGCATTATCGAAGCAATGAAATTGCTCAATGAAATCGAGACCGATCGTTCTGGCACCGTCAAAGCCATTCTGGTCGAAAACGGTCAACCGGTCGAATATGGACATCCGTTGATGGTCATCGGTTAAGGTCGGTTGCCCCGCTATTGAGTTGAACCCATGTTCGAAAAAATTCTGATCGCCAATCGCGGCGAGATTGCGTTGCGCATTCAACGCGCGTGCCGCGAGCTGGGCATCAAAACCGTTGCCGTGCACTCTGAGGCCGACGCCGACGCCAAATACGTGAGACTGGCCGATGAGTCGGTCTGCATTGGACCGCCGCCATCTGCCGAAAGCTATTTGAATATCCCCGCCATCATCAGCGCCGCCGAGGTGACTGATGCGGAAGCAATCCATCCGGGCTATGGATTTCTCTCCGAAAATGCCGATTTCGCCGAACGCGTCGAAACCAGCGGTTTTATTTTCATCGGTCCGAAAGCCGAGACCATCCGTCTGATGGGTGACAAGGTGAATGCCAAAGCGGCGATGAAAAAGGCCGGCTTGCAATGTGTGCCGGGCGGCGAAGGTTCCTTGCCGGAAACACCGGAAATGGTTGTCAAAATGGCCGAGGATATTAAATATCCAATCATCATCAAGGCGGCGGGCGGCGGAGGTGGCCGCGGCATGCGTGTGGTCCGCACAGAGGCGGCGTTGCTTACCGCCGTCCAGACGACACGTACTGAAGCGCAAGCGGCGTTCGGCGACTCCACTATTTATATGGAGAAGTTTCTTGAGAATCCGCGCCACATAGAGATTCAGGTGCTCGCTGATAAATTCAAGCACGCGATTTATCTT
>Ga0335085_10005787_pt1 | contig 19714 bp, 24 predicted proteins | sample Lox_Sample_45_FD_206712 | JGI IMG/M metagenome (GOLD analysis project Ga0335085, IMG submission 206712) | Soil microbial communities from Loxahatchee National Wildlife Refuge, Florida, United States - Lox_Sample_4.5 | ecosystem: Environmental > Terrestrial > Soil > Wetlands | place: USA...
AAGGCCGGTGTCATTAAGCAAACGCTTGATGACATCAAGAAAGACCCTGATATTCAGGAAGCACTTTCGATCAGAGAAAAGCCGCAAACGGCCAAAGGTCTCAAGGACAAAGGTAAGTCGCTGAAACGGCCGAAAGGTGCGACCATGAAGGTACCGGACAAAACTGGTAAGCTTCACTGGAGCAACGAGAAGCATGAAGACCTCGGGTTGGTAGAGGAATAGGTTTTATGGCAGACAAGAGCGGTGGCGCGGCTGTTCTGGATTTCAGCAAGGCTCAGCCTCTCGATGACACGCGAGAGACGCTGACTACCGTTCAAGATCCCGACCGGGACGCGACGGAGATACCACCTCTGCCGCCTCGTCCTTCACAGGCGAAGCCGTTGCTTCAGCGCGCACGCGAGGCATACCACAAGTATGTTCAAGAGCCCCTCGAAAAAGACATCGCGTATTCCGATGAAGAAGAGAAGCGGCTGATTGGGCTTTCGTTTGGACCTGAAGGAAAGAACATCTCAATTCCGTCGCGAGTCGGGGCGCATGTAGCGTCTTTAGGTGCGGCAACTCGTAATGTTCTCGATACGTTCGCGCTTGGCCTGACAGACCCAAAGACTGCAGCGGCGATGGTTGCCGGGAAGATTAGTCCAGCGATCGCAGCGGCATACTTCCTCGATCAAAGTTCAAAGGGTGTCTATAAGTCCGCAAGCGGGGGCTTAAACAATCCCGATAACCTCCGACAGTTCTATTTGTCGTTATCGGGTGTCGCTGGTGCTGGCGCCGGCGCCGGCGAGTTTGAGAGACCTGGGGGCGCACGTATCGGGGCGAAAGAGACTCCACCGGCAGATCCCACGATGCAGGGTAAGACGGCCAAAATTGTGACGGGTATTGAGAATGCGCCACAGACGGCCGCTGAACTTACCCGGAAGGGTTCAAAGATTGCGGCCGGCGTAGGACCGCAACGAACCACAGCGAAGCTTGCAGAAGAGTACAAAGCTGGTACCGAAGAAGCGGAAATAAAACAGCGTGAAGCTAACGAAGCGGCAGAAGCGGCAAACCGAGAGAAGGTCGAGAAACATGCGACCGCGCGCCGTGCTGCTCTCAAAAAGCAGGAGGAACAAAACGCTCAGCACGTTTCAGATGTCGAAGAAGTACGGCAACGAAACGAAGCGGCAACGAAAGCACAAGGGCGCCGTCAACAACTGGCAAATCAAATAAACGATGAGTCTGCGCAAGTCGGAGAACAACTCGTCGCAGAGCGAGCGAGAGTTAAGACTCAGGTTGTTGATAAGAAGTACAGCGCCGTGCGCGAGAGGACTAGTAAAGATCCCGGCGTAGCACCTCAGGAACTCGCGGACGAATTGAAACAGATTCAGGAGAAATATGTTAAGGGTTCGCCTGAGTCGATTCGTCAAGTTAATGACATCTTGCGACGTGCGAAAGAAGAGGCAGAAGCGGAAGAGGGATCGCTTACGGTAAACAGCCGCGAATTCAACCCGCACACTGACCCGGTGGCTTGGGCTTCATTCAAGGCGCAAGGTCTCGTCGAGGATGCCGAACCTCCCGCGAATCTCACGTTTAACGATCTGCAGGGTTACTCGTCGGAACTCGGGAAGCAAATCAAGAACTTCGATTTCAACCGGTATGGCGGGGATGTCTACCAAGCGCTGAAGCACGTCAAAGAGGCGATCGACGACTATAAGTACGAGATTGCCGACAGGAACGGCGCCGGCGATCTGCTGCGGGATGCTGACAAAACGTATTTCGAGTACTCGCAAACTTTCTATGACACGCCCGGTGCGACTGCTGAGACGATTAAGAATGTTGGTAACCGTCTTGATGCGCAGCACATCGCACAGCCATTTCTGCGCGGCAAAACGGCCGCTCGCAGTATCGCGGATATTCGCCGATACAATCCCGGCTTGGCTGACCGGATCGAAGCGCTTCGGAAGCTGAATGGTGAGTATCTGGCAATCAAGCCAGAGCAACTAAAGCAGACTCCTGCGCCTGAGCCACCGAAACCGGTTGAGATGCCGGCGAGACCGGAACTGGAAGCGCCGAAGCAAATCGAAAAGCCTAATGTCCCTACGATCGAAGACGTAAAGGCTCGCAAGACGAAAGAACTTCAGCAGTCACTTTCGGAAGCGCAACGGTTCACGCGATACGATATTGCGACTCTCGGCAATACCGGGCTCGGTACCCTTCTCGGATTCGCGACAGGTCATCCGATTGTCGGCGCGATTGCCGGTTTCGTTAGCCGCAAGGCGCTCGCTCACGCAATGAATCGGCCGGCTGTTATCGAATGGCTCTCGCGGCCGGAACCGGAAGACATCGCGATCATCAAAAAGCTTTCGCCTGAGGGTCACGATGCTCTCGCCGGCGCCGTAAAAGATGTCGTCGACGAAGCGCGCGCGCATAGTCAAAGCGTCAAGCTAGATCCTTCTGTAGCGAAGGAATTCGGCTTCGGCAAAGACTATGCGGAGAGTCCGAAAGCTGCTTCGCGTGAGGGACAGAACAAGCCGGGTGCGAACTATACGGCCGCTGAACTGAAAGCTTTCAAGGAAAAGAACGGCATCAAGGACGTTTCGCCGAATGAGCCTAGGGTCGGTGGCCCTAATCCGCGTGGCCCTAAGGAGTGGGATAACGAAATAGAAGAAATCGAGCGCGAAGAAAGGCAGTCATCAAAGCCTCTCGGCTCGAAGGTGTCTTCGTCGAAAGAAGAGTCGCCGGCCGCGCAACCTCGTGGCGGGGCTCCGCAAGGCGCCGGAACGAACGTGACGCTCGGGCAACCTACGAAGTCGGAAGTCTATCCGGGTGCCGAACGATACGGCATTCACAGTGGCGGCAAGCAGGTTGGAACGATCGTCATCAAGAAAGAGGGAAAGACGGCTCGCGTGATCTGGTTTGGTAGCGATGAATTCGAGACCGGTACCGGTGGCGAATCGCTTTCGAACAAGCTCGGATCTTCCGGTGTGAATCAGGTTCTATCCCGGTATGCACAACTTCACCCCGAAGTTAAAACCATTACCGGTGAGAGAATCGGCGGCGCCGGTTCAAAGGCAGTCGTTGCCGGCGAAGAGACCGGCCGCGAGGTTACAATCGACCTTGACCGGTTCCGTACTGGCCGTAAGGGTTTGCTTGATAAAGGAAACAATCTCGCCAAAGGTCAATCAGCCTCGGAAGATTAATGCTGAACTGATGACCGCATACGAACTGTGCGGAATCCGCGGTTACTACCTCCGCGATTACGAATCTCCGAATATGCACCCGACTGAGATGATGCGACGTGCGATCGCATTCGCTCTCACGCAGGATGATGGCGTACCTGGGGAACTCGCCGGCGAGGAAGTGATTCGACTCGCTTCTCAGTACTATCTAGACGTAAAGGACCAAAGTCGAAGCTATGACATCGCACTTCATCATGCGTGCTTAGCGGACATTGTTACCACGTGGCTCGTGCGTGAGTTTCCCGGCCGCTGGAGGCTCCCGGCTGACAAAGTGGTAGGAAACCTATCATGGGACTCCGTAAGCCTCGTGACGGCCAATTCTGAGCTATTCCGGGTTATTCTCGTCGATCATTTGTCGGATGACCGGACAGCGGCCGAAAGTCGATCGTGGTATACCCTCGGCGACGTGGCAGTTTATAACCGGCCGATGTTCTTGATGTTCATCTCGCTCGGGAATTCTCAAGGCGGGAAGCGTCACTCCGCATGGTCAAAAGGGCTCCTGCATCCGCGCAATCGTAAGGTTCGCTTCCGTCCACGGCAGAGCAAGGTAGCTGGCTTCAAAGAGTCATGGCAAAAGATTTGGCGTGAGGATCACGCGCAAATCTCCCGCGAAGAGTGGCTCTCTGCAATGGATGACGATGGGGTTATTAACGACCTGACTTTCCGCGCACACGTCGACGTAATCGAGTCAGAGAGGCGTCAACATCTGCTTTCGCTTCTACAGAGACGATCGACTCAACTGGCTTCCCTGACATCTCTACCTGACCCCTCTTATTCGGCTTGTGATTGGCCTCGGCCGTGTCCGCTGCGAGGGGTTTGCTTCGCGCCGGTGGAGGTAACTCCTGCTGACCTAGGCTTTCTAAAGCGCGAGGCATGATGTTTGGTAACGGCTGCATATCGCGGCCGTTGTAATAGTTGTGAAACTGCCGTGATTTCACATCGAGCATGAGCGCTACTTCGTCATCGGATACTCCGCGCTCAAAGAGACCGCGCATCTTCTGTGCGATCGCAACCCAATAATCAATCCGGCTGAGACGGGCGGGATTTGGTTCACTCATACGGCTCCAGTACCTTTTGTACCTTTTAGGACGTTGAGGCTTGTACCTTCGACTCCCGTGTCATCGTCGCTCATGATTTCTTCGAGAACCTCAGGCGGGAACGGCGTATTGTTCGGTTGTTGCCGGCGCTTTGCATCTGCCAAGCGCGCGAGGTGCTCCGGTGGTCCTGAACTCCCTTGAACCTTTCGAGTAGCCGCGCGAACAATTTGCGTGAGCGGCGGTGCATCTTCGCGTTCACTGTCTGTACCGTCTTGTAACGCTAACCATTCACGCAGCGCGACAGTGATTTGACCGCCAATTTCGCGGGTCTCGCGCTTGGCAATGTCACGGAATGAGTTATACAGTGCGAGCGGTATTCGTACTGCTTTGGTACCACGCGTGTTTTTGTCAACTTTGGTTGCCTTAGATTTGCGTTGCGTCATGGGGCAGAGTCTACTATTCTCCAAAACCATCGGTAAACAAAAAATGACAGATGCAACAAGAGCCTTACAGCGCATCACTCCTAAACTACGTGTTCAACTCCATCAATCAGGCTTGGAAATGCTCTCGAAGTGCGGGATACAGTTCTTTTTCCGCTACGTCCTAGGCATTCGCCGGCCACCCTCGGCCTATCTGCTTTGTGGAAAAGCGGTGGACCGCGGCGTCACAGTCGACCTGGGCTCGAAGATTGAAACCGGTTCACTCGTCGCTGAAGACATCTTGCTAGATACCGTTCGCGATGCAGTCGAGAAAGATCCTGATGCGCCAAACATCCAACTCGATGAAGACGAAAAGGGAAAGAGCGTAAAGCAGGTAATCGGCGAAACGAAGGATAAGGCAATACGTCTTGCTAGGGCGCATCACACCCGGATAGCACCTAAGATCCTGCCGGTTGCGGTGCAACGTCGCTTCGCTATTGATATGGACAAGTTTCTGCGCGGACAGGCGAAACAGCTTCACGATGCCGCCGAAGCGCAGACCGATCGTAGAGCGAAAAAGGTTCTCGATCGTCAGGGCGAGTATTTGAACGTTGCGGCTCGCCGGGGAATTGATTTCGTCGGCGAAATGGATGTCGTTGAAAAGATTCCCTTGGTGATGAAGAAGCGGCGCGCGCGTGCGTCGAACACGTTGCCGGGTCTCGATCTTCCATCGAAAACCGTAATTCGAGACACGAAGACATCGAAGAAATCGCCCACTGAGATGACGGCAGACGAAAGCCATCAACTCTCGGCGTATGCAACTGCGCTCCGGGTCATCGACAAAGCGTTACCCGATTTCGTCAAGCTTGACTACCTCGTCGACCTAAAGAGAGAAACGAAGACAGTCACGCTCGAAAGTACTCGCGATGATACGGATGTACAGATTTACCTGAACCGGGTTGTCGCCTCGATCGCGACGATTCAAAGCGGGATGTTCCAGCCGGCGCCTAACGCGGCTTGGTGGTGTACTCCGAAGTACTGCGGCTATTGGGATCAGTGTCCGCATGTTCGTCACAAAAACATGGTGTTCGTGAACGATTTGAAATGAGTTTTGGTGTGGCTTGGTTAGGTTTGCTTTGTAATGGTCAGTCGTGGAATGGTCGGGTATGTCGCGGCAAGATTGGAACTGGCAAAAAAAGGTTAGGCGAGCAGTGGCTTGGTAAGTTGGGGAATGGTGTGATTCGGTAAGTTGGCCAGTGGTCAGGTTCGGTGAGTTTGGGCACGGCGGGTCACGCTTTGGTGTGTTGGGTTTTGGTTTGATGCGGTGTGGTCACTTTAAATGCGGAGACAAAAACAAATGGCAACAGCAATCGAGACGATAGGTGATGTCACGAATGACGGCGCAAGTACCGTCGAATTCTCAGAACCATATGTAGTTGAAGTCACACTCGAAGGAAGCGCAGCATTCCTTTTTCATCGTTGGTCTGTCGATGGGATAGAAGCTAAAGCAAAAGCAGCGAAGGGAAGCCGAGCAAAAAAAGAAGATGATCTTGAGAGCTATGTGTATCGCACTCTAGAGGGAAATCTCTCAATTCCCGCCGAGTACTTTCGTATGTCGATCGTGAATGCAGCGAAGTTTAAGCAAGATCCTCGCTCACCAAGAAAAAGTGCAATGGATCTATTTAAGGCTGGAATCGTTGTCCTTGAGGAATTGTGCGATTTAGGCGTGCGGGAATGGGATTATCTCGATCGTCGCCGCGTAATGGTACAGCGCTCAGGAATCACGCGATCGCGGCCAGCAATGCGACCTGGGTGGAAGTGTACGGCGCACCTTCAAGTACTTTTGCCGGAATATATCGACGGAAGGTTTTTAAACGAGACGATACAGGCTGCTGGTCGACTTGTTGGAGTCGGAGACTTTCGTCCGACATTCGGAAGATTTCAAGTAATTAAGTTTGGGGTGGTGAGGTAGGTCATGGCGCGGTAGGTTCAGGACCGTTAAGGTTTAGGTCTGTTAGGGCTAGGCAAGATCAGGTTTGGCTAGGACAGGCACGCAGTGGACAGGTTTGGCAAGGTTTGGCTAGATCAGGCTAGGCACTGTCTGGTGTGACAAGGTATGGTATTTTGTGAATCACGTTCTAGGACGCACCCTAGTAAAAAACTGAGGTTGAAATGTCAGAAGAAAAGAAAGATGCCCTCGCGGTATCTACTGAACTCCCTCCCCCAATCGCAGCAGCACTGAAAACAAACCCTCAAGCGGCGAAGCTAACCCGTCTCGCGGCGTTCACTCCGACCTCGCTCACTGAGGCAATCTCGCTGGCAAAGCTGATGTCTCGCAGTGAATTGGTACCGGTGGACTATCGCGGCAAGCCAGAAAACATTCTGATTGCGATGCAGTACTCCGCTGAACTTGGCGTGCCGCCGATGACCGGGCTGCAAAATATCTCTGTCATCAACGGCCGCGCTTCGGTGTGGGGAGACCTTTTTCTCGCGCTGATTCAAAGCTCGCCTGAGTACGAGTGGCACAAAGAGTACTTCGAAGGTGAGCCCTACAAGGACAGCTACGGCGCCGTTTGCGTCATGAAGCGCAAGGGAAGCGAGCCTCACATCGTCAAGTTCACCGTGGCGATGGCGAAGATGGCAAAGCTGTGGCAGAAGAAAGGCTACAACGGCAAGGATACCCCGTGGATCACAAGCCCCGACCGCATGATGCAGATGCGCGCGCGCGGGTTCTGCGGCCGTGACAAGTTCTCTGATGCGCTCAAAGGATTGATTATCGCTGAGGAAGCGATGGATATTCCGATTGACACCTCGGAAGCAAAACAGGCTCGCGACAAAGCGGCACTCGACATTCAGAGTACCGTGGTCACGACAGGTGCGATGGAAGCTCTCGCGCCTAGCAATGAGCCCAATCGCGGACACGGGAACGAAGGGCTGCAGAGAAGCACGGAGTCACAGGAACAGCCGGCCAAAAAGCAGGACGACTATATCTGTGGCGACTGCGGAGTTAAGAACGGTCACGACAAAGACTGCAAGTACTTTGGCAAAGATACTGCCAAGGCTGAGCAGGAACGGAAGACATCGAAGCCGTCTTACAATTTCGAGTTTCTCGTGATTTCGGCCGAACACGTGAAAAAGAGCGGTAAAGAGTGGCTAGAAGTCATGGCCCTTGACACTGGCGGTAACGGTAACGAGTACAAGCTGTACTGCTTTAAGAAAAGTATTTGGGAGTGGCTCAAACCTCAAGCTCGCGTGATTGCGGAGATGACGGATACGAAGAAAAACGATCGCACGTACCCGAACCTTGAGCACCTCTTGAATGTAAACGGCAAGACTTTCGTTGAAGACAAACCCGTCGACAGCGAAGAGGAAATGCCGCCTGATATGTCGGAGTAATTTTTTAGGAGCGTAGATGGCAAAGAAAGCAGCGAAAAAAGCGGCTAAAAAGGCCGCAAAAGCCCCGAAAAAGGCGGCGGCAAAGGCCGCTGCGAAACCGCAACGAAATGCGCCTCCGGTTCCAGAGAACCGCAAAATAGCTCGTCAACCGAACTTACCCGGCGTCGACGACACGGTTCTCAAGGACATCGAAAAGAAAGCTCTCGACTATGCAGAGGTACGCGATCAGCGCATGGCCTTGAGCGCTCAAGAGGTGCAACTCAAGAAAGAACTTTCGGACCTGATGAAGTCGCACAAAAAGAAACTGTACAAGCGCGACGGCATTACGGTTGAAATCGTCCACGAAAAGGAAAACGTCAAGGTTCGTGTCAAGAAACAAACCACGGGCGAAGAGGAAGAAGAGGAACAACAGTCCGCGGCGCCTCCAGCGGCCGAAGACCCGGAAGAAGTCGAAGGAGAATCGGAAGACGATGAAGAAGAAGAGGGAGACGACGAATTCGAAGATGTACTCGAAGACGATGACGATTTCCCGCTCGACTCCGATGAAGAGTCGACCGTAGTTTAGTCCTGGGTTTGTAATTTAGGCAGAGGGGCTCTCCCCTCTGCTTTTGCGGAGTACAACATGAACTTGAAAACAAATATTTGTGGGAACCCGATCAAGGGTTTCGACAACACAACGCGGCTGTGCCTACGGCCACCAAATCACCAAGGCGGCTGTAATCCTTTCAGCGGTGATCCTCCAGTCAAAGAAGTAGAAAAAATAACAATCGAACCGTTCCTTTACACTCCACCGGAGAATAAAAATATGCGGATGGTACCTGAAGGCGCACCCGGCCAAGAGCAACGGATGCGATCGCGAAAGATGGATACTGAGTGTCAACGAAAAGCGGTAGAACGCGGCCAGATGACATTCACGATAGTCGAGCAGGACAAAACGGCGCCGGAAACAATTCTGGCGTGGATCTTCTTCAACCTACACACCGCGCCGGCCGAAAAGCTGCGCGATGCGTTTGAGGACATGATGGTCATGCTGTTCTCACCGATCGACAAAAAGAATGCAGACTAAGCTTTCCGGCTTCACGATCACCGTTAGGAAACAACGGATACACCTTCGGAACGTTCAAGAGGTGATGGAACTTCAAAGAGCGATTGCAACCGCAATCCACGAAGCTGCCATCAGCCCTAATGATCCGTGGTGTATCTGTTGGGAACACGAACCTATCAAGATGGAGGTTCGATGGGACAGACCCGGACAGTTGAGGATTGGAGATGCTGACTAGCGAGTACTTTGAAGCGCGTGAGCGCTTGAGGCAACTTCTCAAGCGCATCACTTACAAACCCGGATGGGAATTCCTCGTGCCTACTCCTAGCGACGATCGGTGGCGCGATGTTGTTCAATTCTTTATCACTCGAAGTGTTCATGATCTATCGCAACCGGATTCACTAGAAATGCCAAAGAAGTTGACGATGTACTTTGGCATCGAAGTTTATATGCTATTGATAACTGATGAAAAGTGGCTGCTGCAATACATTTTCGATTGCGTTACGAGGTTTGAACTGCATGAGCGTGACGAGTGGTACAAAGTCGACGGGAAATGCTTCAAAGAACCGCACCCCGAAAGAACCGGTAAAAAGTCCTAGCGATAAGTGCGCGAGGTGCGATCATCCGCGCAAGGATCACAACCCGCCTAAGACATATTCCGGGGCAACAAACATGACACGCGATATGACGGCGCATCAAATCGTCGTCATAGCTACTACGTGCTGCTACAGCAACCCGCTGTGTTCGTGCGTAAAGTTCATTGAGCCGGGTGGAAACCCAAAGGGAACGTACCAAGTCGACGGGTATTGGTTCTGATGGTTCTCCACAAAAGAAACAAGATATTCACACCTTGACGTTCCTAAGTCTCTGGATTTAATTTCCTCGCACACCTGAAAAGCAGCGGAGAAAGCGATTGACAAGCGTTTTCTTGACGGAGGGCGTGTAAGGTCCGCTCTGCTGTTTTTCGGGGGTACTCCGTCCTATGGCAAACCCTGAGAAGAAACCCGCTCTTGAATTCCTCGGTCGTGAACCAAATAACATTGGAAACTATCGCTGTAATGCGTGCGATGCTGAATTTGATTTCAGGGCAACAGATTGGCTCGATCGTCACGATTACCTAGAACCGAAGTTCTGCCCGGTATGCGGAAAATCTGAGGTAGACGCATGAGCGGTTATGCTGCCGGCCTCGTGTGGCGCTCGGCTTTGTCTGGAAAGCTAAAACCTCTCGTCGCGTGTCTAGCTGACTTCGCCAATGATGACGGTACCGGAATATTCCCCTCTGTTGAATACATGATGTGGCTTGTTGATCTTGGGGAATCAACCGTGCGCGCGCAACTCTCAGAACTTCGAAAAATGGGAGTACTTGAGGCAAAGAAGAACCTTCAAGGTGGACGTGGCAAACGGACTGAGTATCAACTCGTGTTCTCGAAGCTTCCATTTAGGCCGTCTTGGAACGAATTACGTCGCGGGAAAAAGCCTCTAGAAACTGGAGAGTTTGAAAAGGGTCCAGCCGGCGAGAGTAAAAGGGTCCAGATTCCCGATGAAAAGGGTCCAGATTCCGGGGTGTGCAATAAGGAAGAACCGTCAGTAGTAAATCAACCGTCAGGGGAAGCGTTAGTTCTCGCGCCTCCTTCGTCGGACGCGCAGAAGAAACCCGAACCCGCTGTGACGACTCAGGACAAGGCGAAACGACACACCGCGTTCAAGGATATGATTTTCCGCTTCTACAAGTGGAAGTGGGGTCGTGATTGCCCGTGGGACGGATCTGAGGCAAAGCAACTCTCAAACCTACTCGCAGCGGACCCGGCGCTAGATGTCATGACGTTTGCCAGTTGGCTCAAAAACTACGGCGAATCGAAGGACATTTCGCCGGGGGAACGGCCGCGCGCGTTCTTGCCTCGAATCCACTCGTATTCCGTCACAAAGCTAAATCAATACCGAAGGGATGCCGATGTCCGCACAGAAACGTTTGACAGCGCAAGAGTTCGAAATACCGACGACGCTTTCGAGCAAGCAGCAAGGAATCTTGCAAGTGCTCAAACAGACGGCGGCAATCCTGCGAGTGGAGATGACGCCGCTGGAAATCGAGACGTGGGGCAAGTACCTCGAACAATACTCGCTCGATGAAGTCACGAAGGCTTTCGCGGAGTGGGTTGCCGTGGGTAACGGCCGCTATCCCAAGCCTAGCAAGATCACGGAATTTATAACTCGGTACCGAAACGAGTATGTCGCATCGACCCGCTTCGTACCGTGTGGGCTCGAAGGGTGCGACGATGGTTGGCTCACTGTCTCTCTACTCGATGAGTACAATCACATCGCTAATTACGATGAAAACGAGAAGAAACGCGAATGGGCTGGAAGAAAGATCGCAGCAATGGTGCATCGCTACGGCGCCGAAGTCGCGGCAAGGCTTACGGCCGTAAAGGAATGCCCGTGTCGTAAAAAGTACAAAGAACGGATCAGAGGGGCTGCATGACGGCAAAGAAAACGAACGTAGTTTCGATGCTCAGCGATAACCGCATGGCGATCGCCAAGCACCACGATTCCAAGATGCGCGATCTGGAAAAACAGGCCGTCGCGAATTGGGCCGATCAAGCACAGTGCGCGCTTGCTGTTCTCGATCAATCCTACTGGCGAGACCTGGGGTTTCGCGATTGGGAAGAGTGGCTCAATGATGCGGCGCCACAGAGCGCGAGTTACACAAAGGCGAATATCTCGATCGTGCGCGAACTGAAAGACGACATCTCGGCCGAACAACTGAAGCGCATCCCACACAAAACCGCGAAAGTACTCGCAAAGGGCATTCCGAAGAACATGCGGAAAAAGCCCGAAATGATCGCCAAAGCGCAGCGGATGAAACCAGAGAAATTTGTCAGAGACGTGCAAAAGAATCACCCGGAATTGCACATCGAGACGCTCGTGAAACGACAGTACGGTTTCTCGAAGACTCAGGATGAGATGGTAGAAGGCGCCGTCCAGTTATACCGGGTTGTAGAGGATAAACCCGACGCTACGCGCGAGGAAGCTATGGAAGGATTTGCCTCGCAATACATCTTGGAGCACATCGAAGAGTGGAACGAAATCAAAGCCGATTTCCCTACCGTTTCGCGTGGAATAGGCAAGGGCGAAAAGGGCAAGCGTGCCGGGTCATCGTCCGCGCGAAAGCAATGAATTCGTGCCTGTTGGAATTTGAGGACGGGTACAAAATGGTGACAAGTAGAAACGCGCTAAGAAAACGCACTGATGATTCTGAAGCCTTGGCAACTCGAAGGATCTGAGACTAAGACGCCGGCGCAGAAACGGGCCAAGAAACTAGAACTTTTCAAAAAGCAGCGCGGAATATGCGCTTGCGGATGTAACAGGCCGATGACTCTTGAGGGCGGCAGAATGGACACAGCAACGCTGGAGCACATCACACCGAACAAGATGGGGTGCCGGAAAAATGATGCGGACAAGAATCTTGCTGTAACGCGCTGGGACTGTAATCAAAAAAAAGGCTCTCAGAGGGTTTGGAAAGGAAATCCCCTCTAATGCGAGTAGCTCTCTTCAGTTGTTTCTATGATGAACCAAACGGTGTTTCCACATTCACGAAAGCATTCGAGGCGAATGCCGTTCGCTATAACTGCCCGGTACAGATAATCACCGGAGAACACTTCATTCGAACGGTAGTTAATGAAAATGTGATCGTGAACAAGATGTTCGGTGAGGGTCTTATTCCTTTACGTCGTATGGTCGAACGTTTCGTGGGAGCGTTTCGGCCTGACATCATTCACGTGACCGGGCCTAGCAATATCGGTCGTATGGGTGTCCAGATTGCGAAGGCGCTTCACATTCCCGTAGTTGCTACATGGCACATCAATTACGCCGAATTTATCTCGGAATCGACGGCCGCGGATATGAGACGGAAGCGCTTCACGCCTGAGGTGATCGAAGAGGTTAGGCGCTCCGTATTCGATCGAATCAAAAAGCCAGTCGATGAATTCTATCGGCAAGTAACCGGGGTGATCGCTCCTACAAAACACTTGGCAGACTCCCTCGCCGGCGAGTACTCGGTACCGGTTTTTACGGTCGGCCGCGGGGTTGATACGAACCGCTTCAGCCCTCTTCATCGCACTCGCACTGACGATATGTTTGTGATTGGCTATGTCGGCCGGCTGACTGCTGACAAGGGAGTCGAGATGCTCCCGTACATCGAAGATTCTGTAGCGCGGTGGTTCGACAATAAATACGGCTTCAACATCATCGGGACAGGTCCGCTCGTTGAAGATCTTGAGCGCAACATGAATTACGCTGAGTTCTGGGGTGTGCTAACCGGTGATGAACTGGCTCGCGAGTACGCCAATATGGACGTGCTTGTGTTCCCGTCGACGAAGGATTCTTTCGGTCAAGTGGTCCTAGAGGCGCTTGCTTCTGGCGTTCCGGTAGTTGCCCGTTCCACTTCGGAAATAGCGCGCGTATTGCCTCAATCGCTGTGGTTTGCGGACACCTCGGAAGAGTTCGGCGCGACGATACGGGCTATCTCGAAGATCCCGTTAGAAGAGAGACGCGACAAGGCAAGATGGGCTGTTAGTAACCTGTCCTGGGCTTCGATCTTCCGCGAGTTATACGGTGTTTACAACTTCTTCCTGTAATGGTACAAAAGGTACGCGAGACATCGGCTTTCCTCCCCTAAATAGGCGCCGTGGCGTAGTGTACGGATACTTCTTCTTCAAAGACACCGTATGCGCTTATTCCCGGCGCCTATAAAAATTTCCTTCAAAACTCACTTTATTCTTGTGTAGCGTCTTAACTCCTGTCATATTTCTTGTCACGCACATGCCAAGATATGAAGCGGTCGAGTGCTATTGGGTGAGGCTGTAATGGGTAAGACAACTGGAATTGGATGGACGAACCACACGTTCAACCCTTGGTGGATCTGTACGGAAGTCTCACCCGGTTGTGACAACTGCTATGCGCGGGAATTCGCTGCGCGCTTTGGCTTCCAGTGGGGTAAGGGAGTTCCTCGGCGAGAATTCGGCGACAAACACTGGAATGAGCCCCTCGCGTGGAATCGGATCGCTGAACGCGAGCAGGTACCGCATCTCGTCTTCTGTGCGTCGATGGCTGATGTCATGGACATCGAAGCTCCTGCCGGCGCGCGCGCTCGGTTGTGGGAACTGATAGACGCTACCCCGTGGCTCATCTGGCAACTACTTACGAAGAGACCTACGCTCTATAAGCGCTATCTTCCGAAAGGATTCAAGCACGGTAACGTGTGGCTCGGGATGACGGCTGAAGATCAGTTCGCCTATGACGCGCGCTGGTACCCGACCTTCCTAGCTGCGCGTGATCGCGATTTGCCTTGGTACGTGTCGTATGAACCCGCTTTAGGTCCGGTTCGCTATCGCTGCGATCTGTGTGACGCTGGCGCGTTACATTCACCCGATGCGTGCGATATTCCTGATTGGGTGATATTTGGCGGCGAATCTGGCGATCGTCGCCGGTTGTGTGATGTCGAGTGGGCCTATGCAGCGCTGCAAGATGCGAGACGCTACAAGGTTCCGTTCTTTATGAAACAGATGTCGGCACGGACCCCGGAAGAGGGTAAGAAGCTAATCCCGGCCGATTTATTGATTCACGAATTTCCATCCTCTTATGCGGAGAGAATCTGTGGACAAGGTACATATCAGTGAAACACGCACGTTCACGCCCGAAGAGATTCGGCAAATGTTTCCGGCCAAAGCTTTTGCCTACATGCGATGCAGCGGCCTAGGCCAAGTCGACGGCGACACTTGGGACCGTCAAGGTGACGCGATCGAAGGATTCGCACGTGAGCAAGGTTTCATGGTTGCGAAGGTCTATCGCGATGAAGGTGTATCAGGTACCCGCGAGCTAGAAAATCGCCCTGGGCTCAGTGAAATGCTCGCTGACCTAATGGACTCGCCGGAAGTGCAAACCATCATTATCGAGAAGCTCGATCGACTCGCGCGTGATGTGATCGTGCAAGAGAACATCATTCGGATGTTAGAACTGCGGAACATCAATCTGCGATCAGCTTCGCCGGCAGAGCGAGACCTTTGCAGCAATGACCCAACCCGCAAGTTTATTCGCGTCATCCTCGGTGCCTCGGCACAGCTTGAGAAAGACCTAATCATCATGCGGACGCGCGCGGCACGTGAGCGCATTCGTAAGAATGGTGAGCGCTGCGAGGGGCGAAAACCTTTCGGCCGTGACGAAGATGAACAAGGGGCTCTCGCGTATATGGTGTCTCTGCGTAGCGCTCGCGTGTCCTACGTCGAGATAGCGCGGCGCCTAAATACGAAGGGTTACAAGACGCGCGAAGGTAAGCGCTGGCACGCTGCAACAATTCGCAAGATCCTCGCGCGAGAAACGCGAGGCTAGGGCGCCGTGATCGCGACACGGGTGAGAACAACGCGGGAGATGAGCCGATAAAGTAGGCAAGCTAAACTGCGGGTAGATGCAACAGCATCAGCCCCTCTCGCGTTCGCCCTTTAAGGAGAAAGATGAAACGTCTAGCAATCTACATATTGCTCTGTTCGGTACTCTGTCACGCTCAGGGACCGCAAAAAACCTCACGCACGGTGATTGCGATTGTCGGTCACTCCGTCGCGCTTAGTTGGGACACGGTAACGAATCCAAGGCCCGGTACCTATACGCTCGCGTACAAGATATATCGGGTTGTGACTACATCCTGCAGCGCTTCGACGAATTGGGGTACTGCTTTTCAGACTTCGACGACAAATTCGTTCCTAGACGCGCAGGTTTCTAGCGGTTCAACGTATTGCTACACGGTGACGGCGTTTCTTGTTAACTGTGTCGATTCGCCATCTCTGACGTGTGAGAGCGTAAAGCCGACGCCGGTCTCAGCGAGAATCCCGTGACCCCTCAGTTTTCACCGCATGAATGTTTTCTGCTAACTGTGGCAACGATCTTGACGATTGCCGTTCTCGGTGACGATTTCTACGGTCATGGAATCATGAACTATGCAGGGGTGTTCGTACTTGGAATTATCGCAATGATTTTTGTTCGAATGAAGAGGTGAAAATATGAAGGAACTTGAAGTACTGGAACTATATCGCGGGGTGTACAGCCGTGTTGCTCGTAAGCTAGGCGTAGACCCGTCCTACGTGAGCCGGGTTGCTCGCGGTGAACGTCAATCGAAGTCGATCGAAAAGGCGCTGTTGGCAGAAGTGCGGCGCATTGAGCGTTCACGGAAATGAAAGAACCTTTCCCGTGGCAACCTGACCCGGTTGAGGTGTCTAGCGTGACAAGCGGCGGCGAGACGGTCTACTGCGGCCGTTGCGGTACCGCTATCCCGTTCGGCATCGACGTGGGCCACAACTGTTTACAGAAACTCCTGAAGGGTGCGCGACAGATTACGATCGCAGTCACCGAAAATAACGCATTCACAGTTTCAGAGGGCGAGTACTTCGCGGACGGTCTTACGTTTGATGAGATGCTCGGGCAAGTCGTCGAATTACTACATCCCGATATTGCCAAACCTCGCTATCGGATGATGACGGCCGAAGAGTGGAACGAATGGAATCGGCGGGTAACGCATCATGAGTGACGAAGATCAAGACACACTGAATTTCGAAAAGGAAATGCCTGTCACTGAGGCGAAGACACGGCATCGACGCAATGACCCTCCAACCTCCAAGAAAGCTGCGGAGAAGTTTACCGATAAGCGCTTGTCGGATTGTCAGAAAGCGGTACTGCATTGGTTTCTCTTCCACGTGGACGGTACTGACGAAGAGATAGAAAAAGCCTTGTGGAGTAGATACCCGGTGTACTCAACTGTCCGGCACCGTCGAACTGATCTAGTCAAATTCGGTTATTTGGAAGACACGGGGAAAGAGCGCAAAAATAGCACGGGTTCCGATATGACCGTGTGGCGAATTACGAAAAAGGGTAGGGATTACTTTGGCGTCTAGCTGCGGTAAGTACACCTGTAGTTGGGAGCAACATCTCGTTAACGCGCAAGTGGAAGTGAACCGCGCGCTGTTCGAGATGAACCGTCCGGGGGCTCTGCGCACTGACCCGTGGTATAAGTCAAAGCCGAATCGTGCGTACATTCGGCACTGCATTGCCAGAGCGGTTGAGGATCTAGGCATCGCTCTTGTCGATCTGACAAAGCCTAAGAGAAAGGGGAAACGTGGCAAGCAAAGCACATGAAATGAAGTGTTTCATGTCTCCGCTCAATTCAGAGTACTCGCTGTGCGGAGATGCTTTTGACCTTGAAGCGATCGACCCCTCAGTAAAGGCTAATTACCTTGCTACTGTAGGTCAGCCCGTGACGTGCGAGAAATGTTTGCGGATCATCAAAGAGATTCGCAATGGACTCACTTCAGACTACCGGGTGAAATAAATATGGCAAGCCAAGCACATGAATTGTCGCTCAAGTGGATGAAGGAAGACGCGAACTGGATACCAGGGTCCGTCGAACAAACGATTCGCTATCCCGACAAAGAGAATTTCGGAAAATGGAAGATGTTCAAGCGAGACCTGTATAACATTGCTGATTACGTGGCGATCGACTCTACAGGGAAGATTAAGGGGACAATCTACCTGCAGTTCTCAGTAGGTATGAACAACAAGAGCGTGCGTGTCGCGAAGATCACAGCATCCCCGCACACGAAACCGATACTTCGCGCCGGCAATCGGATCGAGATACATATCTGGCGCAAAATGGGAAAAAGAGGCGCGCGAAAGTTCTGGAAGCTCCATCGGTTCTGTGCAAGATTAGACGAGTTCGGCGACATCGAATGGTTTGAAGTCGTCGACGAAGGAGACGCATTTGAACCGGTTCAAGTTGGTCTCGGCTTTGGTGACTCCGCTCCTGCTGCTGGTCGCGTGCTCGCCGCTAGAAAACAGCGCGCGTGACACGGCCGCTGCACTCGGCGGGGCTCTCACTTTAGCGATGGCGCAAAATAAGGCATCGTGCCAAGCGAACCCATCTCAGGCGATCTGTACCGCAATCAACGATGGTATCAAGGCAGAAAACACGCTGATTCAGGCTACAGAGGCTTACTGTGGTTTCACTCCCGGTACCTTGCTCACCCCTAACACTCCGCACAACTGCCAGCCCGTGAAAGGCGCCACCTCGGCGCTACAGGCGGCAGTGGCTAATGCGCAGCCGTTTATTACTGCGCTGAAAGGCGGGTCCACACCTTGATTTCGATAATCTCTCTCACACTCGCGTTGTTAGAGCAGTTCCTTGCAAGCGAGAAGGGACAGCAGTTAGCGGCCGAAGTCGTTGCAGACATCCAAGCGGCCGTAGACGCTCTCAAGAAAGTACAAGGCTCGCCGGTGACTCTGGAGCAATTAGAGTCTATGAAAATCGACCCTAATTGGCTACAATCCTAGTCACATCGAAGGTGGCGTTAGATCCAAAAAACCCGTTGCGAAAGCGCGGGTTTTTTGTTGCGGTCTGTAGTGTCTTCAGGTATGCTCTTCTTGTTTTCCTCCCTTGTCGGTTTCACGTCCGCAAGACAGCGAAAACCTCCACGAAGCCTGTTCAGAAATGGACAGGCTTTGTTATTTTCCCGACCGCATCAATCGCGGGAATCTATTTTCTCGCTGTAGCAAGTTGTCACAGCCCTCAAATCAGGTAGAAAAACCGGAAGTAGGCAAAAAATAGCCTAGTGAATTCAATCACTTAGGCTAGATTATCTAATTTCCTGTGGAAATCATGTGGTTCTGAAGGGAATCTCGGCTTGCTCGTCGCGCGTGATTGGGTTGAAAGTCACGTAACCTTGGACGGTGGAATTGGCAGAATCGGTGACCTTGATTACCGAAATGTATTTCCCGAGAGTGTTCGGGACTCCGCTGATGATTCCGGTACCTGCGTCCATCGAAATTCCTGCCGGCAAGTTCTCTGCTGTCCATGTGTACGGCGGCACACCTCCTACGGCGTGCATCTGCGCTGCGTAACGTACACCAAGCGTGCCGTAAGGCAATATCTCGCTGAGGATCTGTAGCGGCTGAGGCGGCGGTGGTGGCGGTGGAGGTGGCGTGCTGTGTGAGCACGCCACGAGACAAAGCAACGCGATTAGGGCTAGGTGTTTCATCGCAGCGCGGCTCGGCTCGCTCCTTTCATTTCCAGCTTGGCGCTTCCTCCGGTGGAATCGGTCACGGTGACGGTGATCGTGAACGTTCCCGCGGTCGTGGGAGTTCCGCTTAACTGGCCGGTTGTCGGATTGATCGTGAGACCTGGGGGAAGACCGGTTGCGCTCCAAGTGTAGGGCGCCGTTCCTCCGCTGGCTGTGAATCCTGCAGAGAAAGCAACTCCGACCGTTGCCGGCAAGTTGCACGGTGTTCCGCACCCTGCAGGTAACGTGATTACCAGCGGTGGCGGCTGAATCGTTATTGTCACGGTTGTTGATTGAGTGCTCGCGTAAACCGGTATCGAACTGCAAATCGCGATCGCAGCGAGTAGAACGGCGATGATGCGCTTTGTCATCGGTGAGCCTTTCGGTTGTAAAGGTGGGAAATACCTCGCGAGGATCTTAGAAGTACTTACCTTTCGGATTCAAGGCGAATCCGAGATGCGATCGAAAATTAAATGATTTTGGCGCCGATCAGAAGCGCTAGAGCGCTAAG